>OCZV010000416.1_pt1 | contig 15649 bp, 17 predicted proteins | sample 1539051 | NCBI WGS metagenome assembly OCZV01 (sample SAMEA3113581, study PRJEB22503) | soil metagenome
CCTTTCCGGACGAGTCGCCGTCCGAGCCCGACCCACTACCTGAGTTGTCCGACCCCGGGCCCGAATTGTCGGAGTCGTCGTCATCGGCGTGGTCGTCATCGTCGTCCTTGCCGCCATGATCATCGTCGGGAGACGGCGAGGAGGTTGGGGGGGTTTTTCGGCCGGGGGGAGTGCGATCGCCGCCCGGCTCGGCGCGCGCGGGTTCCTGCAGGACGGTTGCAGGCTCTGCGACGAAGGCGGCCTCCGACACGAAGAAGACGGCCAGCGACAGGCCGACCCCCACCGCAATGCCGACCACCGCAGCGGTAAGCCCGATCAGGAAGCTCTTCATCGTGGTTCCAGGATAGAAGGTGCCCTCTCATGGGACGCACACAGAAGAGTTAGCGATTGGTAAAGCCGGCTTCGTTTTCGGATGCCGCGGCCCCCGTCCCCTCCGAGCGGGGCCAGCGCAGCGTCACGGTAGTTCCCACGGTCGACGAGGTGATCTCCGCCCGCCCGTCCCATTTCTCGGCGACCTCCTTCACGATCGCCAGCCCCAGTCCGGAACCGGGACCGGACCGGCGGCCCGTACCTCCCCGGTAGAAGCGGTCGAACACACGCTCTCTCTCCTCCGGAGGGATGCCCGGCCCGTCATCCGCGACGCTGAATCCGGCGCCATCCGGCCCCGACTCCGCCGCAAGCGCGACGGTTGCGCCCGCGGGGCTGTACGCGAGAGCGTTCTCGATGAGGTTGTCGATCACCCCCGCCAGCTCGGCCTCGTCCGCATGAACGACGGCTGCCACCCCCACGCGTGTCACTACCGTTGCCCCTCCCTCCGCAGCGCGGGCTGCCCATCGGTCCGCAGCATCGCGGAGGAGCGCGCCGATGTCGACGGCGCCACCAGGGGCCTGTCGGCCCCCCGCGCGGGCGAGCACAAGAAGCTCCTCGACGAGGACCCCGAGCCGGTCCACTTCCTTGATTGCCTCGCTAGCCGAGGTTGCGTCGGGTCCTCCTCCCACAGCGATGCCTTCCAGTCGCAGGCGGAGGCCGGTGAGTGGTGTCCGGAGCTGGTGCGATGCGTTGGCAATGAAGTCTTGCTGGGCGGAGATCGTGGCCTCGAGGTCCTCGGCCATGTGGTTCATGGCGCGGGCCACATCCGCAACTTCGGGCGGGCCGGCGGTTTCCGCTCGGGAGTCGAGCCGTCCCGCCCCAAGGCTCCGCGCCGTCGCGCCGAGGCTCTTGAGTGGCCGGGAAAGCGACGACGCCAGAAGCCAGGCCCCGCCCAGTCCGAGCACCACGACGAAGAGCCCCACGGCGGCCAGAACCAGCCAGCTCCGCCGCACGTTCGACTCGATGGCCGAGATATCGGAATCGATCCGCACGACACCGACGATTTCCCCCTCCAGGGCCACGGGAGCCGCCACGAGGAGACGGGAACCCATAGGCCGGCCGACCAGTGATCCACTCAGGGCCGTACGGAACTCGCTTTCGCCACTTATGTCGTTGCCGACGCTGGGCAGCGTTTCAGAATTTGCGAGTACCTCACCGTCCTCGTCGGCGATCAATACGCCGGCATCGAGCTGGTCCGCAAAGTCCTCGACGATCGGCGCCAGGAGCTCAGGAGCATCGCTGTCATCGACCTCATCCGATACGGACGACGAGATGATCTGAGCTTGGCTTCCGAGAAGGCCTTCGACCTCCGAGTGCGCCCTGCGCTGGATGTTGATGGCGAGCGGTACTGCGAGCGCAGCAACCGCCAGAACGAGGAGGTAGGCAAAGGCCACCAGCAGGCGACCGCGCAAGCTCACTCAGCGAGTTCCTCATGGGATGCGAATCGGAACCCTACGCCTCTAACGGTGTGGATGTACTGGGGGGCCGACGGTTCGTCCCCCAGTTTGCGCCGCAGCGTACTCACATGGACATCCAGCGTCTTCGTCGGGCCGAACCAATTGGGATCCCACACCTCTTCCATCAACTGTTCCCGCGTGAGGACGGTCCCTGCGTTCTCCATCAGTCGACGCAGCAGTTCAAATTCGCGCCGAGTGATCTCCACGCCCGTGCCGCCCTTGGTCACAGACCACGTCCGCGGATCGAGCTTCACATCACCGACAACAATCTCGTCCGCGCTGCGTTCACCGCTCGAGACGGACCTGCGCAGAACGGCACGCATGCGCGCGATTAGTTCGGCAACGCTGAAAGGTTTGACCACGTAGTCGTCGGCCCCCAGCTCAAGTCCCACAACCCTGTCCGTCTCGAGACCACGCGCCGTCAGCATGATGATCGGCACGGATGATTCGGCGCGCAGGGCACGGCAAACGTCCCGGCCGTCGATATCCGGCAACATGAGATCGAGCAGCACGACATCCGGAGGGCGCGCCCGCGCCGACTCCAATCCACCCTCACCGGTGGCCGACACGTCCGTGTCCCAACCCTCGCGCTCGAGCGCCTCCGCGAGGGGCGCTGATATCGATTCCTCGTCCTCGATCAAGAGAACTCGCCGACGTTTCACACACGGATTCTAGAAGCGGGAGCCCGACGCACGCTGCGGCCTACCGTTTTTTAACCTCTCGCTAACCTCCCGAATACCGCCGTGCAGGCGGCTCGTAACCGGTCTTTCTCTAGCGTGGGGCCCTAGAAAACGACAACCCCAGGGAGGAAGAGTCATGAAACTCAAGGTTCTGGCCGGTATTGCGGCAGTCGGATTAATAGGTGCGCTCAGCGCAGGAACCGCGCTGTCGGCACTGCAGTCTCCCCCCAGCGAAATCAGCGGTCCCTGCGACGAGGCGGAGCACAAAAACGACCCGGCCTGCGCGGGCATCACGCTGTCGGGCGAAAACTCGTCCTCCAAAGCCCGGAGCAACGACGACGGCCGGGGCGACATCAGCGGTCCGTGTGACGAGGCGGAGCATAGGAACGATCCTCGCTGCTCCGGCGCCGCCGGAGTGAACGACAATTCCGGTCCCGGCAATGCCCGCGACGATCATTCGGGTCCCGGTCGGGGTGGAGACGACCTTGACGACGACAACTCCGGCCCGGGCAACGCCCACCACGGTGATCGCGACGACCACTCCGGTCCCGGCCGGGGCGACGACGACAACTCGGGGCCGGGCAGCGACGACTGATCTGGCCCGAAAAGAACCGACTCGAGCCGCGGAGTCCCACCCGTCCGGGACTCCGCGGCTCTTTCCGCATGCCAATCTGAGACTCCGGGTAGGTTTGCGAGTAGCTCGATCGACTTGGGGACGTGGGCTTGGATACCGACGGCTGGATCCGGAAGTGGCCGGTGCTCCGGCAGATCGCCGAGCGCGATCCGACCGGACTGGGATCAACGGCCTTCACCGGGCGGACGTCACAGATGGAGCCCCGCACAAAGTCGGCCGACCGAGTCGTTCAGTCCGTCTGTCCCTACTGCGCGGTCGGCTGTGGCCAGCTCGTCTTCGTCAAGGACGAAAAGATCACCGACATAGAGGGCGACCCCGACTCTCCGATCTCCGAGGGGTGCCTGTGCCCGAAGGGAGCGGCGACGTTCCAACTCGTAACGGGGTCCCACCGCGTTCATCACGTCCTCTATCGGAAGCCCCATGGGACGGAATGGGAACAGATCCCGCTGGAGCGGGCCATGGACATGGTGGCGCAGAGGGTCAAGAAGACCCGCGATGAGACCTGGGAGGACACGGACGAGGGCGGCAACATCCTGAACCGCACACTCGGGTTTGCCCATCTCGGCGGAGCGACTCTCGACAACGAGGAGAACTACCTCATCAAGAAGCTCTTCACCGCCATGGGCGCCGTCCAGATCGAGAACCAGGCTCGTATATGACACTCGTCCACCGTCCCCAGTCTGGGGACGTCGTTCGGACGGGGCGGCGCGACTACCTTCCAACAGGATCTGCAGAACTCCGACTGCATCGTTATTCAAGGGTCAAACATGGCGGAGTGCCATCCCGTCGGCTTTCGCTGGGTGATGGAGGCGAAACGGAGGGGGGCCACGATCATTCACGTCGACCCACGCTTCACGCGGACAAGCGCCGTTGCCGACATCCACGCCCCACTGCGCGCCGGCTCCGACATCGCGTTCCTCGGCGGGATCGTCCGCTACATCATAGAAAACGAGCGTTATTTCGAGGAGTACGTCGTCAACTTCACGAACGCTCCCGCGATCATCTCCGAGGACTTCAAGGACACAGAAGAGCTCGACGGGTTATTCGGCGGATGGGATCCGGAAGAACGTTCCTACGACATCTCATCGTGGCAGTACGAAGGCACCGATGTACCTCCCGCGGCCCAGGACCATGCTGCAGCCAGCTCCGAACCCAAGTCGGAGCGTTCAACCCAAACGAGCCCCACACGCCTCGACCCCTCACTGCAAGACACTCGGTGCGTCTTCCAGATCGTACGGAGGCACTTCTCGCGCTACACCCCAGAGATGGTCGAGGAGGTCTGCGGTATCCCACGCGAACTGTTCGTGAAGATCGCCGAGACCCTATGCAAGAACTCGGGACGTGAGCGGACCTCGGCTTTTTGCTACGCAGTGGGATGGACGCAGCACACCGTTGGGGTCCAATACATCCGGACCGCGGCCATCATCCAACTGCTTCTCGGGAATTTGGGCCGCCCCGGCGGTGGAATCCTCGCCCTGCGGGGGCATGCCTCCATCCAGGGCTCGACCGACATTCCAACTCTGTACAACCTCCTGCCCGGCTACCTGCCGATGCCAAAAGACGCGGTCGACAACAGCTTCGAGGAATACGTTTCGCGCAACAGTGGCTCACGGGGATGGTGGACGCAGTTCCCCAAGTACATCGTGTCGTTCCTAAAGGCGTGGTTCGGTGACGCCGCAACGGCTGCCAATGGATGGTGTTTCAACCACCTCCCGCGTTTGACGGGAGACCATTCACATATGACCACCGTTGCGGCCATGGCCGATGGGGAGGTCGGGGGCTATTTCGTCATGGGTGAGAACCCCACAGTCGGTTCGATGCACGGAGCGCTTCACCGCAAAGGGATGAGGGAACTGGACTGGCTCGTGGTGCGCGACTTCGCCGTAACCGAGACCGCAGACTTCTGGCGCAAGGCACCGGAGATAGACCGAGGGGAGATCACTCCGGAAGACATCAAAACAGAGGTCTTCTTTTTCCCCGCCGCCACCCATGTCGAGAAAGACGGGACGTTCACGAATACGCAGCGACTCCTTCAGTGGCACCACGCCGCCGTTGCCCCACCCGGGGATGCGCGCAGTGAATTGCACTTCATGTTCCACCTCGGCCGGCGTATCAAGGCCCTCTATTCGGAGTCCGAGCTGGCGCGTGACCGGCCGATTCAGGATCTAACGTGGGACTATCCGGTGGACGGCGAACATGAGGAGCCCGACGCCGAATCCGTGCTCGCCGAGATCAACGGATACACGATTGCGAACCGCAAACCGGTCGGGGGTTTCACGGAGCTCAGCGACGACGGCTCGACCGCCTGCGGCTGCTGGATCTACTCGGGGTGCTACAAGGATGGTGTCAATCAGACTGCGCGGCGAAAGCCTGGGCGTGAGCAGTCGTGGGTGGCGCCCGAGTGGGCATGGGCATGGCCCAACAACCGCCGGATCCTCTACAACCGGGCTTCGGCCGATCCCGACGGCAAGCCGTGGTCGGAACACAAGCAGTACGTGTGGTGGGACGCCGAGAAGGGCAGCTGGGTGGGACACGACGTCCCCGATTTCATAGCCGATCGCGCTCCCGACTACGAACCTCCAGAAGATGCGAGTGGGACCGACACCATCGGCGGCAAAGACCCCTTCATCATGCAGGGCGACGGTAAGGGATGGATCTTCGCCCCGACCGGACTCAAGGACGGGCCCCTACCGGCTCACTATGAGCCGCAGGAGTCAGTCGTCAGAAACCCTCTCTACAAACAACAGTCGAATCCCGTTCGAATGGAGTGGAAGCGCAAGGACAATCGCTATCACCGCTCCATCGGCGATCCACGATTCCCTTACGTGATCACCACGTACAGATTGACCGAGCACCACACGGCGGGCGCAATGACTCGGTGGCTCACGTGGCTCAGCGAACTCCAGCCGGAGATGTTCTGTGAGATCTCACCTCAGCTTGCGCGCGAGAAGAACATCAAGAACGGTGGCTGGGCGACCATAAGCACCGCAAGGGGTGATATGGAATGCCGGGTCCTTGTAACGGATCGCATTCCCCCACTCCGGATCAAGGGTCGACCTGTGCACCAAATCGGCCTCCCCTACCACTGGGGGAGCCATGGTCGGTCTGTAGGGCACGCCGCCAACGAGCTCATCGCCTTCGTTGCCGACCCGAATGTGTCTATTCAGGAGTCAAAGGCGTTGACGGGGAACATCGAACCCGGCAGGCAGGCCACCGGACGGCGCTTCTCTTCCGGGGGAGGATCCTAGGTGGGCAAAGGGTTCTTCACCGACACCACTGTGTGCATTGGCTGCAAGGCGTGCGAGGTTGCCTGCAAGGAGTGGAACCAGCTCCCCGACGACGGGCTCTTCTTCACGGGAATGTCCTACGACAACACGGTCGCCCTCGGCGCTTCGACGTGGCGGCATGTCAACTTCATCGAGCGCCCGGTACCTCTCGGTGGTCAAGTAACCGGAGTCGGTGACTTTTCGTGGTTGCTCATGTCCGACGTATGCAAACACTGCCAGAGCGCCGGCTGCCTCGAGGCGTGTCCCACAGGCGCCATCGTAAGAACCGAGTTCGACACGGTTTTCGTTCAGCCCGACATATGCAACGGCTGCGGTTACTGCATCACCGGATGTCCGTTCGGCGTAATAGATCGGCGCGAGGACGACGGTCGCGCATGGAAATGCACCATGTGCTACGACCGCCTGAGTGACGGCATGACACCCGCGTGTGCGCAGGCCTGCCCGACCGATTCCATTGTTTTCGGCGACATCGACGAACTCAAGGAGAAGGCAGTTGCGCGCGTCGAGGAACTCCACGACCGTGGCTTGAACGAGGCCTATCTCTATGGAGTCGACGCCGAGAACCAGCCGGGCACGGACGGTCTGAACGCCTTTTTCCTCCTTGTGGATGACCCCGAGGTCTACAACCTTCCTCCCGACCCCGTAGTGCCGACACGAAAGAGCAGCGATGCGTGGAAGTCGATGGGCGCCGCCGTCGTCGCCTTGGCGGTTGCCGGGGTCGCGGCCGTCTTGTCTGGGGCGAGGCGGGCGTGACCCGGGACACGGGCGGCGATGGCCGCTTCATCGACGATCGCCTCGGGGCGCTAACAGGAGAGGGCGCGCAGCAGCGTGTCTCTTCGCCGCGTCACGAAGAATCCGGCGTACCTCTCGAAGTCTGGGACCACGATCCGACCCACGCGCCGCAGCAGCGGTCGTATTACGAACGTCCGGTCCTCAAAGAACCAGTCTGGATCTGGAGCGTGCCCGCGTACTTCTATGCCGGCGGCGTTTGCGGCGCCGCTGCGGTACTCGGTGCCGTTGCACAGGCGGTCGACAATCGAGGTCTACGAAAGCTGGTTCGCCGCTGTCGATTGATCTCGGCTGTCGGCGGAGGCGCGGGGACCGTTTTCCTGATCATCGACCTCGGCCGGCCGGAGCGTTTCCTCAACATGCTGAGGGTCTTTCGTCCCACATCTCCACTCAACGTGGGCTCCTGGGTACTCGCCACGGCCACGCCTTTGTCTTCCGGAGCCGCCGTTCTCGCGCGGGCGAGTGGGGTTTTGGGGCGGCTGGGCGATCTCGCCGGTTTTGGTGCCGGCGTCGCGGGACTACCGATGTCCGGCTATACGGCGGTTTTGCTCTCGAACACCGCAGTCCCGGTGTGGCAGGGCGCTCGCCACAGTCTTCCCTGGCTGTTCGTCGCATCGGCGGCGTCGAGTGCTTCGGCGCTGCTCGGGATGACTGATCTCGACGAGCGGGAGCACCACATCGTCGGGTCGTTCGGCCGGCTTGCTGCGGCCGGCGAGGTGATCGCTGCATTGGCCGTCGAGCGAGAGACCGGATCGGTGGAGCGCGTCGGGCGACCCCTCCGTGAGGGAGTCAGCGGAACCCTGTGGAAGACCTCGCTGGTCTGCGGGCTCGGTGGACTTGTGCTGTCGCTCGCTCCGGGCACGGGCAGATTCAAGAGGGTCGCGTCGAGCGCACTGACCACTGCCGGCGCCCTGGCGATGCGATTCTCAGTGTTCCATGCCGGGAAGGCGTCGGCCCGCGACCCCCACGCGACATTCGAGATGCAGCGTGCCGGTCACGGGGCTGCGGAAACCACCGGTCGCGCCGCCGTCGCCGGGCCGGCCGGGGCAGGGGCCTCCTGACAATTCACACCCCCCATTTGTGTAGATAAGTTCACCCGTTCGGGGACAGGCATCTCGGGCTTGGGTGCCGAACCTTCACGTAGGAAAAGGTGATCGGAGGCCCGCTCACTCACCCCGGCGTGCCTCCGGTCACCGTTGATCGCCAGTGTGGCTCAATCTCCCTGCTAGGTACGCGCGGTTTCGGCGGTCGGCTCACGGCCGACCATCCACCACCCGGACGATGATCTCTGGTTGAATACGCTGCACCCAAGCTGGCAACTCTGACCGACGAGATTCCGGTCCACGTCGTCGTGGGAGAAGACGAGGTTGCGGCGGAAGACGAGGTTGCGGGAGAGGACGCAACCTCCTGAGCCCTTGGGAGCGTTGCATAAGGGCCATTGGTCAACCCATGGGTTGTTTGTGGCGTATTGAGCTAATCGGGTCGATTTGACTTCCGGCCAAACCCTCTTGTGCTTACCTTCTCGTTCCAGCACCATCGCCCAGGTAGTGGCGCGAGCAAGGCTCCGCTTGATGACGCTGCTCATGCGGCACAATCAACACACCTCCTTGCCGGCCATCCAAGCCCAGCTAGGGATATCCCGTTTCGGCGAAGTCCCTGGAAGGAGGAATTGATTGATGCCTCACAAGGACTTGCCGCGCCGCGCGGCGAAGATCCTGGCTCTGCTCACCGGTCTTGCGCTGCTACTGGTGCAGCTGCCGGCAGGCGCAGCGGACGACTCCCAGGTCGGCGGCGATGGAGGGAGTTCGGCGCCGCAGCAGCGAGTCGACAACTGGTTCGAACTCGACTCAAACGGCCGTCAGCTTACGAGGTCGCTGAATCTCGATCAGGGCCGGCCGATCTCGTGGACTCCGGATTTCGACGCGCTGTCGCGCACCTTGAAGTCGACTCCCCAGGTGGACGCACCAGTCGTTTCGGTGCCGCCACGGGCGCCGTCCGCATCCGTCCCGTCCAGCCCCGCCTCTACGAAGGGCCCAGTCTTTCAGTCGCACATTCCGTTCACCAGCTCTGAGGTACCGAACACCACGGACTACCCGAACGTGATCCACGGCAGAGTGGTCCTTGGGTTCAACGGCGGCACGGGCTTCTGCTCCGGGACCGCTGTAACGAGTAACAACGCGAGTGTCGTGATCACGGCGGCGCACTGTCTGATGGACCCGGGCACTGGTGAAACTCCTAAGACCATCGACTTCCTTCCCGGTTTCAGGCTCGGGGCCAAGCCCTTTGGAACGTGGCCGGCCGTCGCCTTCGGAGTAACGAGCGAATGGGCACAATCCGTAAGCCAGGGATCGGCCGACCCGCGCTACGACGTTGGCACATTCGTGGTGGCCCCCGACTCCGGTGGGCAAAGGATCGGCGACCTGCTCGGGACGCGCGGAATTATCTTCAACCAGGCCCCGAACCAGTTGTTCGATTCCTTCGGCTATCCAACCGCCGCACCCTTCGACGGACAGCGGCTGTGGTTATGTGACAGCGAGACATCCGACCTGCTAACCCTCGTCCCGGCTCCTCAGCCGCACGGGATCGGCTGTGACATGACGCCCGGTTCCAGCGGCGGTGGCTGGGTGCTGCCGTCCGAGCAAGTCAACTCAGTGAACAGCTTTAAGTTGGTGGACCATCCGAATGTCATGTACGGGCCGCAGTTCGGATCGTCTGCACAAAGCCTGTACAACCAGGCCTCCAACTACGACCCCAATGCCACGCCGACGAGGCACAAGATGACCGTGTCGCTGAAACTGTCCGGCCACCTCGTCGCGTCGGGCGTGATGAAGTCGAAGGACGGATACAAGCCGTGCACCCGGAAGGCTCCGATCAAGCTGTTCAGGAAGAAACTCTCTTCGTCTAAGAGGCCCACGGGTGGCAAGGTCGTTAAGAGAACGCAAACGAGCCGTCGGGGCAAGTACCGCATGAACGTCCCGGACAAGCCCGGCTTCTACTACATCAAGTCCCCAGCGGGCTTCGTCGATTCAGCGAACGACTGCTCCGCTGCGAAGTCTGTGGTGAGGGCACACAGACACTAGGAACGAGTCCCGGGGGCGGCGCACCGCCCCCGGCTTCCTTTGCCTTGCTCTGTCGCCGATGGGGGTTTAGCTCGCCACGATCTCGAAGGCGGCTTCCACTCGAACGGGCTTGCCCGTGGCTCTCCCAATGCCCTTGGCGTTCTTACCGGGAGGGAACCAGCCCACCATTCTGTAGGTACCGGGTTCCAAAGGCTTTGCCTTGACGCACCCCCAGTTGTCCTTGACGCACTCCTCTAGCTTCCACTCGAAAAGCGTCACTGTTTCGCCGGGCTCGATGGTCTGGTTAGCGATGAGGTCGCAGTGTGTGCCCGGCGGGATGATGAAACGGCGGCCCGACTCGTCGAAGTAGCGCATGTCGCACGCCTCATAAGCCGTGTTGTAGACGTAGCCGCGGCGCCCGTCGTTGCGCAATCTCACCTCGATCTTCTCCCCCATCTCGTATCCGTTCCCGACAAGCAATCGCAGGGGAGCCTCGGCTGGTGTTGGGGTCGCCGAAGACGAACCGATGGGACCGCTCGAGGAAGGCCGATGATCGTTTTCAGCCGCGCACGACGCAGCCAAGACAGCGAAGGCCACCGCGGCCACCACGATTCTTGGACCGGAAAGGGGTTGTTTCGTCATGGTCGGTTAGACGCTAACGCCCACGGACGGGTTCCCGTCCTCAGCGGCCCAGTGCCGAGATGGCAACTGAACACCGACAGGTGGTGGTCGATTGCCATTTCGGGTGCCGCGGCCGGCGCGCCGAAACCCGAATGTGGTGGGCGGTACTGGGATCGAACCAGTGACCTCTGCCGTGTGAAGGCAGCGCTCTCCCGCTGAGCTAACCGCCCGGGCGCTATGCGAGGTCATGATATCGGCGTAGCCTGGTGTCAGACACAAGCTGAGTCCGGGAGGGCGGAGACGGGGTCGCCGACCTACCCAGAAAGGCGGACTCCATGTGGTTCTCGCTCGGCATCTGGCTCGGATCGATCGGGCTGGTGCTTCTCCTCGGGTGGAAGATCCACCGTCACCAGCGGGACATCGACGGCTACTACCAACGCGAGTTTCGGGCGCCGCTTGCCTTCCAGTGGCACGGATGGCTCTAGCGGCTAGCCCCACCTAGTCATTTCGCGGCAAACCACGGCACGACCTTCAGGCACCCCCATATAGTGGGTGGCGATGGGCTCCGTAATCCATCTCTCCCGCGCACCCGTCCGGACGTCCCAGCCGGGGCGGAGCGACCGCGCTCGGGGCGCAGGTACAGCTTTGGTGCTCGGCGGTGGCGGCATCACCGGCGCCGCCTACCACCTCGGCGTACTCAACGCGATGAACGCCATGAGCGTGCGCGCAACCGTGAACGACTTCGACCTCTACGTCGGGACCTCGGGAGGGGCCTTCATCGCCTCGTGTCTGGCAAACGGCATCACCCCCGAGGACCTGATCCTCGCCAACATCGGCCATCCCGCCGCCAAGTTCCCGGGGATGGGCGCCGACGAGATCATGCAGCCCGATCGGCGCGGTCTCGTTCGGTCGATGGTGAGGTGGCCACTCGGGGTGATCGGGGCCCTTCGCCGCTACGCCGGCCATCCGTTCACGACGCGCCTGATCGACGGTCTCGGTGCGCTCGCCGAGGGGCTTCCGCCCGCCCTCTATACAACCGACGGGACGGAGAAATACCTCCGCCGGTTGTTCGAGGTACCGGGACGGACCAACACATTCGGTACGACCCGCCGCAAGCTGCTGATCACGGCGACAGAACTGGATACGGCGCGCCGCGTTGTCTTCGGCGAAGAGGGTGCGCCGCCTGCGACGGTAGCGGAAGCGGCCGCGGCCTCCATGGCCATCCCTTTGCTCTATGCACCGAGGCAGGTGGGAGACCACGATTACATGGACGGGGGGCTGCGCTCGACGACCAACATCGAGGTTGCGATAGCCCATGGGGCCAAGCTGGTGGTATGCATCAATCCGCTGGTCCCGTATGTCCACGATGTCCGGCACCTGCTACCGACCGCCACGGGCCTCCCGGCGAGATTCCTATCTCAGAAGGGTTTCCCGCACATCGCCGCCCAGGCCTTTCGGATCATGGCTCAAGCGCAGGTCGAAAAGGAACTCGAGATCATTAGGCACGCCCACCCCGATGTGGACATAGTGCTTGTGGAGCCGCGCCGCGACGACGAGCACCTGTTCGTCTTCAACCTAATGGACTACGGCTCGAGGGAGCGGGTCGCACGGCACGCATTCGAGAGCGTGTCGATCGATCTCGTCACTCGATTCCCGGAATACGAAAAGGTCCTCGGACGTCACGGCATCAAGATCGACCGCGATGCGCTCGTCGAGCAGCTCAGGAGCATCGTGGAAGGGTGGGAGCCCCGTTTCCTGGGTGGGGCAGAGGAGCGGGAAACTGATCGGTCCGAGCTCGCCGAGGGGGCCGATGCGGCCCCCTCAAGCTAACCGGGTCTCCACCGAAGGGTCACGGCAATTGACCGACTGCATCATCGGTGGAGCGGAATTGAGGCGCACCGCGCCTCGGTTGGTCCTCGCCTGCCTGTCGTCTAACTCCCTTAAAGCTTGTCCACAGTCCGTTGATCCCTTTCAGCAGCTCGGGGATCCCCCTCGACTTCCAGTTCGGTCGTGAGCCGGAAAATGCACGCGGAAGATTTGCTTTTTTTGCTGACCGGCCGGAAGCCCCCTTCGGGCATTTACCCGGGCGGGCTCCACCGCCGATACACCCTAGGAATGGAAGCCGACGTGGGAGCGACGTCGACCCCTGGCGGATCCTCAGAAATTGCTGCGAGCATTTCTGGCGTCCAATCCGATAGGAAGGTTGATGAACGCCCCGAGGACACGGACAACCGGACCATCCTGCCCCTCGTTGAGAGGGCACGGTCCGGTGACAAAGACGCGTTCGGCCTGCTCTACAGGCGATTCCACAGCCGCGTCTTCGGTCTGGCGCGCTTCTATCTCGGGGACGGAGCCGAAGACGCGGTCGCCGAGACCTTCACCCGCGCCTGGGCGGCGCTCCCCCGGTACAAGCCCGGGCGGACACCGTTCATCTCGTGGCTCTACGGAATCGGGCGGCATGTCGTCGTTGACGAACTCCGCCGGCGCAAGCGCACCGAACTTCGGGACGCGCTCCCAGATTCGGGCCACGAGCCCAACCACGACGACACCCTCGCACTCGCAGCTGCCATCGACCAGCTCCCCCGTCAGCAGCGACAGGTCATCGAGATGAAGTATCTGCTCGGAATGACGAATCCCGAGGTATCGGCGGCCCTCGGCAAGAAGATCGGCGCGGTCAATGCCCAGCAGTGGCGTGCCCTCCAGACACTCAAGAAGATCCTGGAGCGAACATGAGCACTCAGCTGCTGAACGACCTGACCGCGTGGGAATCGGGCGACCTCGAGCTCGCCGAGGTCGAAGGCCGCCATCCGGGCGCCGACGTCACCGGCCTCGTCGAGATTCACAAACTGATGGTTGCCGCCGGCAGACCCGAGGTCCCTGCCGTCGCTGAGAGCTGGGAGAAACTCAAAAGCGCGCTCCCGGAGCGGGGTACCCCCCGTTCGGAAATGCGTGCGAGGACCACCTCAGGCCGGTGGGTGAGGCGACCGGTTGTGGTAGCCACCGCAACCATGCTCCTCGGAGGATCGGCGCTGGCAATGACTTCGGAGCCGGTTCGTGAAGGCGTCGTGAACGCTTTGCGCACGGTCGCCTCCATCGTGAATCTCGACTCCCTCGTAAATTTCGACGCCGGTGATTCCGGGGAACCGGGACTCGATTCCGGTGACGTTGGAGACGACGCCGGCACGACCGGATCGAACCCGGGTGGGAATCAAGGGGAAGCCCTCCTGAACGGCGCCCCAGGAAAGCGCGCCGAGCCCGCGGGTCACGGCCCGTCCAAAAGGCAAGGCCCCAAGGCGGAGCCCCCGGGAAGCCGCGGAGCTCCGGGTTCCGTCCCCGGTGCTCCCGGAAACGGCCCGAACGCCAATGAGCCCCTCACCGAAGGAAAAGGCGGTTCAAACGGAAACTCCGACTCCGCCGGCAAGCCGGACAGCCCGGGGAGCTCCGGGGACGCTGGGACACCCCAGGGACCCGGGAAGTCCGGTGGAAAGGGCAAGGGCCCGCCTCAGGACAAGGCGGAGCCGGAGCAGGGAGAGACCCCCGCCGAGTCCGGCGACAGCAATCCCAGCGGTAGCGGGAACGGAAATCCGGGAGGCAACGGGAACGGAAATCCGGGAGGCAACGTCGGCGCTGGTGGCAACCCAGGTGGCATCCCCGGAGGTAGCGGGAATGGCAATCCGGGAGCAACGTGAACGGCGGCGGCTAGCCTCTACAACAGACTGGACCCCCTCGGTCAGTCAACCTCAAAGGTTCCGCCGGCGCGCCAGTAGATTCCGCCGCTCCGGTTCATGAACCCCTCATCAACCATGTACCGGCGAAGGGCGGCCACATCCTCGTGCGCTCTGCCGAGGATCTCGTTCACCTGTTTCTCTTTGTAACGCCGGCCCGGCTCGAAGGCCTGGGAGAGGTAGTCGAGAACAACGAGCCGTTTCGAATGAACCGCCGGGATGCTCAACAGTCGCCCCTCTCGAAAGAAGGCGCGCAGCACTCTCGCCGAGTCTGCGGGTGCATCGATGTCGTCCTGCTCGGGTCGGGACTCCGCCGCACTGCGGGCGGAGACCTTGAGCTCCTCCACGGCGAACCGGTATCCGGTGGAGCCATCGTCCACGACGAGCCCACCTGCCACGAGGCGAGCGAGCGCCGCATTAACCGACTTCGCCGGAATGCCCGAGACGCTAGCGATGTCCACGATCTTGGTGTAGCCGAGCACCAGCGCAGCCACAACCCGCATCCGTTCCGGTTCAGCCAGCAGTCCTAGAATTCGTTGGGCGTCGTGGCTTGTCGGATCGAGTGATCCCATAACAACAGGTTAAGGGTGACGATGCCCTCCCGGGCTAGCGGGGGGCCGTCTGCATCCTGGACTAGGGTGCCTGCGGGGAACAGGCGTTGCAGACAGACGGCCCCCCGTTGGCGTCGATCCGCCACCCCGGTTCGCACTACCCGCCCTTACTACTACAGGGATAGTACTAGCGTAGTCAAGGGCAAATCCGAGATCTGCAACGGAACCGCAATGATTCTGGTCGCGGAGGCGACCAAGTGCCTCGACCAGCAATGTCGGTAGGGCTCTGCGGGCGAAAAAGCTGCGCCTGGCTGCGTTCTCGGTCGGGCACGTACGCTCCTGGTACGCACCCTCCCTGCGGCACGGCTCCGCCGAGTACTTGGTACCACGGCTCCAGTTTGGTTGCGTTATCTGCCGGACGTGCGTGCAGGCCGGTACGCTGCCGCAGGCTTGTTTTTCGCGCCGCAGAACCTCGCA
>OCZV010000418.1_pt1 | contig 15582 bp, 13 predicted proteins | sample 1539051 | NCBI WGS metagenome assembly OCZV01 (sample SAMEA3113581, study PRJEB22503) | soil metagenome
ATGGGGCGGGCGAGGCCTACTTGCCGCTCCTCGAAGCCATGACCCGCCTTTGCCGCGAGCCAGGCGGGCAGCCGATCGCTCGCCTGCTCCGTCGTCACGCGCCCACGTGGCTCGCCCAGATGCCCTCGGTTCTGGGCACCTCTGAGCTGAGAACACTCCAGCGGCAGACATCCGGCGTCACGCGGGAGCGGATGCTTCGCGAGCTGGCCGAGGCCGTGGAGGTCATGGCGGAGGACGTCCCCTTGGTTCTCTGGCTCGAGGACCTCCACTGGGCCGATCCCTCCACAGTGGATTGGCTGGCCTATGTGGCGAAGCGCCCGGGGCCGGCACGCCTTCTGGTCCTCGGCTCGTACCGGCTGGGCGAGGCGCTGACCCGGGGGCATCCACTCGAGGCGGCGAAGGACGAGCTGAAAGTGCATGGATACTGCCGCGAAGTCGCGCTCGCTCGGCTGGACGAGACGGCGGTAGGCGAGTACCTGGCTGGCCGCTTTCCCGCCGCCGGGGCGCTCACCGAGCTGGCCGCGATGATCCATCGGCGCACTGAGGGCAATCCGCTATTCGTCGTCAGCGTCGCCGACGACCTCGAGAGGCGCGCCGTCCTGATCGAGCGCGCTGGCCACCGGGAAGTCGCGGGGGGCCCACACGGCGTCCCCATCGTCATTCCCGAAGACGTCCGCCGGATGATCGGTCACGAGCTCGACCGAGTTCCTCGCCACCAGCGCCGGATCCTCGAGGCGGCGAGCGCTGCCGGCGTGGAGTTCTCAGCGGCCGCCATCGCGGCCGCCGAGCAGCTGGGCCTCGACGATGTCGAGCACTGTTGCGCCGAACTGGCCCGGCACGCCTCGTTCTTGACGTCGCACGGCTCCGATACGTGGTCGGACGGGACCGTCGCTGGACGTTACGGTTTTCGCCACGCACTTCATCAAGAAGTCGTCTACGAGCGCATCTCGACAGGACGGCGCGTGGAGCTGCACCGCCGGATCGGCGAGCGTCTCGAGGCCGGCCTGGGTGAGCGGGCCACCGAGGTCGCGACCGAGCTGGCCATGCACTTCGAGCGGGGTCGCGACGTGAGTCGCGCGATCCGGTATCTGCGTCTGGCCGGTCAGATCGCCACGCAACGTAGCGCGACACGCGAAGCGGTGGGTCACCTGACGAAAGCTCTCGACCTGCTCCAGGCCGAGCCGGACACTCGGCAGCGAGCCGAGCAGGAGGTCGCCCTCCAGATCGCGCTCGGGGGTCCGCTCATGGCGATGAAGGGTCGCGGCGCGCCCGAGGTCGAGCAGGTCTACTCGCGGGCGCAAGAGCTCTGTCAGCAGATCGGCGAATCCCCTCGACTCTTCCCGGTTCTCTGGGGCCTCTTTCTGTTCCGCCGGAGCCGCGGCGAAGTCGACGTCGCCCACGGGTTCGGCCAGCGCCTCCTTGCTCTGGCCCAGCGCACCGACGACCCTGGCCTCTTGATCGAGGCTCATCACGCGCTGTGGGCGACTCTCTTCGCGCGTGGTGAGCTGGTGGCCGCCCGGGACCACGCGGCCCGGGCGGTGAGCCTCTACGATCCCGACCGGCACGCGTCGCTCGCCGCCGTCTACGGCAATCACGACCCAGCCGTCTGTGCTCTCGGCCATGGAGCCTGGGCGCTCGAGCTCTCCGGTGAGCCCGAGCAGGCGAGCCGACAGAGCGAGGACGCCGTGGCCCTGGCGCGGACGCTCGGCCACCCCTTCAGCGAGGCCCATGCCTTGCTATACGCAGCCCGCCTGCATCAGTTCCGCGGCGACTGGCGGACGACTCGTGATCGTGCCGAGGCAGCCGCCGTGCTCGCCCGCGAGCGGGGGTTCGTCCAACTCCAGGCGTGGGCGGCCATGACGGGCGGCTGGGCTCTCGCTGAAGCGGGGGAGACCGAAGAAGGGCTCGCGACGATGCGCGACGGGCTCGGGGCCATTCGAGCCCTGGGCTCGGAAGACTTCAAAACGTACTTCCTCGGCTTGCTGGCCGAGACGCTCACCAACGCAGGTCAGCCCGGGGCCGCCCTCGATGTCGTCGGCGAGGCGCTGGCCACCGTCGAGAGAAGCGGCGAGCGTTTCTACGCGGCGGAGCTTCATCGGTTGAGGGGCGAGCTGCTGCTCGCGACGGGGCACGACCACGGCCAGGTCGCGGAGTGTTTCGAGACCGCGCTGCAAATCGCGCGGCATCAGCGCGCGCTGGCGCTCGAGCGCCGAGCCCTCCGGAGCCTCGGTAAATTGCGCGACGTTCAGTGACTGCGCCCGACGCAGTGGCCGCGCACGCCCGCGCCCTCTCGGATGTTTCATGGCGCCGGACGAGAAGCGTGGTTCGGCGAGGGCGCACTGATCCAGAAGTGCCTGTGCCTCGGCGTCGGTGGCACGGCTCAGCCTGGAGACCGCCTCTATGCGCCGCCGGCCCGGCGCTGGCGCGTACCGATCTCCTGGCCGCGCTCCGTGGCCGCCCTGGGTGGGGCTGGGTGAAGAGCCCCCGGCGGCCGGCCGGGCTCCTGACCCGCTCGGGATCGTGAGGCGGCAGGACTGGAACGGAGGCCGGCGCCGCTGGTCCTACGCGCTCGACGCCGGACAGTTCGCCGACCTCCGGGCGCGATACGGGGCCCGGAGGCGAGAGCGCCGAGATCGGTGCCGAAACCGACCCGGGCGTGCCTCCCGGCATGCCAGAAACCGATGCGATCCGGTGATGTGGTGATGAGCCGTATAAACAGCGGGGTCTCACCGCTTCTGCATCGAGCGAGGAGGCTCAGTGCCGAAGCGGTGAGGAGCCGCATAAATAGCGCCGCCTCACCACATCACCGGTTCTCACCGGGGACCTCCGCCCGCAAGCAAAGTGGAGTGAACCCCGAGTAACCCCAAGCCGTCACCCTTTTTCGTGTCTCACTTTAGGGGTGCACTCCACCATCCTCTCCCAGCTTGGCCGGTGGCGCGGTCATCGGGCGGTTCCACGGGACTCGTCGGTTTCGAGCAGGCTGAACCACCGGAAGCTGTGAAAGCGACCCTTGGAATACAGGTAGTCTCGCCTCGGCCCCTCCTCAAGGAATCCGAGCTTCTGGAGGACCCGCACTGATGCGTCGTTTCCGGGCAGCACCCCAGCCTCAATCCGGCGGAGGCCCAAGACGGAGAATCCGCACCGAATGACGGCCGCGACCGCCTCGGGCGTAAGCCCTCGGCCCCACAAGCGGCGGGCGATCTCGTACCCGACCTCCGCACGGCGATGCTCGAAGTCGAACCGGAGCAGTCCTACCGTGCCAATCATTTCGCCGTGCTCGACCAGCTCGATTGCCCAGCGAATCGCATCCCGGGCGGTATAGCGCTGCTGAAGCCGCTCGAGCGCTGCGTGCGCTTCGGCCAGTGTCGTGAGGGTCGGCATGTTGTGGTACCTGGTGACCTCGGGGTCTCCGAGGATGCCCAGGAGCGCTGCCGCGTCCCGCGGGAGCGGCGCGCGGAGTCGGAGGCGCTCGGTGGCCAGTTCGGGGAAACTGCTCGGCCACGCGGTTTCGAGCGTACCGCCGTCCATAGACCTCGAGCGCCGACTCATACCCCGGTGACGCGGACGGTGAGGCGACGTCCGAACCCCACGTCGCGCGGGGAGATCTGGACGTCTATGAGGCGCGCCGCTCTCGCGTCCGCCTCGGCAAGGTCCTCCTTACGATGAGTCGTCGCGAGGGCAACGACGCGCATTCCAGCCGCGTGTGCAGCCATGATCCCCGTAGGCGCGTCCTCGATGACAACACATCGTTCGGCGCCCACACCGAGCCTCGCGGCGGCGAGCAAATACGAATCCGGATTCGGCTTGCCACGCTCGACGTCACCTGCTGTCACGAGTACCGATGGGATCGGTACGCCTGTGTGCTTCAACCGAGCCAGTGCGGTATCTCTCGTCCCCGAGGTCGCGATCGCCCACGCATCGAGCGGGAGCGAGCTGACGAGCTGAGCGGCACCTTGCACGATCATCACGCCATCGGTGTCGCCTGCCTCACCTGCATCCAACTGGGCCGCCTCCGCTTCGACAGACAGATGCGGAGCAACAAGCCGAATGGTTTCGACGGTTGGCCTTCCATGCGCGCACCGCATGATCTCGTCGCCGTCCAGCTGGTGCTCCACCGCCCACCGTCGCCAGTGGCGTTCGACACATGCGGCCGAGTTGACGAGGACACCATCGAGATCAAACAGCAGTGCGTCGCACTCCCACTCTGTCATGAGTCTCGAGTCCTCATGATAGCTGCCGAACGCCCCGGTCAGCGGCCGCAGCACTCCGCCTTCGTCGTTGACGATGGCGGCCGCCGCGCCGATCCTCTTGTTCCGCATCTCCCTCCCATCACGCGTAGAGCCCCGGATGCAACCCCAGGCTCACGCTTCACCTGCGGCCGAAGGCCGGCCGGTACAAGCTGATGTTAGACGGTTCCGGTGGATGAAGGTCGTTCATTGACGTCCCAGCAACGCGTCTACAAGCTCGCCCCATCGATTGATCGAGCGCACATGTGGTAGGAACCGACGAAATCGGTCCACATCGCTGGCTCTCGACCGGAAAAGGTAGAGATGAGGAACCGTGCCCACGAGGTGGCTGAGTACTTCGAGACGATCGTCGATGAAGTGGGTAGCCCCGAGCTGCCGGCATATTGCGGCCTTTTCGTGGCGTTGACGGCAGAAGAGCACCTGATTGCTCGGAATACCTGTCGAACCGAAGAAGCCACGCCGCTCGAGCCAATTCATCAACACCGACTCTCGCGGCTCGTCGCACCGCGACACCAGCCAGATGCGCTCTCGGAACCGTTGCTGGGCGAGCCGTGCAATAGCCTCGCAAGCGCCCTCAACCTCCGCCGCCGCGGCGTAGCCATGGGCTCCCATGGTCTGGGCCCGGTCATCTTCGCTGACACGGTCGATGATGACGCCCCCGATATCGACCCCGAGCGCTTCGGACACCTCTACGCTCATCCGCCCAACGCAGTATCAGCCGCGGCCGGAGGCCGGCGGCTGCATGCCGAGGTTCGGTGGCCCAATCTATTCCAGCTGCGGGTCGCTCGCTGGACGGTCATTCTCACTTTCCGCGGAATTTCTCGAGGTACCCGAGGTCGAGAGCTTCGCGTACCAATGCCATCGTGGTCTGCGCGGCTTTTCGGGCGCGATCCGTGCCGTCGGCTAAAGCGTCGCGGACTAGCCCCATGCTGGCCGCGAAGCGCGCCCGCCGCTCGCGGATCGGGTCCAGGAAGGTGTTGAGCACTGTGGCAAGCCTCTGCTTGACTTCGACGTCCCCGACGGCACCTCTGCGATACCGGTCCTTGAGGTCCGCGACCTCCTCCCGGTTGGGGTTGAACACGTCGTGGTACAGAAACACTGGGTTGCCTTCGACGTGACCAGGATCGGTAGCCCGGAGTCGCGTCGGATCCGTGTACATCGAGCGGACCTTCTCGCTCACGACGGCCGGCGTGTCCTTGAGATAGATGGCATTGTCCAGTGACTTACTCATCTTGGCCTGGCCGTCGATCCCGACGAGCCGCGGCACACGTCCGACGAGGCCCTCCGGCTCGGGGAACACCTCCTTGAACTGCCGGTTGAAGCGGCGCGCAACCTCGCGGGTGAGTTCGATGTGGGGAAACTGGTCCTCCCCGACCGGGACCAGGTGGGCGCGCGGCATCAGGATGTTCGCCACCTGCATGACCGGGTAGGTGAAGAACGCCACCGGCACGGACTTCCGCCCGAACTCCTCCATCTCCGTCTTCAGCGTCGGATTCCGCTGGAGCATTCCAAGCGGCAGGAACCAACTGAGCCACAGAGTGAGTTCTGCGTGTTCCGGGATCAGGCTCTCGATAGCGAACGAGCTGCGCTCTGGATCGAGTCCCACTGCGAGCCAGTCGAGCGCCACCTCCCATACAGCCTCCCGCACCCTCGCCATGTCGTCAGCGTAGTCAGACACCTGATAATCAGCGATCAAGAAGTAGCAGTCGTAGCTGTTCTGCAGGCTGACCCAGTTCTCAAGCGCGCCTGCATAGTGGCCGAGATGCAGGGGGCCCGTGGGCCTGATTCCAGTCAGGATCCGCTTCTTACCTTCCACCTGTAACGGCCCTCTTGAGGGTCCTGTGCCCACCTAACGTCGGTATCAGCTGCGCGCGGGGGAGCGCGTCGCTGCGTGCCGAGGTTATGAGGGGATCACGCTCGGCGCAATTCTCGATGTTGGGCCGCGCAAAGCCGGTCCTGTCTCATGCGTTCATTCGAGACTCGGACGCGCCAAGAACGCGCCGGGCAAATTGCAGCATCAGCTCGTGGTGTTCGATGGCCTGGTCCACGACCAGCGCGCCGTGGCCGGCATCGAACCAATGCACCTCGATGGTCTTGCCGAGCGCCTTGATCTTCGCTTCGTACGCTTCCACTGAGCGTGGCGGCGTGCGGGTATCGTTTCGGCCCTGGATGATCATCACCGGAGCCTTGACGTGGTGCGCATAGGTGATCGCTGCACTCCCTCAGGATTGCTGTCTCCATCGCCGGCGCGGCTCCGGGAATCCAGCCAGGCGGCCAAGAGCCCGACGAGGATGAGCGCGCCCGAGAGGACCTTGAAGCTGTCCTCGATCGACTTGGGGCCGTGTCGCCAGTCGAAGAACATCATGATCATGAAGGCAGCGAAGGCGGGGATCATGGTCAGCACCATGAACGGGAGGCCCAGAAGATCGGCACGAAAGCGAGCGCGACGAGACCGTACGTCCCGACAATGGCGTCGTCGAGATGGTCTGTCACCGGATGCTCCGGGTCGAGACCAAGGGCGAGGTGCGTCCAGCGGTCAAGACGCTCGTGGATCACGAAGAGACCGTCACATCCCATGTACACAAAGAGGCCGGCGCTCGTCCACCAGAAACGGGCGAACGGCCGTCCGCGGAGGCGGGCGCCCATGAGTGCGGAAACCACGCCAGAGCTGACAAGGAGGGCGAACGAAAGATACGTGCCGGCCTTACGCTCTCGAAAGAAATAGCCCGTCTTGCCGTGCAGCGTGCTCCCCAGAAGGAGCATGAGACCGATCGCCACAAGCGTCACACCGAGGATGGCACCAGCGGCAGGCAGCCACGCGCGGGGCGGCGCTCCGGGGCGACGGAGACTTGCGAGCTCCTCCGGCGCCGACAAGTCGCGTAGGCGTTCCCATAATCCAATTGTCACATTCCTCTAAGACCACGACGTCACGCCTCAGTCAAGCTGGCTGAGCGACGAAGTTCTGAGAGGGCGATCCCAGAGATGTGCACGCGGGCCGACCGGAAAGAGGGCGCTCGTCCCAAGAGGCCGTCGAGGCTCGCGCAGGCGTTGTGGTGGCCGGCCCAGACAAGGGTTCAACCCTGACCGAGCCTTGAACGAGTTGGCTGTCCCACAACTTGCCGCTGTCGGGTGCGATGCACAGGCGCCAGAACAATCCCCGGGTTCTCCCAAGACTTGCGCACGCGCCGCTTCTACTCTGCCCACGCGTGACATCTACCCGCGCGCAGTGGCGCCCGGACACGGAGGAGTGTTGGGATGATTTCAGCTGCCAGACCCCACGGCCCGGACTCCGCGGCGGCCGCCGTGGACGCTCACTACGGTCGGCCCGACCTGCTCGACGCGATCCTCCAGGGGCTCCGGGCCTCGGGGTGCGATCCCGACGCCCCGGCGATCGAGGACCTGGCGCCCGTCGACCACTTCCACACGCGTGGCCGCGACGCGACGCTGGCGCTGGGGCGCCTGGCGAAGATCGCCTCCGGCCACGACGTCCTCGACGTGGGCGGCGGGCTCGGTGGCGCAGCCCGGCTGCTGGCCCGTATGTTCGACGCGCGGGTGACGGTGCTGGATCTCACCGAGGCGTTCTGCCAGGTCGGCGCGGAGCTCACGCGACGGACGGGTCTGGCCGAGCGCGTCACCTTCCGACAGGGCACGGCCCTCGACTTGCCGTTTCCGGATGAGCGGTTCGACGTCGCCTGGACCCAGCACAGCTCGATGAACGTCGACGACAAGGAGCGCCTGTACGCGGAGATCCACCGCGTTCTGCGGGCGGGCGGGCGGCTCGCCATCCACGAGGTCACGGCCGGGCCGGCGGGTGGGCCGCTTCACTTGCCGGTGCCCTGGGCCGCCGAGGCCGGGCTCAGCTTCTTGCGCCAGCCGGAGGCGATACAGCGCCTGCTCGCCGACCTCGGCTTCGAGCCCGAGACGTGGATCGACACCACCGCCGTCTCGATCGACGCGTTTCGCGAGCGGGTCGCCGCGGCCCGCGCCGCGAGTGAACTGCCGCCGCTGGGCTTGCACCTGATCCTCGGCCCGGGGGTGGGCCGGATGCTCGAGAATGTGCTGCTGAACCTCGAGGAGAACCGGATCGTGCTGGTCAAGGCCGTGCTCGCACGGCCCGGGGGCCGACTCACCCGGTGAGCAAGGCCCGTGCGTCGCGGAGGTCGGGCCGCTCGAGGCCCTCCGTGAACCAGCCGTAGACGTCGAGCAGCCGACGCTGACCCTGCTCCGCGCGGTCCGGCGCCTCCTGCAGCCGGCGCAGGCTCGTGGCGGCTCGAAGCTCGAACCATTTCGCCCCCTGTCGGCGGGCAATCTCGTGGGCCGTCAGAAAGCACGACTCGGGAGAGATCGAGCCCGCGCTCGGTATCGGCTCACCGCGGCCCTCGTGCAGGAGGAGCTCTCCGTGAAGCCGCCAGAGCTCGGCTTCGTAGAACCGCTCTCCGGTCCTGACCGCAATGGCCAGCCCCTCCTCGACCGCCACCAGCCCATCGCGGCTCCGTCCCGCGATCCTGAACGCGTCGGCCAGGAGGGCGAAGAGATGCGACTGGAACCGTTGCGATCCGGTCGCCCGGGCCGCGGCCAGTCCTCGCTCGAGGTCCGCGATGCCGTCGGCGGTCTCGCCTTCGGCGGCGATCGCCCAGCCGCGCACGGCGGTCATCCATCCCGAGACCAGGCCAAAGCCATGCTCGCGGGCCAGGGCGAGCGCGGCGTCGGCGGCGGCCCGCGCCGCTCCTGGATCACGGAGGAACTGGTGTACGAACGCGGCGTAGTAGTGTCCCCACGCGACGTTGAACGGGTGGCCGAGCCGCTCGCTCAGCCCCGTCGCCTGGCGAAGCGCGGCGAGCGCGCGCTCCGGGAATCCCAGCAAGAGCAGCGTCCAGGCGCCGAAGCCGCGACTGCACATTCCGGGTCGTGATTGCCATACGCGGCGGCGAGCGAGGCGTGGGTCTCGGCGTCGTAGAGAGCGAATCCCCGGCTCGCGTGATCGAGGGCCCCCATCAGCTCGCCCCTGGATCAGCAAGGTGGCCCAGAGCGCGTGATGGGCCTCGAGTCGCACGCCCGCATCGTCGGTGCGGCCGGCCCGAACGAACAGGTCGTCGGCAATCACCCGAGCCCGGGCCATGTCGCCCTGGCCCCACGAGAAGAGCCAGAGGCCCCAGAGCGCGGGAAAGAGGCGGGGAGCATCGCCGACCTGCTCGCCGAGCGCGCTCGCCCGGGCATAGGCGCGCTCGACCTCGGGGGCGCCCCAGCCCTTGAGCGTCATGAGCTGGCTTCCGAGCGCGGTCTGCAGTGAGAGCTCGCGCTCGGCTCGCGCGGGAGTCTCCGGGAGCGTCGCGATGAGCTCCAGCGCACGATGCAGATGCAGGATCGCCTCGTTCGGCGCGTGCCGCTGAATGGCATTCAGGCCGGCCTGCTCGAGGTACTGGATCGACCGTCCGGCGTCGCGGCTCCGCTCGAAGTGCATGGCGAGAGCGGCCGCGATCTCCGGCGCCCCGGCGCCGTACGCGCGCTCGAGACGCTCGCCCACCCGGGCGTGGATGTCCACTCGGAGCCCGGCGGGCACGTTCGCGTAGAGCACTTCCTGGTAGAGCGCGTGGAGAAAGGCGAAGCGAGCGGCGAGCGTCCCGTCCGGCCACTCCTCCGTTCCGCTCACCCGGATGAACTGCTCACGTCGGGCCAGAGCGGCGCAGCAGGCCTCGATCTCCGCGGACGTCGACGCCTCGGCGGTCGCCACGGCCGCCGCGGAGAAGGTGGCCCCGACCACGCTGGCGGCATCCAGGACCGCGCGCTCGAACGGACTCAGCCAGCCGAGCTGACGCTCGATCATCTGCCCCACGTCGGCCGGCACGGCGAGCGGTGCTGCATCGGCCGACGCGGCGAGTGTCCAGCGGCCGTCGTGCTCGACCAGCACCTCGCGGGCGACCAGATCGTCCACGACCGTGACCATGAAGAGCGGGTTGCCCTCGGTGCGGGCATGGATGGCCTTGCCGAGGCGGTCCGCCTCGTGCGGCGCCTCGAAGGGACACCGCCGGGCGAGATACGCCGCCACGGCGGTCTCGTCGAGGCGGCGGACGGCCAGCTCGCGGCCCTGCCGGTGGAGCTGGAGCTCGCGCGTCACGCTTTCGAGCGGATGGTTGCGCGCGCGCACCTCGACTGGCCGGTAGGTGCCGATCACGAGGAGCCGCGCGCGCTCGGGACGCCGGGCGGCAAACGCCAGCCAGTCCAGCGTCGACACGTCACTCCAGTGCAGGTCCTCGAGCCGGAGGATCAACGTCCTGTCGGTGGTGAGCGCCTCGATCGCCTCGGTCAGCTCGCGGAGCATGCGCTCTCGCGTCGCCGCCTGCGCCCGGCGCTGGATCGCCCGCAGCTCGGCGGTACTGATCAGCGCCGGCATCTGGACCAGCCACGTCGGCGCGTGGCGGGCGAGGGCGTGGACGACGTGCTCGCCGCCGGGCTCGCGGCCGAGCCGCGCCAGCGCCTCTAGGATCGGCAGGTAGGGCTCACCGGGGCCGTAGTGGTCGACGCACTGCCCGCGCGCGATCCTGAGCTCACCCTCTCCGGCGGCCTCGGCCAGGAACGCCTCGACGAGCGTGGTCTTGCCGATGCCCGGCTCGCCGGTGACGAACACGATCTGCCGTACGCCCACGCGCGCGAGATCCAGCCAGGTGCGCAGCGCGCCGAGCTCGCGGTCGCGGTCGACCATCGCCGAGGGCCGGGCAATGGTCGGGCTGGCGATGGGCGGCGCGACCGACGCCGGGTCCTGCGCCGTGATCGAGGCGAACCGGTACCCGCGCCGGTGCAGGGTTTCGAGGTATCGAGGATGGCGGGCGTCATCGCCGAGCACCTGGCGGAGCTCCTTGATGCAGGAGCTGAGCGCCGCGTCGCTGACCACGGTGTCCGGCCAGACGGCGTCGAACAGCTCTTGCTTGGAGACGACCTTGCCGGCCCGGTCCACGAGGACGCGCAGGACGGCAAGCGCCTTGGGTGTGATCCGCACCTCGCGCTTTCCCCGCCAGAGGCCGCCGCCGTCGAGGCGGTAGCGGGCGAAGCGTAGGGGCTGATCGTGCATCATCGCCCGAGTGTCCTCCTCTCATGTGCCACACGCAGACCGGCGGCGCAACCGAGGCACGCCGCCGGCCCCTCGGGCGAAGCGAAACGGTTGGTCGTGCGCCACTCCGACCTCCACGACGGCCCCACAACAATCCCAAGGTTCTCCTGAGACTTCGCCCCTCGAGCTCCCTACTGTGCGCGCCATGAGCACCGAGGGGGCGCGCCCGGGAGGATCGGCTATGCGTGAACGTCTGGTCGCCACGTGCGTCTTGACCGTTCTGTTGTCCGTCACCGCCGGTGCAGCGCAGACTCCTGCGGCCCGGCCTTCACCGCCGGCCGGCCAGCGCGATGCAGGAGCCTGGCGAACGTGGGTCCTGCGCACCGGCCATGACCTCCGGCTGCCGCCTCCACCGGATGCGCAGGCGACGGCAACCGAGCTCGAGGAGGTCCGCAGGGCCGCCGGCCAGCGCGATCCAGCGGGGCTGGCTCGGATCCGTTCCTGGGACTTCCGGTCGCCCTCGCACCGCTGGAACGAGCTGCTCATCGACGTCGCCGTCGCCGAGCCCATCCGCGGTGCGGGGGGCATCCGCGCCTTCGCGCTGCTCAACGTCGCGATCCATGACGCGCTCGTGGCGGCGTGGGACTCGAAGTACGCCCACAACCGCCGCCGCCCCGGCGAGGTGGATCCTCGGCTCACCACCGCGGTGACCGTGCCGCGCACGCCGTCCTATCCCTGCGAGCACGCCGTGGCGGCCGGCGCCGCGGCAGCGGTGATTGCCCACGTGGCGCCGAAGAATGCGCAGAAGGCCGCCGAGGCGGCCGAGGAGGCGGCCCACAGTCGCGTGCAAGCGGGTGCCGTGTTTCCGAGCGATGCCCGGGCGGGCCTCGACCTGGGCCGCGCGGTCGCCGCCCGGGTGATCGAGCACGCGAAGGTCGACGGGGTGAAGTGGAAAGGAACGGTGCCCGTGGGCCCGGGTCTCTGGAAGGGCACCGATCCTGTCGGCATCGACGGGGCGCACTGGAAGACCTTCGTGCTGACCTCGGCGAGTCAGTTCAGGCCCGGACCGCCACCGGCGCACGATTCGCCCGAGCGCGCGGCCGAGCTGGCGGAGGTGAAGACCTTCAAGCGCACGCCGGCAACGAACGGCGTGGCGTACTACTGGAACTTCGGTCAGTACGGAGGACCCGGCCTGCTCTACCGGCTCAGCGACGAGGTCGGGCTCCGGTTGGCCGAGACCGGGCGGGATCGCCACCCGCCATTCGCCGCCCGCGCGTACGCGCTGGTGCACGTGGCCCACTATGACGCGTACATCGCCGCGCAGGACGCGAAGTACCACTACTGGACGGCGCGCCCGAACGAGTTCGACGCGACGATCACGACCGTGTTCCCGACGCCACCATTTCCGTCCTATCCCTCGAACGCCACGGCGCTCAGCATGGCGCCCGCGCTCGTGCTCGGGCATCTGTTCCCTCGCGAGTCGGCGCGCTACCTGGGCTGGACGAAGGAGTACGGCGAATCCCGGCTGCGGGCGGGCATCCACTTCCGCAGCGATCTCGAGGCTGGCTGGGAGCTGGGCCGGCAGGTCGGCACGACCGTGCTCGAGCGCGCCAGGCGCGACGGCGCCGAGTGACCGCCGCGGAGCGCGAGCCCGAGGAGCCACGACCCGCGACGTCTGAGGATGGCGGGTTCTCGGCCCGCAAGCAGGTCATGTTGGAGACGGTTGCGCGCTAGCCTGGCTTTGGCCAGGCGGTGAGCATCGCCATCAGCGCGTGCATCGCGCCGCTTTGATACGCGCGGCGGCGATGGATCAGCACGACGGGAATGGTGGCTCGCATGGCCGGCACCCGGAGCGCGCGCAGCGTCCTGGCACGGAGCTCCTCGTCGACGCTGCTCTCGGGGAGCAGCGCCAACCCGAAGCCCGCTTCGACCATCCGCTTCTGGGCGGTGAGGCTGTCGATCGGAATGATCTCCGATGCGCTCAGCCCGCAGGCGGCGAGGCGATCGGCGAGCGCCGAGGTGTACGGCTCGCGCGCCGCACCGGGACGGGGAGGGAACGTAATCCACCGCTCACCGCTGAGGGCGCGAGGATGGATGCGGGGGACGCGCGCGAGTCGGTGGCGCGGCGAGGACACCACGACCATCGGCTCGTCGTGGATCTTCGCCGCCACGAGATCGGGATGGGGGTCGGCGTCATAGCGCAGGCCGAGCGTCGCATCGCCCCGACGGACGAGATCGCTGACCTCTGTGCTGAGCGCGGTGCGGAGCCGCAGATCGATGCCGGGGTGCGCGTCGCGAAAACGACGGAGACGCTCCGTCAACGTGGTGCTGGCCAGCGTGCCGACGATCGCGAGCATGACGGCACCACGGTTCACGCCGCGCAACGCGCCGACCGCGTCCATGCCGTCGCGCATCGAGGCGAGCACCGCTTCGGCGTGAGGCAGGAACGCGCGGCCCGCGTCGGTGAGGACGACGCCGCCGCGCATGCGCTCGAAGAGCGGCGCCCCGAGCTCGCGCTCGAGGAGGTGGAGGCGCCGGCTGATGGCGGGCTGCGAGAGGTGCAGCGCCGTCGAGGCCCGAGTGAATCCTCCACGGCGCACGATCGTCACGAACGCCTCGACGTGATCGAGCTCCACGGCCCATCAGCATAGCGGATGGTCTCCAGAAGGGCTATGCATTGGACACATGGTGGGGCCCGCCCTATCGTGACCGTCATGGAGGTGCGCCATGACAGTCGGCAACGAGGTGCTCGCGACCGAGATCCTGCGACACGGAGCGTACGTATGCTTGCGCGTCCCCGACGAGGCGCGCCGAGCGGCGGCGACCAGCGCGATCCCCAGGCTCGCGCAACGACTGGGGCTCTGCAATGAGTTCGAGGCGCGCGATGGTCACCCGGACGAGGCCATCGCGTTCCTACGCCGCGTGCGCGCGACGCCGGCCGCCATCGTCGACGACGATCTCCTGAACGCCGACGCGGTCGTGCACGTCGCCTCGAAGACCGCGGCCCCCGTCGCGGAGTTCTGCGCCGAGGCGACGCGCCTGCTCGGCCCCGCGATCAAGCCCCAGGTGCTGAGTGGCGTCGTGCGTCCGAAGAACTACACCGGGGCCGCGATGAACAACTTCGCCTACGCGCACGCGGTCGCGCAGCAGCCCGGGGCCGTCGCGCCCAACGCCTTCCTGGTGCCGATGAGCAAGACGCGCGCGTGGTGGGCGAAGGACTGGATGGAACGGCATACGTACTTCCTGCCGCGGTACGACGACGCCGGCCGGATGGTGAACGAAGGACACGCGCTCGCGGCCGCGGCCGGGATCGCGTGCCTCATGCGGCGCACCTACAAGCATCCCGCGGAACCAGCGCCGGGGGGCGCGTACGACTTCATCACGTATTTCGAGTGCGCGGACGCCGACGTCCCGACATTCCACGCGGTGTGTTCGGCCCTGCGCGACGTGACGAAGAATCCTGAGTGGAGCTTCGTCCGCGAGGGCCCGACGTGGCACGGGCGGCGCGTCGCGACGTGGGCGGAGCTGTTCGCGTGACCCGCGGGCCCTTAGCAGGGGTGGACCATGCTTGGGCTGCGAAACAGCGAGGACCGGCCACTCTCCCCTTGCGGGTTAGCCGCTGCTCGCCCTGCCCGCCCGATCCGCGGCCACCGTCTTCAGCGAGTCTTGTTCCAGCGTGAGCACGTGCTTCGCTACGACGCGATAAGTCCACTGGCCTGGCGCCGTCTCGCTGTTGAACTGCTCGTCCGTCAAGCCGACGAGTGAGCCGATGAACCGGGCCCGCTCGGCAAGCCACTCCGCGATCAGGCGCTCCATCGGTGATGCCGTGATTCGCGACTCGTAGCGGGCTTCGAGCACCTGGCCGGTGTGGATCTTCTCGTGATCGATGTCGTTCGTAATGAGCGTCCAGGCGTCCTTCCCCTGGGCACAGCTGTGGGACGACGGCATCGCAAGCTCGCGGTCCGACGCCTCGAGCAACGCATCGATCGTGACCATCGTCTGCTCCAGTAGCTCACGGATCGCTCCATGTACGGTCGCTGCCATGGGCTTTCTCCTCCTCATGCAACCGGGTTCATGCTCCGGCACGTCAAGGATAGTCGGCGAAGGCGGTGCTGATCCACGCGCTCGAGGTTCATAGCGCGCCACCGAAGGGCATCTGGTGGCTCAGCGCTTGGCTGGCGTGAAGAAGGGCTGGGTTCCGGCTTCGTGGTTGGTGATGTCCACGAGCGCCACGACTTCGGGGACTCGCGCACGCAGCAAGCGTTCGATGCCCTGCCGGACGGTCACCTC
>OCZV010000419.1_pt1 | contig 15557 bp, 14 predicted proteins | sample 1539051 | NCBI WGS metagenome assembly OCZV01 (sample SAMEA3113581, study PRJEB22503) | soil metagenome
ATATAGATCAATATTAAATCAAAGGCGTACTCAAATATAGTTGAAATATGATTTCCTGCCTATGGCACGAGGATTTATTTGCAAAGCCAAGCATCCGAGAAATTTTGGGATTGCATTGCAGATTATGGCAGAGCTGAAGAGAATCCCTGGAAGAAGTATAAACATAGCAGATATACAAAACTTTGATCACCAGCAGTCACCGCTCGATAAGGATTCTCTAAAAATGTGGCTTTATACCCTGCTTGGAAGTGGATACATCGAAAAAGTAAACTCACTTCCAAATTGCTTTTCGTTGACTTCAAAAGGAGAAGATGAGCTCTGGTACCACACAAGCGTTGAGAGGCATAAAACGTTCATTCAAAGCATAACATACCACTAGAGGCTATTGCTATGATGACTATTTTCTAATCCTTTGCAAAAAGTAGATAATCAACTCGAAGCCCTTAAGGGGCTGCAATCACTTCTCATAAGTGATCAAAGGCATCAACAGTAATACTTTGTCAGCCTTCATGAGGTCCTAAAAGGGACATTCTAGATTGGAGAGTATGCAACGAAATCCTGCCCTGAGCAGATTACCTACTGACGGCCAAGTGCCAAGGGCTTCGAGATAACAGAGCGGCATTATGACCCAGACGTTCCTCTTTTAGCTATTACCTTGTGCAGCTGCTGCTGCTTGTCAGCGGCAATATTAAGAAAATTTATCGCAGCTGTTAGTCTGCCTTGTGCAGAAAATCACGAGACGTTGTTTGCCAGCACGTATGTGATGTCCCTCATTGGTATTGATGCGAATCATGATGCAAATAGGTCCAAAGACTACTCTCTCTCACTACCTTCCATAGTTTGAATTGGAGTTTGGGCTACAGCCTTTTTAACGGCAGTCATTTTTGCGTAGTTCATAGAATTAGGCTGCGATAACGAAGCAACGTTGAAATTGGCGACATGGAGACCTTGGCAATTTTTTCTTTTCCTTTATCTCGGTGTATTGAATTTAGATCGCTGGCACCGGCTCTACTGTCTGGCACAATGGCGGACTTGTAGTTGTATTACTCTGCGACCTTTGTAGGATCAACTGCATTTATGCGGCTCTGCCGAAGAAATATTTTTTGTAATTAACTTTCTTCTTTTTCTTCTTCTTTTTCTTTCTTTGTATCTGCTTCAGTTGGCTCAGTTAGCTTGAATCGACTTCCGACCTTTATGATGAACGGCCCCATAAACGTCGTCACTATTGTGACTACACCAAGTAGTGGCAGAATGAAAGGAGTGATGGCGTTTACATCCTGTCCGCCCTTGGCAACAATCAATGACACCTCTCCCTTGGTAGCCGACATTCCAAGGCCAGCTCTAAGCGCAGTTGTGCTGTCATAGCGCGCTCTTACCAAAATGCCAGTGACTATCAGGAGCTTTGAGGCAAAGGAGGTCAATATGAGAATTATTGCAGGGATTATGAATGCAGGGATCAGTGACACATTCATGAGCGCCCCTATTGATATGAAAAATAGCGCTGCAAACATATCCCGCAGAGGGATTGTGATTATCCTTGCCACTGCTGCACTCCTGCTCTCGGCTACAAGTACACCGGCAAGAAATGCACCAACCACGACAGACATACCAAGGCCATTTGCAAGGAATGATAGCCCAAAGGCAATGCTGAGGATCGTTATCAGGAGCAGTGCATAATCGTTTGTTTTGCCGGCCCGATCTATTATCCGTGGGACAAACTTGCTACCTATTATGATCACACTACCGATAAAGCCGCCCACTATTCCAAGAACGATGGTGATGTTCACAATGGACATGTTACCGCCAGTTGCAACAAAGGATTGCAAGATGCCAAGAGCGCTGATGGCAATTATGTCCTCTACTATCAGCATCCCAAGAATGAGCGTAGATGACTTGGCGCGTATTAGGCCGACATCCTCCAGTATCCTGATCGTGATGACAGTGCTAGTAATTGATAATGCCAAGGCAAGAAAGAGGGAATCATAAAATTGGAACCCAAGGCTTTGAGCGATAAAAAACACTATCAAGAGCGTTCCTAGCACTTCTGCAAGAGCAGTAGCTATGGATATCTTGCCCACTGAGCGGAGCTTGGCTATAGGGAATTCAGTACCAGCAACAAAGAGTAGCATGATTATGCCTAGCTCTGCAAAGAGATTCAAAGTCTCAGGACTTTTGACAAGGCCAAAAGGCGGAGTATAGGGCCCAATTATCATGCCGGCAATAATATAGCCTATGACCATAGGCTGCTTCAGCTTGAACGTGATCGCAAGCATTATTGCTGCGACTATCATGATTACCGCAATGTCTTGAACCACAAAGTCTATAGGATCATTACCAAATGCAAAGAACTGCGGAAAAAGAGTATTATTCCCTGCACTTGTTGTGGTTGCGGAATGGTTCACCACTATTGTTATGTTCAACATACATAAAAAGACAAAGTTGGACAGAAGGAGAGGGAAGAATGACAAAACTAATTATACAATACACACTCAACCATTTCTGTTGCGTTTTGAGATCAACAGGCGGCGCCTCATCTACCTTGCGTTTGGTGCAGCTGCATTTCTGATTGCCTATTCTACAGGAGCGGCAGTACCCATGAGCGAGGAGGAAGCCCAAACATTGACGCGGGAGTTCTCGAAACAGATAGAGGGAATCGACCAGAACGGAATCTTTTTGAACAACATCCGAATCACTCTGATAATGTTTGTACCTGCAGTAGGCTCAGCATTTGGAGCATTCTCTGGTTTTGCCACCGGCTCAGTCTTCAGCGCACTTGCAAGCTCGTCTCCTATGCTAGGCGAGGTTCCACCTCTTGTCCTTCTGATAACACCCTTCGGCATCATGGAAGTATTCGTCTATGGCCTTGCCATGTCAAGAAGCGTGATGCTAATCTACCACCTTCTTAAAAGAATATCTTGGCGTAAATATATCATCCCGACTCTGATAGAACTAGGTATTGCCACAGGAGTGTTGTTTGTAGCAGCAGTAATAGAGTGGCAGATGATAGAGCAACTGGGAGGTCTCGATGCAAGTATTGCCATAGATCCGACGGTGGAATCATGAGGTTTTCTAGTCAGCCCACTATGTCTCACCATGTCAGACTTTTGACAAGACTTATCGGCTGAGCAAATATTTTGTTACAATTCCACCTTTTGTGACCTACAACGCTACTCTGCACAGATTTATTTTCCAATGATACTTCTCTCCTTGAGTGCCAGTGATGTGAGATCTCTAGCCTTACTGACTTTGGATCACTACAAGTGCCATTATCACATAGTTATTGGGATAAATGAGATGCCTGTTAAGAAGACCCTGCAGCAGAGAATGCTTCATTAAAATAATCTAAACCCAGGTTTCGAGATTTTATAACAAAAAAAGAGGACATAAAGAAGGTGTTATTATTGGCTTTCGCCACATGCAGGACAGATCTTCTGTGACTTAGGCATCTTTGTGCCACATTCAACGCAATATCTGATTGAGCCCTTGTCATCCTCCCGCATAATGCCAACAGACTTATTTTGTATTGAGGACATACACAAAAAATAAGTCCAATTTAATATTTAAACTCCGGCTAGAAATTGAGGTATGTTTGCCTCTTTGTCTGATCTACTACCATAGCAGACAGATCGCTGAACTCCTTTTCTTCAAGGTCTATAACCGTGCCTTTGAATGTTGTTTCCTTTTCAGTCGTCAGATGCTCAAAGACCCAAACCTTTAGCTTAGTAGTGTCGATGCCACTTATACGCAGGAATTTTGCAATTTCAGATTGCATAAAGTGCTTTGAGCTGTCTCTTGGCCAAGGCCGAGGTAGCAGTATTACGCTTCTGCCCTGTCTAACTGCCTGCAGCATTTCCTGCTTTTTCGCCTCGATGTCGTCTGTCACATGGAAGGTAACAATGAAAGCCTTATCAGTTGGAATGCGGGCCTTGGCCGCAGCCACTTGGATGGAGCTAATACCAGGAATCATCTCAACATTGTCGCTTCCAAATATTTCTAGCAACCTGTCAACAACCTCAGATTCAGAGAAATTGACATCACCTGTAAAAGGTACAGTGCAGTACTCGCCATCCTTCATTTTTGCGTAAACATCCTGATAGATGCCTTCTTGCGTCTGCATTGTAACTTGAAATACTTGCTGACTGCTCCTATCAACAATAGCTTCAATCGTCGACAGCGGATACTTGTAGCCTACGATGTAATGTGACTTGACAATGGCTTCTTTAGCCGCATCGGTAAGATATTTTGGCGAGCCAGGACCAACACCTATAATGAATAGCTTTCTTACCAATATGCGAACTGTAGACAGCAGGGTGCCTAATTATATTACTTTGCAATCACTACTATCGTGCGGGTACTACACATTCTCTTTATCTTTAGATCTCCTAGGACAATCTCAGACTTGCCCTTGCATAGGTCCTGCTTGAGAAAGAGTATCATGCAATACTTTGCAATACAAGCCGTAAACAGCTTTGACACTTCTGACGAATCGAACATCTTATGAAGAATCTTTTTAAGTCCATTATTATTCTCCTTATACACATTAACAGGATGGAAATATTCTTGTCTTTCTTTTATAGATCATATAAGTTCTGCTTGCAAGTGTGGCAATAAATTTAAATTTAAATCGACGTCTTTATCAAGTCTATAAGTGGTCTCCAATCCATGCGCTGAAACTCAAGTGGATCTTTTACAGGATATTTTACCCATCCCTTCACTATCGAGAACTTGAAAACCTTTGCTTTGTAACCAATGTTCATCTTCACCTTAAGAAGTGTACCCCAGTCCTTTTCTTCTGAGACGGCGTCCAGGATTTGGCGAAACGGAACCTGAAGATTATCATAGCTCTTGGCAAGGTCCTTTTTGAGGTGCTCTAGAGTGTAGCCTTCAGCCGGCCGAAAGATGTTTTCGCCTGCTTCAAAACGCTTTAACTGTCTAATCGAATGGGTTTCATGCATTTTATAGGTCATGTCTGTCTTTATGATAAAGGCAAGGCGCCTATCCGTGACGACTAGCATACCCTCTTTGCCGCGCTTGAAAAGTCCTTCTTCTCCACCCCAGACCCAGAAGAGGTGACCCTTAATCTGTTCGTCCCAGTCGACCAATTGGATGATAGGCCAGTAAATACTGTATTAATAATTTATTGAAGAGAATAAAAATTAAAAAAAGAAGTTTGTCGAAGGGACTAACCTTCTTCCCAGCCCTTTGCGAACAGGCCTGACTTCTTCAATGGAATTGGCTGTCCTGGCGTGTAGTCCATCGGCCTCATCCAGAAGATTGCCTTTGTGGGGCAAACACCAATACATGCTCCGTCAGAGATGCATCTTTCTGGATAGAACACGAAGGCTTTACCTCTCTTCCATCCTTCGACTGGTTTTACTCTGAGCACATCTGGACCGAGGGAAGTGCAAATCTCTACACAGAGTGCACAGCCGATGCAGTGTTGTTCGCTAATATCAGGAAGTATTGCTACTGGCATCTAATTCACTCACCCAACGATCCATGCTGAAACTATTTAAACACTACGCCTTTTTTATAACAGCGATATAATTCAAATATGTAGGGAATTGAAGCGATTAGCCCACTACATTATAGCTTCAAACATAATTGGTTGGGGCTTTTTCGCACAACTTTGGAAGTGCACGTTAATTTCTCCTCCTATCGCAGATTCCTATACGAAATTCTGCTTTGGATAGTTGTGCTATATCATTTTTAATTCTTTGATAAGTGTATCATCGTCGGCTCATCGATATTATAGTAGTCTGCCACTCCTGCTTTTTTTGTCTCACTTTGTCCTAATGTTAGTTTTGAGGGCCTTGGTATTATGCCCTTTTCTATCATCTCAAGTTTCAGATCACGCTTGCATTGTGTCAGAAATAACTTCGCGTAGTACTCACGCCTTTGTTCTATAAATGTCCTCACGTGTTTGATATTTCTGCGCCCAAGATGCTTCTCCCTTAATTCGTCAGGAATAGGCTTATCACCAATTTCCTTCTCAAGTTGCTTTATTATTACGTCTGCTGCTTTTCTGGCAGCTTCTTCAGGCGTTGTTGCTTCAACCCTTTCTCTTTCTTTTTCATTTTCTTCTTCCGCCATCCCAATTACTTTCAAAACTAGGAAAGCTATAAATGTTCCGGAATTAGAGGATCAATGATGGAACCTAACAGCTTTTGCTTGATTAAGCTGAGAACACATGCTGGCTTTTCTTGCTACTTCTTACATTTTGGTAATTGTTGGCTATTCAGCAGTGACAGCATCAAATCCGTTGTTGCTTAGATTCTAGCAACGCACTATTACCGCTCCAGATAATAATTATTTTCTTATTCGTTCTTTCTGTGAGAGACAGGGGATGTAAATAGAAATTCTTTCATTAAGACAGAATCCGAAGAGATATGACGAATTATTGTTGTTAACTTTTGATAGCAGCTCCCCAAACTCATTTAGAGTATATCTGTGAGACACTACCTAGACTTATAGGATCCTAAGATATGGGAACATATTATATGATATATGTCTATCTTTAGCTCTTGTTACTACTTCTTTCTTCCTTTCGTCCTCTCGTGGTACTCTCAATTAGGCCCATTACATGATATCCATATTCTAGATTGTGTTTGGTGTGATTGATATAATGTGAACTATGAGCGACAAACTTTCTGTCAAGCACATTTTCAACATACTCACGAACTTTTTTTATAGATACAACAGCAATTTGTAGCTGAGATTTTGTAAGCTTTTTCCCATTACGTTCTCGTTCAATTTCATTTACGAAATCTTTCCTATCAGATGCTACTAGTCTACAGTACTTGTCTATCCGGGGGTAATTAACACAAAGACTTTTTATTCTCCCAATATCAGACTTGCTTAATCTAGCCAACGATTCTTCAATCTCTCTGCTATCCCTTCCCGTAATTCTAACAAGACTTTGAATGAGGTCGTTATTATTGACGTTCTGCTCTATTACGTCTCCATCCATTATCATGTTAGTTATATGTACTCTCGCAACATTACTTATTGGCTCAGACTTTCTTGAGAGGTAGTAATCATATACTCTATAAACCGATACTTGTTTGCCACTTGTGTCGATTCCGTTGTTAAGAACAGCAACAACATCAACTATGATCCTTGGATAATTGGCTTTCAGAACATCGCTTGCGGTCTGATAATTTTCCATGAGGTCTTTATATATTTTGAAAACTATGTCGCTTGCTGCTCCGTGCAGCCTTTTGTTTCCACTCATTTTTTGGGGGGATGCAACAGCAGTTGTTGACAGCATGAGAAAGTCATATAATTGGGATTGAGTTAGAGTATTATAGGCAGGAACAATGGAATCTGCAATTATTTTTAGTGCTATGAGTCGTTTTTGATATGTGCTAAAGAAGGTAATATTTTGTGTATATGACAATTCCTCAATCTTAGTTTCGATCTGATCATTAGGCTTATTTATCTTCAAGATTCCAAGACAGTAGTGTATGTCATCCTCTAATGCAGCCCTCCATATACGATTGTCTTTTGCCTCAGAAGTGGATCCCAATCCTATCACCAGAAGATCAACGCGAAAGCCTAAAATGCTACCTTCCAGGTCTTGCAGGGCGCTTATCTAGTATCTTCAGCATCTGCTTCTGTTCAGAATAAGAAACAATAATACTGTATGCTAGATATTCATGTTCAGACTCACTCTTTTCGTAATGCAGATCTTCGGTATTATTACCATCCTCTTCTTCACCTTTTTCCTTTTCTGATTCGCTCGATAGCATTCTTTGCTGCTGCTCCGCCTCTTCATCACGCTTAGCTTTGATCCTCTTCTCTAGCCATTTCATGTTAGAAGATATTGCAGAATACTTCTTAAAAAAAGAAGACAATTAACATTCATTAGATTGAGTAGATCAACAATGAGACGCTATAGTTCTAGTAGATCATTTAGTATCACCTATGTCAACTAGCTTTCGAGATTCACTATGGCCGTCAAAGATCTAGAAACTAATACAACAGTAATTCTATACGGCTATATAATCATTGCATGAAAATACTCAGATATATCATGCAGACGCTCCACGTTGCATTTGATGACACTGACTCGCGTGATGGTAGGTGCACAACACACCTTGCGTTCAAGATAGTAGAACATCTAAAGAAAAAACAGGACGCACAGCTTGTAGATTATCCATTGTTGATTAGACTCAATCCCAATATCCCTTGGAAAACTAGGGGCAATGGTGCAGTCTGCCTGCGGTTAAAAGTGCAAGCTGCAGACAGAGTCATTGACTATATTAGGCAGGCAGTGGAAGAAGGTTCTGCCATTGGCAGCGGAGCTAACCCCGCAATTGCATTCCTTGAAAGCGACTATGTGCCTACAAAGCTTCAAGAGTTTAGTGCACTCGCAATGTGCGATATAATGAGCAGACAGATGTCAGAAAAGGTAGCCAAGGCCGCCGGCGTTCAATACTTTACCTTTGGCAATGGGCAGGGACTTGTTGGTTCCCTTGGTGCAATGGGTTGTCTGCTGGAGGGCGATCATACATTTGAGCTAATCGCATACAGAAAGCAGAAGAACTGGGGCACGCCGCGTGTAATAGACGAGCAGAGTGTCATTAAGTTTAGCACAGACACTTATCCCCACACCTTCAACAATTACGATCGAAACCAGAGGCGTGTGTTAATTGCACCACATAGTCCAGATCCTGTCTTATTTGGTATAAGGGGTGAGAGTCCAGATGTGGTAGAGTTGGCACTCCCTGCGTTGCATCCAGAAGAAGAGATAGAGGGCTGGACAATTTTTCGCTCAAACCAAGGTACAAACATGCACCTACAAAATGAGATCAGGATTGCCAATGTCAAGGCATACACAGCAGGACATATCAGATGCAAGGTTAGTAGCAAGCCATATGCAATTGAAGGAGGTCATGTTATTTTTATGGTCAAGCAGGATAGCGCAGAAATGCCAGCAGCAGTCTATGAGCCAACTGGGCTTGCCAATGTCGCAACCAAGCTTGAAGATGGCGATATCATTGAAATTGGTGTTGGGGTCAGAAAGGGAACTACCAAACACCCCAAAATTCTAAATGTTGAATATTTGTGGGTGCTCAAGCTCGCGCCTGTTTATGAAATATTGAACCCATTGTGCAAGATGTGTGGTAAGCGTATGAAGTCAGAGGGCAAAAATAAGGGCTATCAGTGCGACAGGTGTAAGCACAAAGACTACAATACAAAAAAAATTCTGATACCGCAGGAGCGTAGAACCAAAACTGGATTATACATTCCAACACCAAAAGCACACAGGCATTTGACAAAGCCGTTACAAAGATACGGCATTGAAAAGACAAAATTTCTGTTTGAAAAAAACAGGTAATAGCGAGGGGTTGATTTGAACTTACGGCCACCTGCAATTTTGCAAAAGTGGAAACCGCTCTGCGGGTTATGAGCCCGCCGGGATAACCTGGCTTCCCCACCTCGCTGACAGCATCTTGACACAAGGGGAATATATCTCTGTCTGCACCAGCAATTTTGTCAATCCTTAATAATAGCAGAGCGAGTAATTGCATGTTCTATTCAGTTGCTGCGGACATAGCAGTCTCTTCTTTATCTTGCGTCTATTCTTATTGAATCTCAAATGGCTAGATTTATTTCTGTCTTTGCCTATTTGACAATGGGCATGAATGCCAAATCGCTTAGTGACATAGACTTTGAAAAGCGCAAAGGACTTCTACCTGTAGTAGTACAGGACAGAAAGACCAAAGACATTCTGATGCTAGCGTACGTCAATAAGGAGGCCCTTGCCAACACCATCAAGACAGGCAATGCTTGGTTCTGGAGCACGTCACGCAACAAACTGTGGATGAAAGGTGAAGATTCTGGCAATGTCCAGCCAGTATATAGTATATTGGTCGACTGTGACTCGGATTCTATCTTGTATATGGTGGATTCAGACAAGCCAGCGTGTCACACAGGCAATCGGTCCTGTTTCCACAATTTACTAATATAATTCGTTTAATATGACACATTTTTATGTTATTATGCTTCTTGTTATAATCTGTGCATTAATGCTCGTTTAGTATTACAAAACATAGCCAGCTAAAAATTTAGTAAGACTAAAATGGTGCTTAGAGAAGTTTTAATCACATACCGATTGAGAGAGAATAGAAAACATGGGAAGTATCAAATCTCTAAAATGCAGAGAATGTCTCAAAGAATATGAGCCACATTTTCGTTATGTATGCGAAGAGTGCTTTGGTCCTTTGGATGTCACATACAACGAATTATCTATAAGTAGACGCACTTTTGAATTAAGAGAAAAGACATACTGGCGTTATTTTGAGCTCCTGCCAATTGCAAACAAAAACAATATTGTAAACCTGAACGCAGGTCTCACACCACTGCAGCATGCAGACAAGCTGGGCAACAGACTCGGGCTGAAAAGTTTATACATTAAGAATGACTCTGTTAACCCGACGTTTTCATTCAAGGATAGACCCGCTGGTGTTGCAGTTTCAAGAGCCAAGGAGACAAGATTAAAAGCCGTGGGCTGTGCGTCTACGGGCAACCTGGCAGCTGCAACTGCTGCTCACGCAGCCAAAGCGGGCTTGTCATGTTATATCTTTGCGCCGTCTGACATTGAGCATGTAAAGATCGCTCAAGCTCTTTCATACGGCGCCGAATTTGTTGCAGTTGAAGGTACCTATGATGATGCCAACAGGATTGCTTCTATGATCGGAGATAAGAAAGGCATAGGTGTCGTGAATATTAACATGAGGCCATACTATGTAGAGGGATCAAAGACGCTTGCCTATGAGGTTGCTGAGCAGATGAATTGGCAGGTACCAGAGAGCCTGATAATCCCGGTAGGAAGCGGTGCCATGCTCAACGCGATATGCAAGGGTTTTGAAGAGCTTCACTCTCTTGGTCTGATCGACAGTCCCAAGAATATGAAAGTGGTTGCAGCACAACCCCGCGGCTGTGCGCCTATAGTTGATGCATTCAAGCACAACAGCGATGAGGTGATCCCTGTTGAACATCCAGAGACAATTGCGAAAAGCTTGGCAATTGGAGACCCCGGCGACGGCATTTATGTTTTGAAAAGACTAAAGCAGTATAATGGGCTTGCAGAAGAGGCAAGCGATCAGGAGATCGCCGACGGCATTATGCTGCTTGCACAGACAGAGGGCATTTTCACTGAGCCTGCAGGCGGCGTGTCAATTGCAGTATTGAGGAAGCTGGTAGAAGAAAGCAAGATAGATAAGGACGAGCGCATCGTCTGTTATGTCACGGGCAATGGTCTAAAAGCTACAGAAGCTGTCATAGGTCTACTGCCAAAACTAAATACTATCAAGCCTGATGCAGCAGAAGTTTCAGCAATTATAGGGGGATAATGTTGGTAAAGGTTGAATTTGTAGTTCCTTCAGTATTGAACAAAGGGCAGGGAGAGAAAAAGATCTCGATACAGGCTTCCGACATGCAGGATGCCTTTGCAAAAGTTTCGGAGCAGATGGGCGATGACTTTAGGCGAAGGGTGTTTGATCATAATGGCAAACCAAGATCACTTATCAACATCTACATCAATGGCAAGAATGTACGCTTTACTGGCGTTACGTCTGCTCAACTAAAGGATGGGGATTCTATTTACATACTGCCAGCGGTAGCGGGAGGGGCCGAGTTGACAAGTGAGGAGCTTCAGCGCTACTCTAGGCAGGTGATGCTTGAAGAGATTGGCTTTGAGGGCATGGAAAAAATAAGGAATGCAGAGGTATGTGTGGTGGGAGCGGGCGGCATAGGCAACCCAGTTGCCACGCAGCTAGTGGCAATGGGAGTCGGCAAAGTACGTATCGTTGACAGAGATGTTATTGAAGTTACCAACCTGCACAGACAGCATCTCTACACTGACGACGACATTGGCCGCGTCAAGGTGGAGGCCGCTGCAGAGCGACTATGCAAGTTAAACCCTACAGTCAAGGTAGAGCCAGTTCCAACGTCTGTAACTAAATATACTGCTGAAAATCTCATCAAAGGTTTTGACATTGTCATTGACGCATTAGATAGCGTCGATGCTCGCTATGCTCTCAATGACGCATGTATCAAGTACAATATTCCACTGATCTATGCTGGGGCGCTGGGCATGCTGGGATCGGTCTGTACAATTCTACCAAACAAAACTGCATGCCTGCGCTGTATGTTTCCTGAGTTGAACGAAGAGGAGATGCCGGCGTGCAGCACTGAAGGCGTGCACCCATCTGTACTGTATCTGGTTGCAGGCATACAGGTATCAGAGACAGTCAAGATAATCACAGGCAGAGAACCGACGCTGGCAAACAAGCTGCTCTACATTGATCTGAATGAGCTATCATTTGAGCGCATACAGATGTTCCGCCAGGAAGAGTGTCCATCATGTGGTGTTGCACGGAAAGAAAGCAAGTTGGCGGAGAATGAGCTGATAATTGAAGAGTTGTGCGGTAGGGATAGGGGCAAGCGTACATGGACGGTCACTCCTACAGAGCCTACGCCTATCAACCTGAGCTCCATGATCAAGAATGCCGAGTCACTTGGCTACATAGTCAAGACAAGGGGGAACCTTGGAATAACTGCAGTTAATTCAGGCAGGATGTCTGTAAGTTTCCTATCAAGTGGCGCTGCTACAATTGTTGGCGCAAAGGACAAAGAAGATGCGGTCAAGATCTACAAGACATTTGTAGAGCAGAGCCCTAGCCATCCATAAACTCCATCATGCTCGATTGAGTCCTCCTTTCTTCCTTGAAGATCAATTTTAGTTCTAGTGCTATTGACTCAATTCTGCTGCGCAAATAATCGTTAATTGTGTATTGTTTGCACATGTCAGTTGCAATGCCAAGATATTTTTCAACTGCCCCCCTTGTCACTGTTTGGATCAATGCGCAGCCACAGTCAATACACTTGCCCATCAGGGGCATTCTACGAAACTTGGCGCCACACGTAGTGCAGCGAAATGTCTGCGAAGAATAGGATCTCATGTTACCGATTATGTCAGGCAGAATATGCGTAGTAAGCACCATTGCGGCAACTTCGTTAGCGTCTACTGCGTTTATCAGTTTTGCAGTATCAAACTGCATTTTCAACTTCTCTTCCATAGTATTAAGAGTAGAGTAAGCGCTCCTCTGCGCCTTTGTGACGAGCGTGTTAGTTAAATGAGTAAAGCCATAGTCAAAGAACTGACGTGGATCGCCTATCCTGTTCTTGATGGTCTCTGTCATCTCAGCTATGTCGGCAGCCTTGGCCTGCTTCCATGTCGCTTCATAGAATTCAAGTGAGTAAGTGTTTGCAATATCTACATTGTGCGCCTGACGTTGAACCTCGTGGGGGAGCACAATAGGCTGTATAAGTAACGGCGCGTCCATCAGCCCACCTATCTTGTCTGGTAAAAAGTCATAGGAAAAGTTCAGAAATGCATCCATTATGAGCATCAAAGAGTCGGCATCGCCATCGCAGTCCCGGCGCTTGGCAGAGTGCCATATTGGCGAGGCCAAACAAACCTGCGAATCAGCAAAGCCAATTATCCTTCCCATAATGCCTACCGATGTGTGGGGTGCAAGACCTACAACCAGGTGACCAATAAGACCATCAAGTGAAGACAAGTTGTAAAATGGCTCTAAGTCATATAACTTGACAAGCTCTTCATCAATGTACTTCGCTGCATTAACAAGGTGCTTTGCAGAGTCGCGGGGGATTATGACATCCTGCATCATCAACTCTACAATCTGATCTGGCGAGATTAAATCTCTGCCAAGATAATCATGTGTGTATCCAAGCTCTCTTAACTTCTCAATGCTGGCATATATCCATGCGGGCTTGAAGTGGGTGAGCGGCTCATTGGTAGCGTCGAATCGGATCGTGCCATCCTTGAAGGCATGGAGACCATGCTTTTGACGCAGGATTCCCTTTTCCAAAGGCTCTGCGGATCTATGCGTGCTCATGAGTGACTTGACCCCCTTAAAGGGCTCTTGTGGATCTACTCTTAGCTTTTTCTTTGCTTGCTCCAGTGCAAACTTGAGTGGAAAGTTGACTGAGGAGTAAGTTCGGCCTTCTTTTCCGCAACGTGAACATTTTTCCCCATCTTCAACTTCCTCTCTGCATATGACGCACAGGTTGCGCAGCATAGCCGAAGCGCCACACACCCTACAATGTGTGCCGATACAGGGCAACCTGCAGCTATTGCAATATCTGTTCGCTATTTGGGTATAGAAGGGGTCTTCCTTACAGGCCCTTAGGATGTCGCGAGTTGGGCCACCTTTTGCCCCGATTGGGAAGAGCACATGTACTGGCGGCTTCATCTTGCGCTCAGCTGCCTTTTCTGGCCTGCCGACTCTCACAGAAATAGCAGAAGAAAACTTGGGCATCACAAGAATACCGGAAGTCTTGTTGACAAATTCTATGGTATTGTTCGATTCAACAGCAGCTGGCCCACCAAGAAGTCTTCTCAATGAAGTTGCTTGGTTGCTATCATCAAGGCTGATTTGGTCTTGCATTATAGAATGGACTACGCCCAGTCGCTCTAAGATGTCCTTTAATTTAGTATCAAAGGGCAACCGTACTTCACTAGATAGTCTGTCTTTCAGGTAGAGTACTTCCTCAACTGTGAGGGATTCCCAATAGAACAGATACTTCGGATGCAATGCCAATCCAAGTTTTTTGCTGATTTCAAATGCTTCGTCAACTGACGGCAGAGCAAAGGGATTTTCAACCATCTGAATCAGCCTTTCCCTGTCAAGGTCTGATGGCTGCATTGTAGGCAGCTTTGAACGTAACTGCTGTCTCCATATTTCTTCTACGAAGCTTGCAGGCGGCAGCTGGGCATTATTTTCAAGGAAGTCTCCGTAACTTATTAGCATGTCGCCAAGATATAGGATCTTACTGACATGGGGGCGAATCCTTTCGGCCTGCTCTACCGTAGACACTTGTGTAACTCTGCCATCATCCAGCCTGACGATTGGTGGTTCAATAGTGTCGACAAGAGCTATAGTAGATGCCTTGCCAGGCATGTCCATTTTGATCTGGGTACCAACGACAATTGCATAGTTAAGTAGGGCCGGTACTGCTGGATGTATTCCTACGGTTGCAAAGCCAGTGTTATAGCATCGGCCGTAACGTAGGCGAAATCCGCCTATCCTTCTTGCCATTGAAAGCACGGGCCTGCCTGTGATAACCTCTGACATCCTATGGTGTACAGCGTCATCATTACCCGTCTGGATTGCCCCTTTGAGTTCTTTCAGCCAGCTCCAGCCGTCCAGATTTAGCGTCTCAACTAGCTTCAATAGCTTCCTGCTCCTGCCAATGAGCCCATCATTCATGACTCTGAGCGTGCCTCCGCGTACTCGGTCAGTCGCAATCCGGCGCATGTTCTTATGTCCAACTACTTCCACAGGGTCAGTGTCAACACCGTCTAGCTCTACTGGCAGGTTTGAAATGCATTTCACTACATCTTCGTCTAGAACCTTGAACTGGAAGCCCATAACTTCGCGCTCATAGATCCTGAGCTCTTCAACGAACCTACCGGTTTCATCATCAAACGAATTTGCTATGTACCTATCAAGACCGGCCAC
>OCZV010000420.1_pt1 | contig 15530 bp, 14 predicted proteins | sample 1539051 | NCBI WGS metagenome assembly OCZV01 (sample SAMEA3113581, study PRJEB22503) | soil metagenome
AGGAATTCATCTCAGGAGTGGTAAACTTTCTTAAGGATATAGGTTGGATTAAAGAAGATAAAGATGGGTCATATGAAATAACTAGGAAAGGACGGGTAAACACAGTCGAATGAGAAAGACATAAACCGGCTGCACAGGCAATACTACGCAGCATATATAGCGATATTAGAAGGATCCTGGAGCTAAAGCCTAGTGCCCCAGAATTAGTGATAGTTTCTAAGCCTAAATTCGTGTCATTAATACTACACCACTGACAAAGAAGTAGCAGAAATTAACGGAAAGCAAAGCAGAAGCCTAGACTAGTACTGAGCTGGAAGTACTTTGTCATAACGACTACCGTGTAGTTAATAGTATGAAGAGAGCCGCTAAGGACAGCTCTCACATTTACAAAATAAATGAGGTTAGAACCTTGTAGCAACTGGAATAATTGTCACATTTATAAGCATTGTGAGCTTAGCCATTCTTAGGAGAAGATATTTTTTAGAATTGTATATCATGATAATGGTGGAGCAGCTGATGACCTCACACGAAAGAGAAGCAAATCGTTAATTGCGAAATTCGCCTCGATAAGAAAGACTTTCTCATATTAAATGAAATGCTGGCAAATCCCGATGTAACGAGTCTAAATATTTCAAAGAAGCTAAAATTGCCATTATCTACAATACAAAGAAGAAGAACAGCTCTTGAACGCTCATCCATAGTCAGAAAAAGCTATGAATTAGATGCTAAACAGTTTGGTTGGAGAACTGCAGATTTGTTAATCTGCGTCGAAAAGGGTGATTGTATAGAAATAGCAAATAGGCTTCTAGCTGAAAATCTTGGAATCAAACTTACCTCAGACTTTTCAAAGAAAATCAACAGAGGAGATATGCCTCTAGATGGGGTACGAATAATGGAAGCATCAGTTAGGATGGGCGATCCAGTCATAAACGTAATGGTGAGAATACTATATAGAAGTTCAGAGGATTTGTTTAACACTGTGCAAACGATAAAGGGACTGCCCAATGTAGTACGCGTTGAATGGGCTGAAATTGTTAAAGTAATTGGAAGAAGGAATAATGCTCCGATACTCCCTCCTAGTGATTCAAGGGGTCTATAGCAAATTCAACTTAGATCGATAGTATTAAAGCAATCCGACTCTGTAAAAAAGGTAAGAGGTTAACAAGGCAGCAGAAGGAGACAGTATCAGGGGCAATCAAGAAATACTGGGCTGAAAACAGACACGAGTATTTAGAAAAAATAAGAGAAAGCAAGGCTAGAAGAGAAGTCGAAAAGGCAAAGAATTCTTGGGATAACTGTCGCAAAAGGAAGCAGCTGCAAGAGCTAGAAAAACCATAGGAGAAATATGTAACTCATTTGAGTTGAACCCTACTCCGAATATAGTCAACCGCTTCTCCGTAATTATATAAAGATAAAGAACGGTTTTATATTTGCGATATTCCTAGTTCAGCTGAGCCTGGTACTGCAACCAAAGAGATAGTAATGGTAGCCAGCCAGCTACCTTAACCTAATGTACAATCAAAAGGAAGACTAGTCTTCTCTATTCTCCTTAATCTTTCCAGCAAATCTATAAGTAATTCGTGAGATGGGTTTGCATTCCTAATACGGCCAACATCTAAATTAAGTTTCTCTAGCTCCTCGTACGCCTCTTTATCTTCCACTGTCTCGACTAGGTTTCTTAAAGAAAATGGCTTTGGTATTAGCTCTACTACTTGTTTAAGTCGCTTTACAGACTCTTGCAAGATTTCTTCCACGTATGCGGACGCAAAGATTATTCTCTGATGAGGATTGATTTCAAGTATTTCCTTGGCTACATCCATGCCGTTCATACCTGGTATTTCATAATCAAGAATAACGACATCATATGATGGCTCCACAGCAAAGGCGGGAGCAGCCTTCCTACTGTGAGTGCTCTGCGAATTAGTTTTGCCATGAGGCTTAGGAGTTGTCCTAGTGGACTTAAGCATTGTCGCAGTAGGAGGTAAATTATCTAGGTAATTCTGAAGACAGGTATCTCCAGACGAGGTAAGGACAACACGATGTTTTCTTCTTTCTAAAGCGTTCCTATAAAGCGTGGATACGTCACGGTCATCTTCTGCAACCAGTATTTGCATGAGTTGAACGGCATATAATAAACAACAAGTTATAAAAGGCTAATACGAATTTATGTCACATTATTTAAGAAAATCTGCTTCTATGACCAGGGTATCATCGAATATTTTGTAAGATGCTTTTGCTTCAAACGCCACTTCTAGTAGGTACTTACAGATCTCTCTAATCAAATAAGAATACTTCGGCCCCATCTCATGTTGTATGATGATTTTGGAGCAGTTACCACTGGTCTCATATCTGTAAGGCATTTTAGAAACTCTTAGCCACGTTTCTGTAATTTCTGCTAGCGAAGCAATTGAAAATCCACCTTTAAGAAACAAACTTATATCAACTAAATCATTTTTTGCTGTCTGCCGTGCTAACTCACATAGTTCTTCTTCAGCATATTCGTTGATTAGTCTCATCAAAAATGACTTGGGCAAATAGTACAGTTTTGCCTGTGATGCCAAACCGTGCAAATCAAGGTGTTCTTTGATTATTTGATTAACTAGCGTATTTAAACTAACTTGCTTGGTCTCAGTTTCCTTAGCTAGTTTGCGCAGTTTTTCCGTTGGGATTCTAAAAGTTATGCAATTACTCGCGGATTTAGATTTAGATGTAGAAAGTACTTGGCCCATGTATACTATCAGTCTTCGAATTATTTAGGTAATGTGTATTAGTTGCAATTATTGAACAGCTACATTGGATATTAACCAAAGCACTATATCCTCAATATATTTATTGCAATGCAATTATATTATGGCAATGGGCGTAACATTTTTAGGGACGCCTTTTTTTAAGTAACCTAGAATGGCAACCGTGAAAACTATTGATAAGAATAGTAGCAGCAGTAGCAGCAGTATCACCCTCCGATTTAGAACTGAAATTCTCGATATGCTACGCCACGAAGCTAAACAAAGAAGAATAAACGTAAACACGTTGTCTTCTCAAATAATTGCAGATCACGTAGAATATGGTTCATATGCTTCAGCATCTGGCATGGTCTCCTTCCCTAAGTCCTTGTTAATAAGAATGATGGAAAGATTGGAAGAAAATGAGGTGGAGATGCTTTATGAACATATAGCAAAAAATGAATTTAAGGACTTGACACTATTACTTAAAGGTGAATATAGTCTTCAATCATTTCTTAACACGATCGAAGCTTGGTTGAGAATATCTAATTTCCAATACTCCTACAACATTTCTGATAGCGGGAATAAGCACAGACTTGTGATCCAGCATGACATGGGAAAAAGGTGGTCCCTGTATTTCGAGAAACTTTTTTCTCACGCTTTTAACAGTTTGCATTCAACAAATAGACTAAAATGTGAAACAACTGATAATATCGTTGCGTTTACGGTACTAGAATAGTCCACAGGCTACGTAATAGGAAGTGGTTTGATATATGTCTATCCATTGCAAGCCAATTTTCTTGGCGAATACATTTTAGGGCGGGCATAGTGCGTATGTGGTGGAATGATGCACTGGCCCCAGAATGGCTATATCCTTATAGTAGTAACCGGCCTCTTAATATTTAGCGTTTCAAATTAGTAGTTATTTGTGGAGTGTTCGCAGCTTGCTTTGAAAGTACATTTAGAATTTCTTAGTATTTTCAAACTCTGGAAAGGGGCCAACATATACACAGTTTCAGAAGCTCGTTTTAGCAAGCTTTATCACTAGTTATTCATACGTGAAGTAGTGTTACCAATGCAGCACCATTATTAATAAGGTAGGAAAAGATACTAAAAAGACTTAACAGCAACCACTGCCGGCGAAGATGTTTCATAATGTATTGGGTTGGGGTTTTATGCCAGGGCATGGATTTCTCCCCAGTATTATCTCCGTGTGAGTCCTCTTGTCTCGGTTTAACTTCTCCTCTTCTGCTTTCAGCCGGTCCATTAGAGTGGGCATGCCACTATTATAAAAAGACCCTGTTAAATGTCTTAAGTATAACACTTGATATCATGAGCTACAATAATACCAAGTTCCTCTGAAAATCAGAGGAACTTAAAAGACACCGATGGCAAAAAGGCTAGGAAGTAATAGCAGTAGTCGAACCACCTTCCTAGCCTATGATTGGCTGCAACCGCAGGTGCCCAATGGTTGCAACCCCGGTATAGGATTGTACCTGCGGGAGAGCGGCTAACAGTGAGAGCATCCTCAGCAAAAAGGTCTATTCTTTCAATATTGTTTGACCCCCCCTCTCCTGATTTAATCATTTTATCTTAGGTTACAAAAATATAATTACACCTCATTATTTTACCTAATCATATACTCTCGTCTCTATATCTGAGTTCAATTTTATGTAGTAAGTTAAAGAAATCGCTTTACTCACGTTTTAAACTATTACATTTGTTTTCGTCATATATTTTATCTAGTCCAAATGTAACTTCAAATTTGCGAATTAATCAATGCATAAATTAATAGGAATATTACAAATTCATAATGATTGTTCACTCTACGATCATGAATGGGTATACGAGATTATGATTTCACTTTAGTCAGTAGAATAGATTCAAATCACTCACAATTATCCGTTGCACAACGAAGATCATTTGGGTCATAGAAAATTCAATTGTTCCAATGATTGGTATATTCAACTACTGAATTAGCAATAATTTTTTCTGAATTTTCATGAGGTAGTTAATAAAAGAAAGATGATTAGAACCAATACCATTTAGCTGTCTCCAACGACTGGAGAAGAACGTGTTCACGGACCTCAGGAACAGAATAAGATAGGGTAGAGCAAAACAATAGCGCCTCCAAATTGCGAGATTCTCCCAGTCAATTATACCAAGCCCTATTGACACCGTAGTACATCCGGCTCATAGATAGATAATTATTTGAAGGCGGCAGGGCTTTGAACTGTTCCAAAATAACATCAGTTACCATTGAAATAATCTTTGGAATAGTTCTTGCTGCCTCCATGATTTCCTTTTGTAATGTTGCGTCAGATTCAATAGTTAATGAACCTTGCATAATAGTAACATTAATACCAAAAGAATTATCAAATCTTTTCCATTTCATAGTAGAAACCCCAGAATCGTTAATTTTTCCTACCCATCTAAGATTCTCAAACCATTTCCCTGACAGCTTTGAAGTTATGCTATCAATATCAAATTTAGTGAAATGCATATCCAAATATGCCAATTGAGTATATTTTCTGTACTTGTTGCTGATCTTCAATGAGTTTGCGGGCATGCCTAGATGTCGCCCCAATCTTGTCAATCGAAATCCATAATGTTTGATTTGTTCAATTAGTCCCAGATCAATGAGTCTCTTAATCGATCTGCTGAGGCTTTGCTGATGTATATTAAGCTCTCTTTGTAATCCATTAAACGTATAGCTAGGGTCACCATCTGCATCGCCCTTTAGAAGTAGCAGGATCTTGTTATCGTTGTCATGTAATTCATCCAATGTGCTTGAATTAAATGCAAATGACTCGTTGCCGTCGATGCCATCACTCAACAGTGTCTGTTGAGTTGGTAAGCTACTACGTGCCTTAGAATAGATGTCGTCTAGCAACGTAGTACGATCTCCTTCATTATCTACTGGGATATCTGATTCATTGGACACTAATTTAAGAATTCTACCATTTCCACCAATATTAGCCTTTTCGCTTGACCACGAAGCTTCAACTGTCTCAAAGACAAAGGGTGTAGATTTACAGGTAATATTCAATAACCAAAACCAAGGGATATTGCGATTTTCGTCGCATAAGGATGAAATGAAGTTATAGGCTAAAATGGTGGTGGCGGAAGACTAAAGAAGAAAATTTTTTAGTTCAAAGAAACCAGATTCAGCTTTTTTTGTGTTCCATTACCACTAGTCATAGTAAAAGTCATAAAAAAATCTAGTATAATCCCTCATAATACGTATAAATCAATATAGCTAGCTTTTGGTTTGAGAGAATGAAGGAATTAATTGGTGAAAAGTTCTTCCTGATAAATCTGCTTTTTCTTACTGGTGCCACTTTTCTAATTCTCGTCGAACATGAACAAACCGAAATCAGAGCGCAAATTGAACCTGATTTCATTTCTCTAAATTCAAGCAGCACGCACATAGATGAAAATAATACCGGTGTCTTGAGTAATGATAGCCTGTCAGAAGATAAAATGCAGATACAGATCTGTGATACATCTCATCCGTGCTGAAGTATTTGTGCCAACACAAAGTATTAACGTTATATCTATTTCCCAAGGTATCTGGTAACAATATATATGCGCATTGTCACTTACTAGTAACATGTCCGAATACGTAGACGGCACGTTTAGATGTACAATATGTGCAAAGGAATTCCTAACAAAGAAGGACGCTGATTCTCATTATCATGAGGATCACTCTACAGAAGTCGTCGATATTCATGAATAAACATCCGATTTAGTTCGGACCAAGGGGCTAGAACAATGATAATTTAGCAATCCGATTTGCTAATAGATATAATAGTATGGTTATGAACAATTGCCACAAAACTTAAAGAATGACCCTTTTCTTTCATCCCTTAATACTCTAGTTTTTGTGGCCTATATATAATTTCTATAATTAGACTCGATCGTGGTAGTTGTCATAAAAACTAACCATGGCTAGAAAATGACTCACAACTTCATGGTCTCTTATTAACGGATTTGGACTCGAAATGGTTCTTATCTATCCACTATGAAATTTAATACTAATAATTTTTACATCATTTATTATAGGGTCTCAATTGAAACTAATAATATAACATTCAATCGAACCTGTTATTATATTCAAAAATTCATCCATTGAATATAATCATGCTCGAATGCAACAACAACTTTGGAAATAATAGCAGAAATGATTTGCGTAAAGTTTGCGAAGCTGCCTTATCTGCGAGTAGAAATGTAATATTTGCCGCATTAGTGAATACCAATGGGATACTGATTGTTGGCAAATATAGATGTGATCATCTTTCCAAAGCATCTAAGTCATATTCTGAAAAAAATAATACAGATGTATCTAAGGGTTGTGTATTCTATTTAGAACGATTACTACCATATTTAATGGGGGCAGGAAAGGAAAATAGTGGTAGTAGCAAGAATGGTGGGAATCTAATAAGAAGAGATGGTGAACGGATAGAATTAGATCTATTAAATGTAGATGGAAAAGTCAAGACGGCCATTACTAGGATTCCAGAACTACCAAACATGTTTTTGTGTGTCGAGTACATTTCAAGCTAGCAATTCCTACCAATGAATTTCTGTTTTGAAATTGTTTACGACCTCCGCAGGTTTGCTTTATGAGGTTAATTACATTCTTTGACCTAGTGATTTGTATCAGTTTATAACAATGATTAGATGCATCTAGAATTATACCAATAGGCAATGCAGGACGTAAGATTCGGATCATAACCCAATAGGTAGTTGTCAGGTGCTTTCATAGCGAAAAGTTAAGGAGCTGGCATTACTCAAAAATATGCAGTTCTTAAAAATAGTAATGATTTCCAATGTTTAGCTCAATCATTCAGCGATTGATCATTTAATTGAAATAACACTCCTGTATAATTGTAAAACCGAAGAAGACTAAGATAAAACATCTTTAGTAAGGTCCTGCGCATTCATATGGATGAAATAAGACATCGTCATATCACTAGTGATAAATATTATGTGCTAACCCGTCCCGATTTCGATAATACGTTGCCAAGTTAGACTTCTATGTGTCACAGGACGTGTTGAATCATTATTTTTTATTCATTCTCCTCTGCTTCGCCTTTCAACGGAACCATTAGGCCATTTTTTAGGAGGACGAAGGAAGAACAACATGAGCGTATATTAAGAGCAAGAACTAGATAGCCTTTAAGAGGACCAAACAGGTCGGTTTCGATGTTAAATTCCATTGTTCCCAAGAAAGCAGTTATTTCGCTAATGCTTGCAAGAATATTTTATACCGTAAATTGGTTTAATATCCCAGCCATTTTCATTTTCATAGCTGTTGATTTTGATCAGGACATTTCTGTATTAGGACTAATAACTGCGAGCTTTTTTATCGGTGTTGGGCTCTTTCAGGTTCTAGCGGGAATTCTTGCTGCCAAATATTCTCCAAGAAAAATTGCGATTCTTGGTATTGCAATTGCTTCTAGTGCAGTTTTTTTCTCTGCGTTCTCCATAGATTTGTTATCTATTGCAGTACTAAGATTTATGGTAGGATTGGGGATGGCTTTTTTCTTTGGCCCAAGTGTAATACTAATTTCAGAATATTTGGGAAAGCAGTCTGAAGGCCTAGGCATGGGATTACTAAATTCAGCCCATGCTATTGGTGGAATCATTGGCCTTTTTGTATGGGTATTGGTGGCGGAGTTCTTCGGATGGAGAACAAGTATAGTTCTCAGTGCAATAGGTGGTTTCATAACCTTAATCATACTACAAATATGGTTACCGAAAACAATTGAACCGCGCCAGAAACAAAGGACAAGACCTAACATAAACGATGAACACAAGAATAAGACCCGAGACATCGGTAGAGAAATTGACGTTGAACAAAAAAGATTTAATTTTGCTATCGAACTTGGCCACGTGCTGAATGTACTACTTAATAAGTCGCTTATTAGACTTGGTCTAGTTTTACTTGGGTTTCAAGTTGGTTCAGGTCTGATCTGGTCCTTTATTGTATTTTATCTGGCAGATCACATTCAGATAGACCCTGCAATTGCAGGTTTAATTGGGAGTCTCAATCTAATTGTAGCCCTAATATCCTCCCCGTTAGTCGGAAAGGCTTATGACAAACTAGGAAATGCAAAAAAGCTGCTGGCGATATCTGGAATCATATCTGCAATTAGTGTAATGATGATTGGGCTCATGCAATCTCAAGTTTATCTTATTGGAATTACTGTAGTTGTAGCAGGTTTCTTTTTATCATGGGGTTTTGTAATTGTCTACGTTAAGGCTAAACAAGTGAACACGCAATCTCCTCCTGCCTACCAGACGCTTTCTGTAAGTTATGTTAATGGTATTTCCTTATTTGGCGCCTTTTGGGTACCTATTCTTTTTGCTTTAATAATCAATCAATATGGATATGCGACCGCTTGGATTGCGGGAGGGGCAATATTCCTTGCACTGGTCCTTCCAATCTTAACGTTAGAAGAGTGATTCTGAACGGTGTGAAGCGGAAGAGACCATACTAATTTTTTGTAAAGGTCGGTTAACAAAAATTAATTGTTGAAGTGTAAATACGGCATTCGATCTACCAAGCGCTAGCATACGGCTATCATTTAATAAAAAGATGATATTGGCAAATTTCGTCAATCAAAGAGGGCATATTGTTAATAATAGTATATATCATGGACTCGACTCAATGACTACCGATAACTAAATCAATAATTATGATCATTCATAACTATTAACAAGGTTTCGACCTAGATGTAGGTGGTGAATTAGATATTAAATAACGATACAACAGAAGGGCTTACAACACTTAATGATACAGGTTGTAGTATCGGAAAAATTGACCGTGCAGACACATACGGAAGCACGCATGATTTTAAGTATATCATGATTGGTAAATGCGACTCGTCAAACGAGAGTATCAAATATGATATGGTGAACCTGGTGGAACCAATTCGAATAGCTGCAGTTGGCGATCGATATCCTTATCATACTTCTACGCAAGGCATCGTGTTATACAAGAAACGAGGTGGTCAAGACAGCTTTTTGATGCTACACTGGACAATTTTATCTTCTTCGTCATCTCGCCGAGCAAGCGATGAAGGAGGGTTACAAACCAAATGGTCTCTATCTAGAGAGACCCTGCCATATGTTCCAGTAAATACCTTAATGTCCTGTACTGAAGAGGAAGCGTTTGACTTTCTGTACAGCCTATACGGTTCTAATAGGAATTCGGACGTTACTGATGAAGAAATAGATCAGATTCTGAAAATTTATCTTCCTAACAAGTCTATCTCAAGATAGGTTTTGCAATATTCCCCGAACTGCTTTAAAGGTGCTTGTTTGCTAGACAACCATAAGAAATCATCAGTTAGTATGCGGCGTATCATTTTAAAATGGTTTCTCTAAGTCATGTAGAATGTATTGTAAAAATCTGCACCAAGGAATCATGTTACATCTTTAGTTCAAATCCAATACGAAAAATACTTGTCAGCTAAACGTAAATCTATGATTAGGTTCCCAAATAATTTATTAAGATTTTACAGAGAATAAAATTGTCGTTGTCTATCAAACAGCTCCAAGACCCAGAAATTACACAAGGCCCGCCCGGAGCTAATGAAACCAAGCACGAACTATTTTTCAAGGATTAGAAACGATATATCAAACATACATCCCTAGGGCATATCCGTCGCCCATAAATGACTAGCTGGTTCGTGTACCTAAAAATCATCCGCTTAATGAACCCCTATCTACATCTAGTTACTACCTTTGTGAAAATATCAACTAGCGCTGGAAAAGAGCTTGAAAGAACGAGAGGAGTAATTCATCAGACACTGTTGTTTTCATAATATATGACAACTGTAACCGATACGTGCTAATCATGGAATTGAATCGAGAAATTCAGAGGAATCTGCAATTCTGATATGAAATTTTAATATTAGTTACAGGGAATCATGTATAGGAACCACAAATAATTAAATTCTCTGTTCTTGCCTAAACTCGATGGATATGCGCAGTGGGGAACGAGAGGACCATTTATGCGATATTTGTAAGTCCGGCCTACACAGTAACTATGATGTTCAGTCACTCTCCTCTGGATGCAACAAATTCTTACAATAGATGTACTAAGGAGTTGATATCAGTTGATCATGCACCGTTATTCTAGATCTTAAGTTATTCTGTCGAACTCAATTTCAGAGAGAACTTATGGTCCACACAATACAGTTGTATGTCTATAAATGCTCTAAAGATGAGCTCTTAACATCCAGGCCATTTTCTCATGGATCTCCATCAATCCAGTTAGAAAATCGTTTGTACCAATATCGTGATACTTCCTATCGCATATTTCGAGATCTGAACGTAGACTGCGAATAATTTGTTCGTGATCGCCCAATAGTTTAGAAATCATTTTGAGGTCACCTGGGTACTCTCCAGGGCTCTCCTTGAGTCTGGACTCCTTGACAAATTCGGTCAATGTCGCTACTGACATTCCTCCAAGGGTCCTTGTCCGCTCTGCTATCTCATCAATCAGTTCGTCAAGTTTTTCATATTGTTCTTGAAAAAATTTATGTCTATCGTTAAAATGAGATCCTGTCACGTTCCAATGATAATTTCTAGTTTTGGTATACAAAACATATTCGTCTGCCAGTAATGTATTCAAAATCTTTACAACACCTTCTCTATTCTGCTGAGAGATCCCGATATTCAGATCACTCTTTGTTTTTTCAAGTGTTCTTAATGTCATACTATTAAACCATATTTATAATATATAAAAAGATCCCACTCGCTCCGGATTGAGAGGAGATCGTCTTGGATGTTGTATCTGATACATAAATTTCTTAAAGTACTGTCCCTTGCGTGGATGTCAACATAACTTTTTATGGCAGCAAATGAAATAAAATCCTTAGCGTGAAATTATAGAAAACTCTTATAGAAATCATACTACAATTGTTAATATTATTCTAATAATACATTATTTGTAATGAAACAACTAAGACAACAACATAGAAGCAGATCGGAGATAATTGCGTCCATACTTGCAACAGCAAACGGCAATCGGATAAGGCAAACCGAAATACTCTATAAAACATATCTCTCACATACGCTCTTGAAGGACTATTTGTTGTTCTTAATTGAAAACGATTTAATAGAATATACTACCGGAGATAGATCGTTTAAAACCACTGAGAAAGGAATGCGCTTCCTTAGAATGTACTCGCAGATGAATGACCTAATGATTATTAAGCAGCACCAAGTAGCACCGTTTAGTACGTGAAGCATCTCGAAGTTATCATAACTGGTCCTCAAATCTTCAGGAACGTTAAACTACTATGCAGAACCTCATAAATTAGGATAGACACATTTTTCTGGAAATTCTTACTGTACTTTCTTCGCGTATTATAATATAATCTTGACCGATAGCTCTACTAATGTCGTGAGCTCAATAATAAATAAGATTCCACAAAGTCAAAACAAGGGGTTACGGAATCAAGGAATCATAAAAGTGCTGTTTATCAATAATGATTATAAACCTGCAATGACCTTGAAGAAAGGTCTAGAGGAATATGGCTACAAGGTTTACTATTTTACGAATGTATTCGCAGCACTTCAGGACGTTGAGAAAACTAAAATGGTAGATTACGGGATGGTATTGTATGATATGAAAGTATGTGATAATGAATGCCTATTATTTGCAAAACAAATAAGAGAATTAAGCCCGATTTTCCTGCAGAAGATAAACCGTTTAGCATCTAACTCGTAAAAATATTGGGTGTAGGTAGCCGCTGTCATTCGCTCCGAAGATAGCCTTCGCAGATGGCAGCGAAGGTCATGATAATGATGGTGGCTCCTCATCAGCATCATCTGCGTCCAACGAAAACTATGATAATGATGATAAAAAGACTCCATGACGACGATTACTGCAAAAAGATACATCACGGCGAATATCATGACGATAATAACGGGGCACTGGCCACGGCAGCAGGCAACGATTAGTCTAAACGTACCCTGAAGTCATTGTCTTAAAATTCCCTTTTTTTGCAATATAGGTTACATTCTAACATTTTTAAATTTGAGTTGTCACCCAATCACAATTGAACAATAAATCTTGATGATGTATTGTAGGCGCACTCCTATTGCATTCTCTAAGAGCTTTTTCCTGAGTTACTAATATTTTAAAGTAGGGAGAGCCATGCGATTGCCTAATATTAGACAGTGGAAATCAGTCGAATGCCGTTCATCGCAAATCGGTTATCTGCTCCATCTCCATCTCATGTAGGTAATTAGCGATTCTCATGCTAGGCCCGAGATTGTCAAGGGGCTTATCTATATATTGATTGAGAGTCTTATTTGATTTCATGGGTACCCAAATGAGCTTTGCTAGAAAGGGCCAAGCAACTGATGAAATGATTCGTGTTTCAAAAGACGAAAAGATGAGTATTGAAGCCCTTATGCATGGAATAGCCAGAGGTAGTATTATTATCCCAAGAAACTTTGCGAGAAAGCAAGAAGCGGTCAGGGTTGTTGGAATAGGAGATGGCTTAAAGACCAAAGTAAATGTGAATATCGGAACATCGACCTTATATCAAGATCTTGATGAAGAGGTCTCGAAGGCAAAAATTGCTGTCAATCACGGAGCTGATACGATAATGGATTTGTCAGATGGAGGTGATCTCGATCTAATTAGAGAAAGACTATTAGAAGAAGCGAAAATAACCTTTGGTTCAGTTCCGATCTATCAGGCTTATGCCCATGGAGTCCAAAAATACAAGAACCCCCTTAATATAACAGAGGATGATTTTCTAAATGCGTTTGAAAAGAATGTTAAAGACGGAGTTGATTATACTACCATACATTCTGGCATTACTAAGGAGCTAGCGAAAAGGGTACTGGAGGTCAAAAGACATGGAGGGATAGTCTCTAAAGGAGGTACCATAACTGCAGCGTGGATGCTAAGATACGACAAAGAGAACCCTTATTTCAAACACTATGACTATCTTTGTGAAATAGCTAAGGAGTATGATGTGACGTTCAGCTTGGGCGATGCATTACGCCCTGGTTCGATATTAGATTCCCATGATGAATTGCAGGTTGAAGAGATGTTGAACGTATCAAGACTTACAAGGAAGGCTCATGACCAAGACATTCAGGTCATGGTCGAAGGCCCAGGACATGTTCCACTGAATGAAGTGACTGCAAATGTCAGACTCGCTAAATCACTCATAGGAAATGTTCCTTACTATGTTTTAGGTCCCTTAGTAACAGACATAGCAGCCGGATATGACCACATCGCCAGCGCAATTGGAGCAGCTGTTTCCGCTGCTGAAGGTGTTGACCTCCTTTGCTACTTGACGCCTGCAGAGCACTTAGGACTGCCTACTGTCGACGAAGTAAAGGAAGGTCTGATAGCGTACCGAATAGCGGCACATGCAGGAGACCTTGTCAAGCTGCGTGATAAAGTAATCGGCTGGGACAAAGAGATCACTGAAGCACGGCGAACTCTGAATTGGGAAAAGCAGATTGCACTATCAATAGATCCTGAACAGGCTGCCAAGATACATCACAGACGACAAGGTCAACAACATGGCAATAATGTTCCTTGTACAATGTGTGGAGGAGCTTGTGTATATATAATGTTACCACAACAGCGTAGGAATGAAGAAGCTATCACTAGAAAAAACGGCTCTGATGAGTAGAATATCTCCAATTTTTCTGATTACTTATAGGTGTATTTAGTTTTTCACAATCCATTGTCGTTTGATCCAGAATATAAAACAGGATTGGTTCTCTACTTTCTTTCTATTTTCGAGAAAATAGGGTTCTGTGATAAACATTACTATTACTAGTATTAGATTACACAATTATGTGGGGAGTCGATTGAGATGGCTTTTTATTTTATTTCTCTCATTATGCGAATACGCGATTTTATGATACCGGAAAGTACTTTGGTAAATTCAAAGATAGCGAAATTATTAATCCCACAGACCAGCTAACGTCATCGCCACCACTTGGAAAATAACACCTCTTCCATTGTTAATTTATGTGAGGTCAAATAATGGATTGTTTTCATAAAATCAATGCTCGTATTGCAATGCATATTCATAAAATCTACAACCGATCTTAAGATATTTTAGAAAAAGTATAGCTGAAATCATGACCCGATACCACTATATTTATTTATACATACCTAAATGAGAGACTTGGGTATGAGTGACAAAGCAGAACTAATCTCTGTAGTATATGATGCTATAAATGAGATTGGCAAAAACAAGATCCGCTCCGATGTAAGTTCAAATATAAAAATCGCAGATGAATACATGCAACAGATCTTAAATAAATCATCGGAGCGATTCAGCAACAGACTGGATATTAATACATTATTTGGGATATATGAGATATTGCTGCACTTTATGCTAGCAGCATGCACTATCCCCTCCCAGAGAAAGGTCAAAATTTCACGCCTTACCATCGACCTAGTTATACCGAATCTACATACCTTGTCAAGAAGTCCCCGTGATGCGATACTTCTACAGTATATCCGAAGCAATAAAGATATGACAGCCATCAATGAGCTACTGTCCTTACTTAAGCTCAAAACTGAGGATGTGAATAAGTGGTTGATTACGACCTTAGATTTGAGTGCCAATGATTCAACTCATATTATCAAATTAAACGGTTCGACGATTGATCGTTCACATATTATCAGTGATATTGATATTTTTTTGAAGGAGAGAAATGATAAAAGTTTCAGGCTCGTGCACTTCTAATCTTCTATAAATTATCTATCCCCAATAAATATATCATTAAAAGCAGATTTATTTC
>OCZV010000421.1_pt1 | contig 15521 bp, 10 predicted proteins | sample 1539051 | NCBI WGS metagenome assembly OCZV01 (sample SAMEA3113581, study PRJEB22503) | soil metagenome
CCTCCTGGCCGGAGGCCGGCTCGCCCCGGCCCACGACCGGGCGGAGCACCGTCACCGTCGCGCCGTCGCGCAGGTGCACCTGCTCCCGCGCCACCGTCGCCGAGCGCTCCGGACCGGCATCGGGGGCGACGCTGGCCCGCATGTCCTGCGGCGCGGCTGCCGGCTCCTCGACCGGCGCCGGCACCGGGCCCGCAGGCTCCTCCGCCGCAAGCCACGCCGTCAGACCAAAAGCCGAGCACGAAGGCCACGGCCGCGGAGGTCCCCAGTTGCGCGCTCTTCATTTTTTCCCTCCCGCCGCGAACTCGCCCTTGATTCCTACTCAAGGCGCCGGGCGCGCTCAGTAACCTGTTTAGATAGAAGGGCCAGGCCGCGGCTCTCCTGCACCGCGAGCACCTTGCGCATGCCGGGCAGGAGCCGGGTCGGTCTCAATATCCGGTTGTCGGTTTCCATCCCGGTCCAGCAAGATGATCAAAGACGAATTGCCTGCGTCTGCGCGAGGGCGCCGCCGCGGACGTCCAGGGTCCCGCAAACCTCAAGTCAGCCCATGATGTGGTAGCCGCCGTCGATGTAGACGGTATCGCCGGTGATCAGCTTGGCGGCGTCGGTCGCGAGGCAGGCAACGGCGAACCCGACGTCCTCGATGGTGACCAGGCGACGCGCCGGCGCGCGCGCCGCCGCCCTGTCGAGCAGCTCGTCGAAGGCAGCGATGCCCGATGCCGCGCGGGTCTTGAGCGGCCCCGGCGAGATCGCGTGCACGCGAATGCCCTTCGGGCCGAGTTCGGCGGCGAGATAACGGGCCGAGGCCTCGAGCGCGGCCTTGACCGGCCCCATGAGATTGTAGTTCTCGACCACGCGCTCGGCGCCGAAGTAGCTCATGGTGAACAGCGCGCCGCCCTCTGTCATCAACGGCTCGGCAAGGCGCGCCATGCGGATGAACGAGTGGCAGGACACGTCCATCGCGAGGAGAAAGCCCTCGCGCGAGCAGTCGACCACGCGGCCATGCAGGTCCGCCCTCGGGGCAAACGCGATGGAATGGAGCGCGAAATCGAGCCGGTTCCAGCGCCGCTCAATCTCCTCGAACACCGCCTCGAGCTGGTCCTCGACCTGGACGTCGAGCGGCATGAAGATCGGCGCCTCAAGCGCGGCGGCCAGGGGCTCGACGTAGGGCTTGGCCTTGTCGTTCAGATAGGTGATGGCGAGCTCGGCGCCGAATGACCGGAAGGCCCGGGCACAGCCGTAGGCGATCGAGTTCTCGTTCGCGATGCCGACGACGAGGCCTTTCTTCCGCTCGAGCCGGCGCAGGTTGGCATCGAACGGCACGGGTGCGATGGTCTCGGTCGGTGACATCAGGCGGCTCCAGGGGGTGGCGCCCGGCGCAGCACGGCGAGCGTGTGCCGAGCGATCATCTGCTCCTCGTCGGTCGGGATCGCATAGACCGCGACCCGGCTGCCGTCGGCCGAGATGCGCGGACCGCGCCGGGCATTGGCCGCATGGTCGAGCTCGATGCCGAGCCAGGCGGCCTTCTCGCACACCCGCTTGCGGATCTCCGGCGAGCGCTCGCCGATCCCGGCCGTGAACACCAAACCATCAGCGCCGCCCAGGACCGCGGCGAGCGCCCCGAGCTCCCGGGCGATCCGCCACACGAACAGCTCGACCGCCTGGGCGGCGCGCGGGTCGTCGCTTGCGAGCAGCGCCCGCATGTCGTTGCTGATCCCGGACACGCCCTTCAGCCCGCAGTCGTGATACAGCATGCGCTCGACGGCGTCCGCGTCCATGCCATAGGCGCGGATCAGGTGTAACACCACGCCCGGGTCGAGCGCGCCGCAGCGGGTGCCCATCGGCAGGCCGTCGAGCGCGGTGAAGCCCATGGTGCTGTCGATGCTCCGACCCCCCGACATGGCGCACATGCTGGCGCCGCTGCCGAGATGGGCGACGACGACGCGACCTCTGGCGATCTCCGGCGCGACGTCGGGCAGCACGCTCGCGATGTACTCGTAGGACAGTCCGTGGAAGCCGTACCGGCGGATGCCCTCGTCGTGGAACCGGCGCGGCAGGGCGAACCAGTCGGCGAGCTCGGAATGGTTGCGGTGGAACGCGGTATCGAAGCAGGCCACCTGCGGCAGGTCCGGCTGGACCGCCGCAACGGCGCGGATGCCCGCGAGATTGTGTGGCTGATGCAGCGGAGCGAGCGAACAGAGCGCCTCGAGCTTCGTGAGGACCGCCGGGTCGACGCGTACGGGTGCCGCATGGTCCACCCCGCCATGCACCACCCGGTGGCCGACGCCGAGCAGCGCAGCATCGCTGAACTGCTCGCGCAGCCAGCCGCCGATCACGCGGAAGAACTCGGCATGGCCCGAGCCGCGATCGTCCGGCCAGCGCCGATCGACCAGCACCCGTCCGGCGGCGTCCTCGGCGACCAGGCGCGGCGACGTGCCGATGCCCTCGACCTGGCCCTTGGCCGACAGGGTCGGCCGGCCGTCATCGCCGATCCCATAGACCGAGAACTTGAGGCTGGAAGAGCCGGCATTGATGGTCAGAACGGCATCGGTCATCGTCGCTCACCCCGCCGCCGGCGCGTCCGCCTGCTGCCGGCGGGCATGGGCGAGCAGCACGGCGACCGCGCAGGACGCCATGCGCGCCCGCACGGTATCGGCGCGCGAGGTCAGGATGATCGGCACGCGCGCGCCGAGCACGATGCCCGCGGCATCGGCGTTGGCGAGGAAAGAGAGCTGTTTGGCCAGCATGTTGCCGGCCTCGAGATCGGGCACCAGGAGGATATCGGGATCGCCCGCGACCTCGGAGCGGATGCCCTTGATCGCCGCCGCCTCTTTGCTGATCGCGTTGTCGAAGGCGAGCGGGCCGTCGAGCAGGGCGCCGGTGATCTGACCGCGCTCGGCCATCTTGCACAGCGCCGCCGCGTCGATGGTCGATGGGATCTTGGGCGTGACCGTCTCGACCGCGGACAGGATCGCGACCTTGGGCCTCTCGCGCTCGAACGCGTGCGCCATGTCGATCGCGTTCTGCACGATGTCGACCTTGGTCTCGAGGTCGGGGAAGATGTTGATCGCGGCATCGGTCACCGCGAGCGGCTTGGGGTAGGTCGGCACGTCCATGATGAACACGTGGCTGATCCGGCGCTCCGTGCGCAGGCCCGTGTCCTTCCGGACCACCTCGGCCATCAGCTCGTCGGTGTGCAGGCTGCCCTTCATCAGGGCTTCCGCCTCGCCGGTGCGGACGATCTCGACCGCCTTGGCGGCGGACGCGTGACTGTGCGGGGCATCGACCAGACGGTATGGCCGGATGTCGAGCCCGCACTGCTCGGCCACGGCGCGAATCTTGGCCGCAGGCCCGACCAGGACCGGCCGGATCAGGTCAGCCTCGGCCGCCTCGACCGCAGCGGTCAGCGAGGACTCGTCGCACGGGTGCGCGACCGCCGTCGTAACCGGCTCGAGCGCGGCGCAGCGCTCGATCAGCGCCGGATAGACCCGATACTCGCGCGGCGACTTCTCCGGTGGCGCGATCTCGGCCGGATCCTGATCCTTTTTCACCCTGTCCCTCCGTGCGGCATGTGTGTCCGCGCATCAGCCCGCCGACCGAGTGGGACGGTCCTCGACCGCTCGCACCCGCGCGGTCGCGGGCCGTTCCGCTTGCGCCGCCCTTGCCGCCTCCTCGAAGAGTCGGGCGACCGCCCCGAGCCGGGCCTCGGATTCGGCGCCGGGCGGTCCACTGGCGGCAGCGACGCGGCGCAGGTCGTCGAGCATCGCGCGGATCTGCTCGGCGGACGCGCTCCCGAGCAGCCGCGGCAAGGTCGCCAGGGCCTGCTCCTGGTCGAGCAGGAGCATGAAGCCCTGCTCGCGCAGCGCGGCCTTGAACTCGGCGAGCGTAATGCCGCCGCCGCGCTCTTCGCGCATCCGCTGCAAGAGGTTGAACGTCCGCTCGTCGGTGGCGCGCTGCGGCATCAGCACGTAGAGGAACGCGCGCAGCGAGGCCTCGCGCAGGCCACCCGCGTCGATCCGCTCGAGCAGCTCCGCCTTTCGCCGGGCGACGAAGTCGAGGTGGTCCGGGTCGTCACCCGGGCGGCGGCGGGGCGACTCGTCTCTGGCGCGCAGGCCGACCAGGGCCTGGAGGAGCGGTGATCCGTAGACGGCGAGGAAGAGCTGCTCGTACCAGCGGTCGCGCAGGTCGCGGTAGCCGTCGAGCGCGGCCTCGATCTGATGTGAGACCTCGGCCTCGAGCTTGGCGAGCGAGTTGTCGGCCGCTGCCGGCTTGCGCTCCTCGCGCACCCGCTCGGCAAGCCCGGCCAGGGGCCGCATCATAGGGTTCTGGTCCGAGAGCAGCTCGTACTGGAGCCGCAGCGGGTGCATCCGACGCATCCACTCGGCCAGGGGCTCGCTGACGGTGGCGCGCACGAACGGCTGGAGGAAGCTGCGGTACAGGCCGAGATTGATCTCAGAGATGCGTGCGGCCGCTGCGAACCGGCGCTCGTCCTCGAGGTCGGTGCCGACGATCGCCCGCACGTCCTCGACGTCGCGGGCAACAAAGCGGATCAGGTAGTTGCCCGCGATCAGGTCGGCGCCGGCCTCGCCCTCGCCACGTGGCGTGATCACGGCCTCGTAGAGGCCGGGCGGCAGGATGTCGATGAAGTCGATGTTGGAGGCGAACTCCTCGTGCTCCTTCTTCGCCACGCCGCCCGAGACGAAGATGCCGAGGTGGCCGACGCTGTCGTGGACGCAGTAGACGATCGTCTGGCCGTGCGCGCGGATGTCGTCGACGCTGGCGTAGAGGTCGGTGATCCAGCCCAGCGCCTGCTGCGGCGGCGTGATGTTGTCGCCCTTGGAGCAGAAGACGACGATCGGTGAGCGGATCTCGCGCAGGTCGATCCGCCTGCCGTCCGTCGTGATCAGTCCGGCCGTCGCCAGCCGGTTGCCGACGAACAGGTTATTGACGATGTACTGCATCTCCTCGGCGTTGAGCAGGACGTATCCGCCCCAGTAGCGCTCGAAGCCGAGGTAGCGCTCGGGCTCGGTGTCGACCTTGGAGTAGACGTTGTACTGCTTGGTCCAGAGCGTGTTGGCCGGGTTCAGGTTCTCGAAGTTCTGGACCAGCCAGGCGCCGTCGAAGGCGCCGTTGCCGAGGTCGCCCGTGAGCGCGGTAAGCCAGCTCCCGCCGAGCAGCCCGCCCGAGTAGCGCATCGGGTTCTTGCCGCGCTCGCCGGCCCAGTAGGAGAGCGGCGAGCCGGCGACGATGATCGGGCCGAACAGCTCGGGGCGGGTCGCGGCGGTCATCAGGACCTGCCAGCCGGCCTGGCAGTTGCCGATCACGACCGGCTTGCCCTCGGCCTCGGGATGGAATTCGGCCACCAGCTTGAGGAAGTGCGCCTCGGCGCGCATCACGTCCTCGACCGTCTGGCCGGGCACGGGCTTCGGCAGGAAGCCGACGAAGTAGCAGGGATGGCCGGCGCGGAGGGCGACACCGATCTCGCTGTCGGCTTTGAAACCGCCGATGCCGGGCCCGTGCCCGGCGCGTGGGTCGACGACCACGAAGGGCCGCTTCTTCGGATCGACCGGCAAGTCCTCGAGCGGATCGATCCGGACCAGCCCGTAGTTGACCGGGCGCTCGAGCTTGCGGCCATCGGCGACGAGCTCGCCGGTGAAGCTCAGGACATGCGGCGTCTCCTCCGCCATGTGCTCGTGGTACTGGTTGCCGCGCCGGCGCATGACGTCGAGATAGAGGACGCTCCGCTGCCACGCGTCGACCCAATAGTCCCACGCTTCGTTGGTGCCGCTGGGGGCGGGCCACTGCCCCTTCCTCATCTCCGCAACCGACTCCGTCCAGGCCTCCGCGAGCGGTTGCGGCATCCAACTGGATGCGGTTTCCCAGAGTCCGGGCTGAGCGCCACCACCGCGCGCGGCATCGGACGCCGTCTCGCGCCGATCGCGAGGCAGGGTTCGCTTACGGTCAGCCATTGACATCTCCCAAGAGTCGAAGCTCGCTCACGGAGGTTGCGGCGCAAAACCACCCCGGTACGCTCTCAGATCGCCATGACCACCCGACCCTCGATCTTGCCCGCGCGCATGCGATCGAAGGTGCCGTTGACGTTCTCGAGCCGATCCATCGAGTAGTGTGATGCGACCTTGCCTTCGGCCGCAAACCGGAGCGCCTCGATCAGATCCATGCGGGTGCCGACGATGGAGCCGCGAATGGTCTTGCGATTGAGCACGGTGTCGAAGATCGAGAGCGGGAAATCGCCGGGTGGCAGCCCGACCAGCGCCATCGTGCCACCGCGCGCCAGCATCCCGACCGCCTGACTGAATGCCTTCGGCGACACCGCGGTGACAAGCACGCCCTCGGCGCCACCGCCCTTTTGCACTTCTTCGACGGGATCCTGCCGGGTCGCGTCAATGGTCATGTCGGCCCCCAGCGTCTTCGCGAGCTTGAGCTTGTCCTCGGCGACGTCGACCGCGATCACGTGCATGCCCATGGCCTTGGCGTATTGCACTGCCATATGGCCGAGTCCGCCAATTCCCGATATCACCACCGTGTCACCGGGCTTGGCGTCGGTTTCCTTGAGCCCTTTGTACACTGTCACGCCGGCGCACAGGATCGGCGCCGCCGGCGCGAACTCGAGCCCGTCCGGCAGATGGCCGACAAAATCGGGATCTGCCAGCACGTATTCGGCGAACCCGCCGTTGACCGAATACCCGGTGTTCTTCTGCTCAACGCACAGGGTCTCCCAGGCGGTCATGCAGTAGCGGCAGCGGCCGCAAGCGCTGTGCAGCCAGGGTACCCCGACCCGGTCGCCTTCGGTCACGCCCTTCGCGTCCCGTCCGACCGCCGCCACATGCCCCACGCCCTCGTGCCCCGGGATGAACGGCGGTGCTGGCTTGACCGGCCAGTCGCCATCGGCGGCGTGCAGGTCCGTGTGGCAGACACCGCACGCCTCGACCTTCACCAGGATCTGATCGGGCCCGGGTTCCGGCATCGGCACTTCCTCGATCCGAAGCGGGCGCCCGAACTCGTGGACCACTGCTGCTTTCATGGTCGTGGCCATTCCAAGTCTCCCTTCCGCTGTCGTCCGATCTGCCAGACCGTGCCGCGCCGCGAGTGCGGCGAGACATCCTGCGATTGCGGCTCCGCGTTCAATATCGATAGACGCCTCGCCCGGATTTGCGTCCGAGGTAGCCAGCGGCGACCAGTTCCCTCAGAAGCGGCGCCGGGCGGTATTTCGGGTCACCGAACTCATCGTGGATCGTCTGCATGACCGAGAGGAGCACATCGAGTCCGATCAGGTCGGCCAAGGCGAGCGGCCCCATCGGGTGGTTGCATCCGAGCTTCATCGCGTCATCGATGTCGGCCGGGTCGGCCATTCCTTCCGCGAGCACGAAGAAGGCCTCATTCACCATCGGCAGAAGGATTCGATTGACGAGAAAGCCGGGCGAGCTCTTCACCGTGATCGGTGTCTTGCCGAGCTTCGTCGCGAGCGCCTCGACGGTGTCGTGGGTGGCATCGCTCGTCTGCAGGCCCCGCACGATTTCCACGAGCGCCATTACCGGGACGGGATTGAAGAAATGTATGCCGACGAAGTGGTCGGGGCGGGAAACCTTCGCTGCGAGCTTCGTAATCGAGACCGAGGAAGTGTTCGACGCGACGATGGCGTCGGACCTGATCAAAGGATCGATCGTCCCGAGGACCCGCTGCTTCACCTCGAGATCCTCGGTCGCCGCCTCGATCACGATGTCGGCTGGCGCCAGCGCGTCGTAGCTCGTCGAGACCTTGATGCGCGCGAGCGCCGCCTCGTTGTCCGGAATCGAGAGCCTTCTGCTGGCGACGAGCCGATCGAGATTCCGGGCGACGGCCGCGGCACCCTTTTCCACGATGGTCTCATTCAAGTCCGTGAGGATCACGTCGAGGCCGGCGCTCGCACAGACCTGGGCAATACCGCTGCCCATCGTGCCGGCGCCGATGATCCCGATCGTACTGACTCGCATCGGCGGCTCCAAAATGGCGGCCGGTCGGGAGGAGACCGGCCGCAGGCGCCGAGGCAGTTAGGAGGGGCACGCCCGGGCGCGCCTGTTCGATAAGCCGAACCAGCACGCCCGTGGGGAGAGATCCGGTTAATCGCGGTTAGATCTGGTGAGGCACAGTCGGCCGACCGGTGTCTCGCTGACGGACTCGAGCTTAGGCGCCGGATGCTGCTGACAAGCGCGAGGGCGAAATCGAGCTCGATGTTCTGAACGCTACACGGACCACTGCTTCAGCACTGGACGCGGGGCGAATCGGAACCGAACTCGCGCCTTTGCGGCGTCAGCGCCGGCACCGAAGTTTACTCGTCGAGGAGGCGTTTCGCGCGCTTCAGGTCAGAGGTGTCGAATCCCTCGGTGAAGCGGTCGTAGACGCCTTGCAGCAGCTGGTGCGCTTCGCTCGTCCGACCCTGTGATCGCTCGAGCAACGCCAGCGACAGTGCCGTCCGCAACTCCCAAGACAGCGCGCCTTGGCTGTGGGCGCATTCAAGCGAGCGCATGAAGCAAACCCTGGCAAGCTCGGTATCGGGACTATCCTGGAGCAGGAGGAGCTCGCCCCTAACGCGAAGCAATTCCGCAATCATCGAGGGTGCCTGGTCGCGCTCCGCCCGCTCGAGCTCCTCGTCGATGATCGCCGAGATCTCGTCGCGGTCTTTTGCCTCTGCCAGCGCCGCCGCGAGGTCACTGCTGCTGAGCAGTATGTGCCATCCGGAGGCGCGCCAGCGCCGGACGGCGAGGCGGAACTGCGCGGGGCCAGGGTTCCCATGTCCTCTCCCCAACGAAATCACTTCCTGCGCAGCCTTGCCCCAGGCATGGAAATCCTCCAGCGCATACCTCTGGGCGGTGCCTACGAGCTCCGCTGCCGATCGCTCGGCCATGTCCAGGTCGCCCGCCTGCAGAGCGAGTGCACATCCTCCGAAGGCGAGCGCGGAGCACAACGATTGCGGGTTCTGCAGGCGCCTGGCTTCCTCGATGGACTTTCCGAGGGCGTTCATCGCGCGGTCGGGGTAGCCCTGAACCCAGTGAATGCGGGCCAGAAAATAGCGAGCCACGACGTACAGATCGAAGCCGGCGCGCTGAACGAAATGGCGCCGTGGAACGGTAGGCAGCTCCTGCAGCAAGCATTCGAGGCTCCGGCGCGCGGACTCGTGCTCGCCGGCCCAGTGCAGCGACATGGCGAGCATCGACTCTGCCGTCGCCGACGCGACGGGATTTCCCAGCGAGGCGGCGATCGGGTCGGCTCGATTAGCGAGCGCGATCGCGGTCCGCACCTCGCCCATGCGCATGTGGTAGATCCAGAGGGTATGGAGGATGCGCAGCTGATAGTCAGCGTCGCCAAGAGTCTCGGCGAGCTCGAGCGCCCGGGTCAGAGCAGCATGGGCCTCGGATGCCCTGTTCCTGACGAGCTGAAACGACATCCCCTGCGTCGCCCGAATGGTCATCTCCTGCCGCGTGCCGCGCAACCCGGCCTCGTCAAGGCTGTCGATGGCCCTTTCCGCCCAGACGTGCCACTCACCCAGCATCGACGTGGAGACCCAAAGCGGCACGGAGGCGGCTGCCAAGCCTATGCCGACCGCCAGATCGCCCGGTGGCGCGAACGCCCACGCGAGCGCGGCGCGCAGGTTGTTGACCTCGAGTGCGAGGGCGGCCGACGCTTTGTCGAACTCGGCATCGACGCGGGAGGCGCAGTCGAAGAGCGTAAGGAAATACTCGGCGTGACGCTGCGCGAGCGTGTCGAGCTCGACACGTTCCCTGGCCTTCTCCATGGCGTAGGCGCGTGTCGCCGCCAGCAGCCGGAAGCGCGGTTCCAGAAAGTTCCCCTCTGCCGCGACCAGGGATTTTGTCGCCAGTTCCAGCAGGAGATCGACGACCTCCTCTCCGCCTAGGTCGGCGTCGCCGACCACCGCGGCGGCGGCGGGCAGCGTGAAGCCGCCGGCGAAGATCGCCAGCCGGCAGAGGACGCTCTGTTCGGCCGCGCTGAGCAGGCCATAGCTCCAGTCCAGCGTGGCGCGCATGGTTTGGTGGCGGGGCAGCACCGTGCGGCGACCACCCTTGAGGACCTGCAACCCTTCCTCGAGCCGGGCCGAAAGCTCCCGCAGACCGAGGTCGACCCGAGCGGCCGCAAGCTCGGTCGCAAGGGGAATTCCGTCGAGCTTCCGGCAGATCTCGGCGACGAGGGGGGCATCCTCGTCGTGCAGCTCGAACTCTTCGTGGCTCGCCGCCATCCGATCGACGAACAGCTGGACGGCCGGGAACCGCAGCGCCTCGGCGGCGTCAAGGCGCTCCGAGGCAGGCGGGGTCTCGAGTGGCCCCAGACGGCAGACGTGCTCCCCCTCGACGCGGAGCGGTTCACGACTGGTTACGAGAATGTGCACGCCTCGCGCGCTCTTCATGATCGTGACCACCAGACTCGCGACGGCGTCGATCACGTGCTCGCAATTGTCCAGAACGAGCATCATGCTCGAGTTACTCAGAGCGGCAACCAGACTCGCGAGCGGGTTCTCGGGATTCAGGTTGACGTGAACGGCAGCGGCGACCGCGCCCAGCACCAGAGCCGGATCGGCCAGCCGCCCGAGATCGACGCACCAGACGCCATCCGGGTAAGCACCGACCAGCCGCTCGGCGGTGGCCATCGCGACGGAGGTCTTGCCGATCCCGCCAGGTCCGACAATGGTGATCAGCCGCTTCGCGGGAAGCCGGCTCTCCAGTCTGGCGACGAGATCATCGCGTCCGATCAGCGGTGTGAGGCGAGCCGGCAGATTGTGCTTGTTCGTCGGGGGGCTCGAGGGCGCGCTCGACGGAGCGGCATCGCCTTCGATGGTGACATCCGCGACGAACCGGTAACCCTGCCCCGCGCTCGTTGCCAGGTAACGGCGGCCTTCCTGCCCATCGTGCAGCGCCCGCCGCAGTGCGGCGATCTGGAATTTCAGGTTTCCTTCGCCGACATGGGTGCTGGGCCATGCGCGGGAGATCAGCTCATCCTTGCTGAGCAGTTCGCCCGGCCGTTCGACCAGAGCAATGAGGAGATCAATGGCGCGACTGCCCACGTGAACGGGCTTGTCCGCCTCCAGCAAGAGCCGCTGCCGGGGAATTAGCCGAAACGTACCGAACGATATCACCCGGTCGGTCGGTAGCCCGGCTCGGTTGGCCGCGATCATCGCTCGACTCCAACCTGCATCCGCAAGTGCCGACAGCCGTGCGGTCCGCCACCCGCGAGCAGAGTAGCAGAATCGGAGCCGCGCGCTATGGCAACCATGATCTGGATCGAAGCCTGACATGCGGACGGCGCCCGAAGAGGTTCCGGAGGCCCGAGCCAGACTTGGCAATCCGATCCATCCCCTCGCTAATTGCGCTCGGTTACCGATCTAAGCGTTTGCGTCTCCTCTGCCGGTCCCTCCTTCGGCCGGTCTTCGGCGGACAGGTGCTCGCCCCCGGCCTCGGCGAGGTCCTCTTCCGTCGCATTGAAATCGGGCGAACCGGGCGGCGGGTATCTCAGGCGGCCTGCGAGTTCCTCGATCCGGGACGCGGCCAAACGCGGAAACGGCAACTGCCCCGTGCGCCGCCATCTGGCGACCTCCTCCTTTGCCTTGCTGCCGAGATCGGCATTCAGGCCGCCGTCCCGACCGAGATAAAGAGTGTGCGAAGGGAAGGCGAAGCCGGTGCCGGACTGCTCAACGATGTCCTTGATGCGGAACAGCACGTCCTCCCGGATGGCATAGAAGTCGTTCCATTCGTGCGTCCTAGCATAAACCCGAATGTCGAGGTCGAGCGACGACGCGCCGTAGCCGACGAATCGCACCCGGACGGTTTCGCTGTCGATCCGCGGGTGGCCGTGGAACATCTCGCGGATCTTTGCGAGGACATGGCGCAGTTGGTCCGCGTCAGTCTCGTGGCGCAGGCCGATGGTTTGCGCAATCAACATCTGATCGCAGCGTGCCCAGTTGACGATCTGCATGTCGGCGAACTGGGCATTGGGCACCGAAATCAGAGTCCGGTCGAGGGCCCTGATCTGGATAGAGCGCACACCGATGCTCTCGACAGTTCCGCTGCGGTCACCGAACGTGCAGAAGTCTCCGACACGGATGGGCTGGTCGAGGTAGAGAACGAACCCGGCGATCAGGTTCTCGAGCGTCGGCCGGACGGCGAGCGCAATCGCGAGCCCGCCGATGCCGAGACCCGCGACAATGCTGAAGACGGGAAGTCCGAGTTCCTGCGCGCCGAAGGACAGGATGACGATCGCGCCGACAAGCCCGACGATTCTCGCGAGCAGGCGGAGCATGTTGGAGTCCAGCGTCGCCTCGGAGAGCTCCTTCCGGCGAAGGACCACCTCCAGCCCTGCCGCGGCCAGGATCCAGAAGGCCCAGGCAAGCCCCAGGAAGACGAGCAGCGTTCCGGCGGTGTCGACCGCCTTGGAGAACGGACCCGACAGATTGACCTCAAAGACAAAGGCCCTGAGCCCGAGCAGCGCCGCGATGCAGGAGAGCGCGCTCAGCATGTGCCGCCAGAACTGGTCGAGCCGGCTCTCCCGTGCGCCGGACACGATCAGCCGATGCCATAAAACCAACGCCACGATCGCCGGCAGCGTGATCATCGAAACCAGGAGAATCTTCCAGATCGGCGTCCCGAGAACCGGGTTTCTCAGCGCGTCCGGCACTGCCGCGATCAATCGGGCCGGGATCAGAGGCCCGGTCAATTCTCGGAAGGTGGTGGTCCAGCTCTCGATCGGAAGCGAGGTCTTGAGCGGGCGATTGGCAAGCGCCCGGTAGAGTCGCGGGGCTGACTGGATCGTTCGCGAGCTGAACAGGAACTCACCGGCGCGCGGACCACCGTCGATCCGGACGATCCGGAAGGGTGTGTCGGGAAGCGCGTAGGCGGCCGGCCCGTCAGCGCCAAGATCGGCGACATCCGGCACGTCGTCGAGGTTTGGAAGCGGAATACGGCCGAATATGTCGAGCAGGTAGCCTCCGGTCTCGGTGCCGATCGCGCGGCGCGACGCCGCCGGAACCTCCGACAGGTCGATCAGTGACGTGAACTCGTCGGCGATCAGAAGGGCGCGCTCGGCATTCGGGCGATCGTGCTTCTCCCAGTACGCCCTCGCGGCCTCCTCGAACTGCCCTCTCAGGCGCAGGAAACTCGAGAGCGTCGCCCGCGGACTGTCCGTGCGGGCGACATAGACCGGCGGGCTCGTGTCGTCCTGAAGCTGCTGTGGCCGCGGTTCGTCTCGCCCGGTTTCAGTGCTCTGGGCCTGCGCCGCCGCAAACGACGCGAGGAACAGCAGGGATGCAGCGGTCGCCAGCGAGAGCCGACAGCGCCCGAAGAGGTTCCAGAGGCCGGTCCGAGACGAACAATGCTGCATCAAGTCCGGAGACCCAGTGTCAAGTTGCCGTGCGATGATCCGATCGACGAAAGCGATCAAAAGGGGGCGGCCAAAGCTCGCCCCTAGGCTCGAGCACTGGCCGCGCAGCCTGGACCGGAAGCACGGCGGCTGAACTCGGCACCGCATGATGGGGTCTCGCGCCCTCCGGCGCCAGATCCGTCCCCCGGGCGCCTCACCAGATCTAACCGCAGCTAACCGGGTTTCACGCCACAGGACCTGCTGGTTCGACTAAGAGGCGTCTGGAAGCGCCGTGCGCCGATGGATGGTCGGTGACCCGGTGTCAACCGATCGGATCGACGACGACCGTACTTGGGGGAGGCGACGCGATGGCTAGCGTTGGCGCCGACGACGACCTGATCCGTCCCGATACGCTTCGGCGGATCAGCGAAGAGAAGGAGATGGAGAAGCTCAAGGAAGTCCTGCGGAACCAGAAGAAGGCCGAGGAGGAGGCGCACGCGTTCCACCAGACCTTCATGGAGCAGGAGGTCAAGCTGGAGGAGGCGAGGCGCAACGTCTCGGCGATGGTCCGCCGCGCCGCGGAGGCCGGCATGCGCGAGGTGATGGCGCTCCGCTTCCCGAGCGACTGGTGCACCGACAAGGGCCGCGCGATCAACAATTTCGAGCCCCACTGGCCGGAGACGCTGACCGGCTTCGCGAAGCGGGGCTACGAGTACTACGAGAAGGAGCTCCGGCCGGCCGGCTACAAAGTCCGGGCCCAGATCATCGACTTCCCGGGCGGCGTCCCGGGCGACGTCGGCATCTTCCTCAGTTGGTGACGCCCCGGCGCGGGGCTCGGCCGGAGATCGGCCCCACCCCGCGCACCGACCCGGAGCCCGGACGATGACCGAAGGACCCGCCAACCTCGAGAACCGCACCTTTGGCCCGGCGTACCGTGCGTGGCCGGCCGGGGCCGGATGTGTGGAGTAGTGGGATGAAGGATCACGTATCCTGTATGACGCTGCGGCGAGGCATGCCTGGTTCGGCCGCGGCCATGGCGGCGTTGCTCGCCCTCCTGCTGAGCGCCTGCGGCGACAGGCCGGAGGAGGCGGCGGCTGCGGCCGCTGTATCGCCGGCCGCTCCGACGGTGATGGTCACCCCGGTGGCGCGCGAAAACGTCACGCGTTCGGCGGAGTTCCTGGGGCGGATAGAGGCGATCGACAAGGTCGACCTGCTGGCGCGCGTGACCGGCTTCCTCGAGGAGCGGCGGTTCAAGGAGGGGCAGGAGGTCAACCAAGGCGATCTGCTGTTCGTGATCGAGCGCGATCCTTACGAGGCGGTCGTCGCGCAGCGCCAGGCCGAGGTGGCGAGCGCCGAAGCGGAAGTGATCAACACCGAGGCGCAGCTCCGGCGTGCCGAGCAGCTGGTCAAGAGAGGGAACATACCGGAAGCGGAGGTCGATGAGCGACGCGCCGCCTACCAGGTCGCCCGGGCCAAGGTGCTCGAGGCCCAGGCCGCCTTGCGCGCGGCCGAGCTCGACCTCGGCTACACCGAGATCTACGCGCCGGTCACCGGCAAGATCGGCCGCGCCGCCTACAGCGTCGGCAACCTGGTGGGGCCGGACAGCGGGGTGCTCGCGACGATCGTCAGCCAGGACCCGATGTACGTCACCTTCCCGGTGAGCGCGGCCCTGATCCTGGAGGTGCAGCGGGAGTCCCCGACCGGCCAGCTCGACCCGAGCGGCGTCGTCGTGCGGCTTCGGCTCCCGGGCGGCAGCAGCTATGGGCACCCGGGCCGGATCGACTTCCTCAGCAACCAGGTCGACCGGGGCACCGATACGCTCACGTCGCGCGCCGTGGTGCCCAACCCGGAGCGGGTGCTGGTGGACGGCCAGTTCGTGAACGTGCGGGCCGAGGACACCGCCCGACCCGAGACGGCGCTCGTGGTCCCGCAGGCGGCCGTACAGTACGACCAGGCCGGGTCCTATGTCCTGGTCGTCGGCGCCGACGGCACGGTCGAGGCCCGCCGCGTCGTGCTCGGCGCGCAGCAGGACACCGGGATGGTGGTCGAGAACGGCCTGCGGGAGGGCGAGCGGATCATCGTGGAGGGCATCCAGAAGGTGCGGCCGGGGATGCAGGTCGCGGCGAGCGAGATCGAGCCGGGAGCGCTCGGCGGCGGCGGTGGTG
>OCZV010000422.1_pt1 | contig 15511 bp, 12 predicted proteins | sample 1539051 | NCBI WGS metagenome assembly OCZV01 (sample SAMEA3113581, study PRJEB22503) | soil metagenome
ACGCGCTCGACCACCTCGTGCGGCGGTATCTCGGCGCGTTCGGGCCGGCGCCGGTCGCGGACCTGGGGAGCTGGGCCAAGATCAACCCGCGCGACCTCGCGGCCGCGCTCGAACGAGTCCGGCTCCGCCGCTTTCGCGACGAGCAGGGCGCTGAGCTCCTCGACGTGCCACGCGCGCCGCTCCCCGACCCCGAGACGCCGGCGCCCGTCCGCTTCCTCCCCACCTGGGACGCGATTCTGCTCGTCCACGCGCGGCGGACCGGTGTCCTGCCCGATGAGTACCGTCCTCGCATCTTCAACACGAAGACGCCGCACTCCGTGGGCACGTTCCTCGTCGATGGCTCGGTCGCCGGCACTTGGCGCTACGAGCGCGGCCGGGTCGAGACGACACCCTTCGGACGTCTCGACCGCGCCACGCTCCGGGAGGTCGCCGCGGAGGCGAACCGGCTCGCGGAGATCTACGCGTAGGTGAGGGTGACCTCCCGCTCGTACCTCGAATAGGCGCGATCTACGGGCTTGAGGTCAAGGTCAACGGCAACGGCTTCAACATGGCGGGCACCGGCGGAGCCGTCTCACCACGGATACGGCGCTCGTCGAGTAACGCCGAGCCGAAGTGCTACGACGCGGCTGCGAGGAGCGCCAGCTTCTCGGTGAGCTCGACCGGCAGGAACTCGTCCGCCGCGAGGGACGGCCGACGCGAGGCGACCTCGAACAGGTGATTGGCGGCGCGGCGGTCGCCGCCGAGATCGAGACCGAGGGGCGCCGGGTGGCGTCCTTCCGCGAGGACCGCCTCGATCTCATACCGCAGGCGCTCGGGCTCGAGCTCTTCGCGCTCGAGTAGCCGCAGCAGGCGACGGGACTCGAATGCGCGTGCCCGGACGAGCTGGTCGCGCGAAGGCTCGACGCGCGGAACGCAGACGGTCGGGACACCGCTCGCGACGGCCTCCGCGAGCGTGTTGTAGCCACCCATGCAGACGAGGGCGTCGAGCGATGCGAACTCCGACGGCAGCCCCGGCAGGAACCGCCGGTACATGATCCCGGCCGCAGTTGCCTTCGAGCGGAGCACGCGCCGGCGATCCTGTGGGGAGTGGGCGCCCGCCACGACGGTCGCATCCCAACCTGCACCTTCGGCGGCCGTGACGAAAGCGTCGAGAACCGGAAAGCCGTCCTCGCCCTCCCCCGCGGTCGCGAGCACCCGAGCGCGGCGCTTGTGCGGACGCAGCGCGGCGCGGTGTGTCCCGACCGGCGTCGACACGACGTAGCCGCAGAACGCGGTGATCTGCGCGAGCGCGCTCGGAAAGTCGCAGTCGCGGACGGGATCGAGGACGTCCGGCTGTCCGTACACGAGCACGCGCGCGAAGTGCTCCGGGATGCGCTCGAAGAGGCCGCGCCCACGCCACTCGAGGTCGACGCCGTTCGCGTCGTCGAGCACGTCGGGAAGCCCGAGGACCGCCTGCCCGCCCGACGCGCGGACGATCTCGAGCGCCGGGCCCAGCTCACCCCCGGGCCCGAAGGGGTGCTGGTCGACGAGCAACACCTCCGGCCGGAAGATCTCGACCGCCGCGGCGAGCACCTTCTGGTCGGAGCGATGGGGTCCTGGGAGCTTCGCGATGCTGACGCGAGAGGGGACGCCGAGGCTCTCGGCCTCTGACGCGGCGGTCAGGACGAGGATGGACGCGTCGGCCGACACCTCCGTGAGCGCTTTCGCGATCGCGAGGTTGCGCCGGACGTGGCCGAGGCCGAGACCGTCGTGCGAGTAGAAGAGAAACCGGCGCATTGCGGGATTCTTCTTCATGTACGGCCTTAGCGTAAGTGTCTCATCAGGCCGGTGTGAGACAGTTCTCATACCGACCTCGCGGCGCGCGTGCGCTCGTCGAGCCGGTGGCCCTCGCGGACCCTGTCGAGCTCGTCGTAGTGCGTGAGGTCGAGCCGCAACGGAGTGAGCGAGACGAAGCCCTGCTCGACGGCCCACAAGTCGGTGCCCTCGCGGTGGCGCTCGAGTGGGACGACCGTGAACCAGTAGTGCTGACGGCCCATTGGGTCCGTGTCGGGGACGACCTTGCCGTCGTAGTGGTCGACCGCCTGCGATGTCCACCGCATTCCCTTCGGCTCGCGCGGGAAATTGACGTTGACGAGCTTTGGGCAGCTCTCGTCCAGCACGACCTCGAGCGCTCGCTCGACCCACGGCGCGATGATCGAGAAGTCGGCCTGCTCGTCGGCAACGGGTGTGCTCAGCGCGATGCCCCGGATGCCGAGGAGGGCTGCCTGCTTCGCCGCGGCGAGGGTTCCCGAATGCCAGGTCGCGTTTCCGAGGTTCGGGCCGAGATTGATCCCGGACAGGACGACGTCGACCTTCTCCCACATGAAGACCCCGAGCGCGACGCAGTCTGCGGGCGTTCCGTTGACCCGGTACGCCTCGATGTCCTCGAAGATCGCCGTCGGGCGGTAGCGAAGCGGGCGCGTCGCCGTGATGGCGTGGCCCGCGGACGACTGCTCGACGTCGGGCGCGACCACGCGCACCTTCCCAAAGGCCTGCGCTGCCCGCGCGAGCGCAGCTATACCCGGGCTGTATACGCCGTCGTCGTTCGAGACGAGAATCCGCATCTGCTCCTTCCTTCACGCATGCGAGTCACTCTCATCCACAATCCCACCGCCGGCGACGACGATCACGCGGCTGACCACCTGCGCTCGCTCGTCGCAGAGGCGGGTCACGAGGTCTCGTACACCTCGATGAAGCAGCCCGACTGGCAGGAGGCGCTCGAGAACGCGGGCGACCTCGTCGTCGTGGCGGGCGGGGACGGGTCCGTGGGCAAGGTCTTCAGGGAGGTTGCCACGAAAGGCACTCCGGTAACCCTCCTGCCCGTCGGATCGGCCAACAACATCGCGCGCTCGCTCGGCATCCCGGACGTGGAGGTCGGGCGACTCGTCCGAGGCTGGGAGGCCGGCGAGCACAGGCGCCTCGACGTCGGCGAGGCGACGGCTCCGTGGGGCAAGACACTGTTCGTCGAGTCGATCGGCGGCGGGATCTTCGCCGAGGTGCTCGCTCGCGCAGAGGGAGTCGAGAGCGCCGGGATCGAGGTGGAGGGCGACGAGAAGATCGACCTCGGCGTCGAGATGCTCCGGGAGGTGATCGGGAACATCCCAGCGCACGAGTGGCGCGTCGAGGTCGACGGCGAAGACCTCTCGGGCGAGCTCCTCGCGGTCGAGGCGATGAACATCGGCCAGATGGGGCCGAACCTCCCGCTCGCGTCGCACGCGGACCCGGGGGACGGCCTCCTCGACGTCGTGCTGGTCCGGGAGGAGGATCGCGCCAACCTCGTCGCCTACCTCTCGCAGAGGATGCGCGAGCTCGACCCGGCGCTCCCGGGGCTGCGCCGCACCCGCGGCGAGCGGGTCGTGCTGGGACCGCCGGAGCAGGTTCGGCTACACGTCGACGACCGCCTCGAGGTGAACGGCGCGCCGGTGGTAGGGACGGTCGCCGTGAGCTGCGGCCCGTCCCTCACGGTGCTCGTCCCCCGGGTGTAGTCCCCCGGCCTGTAAGGCGCCTGTAAATCCTCGTTTTCGGTTGCCTGCCACGGGTACAACCGCTGCATCGATGACGGAGGGAGAAATGTCGATTATGCAGCGAAAAACTGGAGAGCGACCGCGCGGAGCGGTACTCGCGCTGGTTGCTCTTTCGGCAGTCGCCTACGCAGCGATTGCCGGTACGGGAGCGGCGGCTCCGCAGGCGCCGCCGGTGAACACGCAGGAGCCGTCGATCACGGGGACAGCCCGGGTCGGCGAGGTGCTCCAGGGTGATCGCGGCGACTGGCAGAACGCCCAGTCGTTCGCGCTGCGTTGGATGCGGTGCGACCCGTCGGGGGGAGCGCCTGACGCGTCGGACTGCGCGCCGATCGGACAGGCGACCGGCACTACCTACCGCGTCCGCGCCGCGGACAGCGGGTTCCGGCTTCGTTTCCGCGTCGCGGCCACGAACGCAGACGGCACGACGTTCGCGGCGTCGAACCCGACGGCCCGCGTCCAGCCGTCCGGCGGAGGTGCCGTGCCGACGAACACCGCCCGGCCGACGATCACCGGCGATCCGACGGTCGGCGAGTCGCTGACGGCGACCGACGGCACGTGGACCGGTAACCCGACGTCGTTCGCATACCAGTGGCAGCGGTGTGACCTCGACGCGATCGTGTGCGGCGACGTTCCCGGCGCGACCGGGAAGTCGTACGGCGTGCGCGCTGCCGACGTCGGCTTCCGCGTGCGGGTCGAGGTGACGGCTCGTAACGCGAGCGGCGCCGGAGTCGCGGTCTCGGCCCCGAGCGGCATCGTCGTGCCGAGGACGCCGATCACGAACGCCCGGCCGACGATCAACATCATCTCCATCCGCTTCACGGGCCGCCGCGTCTACGCGCGGGTCCGGATCTGCGACGACCAGCGGCGGAACCTCGCCATCCTCGTCACGGAGAGGAAGCGGGGCGTCCGCACGGCGAATCGCCGCTTCGCGACGCGTGCGGCACCGCGGCCGTGTGGCGCCTACACCCGTAGCTGGATCAAGCCGAGCCGCTTCATCAACAACCCGGGTCGTTACCGGATCACGCTTCGCGCCCGCGACACGGGCGGCAACACGAGCAGGCCCGTTTCGCGGTCGTTCCGGCGATAGACCTGTCCCTCAACCCGTCCCACCCGACGCCGCCGCTCACCCGGCGGCGTCGGCATTGGAGCCAAGGCCTCCCGCGAGGTCGTAGCGGAGGAAGACGTGGTCCTCGTGACGGCGGACGGAAAGCAGCTGCCCGCGCACGCCGGGCAGCATGAGGTCGGCGGCTTCGGCGAGCCCGTACCGGCTCATGTGACCTCGGTCGCCCGCCAGGAGCGGCGAGACGGTGAGGAAGAGCTCGTCCACGAGCGCGCTGGCGAGCAGGTCGCCGTGGGTATGCGGGCCGGCCTCGCAGAGAATCGTGCCGTGTCCGCGTTCCAGCAGTGCCTCGACCGCGAGCTGCGGGTCGATGACAGTCTCCTCTCCCAGCGTCAGGATCGTGGAGGCTTCCGGGAGCACTCCCTCGAGGCGCGTCGCTCCGGCGTCGCTCGTGAGCACGACCGCTCCCGACGCGAACAGGGGATGCTCGGGAGCCACGGAGCCGTGCCCCGTCAGCACGGCGATTTCCGGGCGCTCGCGCCGGCCGAGCCGGCGGCGCAGCTCGGCGAACGCGTCCTTGGCCGGCGGAAAGACCTTCTCGGGGAGCCAGGTGCCCTTCGGCGAGGACGCGAGCGTCCCGGCGCCGATCAGCACGGCGTCCGCGAACGCGCGGAGAAGCCCCATCACGAAGCGGTCGCCGTCGCTGCCGTCCGCGATGAGCGCGTTCGAGCGTGGAACGGACGGGATCGCAACGACTCCATCGATGGTCGAGACGAAGTTCGAGTAGAGAGCCGGCTCGCGGAACCCGATCGAGCCGCCATAGAGCTCTGCGAGTTCGTCGGGCAGGTCGGTCGTAGGCAGCCCGCCGACCTCGAACAGAACCTCGAGCGGCTCCATCACGTGCGCCATTCTCCTAGAGGCGTCCGCTTCGCTGCCGCCTCGTAGCGTCCGGTTACCGCGGCGCTGCGCGCCCTACCACTTCGAGTTTCGTCCGCGGCGGCTCGTGTAGACCAGCTTGGGCCGTGCGCTGCGGAACCCGGCCTCCTCGAACTGCTCGCGGTGGCCGAGGCGATTCGCGACGCGGCTCGTCTCGTCCTGCTGGTCGGGGAGGACGTAGGTGACCGCCGTACCCGCGCGTCCCGCGCGTCCGGTACGGCCGGTGCGGTGCACGTAGCCCTTGTCCTCCTCGGGCGGGTCGAAGTTGACGACGTGTGCGATGTCGTCGATGTCGAGACCGCGCGAGGCGACGTCGGTAGCGACGAGGACGGGAACCTTGCCGCTTTCGAACCGCGCGAGCGCCCGCTGGCGGGCTCCCTGCGTCATGTCTCCGTGCATCGCTACCGCGTCGATCTGGTGGAACCTGAGCTTCTTGACGAGGCGGTCGGCTCCCCGCTTGGTGCGCACGAAGACGAGGGTGAGGCCGCCGGCCTCCCGGACGTGCTCGACGAGGGTCTCCACCTTCGTGTCCGGCCGAACCGCGACGAAGCGGTGCTCGATCTCGCCTGCCTCGCGGTCGGTCGGGAGCCGGCCCTCGAAGCGCGAGGGACTGCTCGTATAGGAACGGGCGAGCTCGCCCACCTCGCCGTCGAGGGTGGCCGAGAAGAACATCGTTTGACGGTTCTTCGGCAGCCGCCGGACGATCCGGTCGACCTGGGGCTTGAATCCCATGTCGAGCATGCGGTCGGCCTCGTCGAGGACGAGGATCCGAATCGCCTGCAAGTCGACGAGCCGGCGCTCGACGAGATCCTGGAGGCGTCCCGGCGTCGCGACGAGAACGTGCGCGCCGCGCGCGCGATCGGCCTGTGCACGAAGCGGCATGCCGCCGTAGACCGCCGCGACGCGGAGCCCCTTCCCGGGCGCGATCGCCTCGACGTCCTCGGCCACCTGCCGCGCGAGCTCGCGGGTCGGGACGAGGACGAGCGCGCCCGGCCGCCTGTCGGCGGTAGTCGTGCGCTCGACGATCGGGATCGCGAAGGCGAGCGTCTTGCCCGACCCCGTCGGCGACTTCGCGAGCACGTCGACACCCGCGATCGCGTCCGGCAGGACGAGAGACTGGATGGTGAACGGTTCGTGGATGGAGCGGGCTGCGAGTGCGTCGGCGACATGCACGGACACACCGAGCTCGCGGAAAGACTGCTGTGACAAGTTGTTCGACTCCTTCTGTGATGTCGAGACTTGCTGACCTCGAACACCCGAAGGAGGAACGAGAAGCTCATCTCACGGGCCGGCGGTATTGCCGACCGTGCGAACAAAAGTAGCAGCGCTGCGCCTGTTTTGCGCGGACTGGAATCCGCTAGTGCGGATTCCAGTCCGCGCGAAGACCTAAAGGCGTCCGACTTCGCGTCCGCGGCACTTCTCGCTTTCGGCGTCTCGTCAGACCGGCGCAAGACCTCGCGCTTTTCGGCTCGCGGCGGTCTGCCGGCGCTGGGCCGAGAGCTCGATCTTGCGTAGGCGCACGTCCGACGGCGTGACCTCGACGCACTCGTCCTCGCGGATGTACTCGAGCGCCTGGTCGAGCGAGAGCGGTCGCGGTGGGATCAGCCTCACGGTCGCGTCCGCCGACGGGGCGCGTGTGTTCGTCAGCTTCTTCTCCTTGGTGGCGTTCACGTCGAGGTCCTCGGGCCGGGCGTTCTCGCCGACGATCATCCCCTCGTAGACGTCCACCCCGGGGCCGACGAAGAGCGACCCGCGCTCCTGGAGCGAGAGGATCGCGAACGAAGTGGTCTTCCCACGCCGGTCCGCGACGAGCGCTCCGGTCGGCCTCGTCCGGAGCTCGCCGAACCAGGGCTCGAAGCGCTCGAAGACGTGGTGCAGGATTCCGGTGCCGCGCGTCTCGGTGATGAACTCGGTCCGGAAGCCGATGAGACCGCGCGCCGGCACGAGGACGTCCATGCGAATCCAGCCCGTGCCGTGGTTGACGAGTGCCTCGGTCCGCCCCTTGCGCAGGGCGAAGAGCTGCGTGATGACGCCGAGGTACTCCTCGGGCGCGTCGATCGAGATCCGCTCTACCGGCTCGTGCAGGACGCCGTCGATCTCCCGTGTTACGACCTGCGGCTTGCCGACGGTCAGCTCGAATCCCTCGCGGCGCATCTGCTCGACGAGGACCCCGAGCTGGAGCTCGCCACGGCCCTGCACCTCCCAGGCATCCGGCGACTCGGTCGGGAGCACCCGAAGCGAGACGTTTCCCACGAGCTCGGCGCGCAGACGGCTCTCCACCAGGCTGGCGGTCACCTTGTCGCCGACGAGACCGGCGAGGGGAGAGGTGTTGATGCCGATCGTCATCGAGAGCGACGGCTCGTCGACCGCGATCGGCGGAAGCGGGCGCGGATCGACGGGGTCAGCGAGCGTCTCCCCGATCGTCACCTCGGGAATGCCCGCGACGGCGATGATCTCCCCTGGCCCGGCCTCCGCCGCCTCGACCCGGTCGAGCGCCTCGGTCACATAGAGGTCCGTCACCCTGGCGCGCTCGATCGTCCCATCCGCGCGGCACCAAGCGATCGGCTGCGCGCGACGGATGGTGCCCTGCACGACGCGGCAGAGCGCGAGCCGGCCGACGTACGGCGACGCGTCGAGATTGGTGACGAGTGCCTGCAGCGGGTGCCCTTCCTCGTAGGTCGGCGCCGGAATGTGCTCCAGGACGAGGTCGAGCAGCGGGCGGAGGTCCGGCTCGAGCACATCGGGGTCCGGCCGCAGCGAGGCCCGGCCAGCCCTCGCGTTGCAGTAGACGATGGGGAAGTCGATCTGGCTCTCGTCCGCGTCGAGGTCGAGAAAGAGCTCGTACACCTCGTTCACCACGGCCTCGATCCGCGCGTCCGGCCGGTCGACCTTGTTGACCACGAGAATCACGGGAAGCCGCGACTCGAGCGCCTTGCGCAGGACGAATCGCGTCTGCGGGAGCGGCCCCTCGCTCGCGTCGACGAGCAGGAGCACGCCGTCGACCATCGTCAGCCCCCGCTCTACCTCGCCGCCGAAGTCGGCGTGTCCCGGGGTGTCGATGATGTTGATCTTCGTGTCGCCGTAGCGGACGGTCGTGTTCTTGGCGAGGATGGTGATGCCCTTCTCCCGCTCGAGGTCCATCGTGTCGAGCACGCGCTCGGCGACGTCCTGGTTCTCGCGGAAGGCGCCCGATTCCCAGAGCAGGGCGTCGACGAGCGTCGTCTTGCCGTGGTCGACGTGCGCGACGATGGCGAGATTGCGGATATCGTCGCGGGAGGGCATCGGACGAGGGTACCGGGAGGCCGTCGAAAGAGCCCGGAAACGGCTCTGCAGGCGGAATTTCGGCGGCTCTCGCCTCGTTTAAGGAGGTGTCGCGTGGTGGAGCTGTCGGCAGGGGATTAGACCCGTGCCGTCGAGTTCTGCCCGCAGCGGCATCTTTGTGGAAGGAGACAACGGTGAAGTCCAATTACCCTGAGAGAACGATCACGAGCGTGCGCTGCAGCACGTGTGGAAACGAGTTCACGACACGCTCGACCCGAAGCCAGCTTACGATCGACGTCTGCTCGAGCTGCCATCCCGCCTACACGGGGGTCGAGCGCGCCGTCGCGAGCGGCAGCCGGATCGAGCGGTTCGAGCGCCGTCTCGCACGCAGCCGACCGGCCGTGGTCGACGGATGACTCGCACGAGAGAGGACGAAGTGACGAACAGCATGATTTTCGAAGCAGACCTGGACACATTTCTGGTCGCGGCCGAGGACCGCGGAATCGTCGACGAGCGCGAGCTCGAGGCGCTCGCGTTCGAGCACGACCTCGACGACGAGGAGCTTCGCGCGGTCCGCGCGGAGCTCCTTGCGCGCGAGGTCGAGATCGCCCGCCCGGCCGGGGCCGAGGACGAGACGGAGGAGACAGACGACGCGGATGCGGTCGTCGCCGAGCCCGGGGAGACGACGACGATCGACTCGCTGACACTCTTCATGGGCGAGATCGGACGCCATCGGCTGCTGACGGCCGCCGAGGAGGTCGAGCTGGCGAAGCGGATCGAGCGCGGCGACCGGCAGGCCAAGGAGCGCATGATCAACTCCAACCTGCGTCTCGTGGTGTCGATCGCGAAGCGCTACCAGGGTCACGGCCTCCCGCTCGGGGACCTGATCCAGGAGGGCACCGTCGGGCTCAACCGCGCGGTCGAGAAGTTCGACTGGCGGCGCGGCTTCAAGTTCTCGACGTATGCGACGTGGTGGATTCGCCAGGCGTGCCAGCGCGCGATCTCGAACCAGTCACGGACGATTCGCGTGCCCGCGCACGTCCACGAGCGTCGCGCCAAGCTCGCTCGCATCGGGCGTCGGCTCGAGGCCGAGACCGGGCGGAAGCCGACGAACGAGGAGCTCGCGGAGGCGACGGGATACGAGCTCCAGCACGTCGAGGAGGCGCTCGCGGCCGTCGAGGCATCGGTCTCGCTCAACCAGACGGTGGGCGAGGACGGGGACGGCGAGCTCGGCGACCTGTTCGCGGATCCCGGCGCGCTCGATCCGGCTGACGAGGCCCACGAGACGCTGCGCAGGGACGCGGTCCGGAGGGCGCTGTCGGCCCTCCCCGAGCTCGAGCGCAGAGTCCTCGAGCTGCGCTACGGCTTCGGCGGCGAGCAGCACTCGCTCGAGGCGATCGAGCACGAGCTCGGAGTCTCGCGGGAGCGCGTCCACAAGCTGGAGCGCGAGGCGTTCGCCCGCCTGGAGGCCGAGCTGAGGAACGTCGTGGGGGCTGGCGCGGAGGAGCTCGCCGAGTCCGCCTAGGTCGCGTCTCCAGCGGTCCAGAGACGCTCACGGCAAGGGCGGCGAACGCGCAGCCGACGGACGGCTTCACAGGTTCTTCGCGCGAGCGGGATCCCCACTCGGGGATCCCGCTCTTGCGCCCTAACTGCTCGGTTGCGGGACGATCCGGATGTACGGCTTCGGCTCCTCCCAGGAGCCGAAGATCTCCTTCGCCTCGTCGTTCGACACCGAGCCCGCGATGATCACGTCGTCGCCCTGCTTCCAGTTCACCGGCGTCGCGACGCGGTGCGTGGCCGTCAGCTGCAGCGAGTCGAGCACGCGCAGCACCTCGTCGAAGTTGCGCCCCGTCGTCATCGGGTACACGAGGACGAGCTTGATCTTCTTGTCCGGGCCGATGACGAAGACGTTCCGCACGGTCTGGTTGTCCGCAGGCGTGCGCGCCTTGGGATCGCCTTCGACGCTGGCGGGCAGCATGCCGTAGAGCTTCGAGACCGTGAAGTCGGAGTCGGCGATGATCGGGTAGTTGGGCGCCTGCCCCTGCGTCTCCTCGATGTCGCTCGACCAGCCCTCGTGGTCACCCGTCGAGTCGACCGAGAGCCCGATGACCTTGACATTCCTGCGGTCGAACTCGGGCTTGATCTTCGCCATGTAGCCGAGCTCCGTCGTGCACACGGGCGTGAAGTCCTTCGGATGCGAGAAGAGCACGGCCCAGGAGTCTCCGATCCAGTCGTGGAAGCTGATCGGGCCCTCGGTCGTCTCCGCCTGGAAGTCGGGTGCCGTGTCGTTGATTTGCAGCGCCATCTCTCTCCTTCCTTCGGGTGCGCGGCCATGGCCGCCAAAGATGACTCCTAGACGCCATCCAACGCCTCAGTCTTTCACGTGATTCCCGGCACGTGTAGGCCTACGGCGACGAGCGAAGCGAGAGTGAAAACACTCGCGCCAGCGTTCAACTCCTGATGAATAGCGCCGATACCAGTCGCTGTGAGCTCCGCCCCCTCGCTCGCGAACGATCGTCGTTCTGAATCCGTCCTGGTGGTCGATGACGAGCCGGCCGTCCGGCAGCTGATAGCCGGGATCCTCGCGAGGGCCGGTCACGTCGTCTTGACGGCCAATTCAGGTCAGGAGGCGATCCGGGTCCTCGAGAGTGAGGACGTGGCACTCGTGCTCAGCGACATCAACATGCCGGGCAGCATCTCCGGGCTCGAGCTGATCGACGCGCTCCATGCGCGGCGGCCAAGCCTGCCGATCATCCTGGTCACCGGCTCGGTCGACGAGGCGAACCTGCGAGAGGCGCTGGACCGTGGTGCCGCCGGTTTCATCACCAAGCCGTTCAAGGCGGTCGAGCTCAACCGCAAGGTCGAAACGGCGATCAACCGAAGCCTGCTGACGGAGGTCGAGCTGCGCGAGCGGCTCCTCGCTCCGACGGTGGCGAGCGTGCTCGCCAACGCCATCGAGGTCCGCGACAGCAGCATGGAGGGGCACACGGAACGTCTGGCTGCGCTCGCGCTCGAGATCGGGCGACGCGAGCAGCTCACCGACCCGGAACTCGACGCGCTCGAGCTCGGCGCCGTCCTCCACGACGTCGGCAAGATCGGCATCTCCGACAGCATCCTCATGAAGCCCGGGCCGCTGACGGCCGAGGAGCGCGCCGATGTCCAGCGGCATCCGGGGATCGGGGACCGGATGCTCGCGCCGCTCGCGATGCTCGCGTCGGTCCGTCCCATCGTGAAGCACCACCACGAGCGCTGGGACGGAGGCGGCTACCCCGATGGACTTGTCGGCGAGGACATCCCGCTGCTCGCCCGGATCGTGGCCGTCGCGGACTCGATCGAGGCGATGTCGAGCCTGCGGTCCTACCGTTCGCCTCTCAGCAAGGCAGACATCGTGCGGGAGCTCGAAGAGGGGCGCGGACGCCAATGGGATCCCAGGGTCGTCGATGTGGCGCTCGAGTTGATAGCCGACGGGCAGCTCCGGTTCGGCCCAACGGGCATGACCGTTCTGACGGCGCAGCCATGATCCGGCTGCGAGACGCGCTTCGGGTGAGCCGCTGGCCCCTCAGCGCCTATTTCGTGCTCCTCATCGGCCTCTTCGTGCTGGCGGCGGCGTCGACCGCCCTCTACGTCGACGCCCAGACCGAGCGAGATGCGCGACGTTCGGCGCAAGCCGATGCGCGCTTCGCTGCGGAGACCGCCGCGAAGCAGATCGGCACCCAGCTCGAGCTCTCGCGAGCGACCGTCCAGCAGTTGGCGTCGAATCCTCAGATCACGCAGGCGTTCAGCCCGTCCGAGCCGTGCTCGCTGACGTACGGCGGTCTCGCCGGGTCTGACGGGAGCCACCTCGACATCGTGCGCGCCGACGGGACGGTCGCCTGCTCGTCGCGCCCTCAGACGGCTCAGCCGCAACGCTACGACGACGCAGACTGGATGCAGCGAGCGCTCACCGCGCCCGTCTTCGCCGCTCCGGTCAGGGACGAGGCGACCAGCGGTTGGGTCGCGATCAGCGCTGCCCCGATCCCGCCTCGCCAGGGCGCGGTCGTCGCCTTCGTCGACCTGTCGTCGATCGGACCCCATCTCGCTTCGTTGTACGGAGGCGCCGAACCGGCCGAGTTCCTGATCACGAGCGAGGACGGGCGAACCGTGATCGCCCGGTCGATCGATTCCGACCGCTGGGTGGGCGCGTCGATCGCGGGCTCGACCTTCGCGAGAGGCGAGAGCCGTGCTGAGCGGCTGGATCTGAACGGAACGTCGCGGCTCTACGCGGACGCGGAGGTCGCGGGCGTCGGATGGCGCCTCTTCGTCGGCAAGGACAAGTCGTCCGCGTTGGCCGCCGGAGAACGCCTCGAGCGGCGTCAGCTCATGATCATCAGCGTCAGCCTCGTCGCCGTCTTGCTGGCCGCCTGGCTCGTCTACCGCCATCTCGTCATGCCCACCAGGCGGCTCAGCGCGGCTCTGCGTGCGACGACGGTGAGTGGGGTCCCGATCAGCGTCCCGGTGTCGGGCCCTGCGGAGCTGACGGCCCTCGGGGAAGACGTCAGTGCCCTGATTTCGGCGGTCGATCACGAGTTGCGCGAGCGCCGCCGTGCCGAGGAGAACGCCGTGGCGTCGGAGCGCAACTATCGACTGCTGTTCGAGAGCAATCCGAACGCGATGTGGGTCTTCGACTCCGAGACGCTCCGTTTCCTGGCCGTCAACGAGGCGGCCGTGCGCACCTACGGGTACTCCCGCGAGGAGTTCCTGGCCATGACGATCGAGGACATTCGACCGCCGGAGGACGTCCCACAGCTCCACGCGATCGTCCGTGGCGACGAGCTCGACGAGGAGCGCGGCCTGAGCACGGCCGGGATCTGGCGCCACCTGCGCAAGGACGGCACCGTCTTCGAAGCCGACATCACCTCGCACGATCACGTGTTCGAGGGGCGGCCCGCGCGTGTGGTGCAGGCAATCGACGTCACCGCCCGGGTCGAGGCCGAGCGAGCCCTGCGCCGGAGCGAGGCGCGTTACCGCGAACTCTTCGAGAACGCGTCCGATCTGATCGCGACGGTCGACCTGGAGAGCCGGCTGACCGCGGTCAACGAGGCCTTCGTGCGGACGCTCGGCTATACGCGTGAGGAGCTGATCGGCCGGCCGGTCCGGGAGCTCGTACCACCCGAGTGGCACGAGCGCCTCGAAGAGGCGCGTGCGCAGAAGATCGGGGACGTCGTCGACGGGACGACGTACGAGCACGAGTTCATCGCGAAGGACGGTCACCGGATCCAGGTCGAGGTGGCGAGCCGCGTCATCGAGACCGACGGCCACCCGGTCGGCGTCGAGGCGATCTGCCGCGACATCACGGAGCGCCGGCACCTCGAGGAGCAGCTGCGGCAGGCGCAGCGCCTCGAGGCGATCGGTCGCCTCGCCGGTGGGATCGCCCACGACTTCAACAATCTCCTCACCGTCATCAGCGGCTACGCGGACGCGTTGCTGGACCAACGCGATCCGGACTCAGAGTTCGAGCTGAAGGAGATCGCCGCGGCGGCCGAGCGGGCGACGATCCTGACCCGGCAGCTGCTCGCGTTCAGCCGCCGTCAGGTTCTGCAGCCGCGCGTCCTCGATCTCAACGAGGTCGTGGAGGGGATCATCCCGATGCTCACACGACTGATCGGCGAAGACGTCGAGCTCGTCACTTCGCTCGATCCCGATCTGGATCACGTCCTCGCCGATCCGAACCAGATCGAGCAGGTTCTGCTCAATCTCGTCATCAACGCTCGCGACGCCATGCCCCGGGGCGGGAAGCTGATCATCGGAACCGGCAACACCGAGCTCGACGAGAGCTACGTCGCCGAGCATCCCGACGCCCGCCTCGGACGGCACGCCACGCTCTCGGTCAGCGACAACGGCGTCGGCATGGATGCGGAGACGGTGGCACGCGTCTTCGAGCCCTTCTTCACGACCAAGGCGGTTGGCACGGGCACGGGCCTCGGGCTTTCCACCGTCTACGGCATCGTCAAGCAGAGCGGCGGCAACACGTGGATCTACAGCGAGCCGGGCCGAGGCTCGACGTTCAAGGTGTATCTACCGGCGGCGGAAGAGCCGCTCGCCGCAGCGCTGCCGGCGCAGCCGGAGCTCGCGACTCCGACCGGGACCGAGACGATTCTCATCGTGGAGGACGAGGAGGCCGTCCGTACGCTCGCGGCGGACATGCTCAGGAGATGCGGGTACACCGTCCGTGCGACCGGTAGCTCAGAAGAAGCTCTTCGGCTCGCAGCCGACCGTGACGAGCCGATCGACCTTCTCCTCACGGATCTGGTGATGCCCGAGATGAACGGGCCGGAGCTCGCCGAGGCGATCGTAGAGCGGGTCCCGACTGTTCGCGTCCTCTTCATGTCCGGGTACGCGGACGAGGCGGTCACCCGGCACGGCGCGCTCGAAACCGGCATCGCCTACCTCGAGAAGCCGTTCTCCGCCCGGGATCTCGCCCGCATGGTGCGCAAGACTCTCGACGAAGCAGCTGCCGCGAGTCGCAAGCACGTCGCCTGAGGTCCCGTCGAGCCGCGCGGGACGCGCGGCATCACCCATTAGCCTCCCGTAGCCCGGCGGTAGTGCCGGTGGCACGGCGCGCGAGGTGCGTCAGGTACTCCTCCCGGTTGAGCGGGTTCGCAGTCGTCCGGCGCCGAGTCGGTGGCGCGCTGCTGACCGCCTTGTACCCGCC
>OCZV010000423.1_pt1 | contig 15452 bp, 19 predicted proteins | sample 1539051 | NCBI WGS metagenome assembly OCZV01 (sample SAMEA3113581, study PRJEB22503) | soil metagenome
CGCCCGGACGCCGCGAGGATCCTCGACGCCAACGCGCACTGGATGAAGGGGAACCCCCGATCTCTGGTGCTCATCGAGGGGCACGCCGACGAGCGGGGGACGAACGAGTACAACCTGGCGCTCGGCGAGCGCCGCGCGAAGGCCGCGATGAACTACCTGGTCGGCCAGGGCCTGCCGGCCAGCCGGTTCACAGTCGTCAGCTACGGCGAGGAGCGGCCGGGGTGCCAGGAGAAGACCGAGGCGTGCTGGGCCCGGAACCGGCGCGCGCACTTCCTGGTGAAACCGCAGTAGCCCCCGCTGATCGGACGGGGTCGGCGGGGATGTGGCAGCGGCCGCTCTCGGTGATCCGTGACGTCGAGCGGCATCGTTCTGGCGCTGGCCGCATTCGAGTTGTCAGCGGCATCACCCTCGCCGCGTACATCATCGTCGTCGCGCAGCTCTGGCACCTGCAGGTCCTGGAGGGGCCACACCTCAGCGAGCTATCCGACCGGAACCGGATTACGGATCCGCCCCCTTCCTGCGCCACGCGGGACGCTCTACGATTGGCATGGCGTTGCGCTGGTCGAGGCGCGGCCATCCTTCGTGTTATCGATCGTTCCGCGCGAGCTCGAGGACCAAGCCTGGACCATCCACGCCTAGAGAGAGCTGGGCAGGTAGGAGCAGAATGATGTGCACCTGCGGTCACCTGGAGACGGACCATGCCCCGTGCGGGAAGTGCCTAGCTGAAGGATGCGAGTGCGAAGTGTTCGAGAAGCGGAACGCCTGATGGTTTGGCGTCCGGGTGGGAGGGATGGAGATCCCAAGCGCGCTCCACCTTGGTCATTCTCGTCGAACAGGTTCACGACCTTCTGGAGATCCTGCGGCGCTAGCCGCGTGTAGATCGTTGTCGTCTGGATGCCGGCGTGACCGAGATGTTCCTGCACCGGGCGGAGGTTGCCGCTGGATCGCTTGAGCAGCTCGACGACGCACGCGTAGCGAAACGCATACGGGTGGATGGTGCCCACGCCGACGCGCCTGCCGAGGTGCGTGATGATCTTCCAGACGCGCTGACCCGGCGTGCGCCGGGTTCTCCTTCGATGCCATGAAGTAGAAGCATTAGTAGCTTCGGCGCAGCTACCGCAAGACCAAGTAGAACATCGTCCTGGCGTTCCTCTTCAACGAGATCGGCATCCCGGCCACCGCCATCGGCCTCGTGTGTTCGGTCTAGGCAGTGGTCGCGATGGCGGCGAGCGTGATGAGCATTTTCGTCAACACGCTATGGGGCAGACCGTCGCTCTTCGTCGACGCCGTGACGAGTGTCGGGCGAGGCTCGGGCGTCTCGGCCGGGGCAGGGACGTCGTCCTCATGACGCGCGCCGATTGACCGCGCAATCCCATGATTGGGCTGCGACCGATGGAGCGTTACGAGGCGTGACCATGCCGTTCGCGACCGGGCCCCGACGAGCCGCGCCGTTGACAAGCAGGGACGTTGGCGCGATGGTCACGTGATCCGACCGAAGTTCTCGGACAGCGCTCAGGGAAGGAGGCCCTCATGGCGACCTGGACTCCGGACCCTACCTTCTATCCCTCGCCGCGGCTGGCCGCGCGGGCCCCGGCCGAGAAGCTCGCGTATGTCGCGGAGTTCGATCCCGAGCGGCGGCGCCCCGACCGCATTGCCGTGGTCGATGTCGAGCCCGGGTCAGCGCGCTATGGCGCGATCGTCGGCCGGTTGGAAATGCCGACCGCCGGCGATGAGCTCCACCACTTCGGCTGGAACGCGTGCAGCTCGTCTCTCTGCCCGAACGCACCGCATCCGCACCTGGAACGGCGCTACCTCGTGGTGCCGGGGCTTCGGTCCTCGCGCATCCACATCCTGGATACCAAGCCTGACCCGACACGGCCCCAGCTCGTGAAGACGATCGAGCCGGCGGAGGTTGCCGACCGAGCCGGCTACTCACGCCCGCACACCGTTCACTGCGGGCCCGAAGGCATCTACGTGAGCGCGCTCGGCAACGCCGAGGGACGCGGCCCCGGCGGCGTCTTCCTGATGGACCACGAGACGTTTGACGTGCGCGGCCAATGGGAGGTCGATCGTGGGTCGCAGCGCTTCGGCTACGACGTGGCATGGCATCTCGGCTACGACACCGCCGTGACCAGCGAGTGGGGTACCCCCGACATGTTCGAGGACGGCTTGGTCCCCGATCTCCTGCTGGGCGCCAAGTACGGACGGCGCCTGCACTTCTGGGATCTCACCAAGCGCCGCCATGTGCAGGAAATCGACGTCGGGGCCGAGTATCAGCTCGTCTTCGAGCTGCGCCCAGCGCACGACCCGACCAAGGCCTACGGCTTCGTCAACTGTGTGATCAGCTTGAAAGATCTCTCCTCGTCGATCTGGGTCTGGCACCGCAGCGACGGCGATCGTTGGGCAGTCACGAAGGTGATCGACATCCCGGCCGAGCCTGCGGATCCCGAAAAGCTTCCGCCGGTCCTCAAAGGCTTCAAGGCGTGCCCACCTCTGGTCACGGACATCGACCTCTCGCTCGATGACCGGTTGCTCTACGTGTCGTGCTGGGGTACCGGCGACCTCCAGCAATACGACGTGAGCGATCCCTTCAAGCCAAGGCTCGTGGGAAAGGTGCGCATCGGTGGGATCGTCGCGCGTGCCGCGCATCCGTCAGGCACGGGGCCTCTCAGTGGCGGCCCGCAGATGGTCGAGGTGAGCCGCGACGGCAAGCGCGTGTATTTCACTAACTCGCTCTACGGTGCGATCGACCCGCAGTTCTACCCTGACGGCGTCGGCGGCTGGATGGTGAAGGCAGACGTCGAGCCGGGGCAACCGCTGACGCTGGACCGCAAGTTCTTTGTCGCCTGGCCTGACGGTTACCGGCCGCACCAGGTGAGGCTCCAGGGAGGGGACGCGTCCTCCGATTCGTACTGCTACCCGTGAGCATCTGCCCGCGCCCGGCATGAGTGAGCACTGGCCCTGGCTCGCACTCGCCGGGCTCGGCGTGTTCCATGGCATCAACCCCGCGATGGGCTGGCTCTTTGCTGTCGCGCTCGGCATGCATCGGGCGAGCCGCCGCGTGGTCCTTCTCGCGCTGGTGCCGATTGCGCTCGGTCACGCCCTGGCGATCGGCGTCGTGGTGGCGTTGGTCGTGGCGCTCGGGGTCGTCTTCGAGCACGGCTCGGTGCGCCTGCTCGGCGGGCTCACGCTGCTTGTCTGGGGCGTGTACCACCATGTCTACGGGCGACGACGTCATCGACTGCGGGTCGGCATGCGCACGGGACTGGCGGGCCTCGCCGTCTGGTCGTTTCTGATGGCGAGCGGGCACGGCGCCGGCCTGATGCTCGTGCCGGTCCTCCTTCCGATGAAGCTCACCGCGACCCATGCGCACGGAGCAGCGTTCGGCACGTTCGCGGCAGCGGTCGCTGCGGTCGGCGTGCACACGCTCGCGATGCTCGGGACAACGGCTGCCGTGGCTGTGCTCGTCTACGAGTGGGTCGGGGTCGGCTTCCTTCGCCGCGGCTGGATCAACCTCGATCTCGTATGGACCCTCGCGCTTATCGTCTCCGGCTTCCTTTTGCTTTCGAGCGGTCTGGCGGCGGGCGCGGTCGCCTCGTCAGCCGCGCCGCTTGGTCTTGGCGTCGAGCCGCTCCGATCCTGACACCAACCGGACGTCGTCGTCACGACGCCCCGTCGTCGAGTTCGAGTCGCCGCTGTCGCTGGCGGCGCTCGGGTTCCTGGCGGGCACCGGCGGGTTCTTCGCGCCGTGCGCCTTCGCGCTGTTCCCGGCGTATGTCTCGTACTACCTCGATCTGAAACATGGCGGCGATGCGGGCCTGGAGGAGCTCCAGCGCGGGCACGGCCGGTTGCCCATCACCGTCGAGTGCCGGACCGGTGGTGGTGGACGCCATCTCTACTTGGCCCAGCCGGGAGGTCCGATCTGCAACAGGGTCGGCCTGGCCCAGGTGTCGACCACGACAGCGTACAGGAGGGATAGGAGCCCCGTGCCGACGAAAGATAACGTCGGATGGCCAGGCTGGTAACCCCATAGTGCGAGCCGATCCACGGCCACCCATTCGATGGCGACCTGGACGAGGATCCCGATGAGCACCAGGATCAGGTAGCGGCCAGCGCAAGGTGGGCGAATCCATCACGGCCCGCCGAAGAGGCGCTGCCGAGCAGGTAGAGCGCCAGTACGAGAAGGCTGTCGCCCACTGCAGCAGCGGAGCAGACGGCCGCATGCGCGAACCAGGGGCGCGGAAGCCCGGTGAACGCCGGCGCCTGGAGCATCTCCCAGAGGAAGGAGAGCGGAGAGCGATCACGAGGAGTTGCACGTGGGCGTGCCGCATGCCGTCTCCATGATGGACCGAGTCCAGCATCGCAACGAGGGGAAGCATCATGCGCAAGAGATTCAGCAGCTTGCTGCGGCGGGCGTTTCATCCCGCGATCGGACATTCCCGCCATATCGCGATCGTGGCCGGGGTCGCGGTTGCGCCGTTCGCCCTCGTTGGCCTGCTGGGTGCGGGTAGGGCGAACGTGCCCGATGAGATGCGGGCGAGGCGCTTCGTGGTGGTCGACCAGGCCGGCATCGTGCGGGCGGAAATGCGGACGGAGCCCGACGGATCCGCCGTGCTTCGGGTCTCTGACGCTGCCGGCGCGCCTCGTGCGGTGCTGGGTGTGAGCGGTGACGGATTGACGCGGCTCCTGTTCCAGGGCCGCGACGGCGCCGCCCGCGCGAGCCTCACGGTGGCTCCGGAGGACTGGCCCGCACTGGTCCTGTTCGACAAGCAGGGACGGCGCCGCCTCGCGCTCGACGTTGGTCTCGGCGGGTGGCCGTTCCTGGCGATGAGGAACGAGCAGAGTGAGGACCGCGCCGTTCTCGAGCTCACGCCTCAGGGCGCTCCGCAGCTCCTGTTCTTTGACCGGGGCGGGGCACTCCGCTGGAGAGCCCCGTAGCCCGAGGGGCGGTGTGATCATCGTGTCATCGGTCGCGCTCGCCCTCCTCGGGGTGTTCGTGAGCCGCCTGATCGTGAGGCGTCTCGCGGCCGGGGACGCTCAGCCAGACGCGCATGCCTGCTGGGCCATCGGGCTGTTCGCGCTTCTGCCCGCCTGGCTCGTCCCGTTCATCGGGCTGCTCGGCACCCAGCCCGGGGCAAAGCCCCAGGCCGTCGCCGGTGCCGTCTGGGTCGTCTCAGCAGCGGCGGCGCTCATCGGCGTGATCGTGTCGGAGGCGCGTGTCCGCGGAGCCGGTCGGTGCGCCGGGGCTCACGACGCCAGGCGATTGTGGCGGCTGGGGCTGCTCGCCCTCCTTCCCGCCTGGGTCATCGTGCTGGGCGGACACGTGGCCCGTTAAGCGACCTGCGCGAGAGGCCTCGGCCTCGGGCGCGGCGTCGTCATTCCGGTGTTGGGCGACGAACCCCTCGCTCGTCTCGATGAGCTGCGCGATCGCGGACGCCGCCCTGGCCTCGTCAATCTGGTTCCGACCACGTGGGGAACTAGCAAAGGCCGCTTTCGGGGGCGCAGCCGAAAGGAGGTCGGTTGCTCATCATCACCCGTGATGGACCCGGGAATGACGGGTCGGGGCTCTGTGTTTCCCCGTAAGGATGGATTCGTCGGAGGGGTATGGACGGGGGGCGCGTTACTCGATGTCACCAACCCCGGACGCGGTGCGCCGGCGGCAGGCGCGCGTGACGTCACTGCTGACGGACCCAGGCCTGCCGGGCTGGATGCAGGACGGTGGAGATGGCGCTCCCGAAGATGGCCAGCGAGGAGCCGTGGATCTGCTGGGTGCAGCTCGGGCCCTGCAGCCCATGATGCGCGACCATCTCGGCGACAAGTGCCGCCCGGCCACCGACGCCTGGAGTACCCCGGCCACCATCGCGGCCTTCCGACAGTACGCGAGGCTGCACCGACAGCTCGTTCCGCACCCGCACGGCCGGGCCTGGTGCTCGTCGGGGCCCCCGCACCGCCCGCGCCCCAGTTCACACGGACGGACGTTGATGCCAGCGATGCCCCGTAAGCCGTGGCATCTGCAGCCAGCATCGTGCCGAGGGCGTATTCTGGGCCTATGACGCTCTCGCGACCCATCGGTATCCTGGACGAGCATCCGGAGTGGTCGAGGCGCCTGATGGCGGCGCTCGAAGCGCGGGGTCTGCCGTTCGAGAAGATCGACCACTCGAACCACGCCTTCGATCCTCGAGACCGGACAGCCCGCTATAGCGTTATCGTCAACCGCACGAGCCCCTCGTCGCACGTGCGAGGCCATCGCGGCGTTCTTTTCTACGCCGAAGCGCTGCTCTCACACTACGAAGAGCTGGGCGTACCGGTGATCAACCCGGTCACTGCGTACCGGTTCGAGAAATCCAAGGCGCTGCAGCTGGGGCTGTTCGAGCGTCTCGGGATCCGATATCCGCGGGCGGTGGTGATCAACCACCCCGACCAGGTCCTCAAGTGGGTCGACCGTATCGGCTTCCCGCTGCTGATGAAGCCCAACGTCGGGGGCTCGGGGGCGGGGATCGTCCGCTTCGACACGCGCGAGTCGCTCGAGGTCGCGCTCGACCGCCTGGATTTCGGGCCCGACCACACCGCCCTGCTTCAGGAGTACGTCGAACCGGAGGACCAGGCGATCATTCGCATCGAGGTGCTCGACGGCCGCTTCCTCTACGCCATCCGGATCGTGAAGGAGAGGGAATCGCACTTCAACCTTTGCCCGGCCGATCTGTGCGAGGTGCCAGGCGGGGAATCGGCGGCCTGTCCGGTGGTACCGACGCAAGGCATGAGCGTCCGTCGCGTCGAGCCGCCGCCCGAGGCCATCGAGACCGCGCTCCGGATCGCCACGGCCGCGTCCATCGACATCGGGGGCGTCGAGTATCTCGTGGGTCAGGCGGACGGCCAGCGATACTTCTACGATGTCAACGCCACATCGAACTTCGTCACCGACGCGCCCGCGGTCCTCGGCTTCGATCCTTTTCCGGCGTTCGTCGACTTCATCGTGGCCGTCGCCGCCAGGAACTCCTGACGCTCACCGCGCCGCCAGCTGGCCGTCCGGGCCACAGCAGGCCCGTCGGTCCCGGCACCCCACCACGAGCTCACAGCGTGGGCGCAGCCGCCTGAACCCCGGTGCTGAGTACCAGAACGGACCGCGACGGTCCCTGTCGTGGAGCCGCTGGCTCGACTTCCGGAATATCCGCTCAGCCTCGGCTGTTGGGCATGTAGCGGTTCACCGCCGATCCCGGGGATGTTGGTGACCATTCTGCTCCAGGTCGTGCTGCTCTCGATGTCGACCTGCCCGCCCGGAACGCTCGAGGTCCCCGCGGGTCGCGCCATTGTTGGCAGCGATGCCGCAGAGCGCGATGCTGCCTACGCGGCGTCGAGCGCGGCCACACGCGAGGCGCGCTGGTTCGACGACGAGCTGCCACGACGCGAGGTCTGGCTGCCCGCGTTCTGCCTCGATCGGACCCTCGTCACCCAGCATGATTACGCGGCGTTCGTTGCGGCCACCGGCCATCGGATCCCCGGTATCTCGAAGCAGGCCTACCAGACCCAGGGGTTTCTCGTGCACGACTACGATCGCGGAGTACGGCCCTACCTCTGGCGCGATCGCCGGCCGCCGCGAGGCCTCGAGGACCATCCGGTCGTGCTCGTCGACACGAATGACGCCGAGACCTACTGCCGCTGGCGCGGGCCGAACCTCGGGCTACCGACCGAGTCGCAGTGGGAGAAGGCTGCCCGGGGCGGCGACGGCCGCCGCTTTCCATGCGGTGGCGCATGGGATCCGACACGCCTCAACAGCGCTGAGCGGGGACCGGGCGGCACGACCACCGTGACCCGCCACCCGACGGGATCGAGCCCGTACGGCATGCTCGACGCCGCCGGCAATGTCTTTCAGTGGACGTCGTCGAGCCTGGCCGATGGGCGTCGAGTGCTGAAGGGCTGCGCCTGGGACGATGAGCAAAGTCTCTGCCGGCCGGCGTTTCGCCACGCCCGGCCCGCATCCAGCCGACACATCCTCATCGGGTTCCGGTGCGCGAGCTAGCACGCCCAGGAGAACGGCCGTGCCGAACGCCAGCGTCGTCGCCATCGTGCCTCACGATACTATTGGCGCCATGAGCACGCAGGCGCACTTTCGATTCGTCCATCTGACGGACACGCACATCATGGCCGGCGGGAGCTGGAAGTCCCGAGCGGGCGATTTCGAGTTCGATACCGAGGCATCCCTCCGGCGGGTGGTCGAAGCCGTGAGAGCGCTCGATCCCGCGCCCGCGTTCGCCGTCGTCGGCGGCGATCTGGCCAGCCCAGACATCCTCGATCGCGCTCGAGTGCTCACGCCAGCGGAGTACGAGCCGTCCTACAGGCTCCTCGCCGAGACCCTCGCGGGACTCCCATGCCCCGTGCGGCTGCTCATCGGCAATCATGACAACCGCGTCGCATTCAACCGTGTGTTCCGGGCGGACGCGCCAGCGCCCGACGCCTCCCACTACTACAGCTTCGAGCATCAGGGGGTACCATTTCGTCGCGCTCGACTCGCAGGAGCCCGGTCAGCCCGGCGGCGTTCTCGACGCCCAGCAGCTCCGGTGGCTCCGGGACGATCTGCGACACCATCGTGACCGGCCGACGATCGTCTTCGTGCACCATCATCCGTGGCGGCTGGGCCTCCAGTGGATCGATACCATGTCACTCCGAAACGGCGACGAGCTGATGCACACGCTGCGCGAGCACCCCGGTGTCCACTGGGTGATCGTCGGTCACGTCCATCTCGACCAGACGGTCCAGCGGGACGGGCTCAGCATGCTGACGACGCCGTCCACCTGTGTTCAGCTCTCGAAGGTGTCCCAATCGGCGAAGATGTTGCCCGGTCCACCTGCGTTCCGAATCGTCGATGTGACAAGCGACCAGCTATCGACGCGCGTGCTCCAGCTCCCCGGCGGCCTTCACGAGGTCTGAGCGGGGGGACCTGCGCCGACGCCCGCGACCAGACGCGCCGACGCCTGCCCCGAGCGCGTCTGATCGCGGCGGTGTCCGGCTCTAGAACGAGAGTCGGACGCGCGCGGCGACCGTCCAGCCGTCCTCCGCTTCCCGCTTCGTCGGCACGCCGTTGACGATCTCGAGCGTGTCCAGCGCCGAGCCCGCAAACAGATACGCGCCGACCAGATCGAAGGTCGTGTTCGGCGCGAATCGCCACGTCAGGCCCAGATCAGCCTCCGTTCCGATGTACCGCGAGTTCCCCTTGGTGAAGCTCTGCCCGGTCACGATCGTCCGGAGCGGCCCGGCCTGGCCGGTGTCGGTGTCGACCTTCTCGGCTGTCCAGGTCGGGCTCACGATCCCGTAGAAACTGAGCGCCGGCGTGAGGGCGTACGTCGCCCGGGCACCGAAGGCCGCTCGCCCGTAGCGGTCATAGCCGATGTTCGAGGTCATGTTGCCGTTCTGGATGCCGATGCCGTTGAGGTAGTCGATGGAGAGTGACAGGATGTTGGCCCAGCCGGCGTAGTAGGTGTTGTCGACATCGAGCGGCTCGAAGTACCGGACACCGCGGGACAGGTCGTCCCGGGCCTTGTTACCGGTCGTGTAGATCGCGCGAGCCTCCAGCAGCAGCGGCCCGAGCTGCCAGCCGCCCTGGACGTCGACGAGCCAGGCGTGGGTGTCGCCCTCGACTCGCCGAATGCCGCCGCTCCTAAACGCGACGCTGTCGCGGGTGCCCCACTGGTAGAAGACGGTCGGGTCCAGCGAGAACGGCCCGAAGCGCCAGCGGGCGTCGAACCCGACCGTGTGACGGTCCTCCTGGATCGATGCCGCGTTCGGCAGCGCGGGAGCATTCGCGATGTTGCCGCCCACGGAGTTTGGGTTCACTGCCGACCGTCGAGAGGCCCCGCTGGTCGTGCCGTCGGCATGGAAGTACGAGTACAGAGGCTTGATCGTGAGACCCTTGATGGGCTCGATGTCGGGGCTCAGGATGAGCGCGAAGTCGTTGCCTCGCGTGATGGGGGGAACCGCCCGCTTGACGTTGGCCGTCTCCTCCTCGGACTGCACGAAGATGACGTTGGTCTTGATGGCCGGCATCCAGGTGGTCGTCAGGGTGAGGCCGGCGAAGTCACCCGTCGCGTAGGTCGACTTGAAGGTGGCCGCGGAGCCGAACGGTTGGCCACCGGCCCTCGCCCGGGTTTCGACGGGAATGAACGGCAGGAGGCTGTTCTTCCCGGTCAGGTCGAACTCGGCATAGACCCACTTGATCTCGATGATCCCGGCGATGTCATTGTTGAGGTCGAGCTGCCCGGTCACCCCCGGCTTCTGAGTGCCCGCGGCGACGCCGGCGCCGAAGCTGCCGTCGTTGGCGCCGGTCTGCCCGTACTGCAGATCCATCTCGAGTCCGAGCACCGCCTTCGTGCGGCCCACCTCCAACGTGAAGTCGGGACGAAACCGCGTGCGGGCGTACCACTCGCTCTCGCTGCTACGGCTGAAGTTGCCGTCGTAGATGTTGCGACCGGCGGATGTGACCTGATCGAAGAGGCCGGTGATCGTGACCTTCGGCACCGGTGCCTGGGCCTGCACCTCACCCGTGGCCGCCGCCAGGACGACAAGGATCAAGACAACCTCCGTGAGGCGTCGTGCCATGCGCGTCTCCTTCGTCGGTAAACGTGCACTGCTGGCGCCAGGCCCCGGCGCGCAAAACAAAAAAGCCGCCGGCGAGCTCACTGCGCTCGGCCTGGCGGCCTCCCGTCTGTCGGGTCAGCCGGATGATGTGATCGCTACGTGCTGTTCAGTCGCTCTTCCCCCTCCCTTTCAGAACGTTCGAAACAGCTTCCGATCGAGCCGTTCCACCAGCTCGACGTCCATCAGCCGCCCATCGCTGACGGTCACCTCGAGGCGGCCGAAGCGCCGGGCTTTGAGCCGTGCGAACACGTCGAGGAGGAACGCCGCTTCTCCAAGGCTCAATCCTCGCGGCACGACGATACGCGTCGGACACGCGTCAAGATCGTCTCCCATCGCTTGCCGCTCACCCCTGTCTCCACTCGCTGGTCCACTGGACTTCCTTCCGTCCCCGACCGCGATGACACCGTAGGGCTCGTACCTCATGACAGCACGCTCCACGATGACGCGCCCCCGCGCTGTTCACCGCTACGCCGGCCCTCTCACGGCCTCTCGCTGTCCCGCTCGACCTGGCCCCGGAACACGGCCGGCGCCCCGGGCGATGCCGCCGGTGCCTTCTGTACGCACGGATTCTTGGCAACCGGGGTCTTCGCCGCGCATGGATTCTGTGGCTTCTGACCCCCTTGGGTCTTCGCCGCGCAGGGCTGCTGTCCCTTCTGGCCCGTCGGGTTCTTCGCGGCACACGGGTTCACCGGCTGTCCCGTCGCGGGACCCACCGTGGCCAGCGCGAACGCTCCGGCCACCGTGACCATCATCAGACTTCTCATGAGCATCACCTCCTTCCTTGTCGTCAGGGAAACCCGCTCCCGGGCAGCTCTATTCCGGGCGACGAGGCGATGCCGAGCTCGATGCGGCGGTGGGTCCGGCGTCGGAGCGGTCGAATGCGGGAATACCACGGTCGACTGCTCGGTTGTTGCATCTGATCAGCAGATCGAGGACGGGCCTCCATGACTCCTCTGTGGCTTCGGAGCGCGGAACGAGCACTGAAGGCGGGTCGCCGCGGGCCACGCCGCCATGGATGAGACGGCACTGCGCTGGGAAATCGGCGAAAGGATGGCCGCCGGCACCCTGCCTCGGGCCCCGCTCCCGATGATGTGGGCCGGGCCGAGTTCATGGAAATGGAAGAGCTGCGCTGTCTGCGACGAGCGGATCGTCGAAGGCGAGATCGAGATCGAGTACCTCGTTCGTTGCAACCCGATCTACTTCCACCCTCGTTGCCATGAGCTCTGGCTGGAAGCATGCTCGTGATGACGCCCGCGGCAGCCTCTCACTTCTTGGGAGCGCAAGGGTTTTTCGGCGCGCAGGGGTTCTTCGCCGCGCAGGGATTCTTCGCCGCGCAGGGGTTGGCGGGCGCCGCCCCCATCCTCACCGGCTTGACCTTCATCGTGGTGCCATTGCCGAAGACGTAGTCGTTGGCCTTTGCCGACTGGTGGCAGGCGGCACAGAAGTTGGTGCTCTGTCCTTCCTTGCCGCTGCCGCTCATCTGCACCGCGCCCTGAGGGTCGACGACCGCGTAGTGCCAGTCGGCGTTGGCGGTGTCGTAGCCCTTCTGACGCTTCTCCATGACGAAGACGTTGCCCCTCGGGCCCGGCTTGCCGCCCTGGGCCTCGAAGGCCTCCTTGACCAGCACAGCGCCGGCCGTGAACGGAAACTTCCCCTGTGTGCCCGACGGCTCGGCGGTCTTGTTGAGGTAGGTGAAGACGTATGTGTTGCCGTGGGTCGCGCTGAGCACCGGCTCCGCGTTGACTTTCGTCCACTTCTTGTACTGCTTGGCTGCGGCCTCGGCACCTGGATCCTTGACCGGGGCGCCGCCGCCGGCCGCGCACGGATTCTTCGCCGCGCAGGGGTTCTTGGCTGCGCAGGGATTCTTCGCCGCACAGGGGTTCTTGCCGGCACAGGGGTTCTTGGCAGCGCACGGGTTCTTCGCGGCGCACGGGTTCTTGGCCGCGCAGGGGTTCTTGGCCGCGCAGGGGTTCTTGGCGGCGCACGGGTTCTTCGCTGCACACGGGTTCTTGGCCGCGCACGGGTTCTTGGCCGCACAGGGATTCTTGGCGGCGCAGGGGTTGGCCGACTTGGCGGCGCAGGGGTTCTTGCCCGCACAGGGGTTCGACTTCTGGGCAAGCGCAGCACCGGAGGTGCCGAGCCCCAGGACACCGGCCATCGCGAGAACGGCAGCAGTCTTCTTCTTCATCATTCAGCTCACCTCCTTTCGTGGCGTGTGGTTTGGGAACCCGCCATCTCGGGGCTTTATTCCCCCCGCGCCGGGCCCCCGCGGAATACCCCGCCGCCGCCGGGAGTTACCTTTACCGTGGAGGCGCTCCTCGGCTTACCGGTTGGGCTCGTGCTGGGCGTCGTGGTCCATCGCGGCGACTTCTGCATGCACTCCGCGGTGCAGGAGGTGTTCTCCGGGCAGCGGGGGCCGCAGGTGCGTGCCTATCTCACGGCCCTCGGCGTTCTCCTCCTGGCGGTCAATGGGTTGGCGGCCCTCGGGATCCTGCACCTGTCCCTCCCGCCCGTCACGCCTGCCGCCGCGATCGTGGGCGGGCTGGTCTTCGGGGTGGGGATGGTGGCGGGCAAGGGCTGAGCGACATCGATCTGGTCCCGGGCCGGGACCGGCAGCCTCGGCGCCGCTGCCGCAGCATTCGGAGTGTCCGTCGGCGCGACGGTGGTGAGCCACGGTCCGCTCTTGCCGATGACCGAATGGCTCACCGCGAGCAGCACGGCCCTCTCGCCGTCGCTCGACGTCGCGCTTGGCCTCCCAGGCTGGTCCACGATCGGGGGTCTCGTTGGAGTCATCGCGCTTGGCCTGGTGGGCCGAGGGCGGGGCGGGCGGTCGGACACCTGGTCCTGGCCGATCACGGGGCTGGCGGTCGGCGGCGTCGGGCTCCTCGCATGGGTGCTCGGATCGATGGCCGGCTGGGGATGGGGACTGTCGATCACCGGTCCGAGCCGCTCGCTGATCGAGAGCACGGTCCTGGGCATGTCGGGCGCAGCCGGGTGGGGGACGGCGCTGGTCGTCGGTATCCCGCTCGGAAGCTGGTTGAGCGCGCGAGCGCGCGGGCCCGTTGCCTGGCGCGCCCCGGGGACAGACGAGCTGGGCCGGCGCTTCGGAGGCGGCCTGCTCATGGGTATCGGGGGGACGCTGGCGGCCGGCTGCAACATCGGCAACGCGCTGACCGGTCTCTCAGTGCTGGCGGTGAATAGCCTGATCGCGACCGCCGCGATCGTCGGCGGTGCCGGCGTGGCCATCGCCTGGCCCGGAATACGTCCGCTGCTCCGCGGGTTGCCCCTCACGGGGGAACCGCGATGACGAGACGATGGCTCGGCCCGCTTCCATGGTTCGCGCTCGTGGTCACGCTCACCGGGACGCTGCTGCTGGTCGCTCGACTTGACGTCGAGACGCCGACGGCTGGTGAGTCATCGGTGAGCGAGCGCCTCACGGCTCTCGTGAGCTGCATCCTGCCGGCGAGCGCCGCCGATCCGCCGGCGCCGCCGGCCGGCGTCGACCTCACGGCTCCGGGGTGTGCCTCCGCCACGCCGGACCCTGTCAGGTCGGCCTGGATGACGGCATGCTGATCCACTCCTGGGCGCCATGGTTCAGCGTGGCGCGACACCACGGTCGACGATCGCCTTGAAGATCGGATCGAGCTCCCTGGCCACGGCCTGGACCTCGGGGTGGCGATACGAGGCAAAGATGGCGCTCGGCGGAAGGTACGACACCGTGGCGGTGCCGTCGGCGTTCTCGTAGACGTAGATACGGATCGGCGCCTCGAACCCCGCCACGGGATCCGCGGCGAGCAGTCGCACGGCGAAGTCGTTCCGGAACACCATCAGGACCTGGTTCCCCTTGATCGCCACGCCCCGACCGGCCGCGGCACGCTGGGCGTTGGCGTGGCATACCAGGCCCATCTTCTCGTCGGTGATGGCGCGCTCGAGGGCTTCGGCGACGCGCCCGAAGGGAGCCGTGGACTTCATCGTGATGCGGCCGTCCTGGGCCGTCGCACTCGACGGCGCACCGAAGGCCGAGCAGAGCACAACGAGGGCGAGCGCGTGCAGGTATCGAGTCATGGTACCTCCTCGGGCGTTCAGGTCAGGGGGATGTCGCGGCGGTAGAGCTCGAATGCCGACCGTCGCGTGGCCTCGAGCGCCTTCTGGATGTCGGCCTTGCCCTGGCCTGCATCGGAGGCCAGCAGCGACTCGAAGAACCCTGTGTAGAAGTGGTCCGGGTACACGGTGACGCGTACACGGAGGCTCAGACCGGCGCGCTCCACGCGGCGACGGTAGTCGAGGACGAATCGACCACCAGCCGGGATCCGCGTATCGAACAGCTCTCGGGAGAGATCGAGGCTGACGTCCCGCGCGATCACGCGCTCCTCGACACTGGCGGACAGTTCGCGTCCGGCGGCGTCCACGAGGGCCGCGCGCACGACCACGCGTGGTGTGACGTAGGTCGGGAAGTGGTGTCCGACTCCGGGGGTCGTCAGCGTGATGCGAGCCGCAACATCGTCACCGGTCTTGTAGCGGGGCCGCTCGGTCACCACGCTGACCGCGACCCCCGACCGTACCATCTCGGGGTCGTGGATCCCCCGAAACAGGTGGCGCCGGTCGGGCATGTGGCAGCCCTGGCACTGCACGCTCCCGGCAGCAGCCGGGCTGGCTTTCCATTCCTCGTAGGTGTTTTCCAGGAGCTTGCCGTTCAGCGCGAAGCCATCGCGGTCGAACTGGTGGCAGCTCGAGCAGAATTCGGACGCGGTGAATGCGGGGGTTCGCGTCGCTCCACCGTGCGGAAGTCTCCCGGTCGCAGGCGAGGTCGGCGCTGGCTGTTC
>OCZV010000424.1_pt1 | contig 15439 bp, 11 predicted proteins | sample 1539051 | NCBI WGS metagenome assembly OCZV01 (sample SAMEA3113581, study PRJEB22503) | soil metagenome
GGAGATGAGCTGCTTCACTCGTCACTCGTCGCACTGGGCGCAGACAGTCACGTGTCGTTCATCAAAAACAATGTCGATCATTACACGGGGGCCACGTTTGGTTGCCATGAGAATTATTTGATGAAACGGGAGGCGCAGTTCACCCCGCCAATTCTCGGAACGCTGCTTACTTTTTTGGCGACGCGGCAGATATTTACCGGGTCGGGTCGGGTCGGCCAGTCCAATCCGCTGGCGTTCGATTTTGAGCCGCCGCAACCGGAAGCGCAGGTGAATTTTCAGCTTAGCCAGCGCGCCGATCACATCGTGAACGACATCTATCAGTGGGTGCAATTCAATCGCGCCATCATCAATGCCCGGGATGAGCCGCTGGCTGATTACCGAAAATATCGGCGGCTTCACCTGCTCATCGGCGACTCTAACATGAGCCCGTTTGCCACGGCGCTAAAGATTGGGACGACTGCTTGCGTTTTGTCGCTGCTGGAGCATGGCCGTTTGCCGCGGGACCTTGTCCTGGCCGATGCCGTTCAGAGCACGCGTGATATCTCGCGCGATACTACTCAGCAATGGATTGTCCAGCTTGAGAATGGCAAGAGCATCGGCGCGCTCGATGTGCAGTGGGAATTCCATCAACTGGCACAGAAATACCTGGGCGGCAGCAGCGCGGAAACAAACTGGCTGCTGGAAAGCTGGGGCTTCGTCCTTGACGCTCTCAAGCAAAACCATCAAGCGCTGATAGGCGGGGTCGACTGGATCACAAAGAAATGGTTGCTCGAAACATTTGTGGAGGCGGAAAAATTGACCTGGAGTGATCCATGGCTGCAAAGCATCGATCTCGAATATCACAACATCGATCCGGTCCGGGGATTATTTTTCGGCGTCACTCCGCGCAAGCGAATTGCAGAATGGAACAACAGTGTCCGTCGCCCGAGCGCGACACACACCCCGCCTGCCAATACGCGTGCATCAGGTCGCGCGCGTGCAGTGGCTTTTTTCCAGTCTCGCAGTGGCGAGATCCCGTACGTGATTAACTGGGATTCGATCGCGTGCGACAGCCGCGATTTTCTCGTCATGGGCGACCCGTTCCAAACTTACAACGAGGAAGTGGACCGGTTTTTAGCAAGGCCGCGGCCATCTGGCGGTCCCTCTGACCTCCGACCACTGGATTGCTAGTCGAGGCGTTGCATCGAGGAGATGCCGTAATTTTCCTGGAGATTGGGCGCTTCGGCCGCCACTTGCGCGGCGTCGAGCTCAATCTGTTTTGGATCCTCTTCCGTCTCGATTTTGATAAAGCCGTCAATTGGCTGCTTCACCGCTTCCGCCAGATCGCCTAACGATTTAATTTCTTTTCCATTTACTTTTGTGACCGTCAAATAGGCGAGCTCATCGTAGCCGATTGTGCTGTCGGCCGGGAGAACCTGACTGAGGATGACGACGCGGCGATTTCCCTCTGGAAAGAGCTCCGATTGGAAACGATCAAAGTAAACCAGACGCTGGGGGGCTGATCTTTCCCAGGTTGGGCCCCATTCTTTTAGATACTGGCGGGAAAGCTCCTGAAAGATGAGGCCCCCGAGGACATAATAGCGTGGAGGTTCATCGAAATTGTAGGGCGGGCTGACATAATCTTTCGCGTCCCGATGCTCGAGCGTCACATTTAACTGGACAGGCTTGCCGTTACGCTGAACGCGGAAGGGGACAGCATCGCCGGCGTACGCATGCGCAGTAAGCAAATTTGTGAACTCGATCTTCCCGTGGAGCGAATCTACGTAGTTGCCATTCTGATCGATTTCGCGGTCTGCAACCGCTGTCACGATGTCGCCGACGTGCAGGCCGGCCTTCATTGCCGGCGTATTCGGTTCCACATTCGTAACGTAAACGCCGCCGCCCTTGCCTTTTTCTCCGGCAAACTCGCGCAGTTCCGGATCACGTGTTGGAAAAAATGAGAAACCAGCGGACGGGAAACCGCGATAGTTCTGGCTATCAGCTTCCTTTAAAAAATGCGTGATGATGGGCGCGGGGATGGCGTCGAGGAGTTGCGAACGTGAATCGTAGCGGAGCAGCAATCCGGCGAGCTTGTTATTCTTCACCAGCGGCACTGTGTAGCTGTTCTCTCGATACTGCATCGGGATGCTGACCCTGTAGGTAAGAAATTGGCCAACATCAATTGGATATTCGGTCACTTGCACGGTCGTTACCAGGCCTTCGGTCGCAAGCAATGCGCCAGTCGGTTCGAGTTGCCACGCGGCAAGCCGATCGCCAACGACCGTGTCGGCCGTGATCTCGAGCGGGGTGATTCCATCGAGGAATGTTTTCTCTGTTGGCTCGAGCAGCGCCAGGTTGGCTTCATAATCAATCACCTGGACCTTGGCGGCCGTTTTTTCCCCGGTCTCCGCGCGCTCGAGTTCGACGAAATTTTGGTTTGCAACCAGATCTGCGGTTACCAGGACACGGCCTTTCGATAAAACAGCGCCCAAGGCGCGCTTTGAAAAGGGCGCTTTCTTTTGCCAGGGTCGAAAATAATCGTACGACTGCCCGGTCACATTCACGCGGACGAGCGCCAACTGCTTTTGTGTGGTCATTGGCGCTGGAACGCCGGATTCCTTTTTGGCCAGCGCTCCGGTCAGCGTGACAAGAACCACTCCGAAAATAATAGCGAAATGTCTTTGCATCAGTTGCTCTTCACCTGTTGTGCTATTTCTGACGCGGGTTGCTCCTCGAGATTCTGCTCTTTCAACACGTTATAACGGGTCTTGATCCGCTCCCGGGCGGCTTCTACTTTGTTGCGATCGAGCACCAAAGGAGGGCCGTCCCCAATCATTCGAATGACGAACCGCTCCGGTGTTTCGGTGAAAGCGCTCGCCAGTTCGTCGAGGGTTCGAATTTTTTTGCCGTTTATTTCATCGACAATCCCGCCGCGGTACGGCGCGAGGTAGGTATTCATCGGGTCCGGCAAAATATTGGTAAGCACGATGACGTCAGGATGCTCCAGGTAAATTTGTTCCAGAACAAAGTATTCGAAGAAATGGCGTAGACGCAGATCGGTTGACCGATATGCTTCGAGCAAATCGAGGTTCAGTGGCTGAAAAAGCAAGCCACCGTAAAGCACAAAGCGGGGACGCACATCGTAGCTGTGGCCCTGAATTCGATAAGGCCACGGTGTAAAGAGTTTGATCGTGACCGTCATGGGCTGTTTGTCGCGCCAGATGTCGAACTTGACCGAATCGCCGTTGAACTTCCGTTCGACCACTTCCTGGAAGTCTGCGCGCTCACCTTCCAATTCGACATTCTTATCGCTTGCGATGGGATGATCATCGATCGTGAGAAGAACATCCCCAGGGTGAAGGATGTTGGCCGATGGCCCGGCTGCGACCACTGTGCTTACCAGCACGCCACGATCGTCATCTTTCAATCCGAGAAATCTTCTCTGGGCTTGGTTTTGGAGGTTTGAAACGACCATGCCCAGATCGACATACTTGTCGTAATGTCCGTTGCCGATGTCCTTTAGAAACCGGTTAATCACGGGAGTCGGGATCATGTAGGCGACGCCTTGAGCGACGTCGCCGCTGTAACCTTGAAATGCAACGCCGACTACCTTGCCGTTTTGCATCACTGGTCCACCGCTATTGCCCGGATTGATCTGCGCACTGATCTGAATCGCAAGGTGCTGATCGATCGACGAATGAGTGTAAAGCTGAAAGTCCACTCGCGACACGATCCCAGTGGTGACCGACATCCGTTCGCCTCCGATTGGATAACCGTAGGCGGAAACCGCTGATTCGAGCGCGGGAATCCCGCCGAATTTCAAGGCCAACATGTTCTTGAAGAAATTCGGCGCGTCCACAGTAATTAGCGCCAGATCGCAATCGTGGGCTACGAATAGCACCCGCGCTCGATATTTATTGGGATCGCTGTCACGTTCGACTGTCAGATAGCGGCTATTGCTCACTACGTGGGCGTTCGTCATGATGCGATTGCCATCGATCACAAAGCCAGCGCCGACACCGCGCTGCAGCCCGCCAGCATTCCAGGGTGCCTTGTAATCCGGTTCCACCGAAGTGGCTGTGATCCGAACGAGACTCTTCTGAACAGGCCCGTTTGGTTTGGTTGGCGCAATCGGAACTGGCACTGGGACCACTGCCTGGGCGGGTGGGCCGGGGCTCGCGGCCCGACCCGGCGGCGCTTGCGGCTCAATGGGAGAGGGCGCCGGGGTGTTTTGCTGAGCGTACGATGCCGATCCCAGCAGCAACGTAATGAAAAGAAAGACGAGAGTACGCTTCATAGGCGGAAAGTCTGAAGAATCCAGCGAACTAATCAGAAATCAAGATTTAGCATCTGCATTTGCGAGCGGCCTCTGGACAGAACTGACATGATCCATGCACTTGCCGTTCAACATCTGTGCTGGCAAAAGCGAGGAAAATCAATTTCCAGCGCGCTCCCCTCTTGTCATTCTGAGCGGAGCGCAGCGAAGTCGAAGAATCTTTAATTAAAACGCGGCTGCCCTTAACAATAAGAGATGTCTCGACTCCGCTCGATATGACAAGGGAAGAACGCTCATCCTGTTGAACTAAATTCCAGCGCGACCGAGAATTGATTTGACCACGTTCTCCGCTTCAAAAAATTCGCGGGCGATGGCGCGAGCGGCACGGGAATGTCTGGCGTAGTCGGTGTTAATTTTTTTCACGGCATCGACAATTTCATCCAGGGATCGGAACGATAAAAGTCCCAGCTTGCCGCCGTAAGTTTTGGTGAAGCCGGTTTCCTGAGTTATGACCGGGCGTCCGGCTGCGAGATAGCAGGCGCTCCGATCGCTGAACCAGCCGGTGTTTAACCGAACGTATTGGTCTTTGGCGACTGTGAATTCGCCTTTCGAGCGGCGGATGTAATCGCGATAGCGCCAGTAATCGACGCTCATTTGGAGCGGACATTGAAGCCGCCAGCCGTTTCGCAGGAATCGCTTCTGCGTCTTTGCATCATCGATGTTCGTCGCCAGCTCGAAGGGTTCCCCTGATTTGTTTGGGGCTGCTATAAAACGCAAAAATTCGCGCGATTTACTCCAAAGATATTTCTTGCCTCGCCACGAGATGTCTTTCAACCCGCTGGTTGACCAATTCGCCACCGATGTAAAGACAGCCGCGCGCGGGAGAGCGCGACCCGTCTTCCAAAGATCCGTGACTACCGGTTGACGCGTCGGCAGCCATTTGAAACCGTGCGTCGGAACGGGAAAACCTTTCGTGCCAATGTTTTCGCCGAAGGTGAAGAGCGCGCGATGCCGCCGCAAATAATCGACTGTCGATTTTACCCTCTTATCAATCTTGATTTGTTCGACCCCGGGATCGCTCTCGACGTAAAGGATGCGATCCGAAAGGAGCAGGTCGTCGTTGAGTTCCTGCGTACCGCAGATGTTCAGGATGGCGTCCGCTTCTCGATAGAGCTGTCGTATTCTTTTTAACGGCAGGCCGGCGGTGGGCGTGCGGGGCAGATAACGCGCGCAAAATCCCCAATGGTGTCTGAATCCGAATTCTTGCGACAAGCTATCGAGAACCTGGGCGGCGTAATTGAATTCATTATTTACCTCAAAGGTCTGCGGATTGTACGGAAGCCGTGCCGAATCTTCGATGTAATAGACGTCGCAACCCAGCCGTTGCAGCCCGACAACGTAATGAATGTGCTGCCAGATTACACCCGCGATGGGCATCGAACCCATGAAGCCCATGACCACGATGCGCTTGCGTTTCATTAAAAATAAAACGCCGAACATCCAACATCGAACGCCCAATATCGAATGCAGAAAATTCGGCATTCGATGTTCGATGTTCGATGTTCGATGTTGGATTGGATCACGTCTGGAATTTCTTAACGATTACAGCTGGATTACCCGCTACGACGCTGTTCGGCTCGACGGATTTCGTCACCACCGCACCCGCGGCAACCACACAATTTTCGCCGATGGTGACGCCTTTCAAAATGACGGCGTTCATCCCAATCCAAACATTGTCCGCGATTTTCACAGGAGCGGTTCTTAATTTTGGGCGCGGCGGGCGATCTTTGAAATAAGGCGCCAAAGCCTGAGCGTCGACCAGGCGTTGCGCGGGATCGAGCGGATGAAAATCGGAGTCGGCGATTCCGACGTTCCAGGAAATGAGGCAGTGCGAGCCGATGTCAATCTTGTCCTCCGCCATGATGAGCGCGCCGTTGAGCAGAGTGAAATCGCCGATTGTGCACTGGCCCAGTTCACCGATAGAAAACGAGCAGCCGGCATAACAGGAAACATGGTTGCCGATAATTACTGCCCGGGGTTTTTTGCTGCGAAGTTTCCGGAAGACTTGCGCGCTCTCACAATAAAATCCTTCGCCGAACTCGACGTTGCCTGGAATCGGGTGCGGCCACCAATCGTCCTCAACATGTCGATCCGGTGTGACATTGCTCATGAAGGAAATTTTCCCGAAGTATAAAGTTTCGCGTAAATACCGCCACACCGGACCAGTTCCGGGCCACGGCCCTTCTCGACGATCCGTCCGTCCTCGAGGACGACGATTTGATCAACGTCATGAATGGCTGCCAGGCGATGAGTGGCAATCAGAGTGGTCCGGCCGCGCATCAATTCTTTGATCGTTTCCATGATTGCCAATTCCGTAACCGGATCGAGGGCTGAAGTGGGCTCGTCTAGAAGCAAAATCGGCGCGTTTTTCAAAAATGCGCGTGCAATGCCAATGCGCTGCCGCTGGCCGACGCTCAAATGCCCGCCTCGTTCGCCGACGGGACTTGCATAGCCGTTTGGCAATTGCTGAATGAAATCATCGGCCTGGGCACGACGCGCGGCCTCGACAATTTCTTCTTCTGTCGCATCTGGCCGGCCATAGGCGATGTTTTCCCGAACCGTTGTTGAAAAAAGCAATGTGTCTTGCAGGACGATCGCGATCTGTGCGCGCAAACTTTTCTTTGTAATCTGGCGAAGATCACGTCCATCGAGCGTAATCGAGCCGGTCGTGGGATCGTAAAAGCGCGGCACCAAACCAAGCAAAGTGCTCTTGCCGGCTCCGGTGCCTCCTACAAGGCCGACGATCTGATTGGGATCGATGCGAAGACCTATATCTCGCACCACAGTGCGATCCGCCGCGTAACCGAAGGTTACCGACTTGAAGACGATGGCGCCTTTGGCGGATGAAATCGCAATCGCGCCAGGTGAATCAATCACGTCATCCTGTCGATCCAGAACTTCGAAGCAGCGTTTCGCGCCGGCGGTGGCGCCTTCCATCGCCCAAGCCGTGTAAGTAAGCGACTCGAGTGGTTGATAGAGCATCAGCAGATACGCGCTGAAGACAAGCAGGGAACCGAGGGTGAGCGTGCCGGCGAGCACATGCAAAGCGCCGATATAATACATCGCCGCCGTGCCGATCACCATCAGGGTGCTGATCACGAGCGCGCTGTTCACGTTTGTCAGCGTGAGCCGCAGATTAGCTTGCAAGCTTTGACGGGCTTGCTGATGGAATTGCCGCACTTCAAATTCCTCACGCCCAAATGCGTGCACCATCCGGATCGAGCTCAGGCCTTCCTGCGCTTGCGCCAGCATCGCGCTCTCCTGTTCCTGAATGGATGTCGATTCGCGACGAATTCGATGCGCAAAAAGATAAATCGCGCCGACGATCAGAGGAACAATCGCAAGCGAAACAAATGTCAGCTTCCAATCCAGCTGGAGCATGATGACGAATGTTCCGATCAATGTGACGATCGATGAGAAGACGTTTGTGAAACCTTTGTTGTAGATCGTCTGGATCGATTGGGAATCGTAGGCGACTCGGAAACTGGAGTCGCTCGAACGCCGCGCATCGTGATATTTGAGTGAGAGAGATTGCAGATAGGAATAGAGATCGGTGCGCAGCTTGAGCAACGCTTGTAGCCCGATTTTCACAAAAAGATAATTCGTAACCCAATTGATAATTCCCCAGAGTAGCTGGATCGCGACCAGCGCCAGACACAGCAGGGGAATCCACACACGCCAATTGCCAGATGTTGCCGGGCCGGCCCGGAGGAAATCGTCAACGATTATTTTAAACGGCCATGGCTTAAGCAGATTCAAGCAAATCCCGATAAGCGACAGAAGCAACCCGAAGATCGTTTGCCCAAGGAACGGGCGGTAATAACGGAGGACGCGCCGATAGATCGACATGGTGAATTTCAGATTGCGGATTTTGAATTTTGGATTGAACTACGGCGAACTCCTTGTAGCTCGATATCGAGAGATTCCTCGACTTCGCTGGGAATGACAATATGCATCAACTTCTTGAAATCTGGTTCAGCTGGGTCCTGACCGGCGGCTACACTGGAATTATTGTCTTGATGGCGATGGAGAGTTCGATCTTTCCTGTGCCAAGCGAAATTGTCATTCCACCGGCCGCATTTCTGGCGGCTCAGGGCAAACTCAGTTTTGCGGGCGTCGTTCTGGCGGGAACGCTCGGATCGTATCTGGGCTCAGCCATCACCTACTGGGCGTCACGATTAATCGGCAGGCCTCTGATCATAAAATATGGACGCTTCGTATTTCTGACTCCGAAAAAGCTCGAACGAGCGGAGCATTGGCTCGCCCGCTACGAAGCCGGTGGGATCTTTTTTGCGCGGCTGCTTCCGGTTGTGCGCCATCTGATCTCTATTCCAGCGGGTATCGTTCGGATGAACTTCGGCGTCTTCAGCCTGATGACCATCGCCGGCTCGGCGATTTGGTGTTACATCCTGGCTTATCTGGGCGAGAAAGCCTATCGCGTCGAGCCGGAACTTCTGACGGATCCGGAAGCACTGATGCGTTTTATCCGCGGCCAATCGACCGGAATACTGGTAGTGGTAGCAGTCTTTGCGACGCTCTACATATTGTCGATGCGCCTCTCTAAACCGCCGCAGAAGAGTCCGAACGGCAGTTAGGGTGTGTATGAATTGAACACAAGTGTCAACGTGCCGCGCAAGAGCGAGTTAATAAGCGGCCAATAACTTTACGTCCACCGAGGCCACGGTTGTGCACATTGAACGATGGCACCCGAATTGCTGTCTAAGGGGACGTTATCGATGAAAAAGAATACGCTTATCCTGAAACCGCGCGCCAAGCTTTCCCTTGGCGATTTGATTCTGGCTGTGAGCTCATGCACGAAGGACACCAGGGAAACCGTTGCGACGGTGGCCGACCTTTTAGCGAGTGGCAAAGTGCGGGTGCAGAGCAACGGTCGCTTCCTTCGGGCGCGGGTTTGCTAGTTAAGATCGAGAATCGGCTTTCGAAGTCGCTCTGGTGATTTGTCGCCGGAGCGATTTTGCTTCTGAGCTCATTAGCACACTGCCCCAAAATGGTGAAGGCTGTAGAGCCCGCTGTCCTAGCGGACCGACCGAGAACAAAACGCTTTCGCCTGAGCCGCTCGCTTTTATGTTGCCGCAGTGATTGATCGCTATTCCCGGCCAGAGATGCGTAAGATCTGGTCGGACGAACGAAAGTTTCAGATTTGGCTGGAGATCGAGGTGATTGCCTGTGAGGCAATGGCAGAACTTGGCCAAATTCCGAGGGAGGACGCAGCCGAAATTCGGAAGCGGGCGCGGTTCTCCATCCCTGAAATCGCGGAGATTGAAAAGCGCACGAATCACGACGTGATCGCTTTTCTCGAAAACGTGGCTGACTCAGTTGGGCCCTCTGCGCGGTGGATCCATCAAGGGCTAACTTCATCAGATATCCTGGATACGACCCTGGCGGTGCAGCTGACGGAGTCGGCGACGATCGTCCTCGAAGACCTTAAAGCACTGCGCACAGCCGTCGCCGATCAGGCGCGCCGGTTCAAAATGACCCCAATGATTGGGCGCAGCCATGGCATTCATGCCGAACCAATCACATTTGGCCTGAAGCTTGCACTCATGTTCGATGAATTCGGTCGCGCGGAAGAACGCCTCAGCCAGACGCGGGAGCGCATTCGCGTGGGAAAAATAAGCGGAGCGGTCGGCACTCACGCTCATGTCGATCCAAAGATCGAGCGGGCGGTTTGTCAGAAGCTGGGATTGAAACCCGCAACTCTTTCCACGCAAATAGTGCAGCGAGATCGACATGCCGAATTTTGTGCTACGCTCGCGCTCATTGCGTCGAGCATCGATCGCTGGGCGACGGAGTTTCGTCACCTTCAGCGGACTGAGGTTCTTGAAGTGGAAGAATTTTTTGGTGAAGGGCAGAAAGGCAGCTCCGCAATGCCGCATAAGCGCAACCCGATTACGAGCGAGCGGTTGAGCGGCCTGGCGCGCGTCATTCGCGGAAATGCAATTGTGGCGCTGGAAAATGTAGCCCTTTGGCACGAGCGCGACATCAGTCACTCCAGCGCCGAGAGAATTATTCTGCCGGACTCATCCATTTTGCTCGACTACATGCTCGTGAAATTGCGCGAGATTGTTGAGAAGCTGCAAGTTTATCCGGGCCGGATGGAACAGAATCTCGCTCTCACGAAGGGTCTGTATTTCAGCCAGTCGATCCTGCTCGCGCTAACGCGCGCGGGTATGGACCGAAAAACTGCTTATGAAGCAGTGCAACGAGCCGCCATGAAAACGTGGAAAGGTGAGGGGACATTCGTCGAAAACGTAAAACGCGAACCGGAGATCACGGCGAAACTTTCCACGGCGGAGATCGACCGGCTTTGCTCGCTCGACATTCATTTCCAGCACGTCGATGCGACGTTCAAAGCGCTCGGCTTGAATTAACACTCTCGCCCTTGCGCTGAACCGACGCTATTGCTTGACGGCTGCGTCTCGCGAGACGGAATTTATCCGAATTGGTTATTCGTAGCGGAGTGCTTCGATTGGATCGAGGGATGCAGCACGATAGGCCGGATAGAGACCGAACCCAATGCCAATTGCCGAGCAGACAACCAACCCAGCAATCGCCCAGCCGAATGGGAAAATCAGGTCCGCCTTGAGCCATGCTGCGAGCAAGTCACCGACGATTATCCCGAGAACAATTCCAAGAATGCCACCGGCCTCGGAAATAAAAACCGCTTCAGTCAGAAATTGCCGTAGAATGTCGCGACTGCGAGCGCCGATCGATTTGCGCACGCCGATTTCTTTGGTCCTCTCAGTTACGCTCACGAGCATGATGTTCATGATGCCGATGCCTGCCGCTAGCAGCGCGATAAAGCTGATGACAAACGCGCCGATGCGCACGATGCCCGCGATGGAGACAAACGCGCTCTTGAGCGAGTCGTTGGAGTAAATCTCAAAGTCGTTTTCCTCGTGGGCGCGCAGGCCGCGCGCCATCCGCATTGCACCAATCCCTTTATCGAGCGTCCGGTTATACGCTTCCGTCGAGAAAGCCTGGGTGGCGATGTTGACGGTGCGGTTTACTTCGCCGTAATCCTCAAAGAATCGCGTAATCGGCATGAGACAAAGGTCGTCCCGGCTTTGACCGAACGCGCTGCCTTTCTCCGCCAGAACACCGATCACTGTGTACGTGTGGCCGCTTACCCGGATGACTTTGCCGATGGGTGTCTCGTGCGGAAATAATCGCTTCTCAATTATCTTTCCGATCACGACCACGCGGCGGGAAAAGGCGACATCTTCATCGTTCAGATTCCGGCCGTATTCGACTGAGTGAGCATTCGCCGCAAGAAAACCTCGATTCGTCCCAACGATCAGGAGATTTGGCGTCGTCTTTACGCCGTTGTAAACCGCCTGCCCTTTTACCTCATAAGCGAAAGTCTTGAGACAAATCTCGGATGCATATCCCTCCATGAGTTCGTAGTAACGCAACGCTTGCCGGTAAGTGACGTTGCGCCGGTTTTGGTATTTCTCTTTCACATCGCCCCCGGCGCTCACGTTCGCCGGGTATTTGGCGAATTGGAAAATGTTCGACCCGAGAAAACTCAGGCCGCCCTCAATAGAATTCTGGAGCGCGCCGACTGCCGTCATCACCGAGATGACCGAGAAAACGCCGATGGTAATGCCCAACATCGTCAGCGCAGCGCGCAACTTGTTCGTCCCCAACGAACTCAAGGCCATTGCTATGATCTCACGGAATAACATACTCAGAACTGGAGTAATGGAGTAGGGGACTGATGGAACGTTGATGCCCGAACCAATTCGTTACTCCAGCGTTCCATTACTCCATTACCCCTACTCATAGCGCAGCGCCGTCACCGGATCGAGGCGCGACGCGGACCAGGCTGGAGCAAATCCTGAGAACAGACCGGTCAAAATCGACACGATCATGCTCGCGAAAACCAGGCCGAAGGAAAAATGAATCGGAAACGACGGGAACGCTTTCCCGATTCCGAAACACATCACATAAGCAAACGTTAATCCGATGAGTCCGCCCAACAGACAGAGCGCAGTGGATTCGATGAGAAATTGAAGAAGGATGGTCCGTCTCCGCGCCCCAAGCGCTTTGCGGGTTCCGATTTCCTTCGTTCGCTCTTTCACGCTGACAAACGTGATGTTCATAATCCCGATCGCCCCGACGAAAAGCGACAGCCCTGTGATGAAAAGCCCGGCGATTGCGATCGAGTTTTTTACCGGATCGAGCGTGCTCTTAAACGCCTGCTGCTCGTTAATGGAGAAATCGTCTTTCTTCTCCGGCGGCAAACCGCGAACGCGCCGCATCAGACCGGTCAGTTCGTCTTTGGCATCGGCCATTTTCGTTTTGTCTTTCACCTTCACCCGAATGTCCGATTCGCTTTTCGTGCTGAAGTATTTATTGAAGGAGCCGAGCGGCATCGCCACCATCGAATCCCAGCTGAACAAACCGAGAAAAGTGCCCTGGCGCGCGTTCACGCCCACGACCTTGAAATTCTGTCCGTTGATCAGGACGACTTTGTCGATAGGGCTTTCCGACGGGAACAACGCATCGGCCACATCGTAACCAATGATGCAAACGCTGGCGCCGCTGCGTGATTCTAATTCGTTAAAGAAACGCCCTTCTTTGCAATCGACGGTCGAAGTTACGATGAAATCTGAAGTTGTTCCAAGAACGAACACATTTTGGACTTCGCTGCCTCCGTATTTGATCGAACGAAGCAAACTCGACGTCGGCACCGCCACGAGCAGATTCGAATTAGGCGTTGCCGCGATCATGCGGTTAAGTGTTTCCGCGTATTCGGTTTTGATCTTTTTTCGATCGCGATAATTCCACCAATCGTCCACCGGCTTCCACGGCCACTGCCCCACATAGAGCACGTCTTCGCCCAGCACAGCCATGCTCCTGTCGAAACCGATTTGAATTCCGCTGATCGCCGTCCCCATTAGCGTCACCGCGACAATCCCAATGATGACCCCAAGCGCGGTAAGCGTGGAGCGGGTTTTGTTGGCGCGCATTTGCGCCGCGGCGATCTTCCAGCTTTCGCTGAGCTCGTAGAGAAAGCGTTTCATGTTTTGGGGAGCACAGGCTGCCAGCCTGTAGTTCGCGGCAGCTTGCCGCGAACAGATGCGAGATTTGGTCCCGCCTTTGGCAAAAAGATGCACTCGGCAGTACTGCCGAATGGAGCAGGCTGGCAACCTGTGCTACCCAGAGCAAGAGTTGCGTCTCGCGAGCTCATCCGCATTCCTCGATTTTAGCTCGCCACAGCCCCTTCGAATTCGGGCGCCACCATTGCGTCGTCGCTTTCGATCAAACCATCACGCAGACGCACCGTTCGCCGGGCGTGGCGGGCGATATCAGCTTCGTGTGTGACGAGAATAATTGTATGGCCGCGTTGATAAAGATCCTCGAAGAGCGTCATGATCTCTTCACCGGTTTTGGAATCGAGGTTGCCGGTCGGCTCATCGGCCAAAATAATGGAGGGATCATTCACGAGGGCGCGCGCAATCGCCACACGCTGGCGTTGCCCGCCGGAGAGTTCATTCGGTTTGTGATGCAGACGGTCGCCGAGTCCGACGTCCTGCAAGACCTGCGCGGCGCGCTCTTCGCGCGTCTCCGGGTCGATCCCGGCGTAGATGAGCGGCAGCTCGACATTCCGCAAACTGTTCGCGCGTGGAAGCAGATTGAATGTCTGAAAGACGAATCCAATCTCGCGATTACGAATGGCGGCCAGTTCGTCGTCGTCCATGGCCGAAACGCTCCGACCATTGAATTCGTATTGGCCGGAAGTGGGCGTATCGAGGCAGCCGAGCATGTTCATAAGAGTCGATTTCCCGCTTCCGCTCGGCCCCATGATGGCGATGTATTCGTTGCGATGAATGCGCAACGACACACCTCGCAAAGCGTGCACAATCTCTTCGCCCATCACGTAGTCTTTCGTGATGTTGTCAATGTCGATCATGATCGGGCCGGGCGATCGCGTTGTATCACCGTTGGTCATGCCGAGTGTTGGAGTATTGGGGTGCTGGAGGGTTGGTTTCAAAGTGAATTCATTACTCCACTACTCCATCACTCCGCTATTTCGTTGCTTCCTTGTCGATGGCAACCTTCGCCCCGTCCTTTAGCTTTCGGCTGATTGCGCCGTAACTACCGGAGATCACTTCATCGTCCGGCTTAATCCCGCTCTTGATTTCCATGTAAGTGTCATCGGAAATCCCCGTCGTCACTTTGACCATCTGCGCCTTGTTGCCGTTTTTGAGGAAAACAACTTTGGCAAGCTTCTCACGCCCTTCTCTCTGCGCCTGTCGCTCCAGGCGCTCGTTGATGAATTCCGCGTTGTTGTCGCCCTTGTCACGCGCCGCGGCCTTTTGTTTCTGCTTCTCAATCTCTTCGGGGCTCAAATTGCTGTCGCCGGTACGGATCGTCACACTCTGCATCGGCACCGCGACGACGTCCTTCACCATGTCCGTTTCGATATCGGCCGTGCAACTTAGCCCTGGTTTCAATGTCACATCGTGATCGTCGATACGAATTTTTACCTCAAAGTTGGTTACTTCCTCCTGCGTTCCTGCGCCGGTGGTCTTTCCTGTGTTCGCAATCTGGTAAACGGTGCCGCGAAATTTCCGGTCACCGTAGGCGTCGATCTTCACGTTAGCGTTGTCGCCAACCTTTACGTTTACGACGTCGTTCTCGTTCACATCCACCCGCGCTTCCATATGGCCGAGATCGGCCACGCGCATCACTTCCGTTCCCGCAAATTGCCCCGTCGCTACGATGCGCTCGCCCAGTTTGCTGTTCAAAATTGTCACCGTCCCATCGATTGGGGAATAAACGGTTGTCTTTGAAAGTTGATCGCGTGCCTGACTCGAGCCCGCTTGCGCGCGCTCAATCTCGTGCAGCGAACTCTCGTAGGTGTTCTTGGCCACGTCGTAAGCAGCTTCTGCGGCGTTGTATTCCTGGGCTGAAATCAGCTTCTGGTTAAATAAATCTTCGGCTCGTTTGAAGTCCTGCTCGGTCTTCATCATCGTCGCTTTCTGCTGCAAATTCGTTGCCTTCGCCGTGCTGATCGCCGCTTCCTGCTGCTCGAGCAGAGCTTTGTAGGAATCGGGTTTGATCTTGAGCAGTAGGTCGCCTTTCTTCACCGGC
>OCZV010000425.1_pt1 | contig 15318 bp, 18 predicted proteins | sample 1539051 | NCBI WGS metagenome assembly OCZV01 (sample SAMEA3113581, study PRJEB22503) | soil metagenome
ACCCAACCCCTGGCTGCGCTCCGTAACAGGACCGCCAACAACCCATGCGCGCCATTGACGTTCACGTGCATCCCAGCAGCCGCGGCCTTGACCGCGATGCCTGTGCTTATTTCACGAGAGAATTAAGCGAAGTTCCCAGCACGGAGGATCAATTCGCGGAGCTGTTTGTCAAGCAGCAGGTCAAAGCGTTGCTCATCGGGTGGCATCCGTCCACGGTCAAGGAAGAGACGCGAAACAGTAACGATTATGTCATCGACCTAGTGGCGAGATATCCGGACGCATTTGCCGGCGTCCTCGCCTCGCTGGATGTAGGACCGGAAAGCTTCGTCGAGATCCTCAAACAAGCCGAGGCGCTGTCAAGAAATCCTCGAGTCAAGGGCTTCAAATTCCATCCGCCGGATCAAAACTTCTATCCCAACGACAGAAAATATTATGCGTTGTGGGAGCTCTTGGCGGCCGCCAGGAAGCCGGTCATGTTCCATACCGGATTCACGGTGTTGGGAGCAAATCAAGAAGGAGGCAAAGGGATTGGTTTGGATTGCGGTCGGCCGATTCATCTCGACACGCTGGCGAGAGATTTTCCGCAGATGAAAATAATCGCCGCTCACCCGGGGTGGCCCTGGCAAGAGGAGCTTATCGGCATCGTGACGCACAAGAAGAATGTGTACGTGGACACCTCGGGCTATTTGGCGGAGCAGTTGCCGGAGCTTTTTCAGAGAGCCATTCGCGGTCGTCTACAAGACAAGGCGCTTTTCGGCACCGATTTTCCGTACATCGATTTAGAGCAGGCACTGATCAGCTTCGAAAAGCTGGGCCTCAAAGACGCGGTTAAGGAAAAGATCCTTCTTGCCAACGCGCACAATGTGTTTGGACTGACGCAGGAGTAATGATTTAATCATGACCCAACTGACTTTAGACAGGATTTGTAACGTCCGTTTGGCGATAGACTCGACGAAAACTGCTTAAAGTTTTTATTCTGCAAGAGGAGATCAGTGATGGCTGAGCCAACGGGCAAGGAAAGAACCGCCTCACAAGCCTATCTCGAAGTGGCGACGGCGCACGGCGTCGATTACGTCTTCGGTCTGCCCGGCACGAGCGGCCAGGAGTTCATCGGGACCATCGCCGACCAGGAGAGGATCCGCTTCATTTTGGCTCTTCATGAGACCTGCGTTGTCTCCATGGCGGACGGCTATGCGCGCGTCTCCGGCCGTCCGACATTGGCGCAGCTGAGCACGCTTCCGGGCACCGCCAACGCGGTGGGCGCGCTTTACGACGCTTACCGGGACCGCTCTCCCGTCGTGGTGACGTCCACCAACGTGGATACCCGGATCGCCGGGCGCGATTCTCATACTGAGGGGAAAGACCTCGTTGAGTTGACCAAGCAATTCACGAAGTGGAGCTGCGAAGTTCATCGATCCGATCGGATTCCGGAAATTTTTAATCGCGCATTCAAGGTTGCTTCGACGCCGCCGACCGGCCCGGTTTATCTCTCCCTTCCCTCCAACCTTCTCGGCGAGTCCATTAACGTGCAAAATCCGGAGGCGGAACGGTCGCGCATCAGTCCGCGCATCGCAGGAGACCCGGAAGCTCTGAAGGATGCCGCCAGACTTCTGGCCGAGGCCAAGCGACCTTTGATCATCGCGGGCAGCGGCGTCGCTAAAGCCGGAGCGACCGAAGAACTGGTAAAGCTCGCTGAAATGGCCGTGGCCCCAGTCGTCATGGAGCCGCGGTATTCTTTCCTCAGTTTTCCGACAAGTCATCCTTACAGTTTTCAGATACCGGAACGGCAAGTGACTTTTAAGTTGCCGGTCTGGGGAGAACCGGATCTGATCTTCGCCCTCGGCTGTCGGTTGATACGGGAATACCGCTACCTTTCCGAGCCGGCGATCAGGCCTGAGACTCGGTGCGTGCACATCGAAGAAGATCCCTGGGAAATCGGCAAAGTTTTTCCTGTAGATCTGGGAATCGTGGCAGACGCCAAGAGCGCTCTTCGGACGCTCATCGAAAGCTTCCCGTCGATATCGGAGCGGTCCCATGGCAGCGGCCGAACCGAGCGGATTGAATGCCTTAAGCAAGCTAAAGAACAAGCGCGGGCCGATTTGGAAAATCGGGTTCAAGAAGGATGGGATGCAACGCCAATCAACGCGGCAAGACTCGTACGAACCATGGATAAGCTTCTCGAGCATGATGTGCTGATTGTCAACGAAAGCCCGACGAGCAAAGACGTGCTCGTGGCAAATTTACAGTTCACCCCGGGACGGTCCTACTTTTCCAATTCCTCGGCGGGACATCTCGGCTGGGGCTTAGGAGCCGCCATCGGCGCTACGCTTGCTTCTCCCGGCCGAAGAGTGGTCGCTTGCCTGGGTGACGGGAGCACGATGTTTGGGATACAAGGTCTATGGACGCTTGCTAAGTATCGCGTCCCTTTAATCGTAATCGTTTTTAACAACCGCGCTTACATGGCAGTGAAGAATCAATTTCGCGGTCCAGAGGAAAGAGTCAAGATCGCTGCCGAGCTGGGGGCGGAGTTGGTCGGCCCCGAGATCAACTTCGCGCGGATAGCCGAAAGCTTCGGTGTCTTTGGCCAACGAGTCGAGCAACCCGAGCAAATCGAAGCCGCGCTTAAAACAGCCTTGGATCAGTCGGGGCCGGCGCTGGTCGATGTGGTCATCAGTCAAAGGAGCAGAAAGGACTGAAAAGGAGCAATCGATGAAGGAAGAAACCAAGGAAGCGTTCAAGAAGGCCTCACTCGGCGCCGAAAATACGGCCTACGACATCATCGGCAAGCTGGATCCGGAATACTTCGAAAAGCTCAAGGGGCTTTACGTCGATGGCACGTTTGGCCGGGAAGGCGCCCTGCCGAGGAAAACAAAAGAGCTCATCATGGTCGGTATCACCTGCGCGCTGAACCGTCCGCGCGGCGTTCGGCTGCACAGCGAACGGGCGCTGACCGTGGGCGCAAGTCCGCGGGAACTATTGGAGGCGATGGAGATTGCCGCGATTCCCGGCGGCATGCCCGGCTTGTGGTTGGGCGTGGAGACGCTACAGGAGATTCTCAAATCGAGGGGACAAGAATTCAAATGAGCCATGGCCGCGCCGGAGCCTTGGACGGCGTGCGGGTGCTCGATCTTACTCGCGTTTTGGCCGGTCCCTATTGCGCGATGTTTCTCGGCGATCTCGGCGCCGAACTGGTAAAGATCGAACAGCCGGGAGTCGGCGATGACACGCGCGGCTGGGGCCCGCCGTTTGTCGGCGGCGAGAGCGCTTACTTTCTCTGTGTCAATCGCAACAAGAAAAGCGTAACCATCGATCTCAAGTCAGCGGAAGGCGTCGATCTGCTGCGCCGGCTCGCCAAATCAGCCGACGTGTTGATCGAAAACTTTCGGCCGGGGACCATGGAGCGACTGGGTTTAGGTGAAGAGGAGCTGCGCTTGGGCAATCCGCGCCTGGTCTATGCCTCGCTTTCCGGGTTCGGAGCGGACGGGCCGATGAGCGATTGGCCCGGATACGATCTCATCGTGCAAGCGTGGGGCGGTTTGATGAGCATCACCGGGATGCCCGACGGCGAGCCTACCAAAGTCGGTGTTGCAATCATCGATCTTGTCGCGGGGCTGATGTTGGGGAAAGCGATTGTCGCTGCGTTGTTCGCTCGCGAAAAGATCGGCATCGGACAAAAGGTGGATACTTCGCTGCTCGAAGCCGAGGTGGCCTGCTTGATCAATGCGGGAAGCAACTATCTGGTCGAAGGTAAAATCCCACTCCGCTGGGGCAATGCCCATCCCAGCATTGTGCCCTACCAGAGTTTCAGGACCAGCGATGGTTACCTGGTTATCGGTGTTGCCAGTGAAGGCATCTGGCGCCGCTTTTGTCAGGCTTTGGGCCGGGCGGAATTAGCCGATGATGCGCGGTTCGCTAAAAACTCCGATCGCGTCGAAAATCGCGCGGCGCTCATCCCGATCCTCTCCGAGATCTTCCTCACTCGCGGAAGCGACACATGGCTAAAGCTTTTAAACGAGGCCGAGGTTCCTTGTGCCCCGGTCCAGACCATCGATAAAGTTTTTAGCGCGGACCAGGTGTTGCGGCGAGAAATGTTGGTCGAGGTGGAGCATCCGACCGCGGGAACGGTCCGCATGGCCGGCCTTCCAGTGAAGTTTTCCGCAACGCCGGCGTCCATTCGTCTTCCGCCGCCGCTTCTCGGTCATCACACGGCGCAGATCCTAACTTCATGGCTGGGCATGAGAAGTGAAGAGATAAACGAGCTAAAAAGAAAAAGAGTAGTTTAGAGTGCACAAGGGCATCACGTTCGAAGGCTTTCATCCTGGAGATCGTTTCCTCACCGGCCGACGTACGATAACGGAACACGACATCATGCAATTCGTTGGCCTCGTCGGGCTGACTGAACCCCTCTTTCTGGACATGGAGTATATCCGTAACGAGAGCCTGTACGGTGAACGCATTGCACCGGGGAGCCTGACTTTTGGTATGGCCGAGGGGTTGACGGTTCAAACGGGAATTATTCATGGGACCGGTTTGGCCTTTGTCGGCATCGACCGCATGAAATTATTTGGTCCGGTCAAAGTGAACGATACGATTCAGGTTGAAATCGAGGTTCTTGACACGAAAGCCGTTCCGGCTCGCGGGGGAGGAATCGTCCGCTACCGGCATTGGCTTAAAAACCAACGCGGCGAGACAATCATGGAATACGACGTTGCGCGGCTGATCCGAGGAACGCCAAAAACGAGCCACCATGAGGAGTGAACATCGCGAGTGAAGGTCGAAACATGAATTTCGGCGTTTTGCTCCCAACACGAGAAGTGATCATAGCGGGACGGTCCGACCCTGCCAGCATTTACGAAGTGGCGGGCCGCGCCGAAGTCTTAGGTTTTCATTCCGTTTGGGTCGGCGACAGCCTAACAGCGAGACCTCGTATCGATGCGTTGACCACGCTCGCGGCCGTAGGCGCGCGAACTCGCCGGGTCCGCCTGGGCACGGCGATTTTTTTGGCGGCGCTGAGGCATCCCATTTTGCTTGCGTACCAACTCGCCAGTCTCGACTGGCTGACGAGCGGCCGCATCGACCTGGGCGTCGGTTATGGGCGGCCGAAGGAGCCGACGCAAGAGCACGAGTTCAGAATCTTGGGTCTTTCACCGGGCGCGCGGATCAAGATGAGCGAAGAGCTGATTCAGGTCATGCGCCGGCTATGGCGCGATAATGACGTTTCTCATAGCGGCGCTTTTACCAACTTCGATCACGTCACCCTGCAGCCCAAGCCGGTTCAATCGCGGGGCATTCCTATCTGGCTGGCGTCGAATAACGTCGAGCCCGGTCTGCGTCGTGTGGGTCGCTTGGGAGACGGTTGGCTGAATAATATCACGAGCCCTGAGACCTACCGGGAGTGCTGGAACAAGATTCGCGCTTACGCAGCGGAAGCGGGCCGTGACCCGCAGTCGATTCAGCCCGGTCTTTACTTCACGGTAGCCGCCGGTGGAAAGGATGCCGTATCGGAGGGCCAAACGTTTATTGCGCAATACTACAACCGACCTTTCGAAGCCGTGTCGAAGGCCATGCTTTGTGTCTCCGGCTCTTGGGATGAAGTGATCGACACGATTGAGAGCTACCGTGAAGCAGGCGCCCGCACGGTCGTCCTACGATTCGCCACAAGCAACCAGATTGGGCACCTGGATTCCTGCGCCGAGTTTCTTGCCCGGCGCGGCTTGCTCGTCAACCACCCTTCAATCTGAGATCTGCAGCACGACCTTGCCGAATTGCCTGGCGGCTTCGAGATATTGCTGAGCGACGGCTGCGTCTTTCAAAGGAAAGACGCTGTCTATAATCGGCCTGATCTGCGCCGCGGTCATGAAGCTTAGCAGCTGGCGAAACTCTTCTCGGCTCCCTAGAGTCGAGCCGTAGATTTTCAACTGCTTGGAAAAAATAGCCGTAAGATCATCATTGGGTTGCCCTCCCGCCGTGGCACCGCAGGTGACCAGGCGTCCTCCGCGCGCTAAAGCCGCCAGGCTCTTTTGCCACACTTCTCCTGCTACGCAGTCGAGCACGACATCAACGCCTCGGTCATCGGTGAGCACTTTCACTTGCCGCGCGAAATCCGCTTGCCGGTGATTAATAGTGTGATCGGTGCCCAGCTTGATCGCCAGCGCCAATTTTTCATCGCTACCGGACGTGACGATGACCTGCGCGCCGATTTTATTGGCCACTTGCAACGCCGCGCTCGCCACTCCGCCGCCGATGCCTACAATAAGAAGAGTCTCTCCGGGTTTGAGTTGAGCATTCGTGATCAACATTCTCCACAGAGTAAGGAAGACGAGAGGAAACGCCGCCGCCTCTGGAAAGGAAAAGCCGGCGGGCAGCGGAAAGCAGTTCTGTGCCGGCAGCTTGACGTACTCCGCGTAGGTTCCCTCCAACCGCTCGCCGAGTACACGCACACGGATGCACATGAAATCTCTGCCGGTCAAGCAGAATTCGCAGTCGCCGCATCCGGTGGCGGGGTAGAGGCAAACGGCGTCGCCTATTTTGACACTTCCGGGCTTTTCGCCGATCTCAACCACCACTCCGGCCCCATCAGCGCCCAGAATATGCGGCAAATCAAAGACCGCGCCTGTGGCTCCAAGGCGGTTCCAAATATCAATGTGGTTGAGAGCCGATGCCTTTAATCGGACGACGACCTCGTCGGGCGAGGTTAACTTCGGCTCCTCCGCATCTTCATAGAAGAGCTGATCCGCTCCTCCATAGCCATGCATCCGAACGGCTTTCATAAGCGTCGATGACTTTTCGCTAGCAAGCCATCTTTTTGTTGTCAATCAAGTAAATGGGTTCGTCAGATTAACCGCCAATCTGTTCTGAAGCCGCTCCTTCAATGGCAGCGCGAGCGTTTACGACGGCTTCCAGATGCCTGTGTACGGGGCACCAAGGCGCAGTTCCCAGCTCTGCCCATCGAAGGCAACCCGCTCGACCGAGTTAAGATCAACGCCATCAAGACAACGGGCATTGACCATGTAGTTGGAAGGATTCGCTCGTGGACGATAAAAGGCGGCAACGCCGCAGTGGCGGCAGAAGTGGTGAAGCGCGCGCTTGGTGCCAAACTGATACGTCGCAAGATCAGCCTCCCCTTGGATGAGGCGGAACCTATCGGGGGTGACCATGTGGTGGAGGTAGCCCTTGCGCGTACAGATCGAGCAATTGCACTCGCTCACGCGTGTAAGCTCAGTGCGAATCTCGAACCGCACGCGCCCGCAGTGACATGAGCCTTGATAGGGCTTCATTAGTCCGATGGTAGCCATGCTTATTTTCCTCTTGGCCTGTAACGTAAAGGTCAGGCGACGCTTTGAACTGAAGCGTCTGGTTAGCCATTGATTGCTCGACCACGAGACAATTGATCGACCCTCTTGAGGAGAGTTGGAATGCGGAACTCACCGTGCATTTCTTGAATATGATGCGTCGCATCGGACAAGCGCATGCCAGCCGCGGTGACATACAGCGGAGAAAGACTGCGGCCCCTCGTGACCTCACGTGCTAACTTGACGCCGAGAAACATCGTCTTAGCGACCCCGATAATGGCAGATTTCGAGCCTAGGGCCTCATAAAGATGGGCTCCTAGACCCGGATGCCGTTCATCTCTCAGCCACACGTAGCCATCGATGATGACCGCGTCTGGTGGCTCATCGACTGCTCTCAGGGCTGCCAACAAGCAAGGCAGCTCACGGCGGAAAAACTGGCCGGATACGTATGGTTCAACCTCTCTGATCTGTACCACGGCCTCAGACGCTGGTCTATCGTCTGACCACGCTTGAAACAGCACACAGGCCGCAATGGCGCTTGTGTCTCGATAATGGACGTCAACGCAGGCGATCATCGGGGTTTGAAGGCGGCTTCCATCCGGCTAACGCGCCGATGAAGCGCGCGCTAAGCGGCGCGTTCCATTGGCTGATTATAAAGCTTAACTACTACTGATCCAGCAATAAAGTCGTGCAGAGATCTACGCTTCCTGTTAGTTAACATGGTTGCAATCTCAATAAAAACAACAACAGTGCGCCGTAACCGAGCAGAAGAAACCATCGAGGAAGCTCCGTCGACACGTCGACAAACGCTATTGAGATAATCCAATATAGTTGCGAAGGATTGGTCGTGGCGAGTCGGTGAAAGATGAGAAGAGTCAGGCTTCTCGGCTAGTTTGAATTCTTTCAGCAGATGAACTAACTCTACCTCGATCCGTTTCACAGGAGGAATGATCGTGGCGTATCGAGTCATCGGTCAATCGGAACCCCGAACCGAAATGATGGGCAAGGTCACGGGCGAGGCGCGTTATACGTCTGACGTGCTGCTGCCGGGAACCCTCTGGGCCAAGACTCTACGGAGTCCCTATCCTCACGCGCGCATCGCTCGCATCGACACTTCTCGCGCTGAGAAGGCGCCGGGTGTCCGCGCCGTTCTGACGGGTGCAGATGTGAAGGGCATCCTTTATGGTCGCCGTTATCGTGACGTGCCCGTGCTGGCTCAGGATCGGGTGCGCTTCATCGGCGAACGGGTGGCAGCGGTGGCCGCAGACGATCTTGAAGCCGCGCGCCATGCTGTGGAGCTCATCCAGGTGGACTACGAAGAGCTTCCCGCCGTTTTGAATCCCATTGACGCTCTCCAGGAAGGCGCGCCGATATTGCATCCGGAAGTCAACAGCTACCATGGGCTGCCAAAGCCTCTGGAGAATCCGTCGAACGCCTACGTTCGTGATGTTTTTGAGCGCGGAGATCTCCAAGTCGGATTTGCCCAATCCGACCTGATTGTCGAGAACACGTTCACGGTTCCGCGTGTGCATCAGGGATTTTTAGAGCCCCATTGCTGTTTGGTCTGCATCGATGATCAGAATCGAGCTCAAGTTTGGTCGCCCAACAAGGTGCCGCATGGCTTGAAACAGAGCCTGTCGACCGCGACCGGCATTTCGCCGGAAAGCATTCGCGTCAATCCCGTCTCCATCGGCGGCGACTTCGGCGGCAAAGGCGCTCCGATGGACGAGCCCATCTGCTACTTTCTTGCCCGACGCACGGGCAGGCCGGTGAAGATGGTGATGGAATACCAGGAAGAGTTGCTGGCCGGCGCTCCGCGGCACGCAGCCTTGTTTGAACTAAAAACAGGTGTCAAGCGAGACGGGACCATGGTCGCTCATCAGGCGCGTGGCATCTTGGACAGCGGAGCGTACGGCGGATTTAGACCGGGAGCCGTCGTCGGTGGAGCTGCGCACGGTGCCGGCTTATATAAGGTTCCTCACTCCCGCGTCGAGGTGCTGCGCGTTTACACGAACAACATACCCGGCGGTCAAATGAGGGCGCCCGGCGAACCGCAGGCGTTTTTCGCCGCTGAGTCACAGATCGATTGCGTCGCACGCCGGCTCGGAATGGACCCAGTCGAGTTTCGTCTCAAGAACCTCATTGAAGAAGGAGACCAAACGCTAACGGGCCATCACTATAAAGAAGTCAAAGCCAGAGAGACGCTTAACGCGGCGATCAAGTCAGCCGGATACAAGGCTTCCAAGCGTAAGGGGATCGGCCGCGGCGTCGCGATGGGCTACCGCGCCCCGGGGGGCGGGGCAACTTCCGTGGGCGTAGAAATGACTGCCGACGGGTCGGTGATCATCCACACGTCGTATTATGAGCAAGGCACCGGAACCTACACGACACTGCGCCAGATCGTCGCTGAGGAGCTTTCGCTCAGCCCTGACGAAATTCGCATTAACATTCTCGACACCGACCTCGGAGTTCCCTTCGACAGCGGCATCGGTGGCAGCCGCGGAACCCGAGTTGCCACCGGAGCAGCATTTCAAGCGGCCCATCAGGTCAAGGAAGAGATGCTGGAGGCCGCCGCGAGGCTCCTCGGCTGGCCGCGTGCGGAAATCATGCTGAAGGGTAGAGAGATCCTGCAAAAAAAAACCGGCCACCGGCAGCGCTGGGATAAGCTGCTGCGGGAAATGGGGCGCTCGATTTTCCACCAAGCCGTGAATCGCGACGACGAACATTCTCCCGTCACTGCTTTTGCCGCCCAGGTTGCCGAGGTCGCCGTGGACGTGGAGACAGGAGAGGTCACTCTTCTCCGTCTTACTACGGCCCACGACACGGGGGTTATCGTTAACCCCATCGGCCATCAAGGGCAGATCGAGGGCGGCGTCATCCAAGGCGTGGGTTACGGATTGATTGAAGAGGTCTCAGTCGACCAAGGGCGCGTGACGACGGTTAATTTCGGTGATTACAAGCTGCCGAACGTCAAAGACATTCCAAAGCTAAAGACGGTGATCGTGAAGGCCGATAACGGTGTCGGTCCTTACAAGACCAAGGGAATCGGTGAAAATCCCATTTCACCCGTGGCGCCCGCAATTGCCAATGCTATCGAAGACGCAGTCGGAGTGCGTATTCACGACTTGCCCATCACGTCGGAAAAAGTCTACCAGGCTCTCCAACGAGCAAGTGAAAGCAGCCGCGATCCTTCCACCCTGCGGTGACGTTGTGATGAACGTTCACGGCTTGGCAGCCGTTGACTTCATCAGTTTATCTTGAGTAGCCGCCTGATATTGCCCGCCATGATCAATCGGAGATCCTCGATCTTGAGCTTTAGATGCCTCTGGGCGTGCTTGACGATCTTTTCGATTTCCCAGTCCATTGGGTTAAAAGGGTGGTCCGAGCCGTAGAGGACACGGTCGGGGCCCGCCCAGGAGATCGATTCGCAGAAGAAAGGCAACCAACCCACGCCCGAGCTGTCCATGTGAACGTTTTCACATTTCTTGGCGATCTCGACTACGTCCCGCACGCCTTCGACTAGTCCCGAATGGCCCATGATGATCGGCAGCTTGGGAAAATCTTTGGCCACTTCACCGATCCGTTTCGGACTGGCGTTTTCTCCTAAGCCGCAGTGAAACAGAACGACCAGCCCATGGTGCTGCGCCGCTTCCATCAGAGGATAGACCTTTTCTTTATCGTTAGCCGGGCAATGTTCGATCAGCGGATGAATTTTGATTCCCTTGAGACCAAGCCTGACGCCTTCCTCCAGGACCTGCAATGTATCCTTTGGCCCGTTCCCCGGGCTCAATCTCATGAAGCCATGGATCCGTTCGCCGTGTTGCTTCATCGCGTTGGCGATGTACAGATTGGTTTCTCGATAGTCCGATGGCTCCCCTATGCCGATCGCGAAAGTGACGACGCCATCCACGCCGGCGGCGTCCATCGATTGCAGCATGTCTTCCGCCATAAATTTCATGATCGGAGGAATCTGGTGGATGGCGAGTTTTTTTCGCGCGCCCATGTGCGAGTGCGCATCAATGACCTCGATCCGTTCCCCTTCCACAGAGATCATGGTTTCCCTCCTTGACCTTCTCGAAAAACAATATCCAATCGAATATTCTGTGTCGAGTTGTGAATTTAAAATACTCGTCTTTGTTAGATGCTGATGGGCATGTGACGATCACTCAAAATAGCTCTCTTTCGCTTTTCCTCTCTTCTCTGGGGCGCCAGCGAAGCAAATAAGATTCCGCTCGGTTGATCGCCTCGTTGCACAAAACGACAACCAGGGCCAGAACCAGAATGCCGCCCAAGGCGCCGGTGGTGGAAAACAGTGAGGTGTTATAGTTGATGAGGTAGCCTAACCCTTTGCTCGCAGCGATGAACTCGCCCACCACAGCGCCGACGATCGCATAAGGAACGCTGATCTTTAAGCCCGTGGTAATCCATGGAATGATCGCCGGTACGGTGACCTTCGTCAGGATCTGGCGTTCCGTGGCTCCCATGATGCGCAATATATTTTTAAGCTCCGCGTCCACGCCTTTGACGCCGGCGTAAGTATTGAATAAGGTTAGAAAGAAAACCACGATCACGACCAGAATAATTTTCGAGGTCGGCCCAATGCCGAACCAAATAATAAACAGGGGGGCGAGCGCAATGCGTGGAATCCCATTAAAGGCGACGACGTACGGATCTAAAATCTGCGCCAGGGTTTCTCTGCGGCCGAGAAGAAAGCCCAAGCCGATACCGCTGATGGCGCCAATAAAAAATCCGCTGAAGGTTTCGTAAAGTGTGATCGCGAGATGGCCGAAAATAGATCCGTCGTTAATCACCTCGAACAGATACGCAAAAACCCGCGACGGGCTCGAGACCCAAAAGGGATCGATCAACCTTTCGGAACTCAGCTCCCAAAAACCCAGGAGCGCGAGCCCGAAGAGCAGCCGGTATAGAAAAAGACGCCCGCGGGTGATCATTTGGCCAGGAACTCGTTGGTAACGAGGTCAGAGTAGGGCACGCGCTTTTTCAATATTCCCGCCTGTTCAAGAACTTCCTGAGTGACCTGGAAGCTTCGCTCGCTCGTTCGTCCGTCAGGGCTCAGCGCAGGCAGTACCGACCTGGCGCCCTCCAACAGGAGATCGGGCGGAGTTTTACCCAAGGACGGCTTGAGCGCATCCGCAACCTGCTCAGGAGTGCTTTTGAGCGCCCACTGGTTTGCCCTGGTTAATGCCCGCACCATTCTGCGAACCAGGTCCGGCTCTTTGGCCACAGTCTCAGGACGCGCGATGAGGTTTTCCATGAGGAATTCAGGGATCGACGGATCTTCGCCTTTGGCATTGTTGATGAACATGATGGCGAACCCGCGGCTAATTGCCGTCTCCGGAACCGGCGGCGCGGTCAAGGCAACGTCAACTTTGCGGTTTTCGAGGGCGGCGAGCCAGGTTGGCCCCGCGCCGATGGGAATCACGTTGACGTCCTGTTGCGGTGCGTAGCCGGCCTTGCGAATGACAAAGGCAGCGAGGTGCGCCGTCAAGGCTCCCGGATTGGTGACGCCTACGGTGAGCCCCTTGAGCGACTTGATCTTGTCCGCCAATGGCATAGCTTCGCTAATCCCCTTGGCTTTCGCCACCTCCTTGTGCATCGCCCAGTTGATAAACTTTGTTGAGCCCGCTCATCACCATGAGGAGCTTCTTCCCCTCCTGGTGCGCCAAAATGACGTTGTCCCCTGTGGTGAAGCTAAACTCCACATCGCCAGCGATGAGCGCGCGGATGTCTGGGCCGCCGCCGCCCGTCGAAGTGATGTCCGGTTCAAGTTTTTCGTCCGCAAAGAAGCCTTTACTCTGCGCGATGTAGACTGGCGTCATGGAATGAGCGACGACGGGAATCGTCATCTTGACCCTTCTCGGAGCTTGGGCGTCTGCTGGGAAAGCAAACCAGCCAAGGCAAAAAAGCACGGTGAGAAAATTGTCGCGAGCCGCTTCATAAGAGATTCTCCTTTCTATGCTTCGGCTAGGTTTACTTCAGGGCGCAATTCCTGCCACAACCTTTCATGGGCGGCGCGAAACTGCGCGCTTTCATGGATTCTAAATACGTCTCTCGGGCGAGTTATGCCCACGTTTTCAATCAATTTGATCTTGCCGGGTCTGGAAGTCATGAGCACGACCCGATCCGCGAGCGTAATCGCTTCGATCAAGTCGTGGGTGATAAAAAGAATCGTTTTTCTCGACGCCGACCAGAGCTTAAGAAGCTGATCCTGCAGCACAATCCGAGTCTGGGCATCCAGCGGACCAAAGGGCTCGTCCATCAGGATCAATTCAAGATCGTAAATCAACGTGCGGATGATGTTGGCTCGCTGTCGCATGCCGCCCGATAGCTCGTGCGGATAATGGTCCTCGAAACCGCTCAAGCCGACCCGCTTGATTAACTCTTGCGCCCGATTTCTTCGTGCGATTTTTCTATTTTCCGAATCTCTAATGCGATTTCCACATTTTGGAGTAAGGTGCGCCAGGGCAGAAGGTTGTCCTTTTGGGTGACATACCCGATTTTGGTGCAAATGCCGTTGATCGGATCGCCGCGAAAGACAATGCGACCGGAGCTTGAGTGGAGAAGCCCGACGATCAAATTCAACAAGGTCGACTTGCCACAGCCCGATGGGCCGACGATCGTTACAAACTCGTCTTCGGCGACGGTTAAATCGATGGAATCGAGGGCCAAAACTTTCCTCCCCCGCACATAGATTCTTTGGCAATACCTTCGATCGAGAGTAGCGTCACTTTCGCTCCTGAGGCGTGGTTTGCGCGATGAGATCAGCCCTTTATGCCCCTTGGGTTCAAATATTCACGGCTCTGGTGGCGTTCACGCCAAGCACTTGGTTTCTCTCTTCATTGCTGAGGTTTATCAGATTGACCTTGCGGACGGGCTCGAAATCACCCATGGCCATGGGATAATCCGTGCCGACCACCACACGATCCGCGCCGACAACCTGGATCAAGTATTCTAGTGCCACGGCGGAGTGGACGATCGAATCAAAATAGAGCTTCTTAAGATAAGTTGACGGCGGTTGCGAGATATTTTTTCTAAACTCAGCCCTGAGTTTGTAGGCATGATCGAGTCGCCAGATATTGAAGGCCAACAATCCTCCGCCATGAGAAAGACAGAGCCGCAGGTTTGGGTACTTCTCAAACATGCCCTTTAGAATCATGCGCTCGATCATCAACGTCGTCCGAAACGGAAAGTGCACGACGTTGCCGAGCATACCCGTCATTGGATCCGCCGTATCGATGCCGTCTTCGAGGGGATGGACAAACAATAAGAGATCGAGTGCCTGGATCGCTTCATAGAACGGCTCGAAGTCAGGATCATCGCGCAGTTTTTCGCCGACGGCGGTGCCGATCTCCAATCCTTTCAGTCCGATGATTTTCGCCTCGCGAGCAATGGCGATCGCTTCGGGAATATCTTGTAAGGGTACGCTGCCAAAGCCGACGAACCGGTCCGGGTGCTTCTTGACGACGGCCTGAATCGCTTCGTTCTGCAAGCGCGAGAAGTATGCCGCAGGAGCCGCATCATCCCAATAAAATAGCAGGATCGGCGATGGCGAGATCGCCTGCAGGTCGATGCTCATCTCATCAAGAGCTTTGATTCTCGCCACGGGATCGTACGCACCTTCGCCCAGGTTCCCTCTCATTCCACCTCCCGAGCTAACCGTGAGTTTGCCTTTCTCTAACTGGATTTTAGGCGACTTGTCCTGGTATTTGCCCGGATTTGTCAGCGCCTCGATGGGAAAGAAATGAGAGTGAAGGTCAATGTTCATAACGCCCCGCCTCTGTTGGCGTACCCTAATACACTAATCAACCTGTCTTCCACCAGTGGAATTCGGTTCGCTCCACCTAAATCTAGCAATTTTCGTTACTAGCGGTCGATCGGGAATCGGTGGATTAGAGCGTCGTCCCAGCAGGATCAGAAGAAGTTGCCAATCGCTCGGTCGGATTATTCGTGCTGTTGCGCACCGGGAAAGCCGGGCCGCTCCTCAAAGCCGGCGCAATACCTCCGT
>OCZV010000426.1_pt1 | contig 15312 bp, 11 predicted proteins | sample 1539051 | NCBI WGS metagenome assembly OCZV01 (sample SAMEA3113581, study PRJEB22503) | soil metagenome
CATTAGGATAGAATAAGCCAGTTCTTTGAACAACCTATTAATCACCTAAACTCTACTACCAAGTAACTGCACCAGTATCAAAATTGCCACAAAGTGTACGTTATTAACATAAAGACTGGACAAACCAATCTAAAGCTATAACCGAGCATTCTTGGACTTAGTTCGGGTAATGGTGGTTTGATCACATCTAAGAGACTCTTAGCCTTGGTGGTTTAAATATGCTAGCTCTAATGAGGAGGGGTCTTACAGTGACTTCTGACACGACAGCGCAGAGATGGTCTCTCCGTAATCTCAAGATAAAAGATCTTAATCAACAACATTGATGCGTGATATACTATGAACACTCCTGTTAGTAAAGACATTGACGGTAGATATTATTGCCACTTCGCAGGAAAATGAGTAACGTAGAGAAGGAATAAGCGAATTGCCTCGTAGCGAGAGATCAAGGCCAGAGGCAGATAATAAGGGAAGTGACAAATACAGAACCCTCAGGGAACCCAGTGTCCACTGTTAACTATTACAACACTCACCTGTTATTTTAGGATAGAAGAGTTCCATAAGAAGACTCCTGCTCAATTAATAACCCAGTTCTGCGAGTAAACAACGTAATGAGATGGGTCATAAGCGTGGGCAGTATCGCTTTGGCTATTATGATAATGCTATTCCCGTCGTCCTTACTTTCTGAGGCCTTAAAGGAGGCTAAAGGACAGTTACTGCCAAGCTGTCCTATAGGTTATCAGAGAAATGTGCTCGGCACTTGTGAACCAGTTTCAAACTTACAGACTTGCCCTGTTGGATATCAAAGGAGTGCCTCAGGCATTTGCGTACCTATTTCAAGTTCTCAAACCTGTCCTGTAGGATACCAAATAGGCGTATCAGGCGTATGTGTGCCAATTGCAGGGTCAATAGGTGTAAACCCCTACGCGCCTCAGACGACTGTAACTCAGCCCCAGGCGACATTCGCTCAGCCTTCCTCTTCCACGGGCTTGATTTCTCCCACTCTAACTAGTCCTCAGTCAGTAGGTGAGATCTCACCCTGGTTTCCCTCATTGCCTGCGATCGCTTGTGGAGGAACTTCTACAATGACAACCATAGGATCTCTAGAGGGTGACAGTAATGATGATAATGGTAATAATGGCAATAATGACAAGGATGACAACAAGGATAACAACGGTGATGATGACGACGACAAGAAGGAATACGCTTTTCAAATAGAGTCAGATGGAGGACCATCTGCGGATCCTGAGTCAGTTGACGGAACAGTATTCGCTGGCGAAAAAAATATTGAAAGAAATAATGGCAGAGATTTTGACATAAAGGATGTGTTCAACGATTGCCAGGTTTCAATGTTTAATGACTAGTATAATATAGAATACTATAAAATGGATTTCTCCATCCACCAAGTTTATAGACACTAGTTCAGCTCTGTTCAGCGTTAAACTAATTGTGTAGCTTTGATTTCATAATCTTTCCTCATGTTCTTTACAACACCTATCGAGTAACCTATGTTTTATTTCCTGTAGCGGACCGCTATAATTTTTGATACAATCTAGTTTGTCTATTTTGGTACCCCCATATAGCGTGTAGATTTATCGGAAAGTTTCCGCTCTGGTGTTCTTACTTAGGTCTATTACTAGTAAGCGCAAAATTTGAGATAAACGTACTCCGATAGGAGAATCCCATTCATACCTGTTCAATTATGACAACTCGTCTTGTTATTTTCGACATATCCTGAAATACAAACAACTTGTCTGATATCACAAGAGACATTGGTACCCCGTACTAGCGTAACTGCTGATGCTATCGTAGGTCTTTCTACTACTGACACTTCATCAGCTTGCTGTCACCAATGCAGCAGGTGTGGAATCCTGTATGAGTGTGCCGAAACTAATCTCAGACACCAATGTAAACATCCATTCTCCAGTTTCAAAACAAAATGCATCTCCTGTGCTATCAGATATTAATCAGTAACCTAACTGTTATCAAGAATATTTAGGCTCATTTTCCCGTATCAGTTCTCTACTGAGTGAAAATTAGAAGTATGCAAAGAATCTAAGGAATCTTACTATGACGACGTCCACCACTTTTGTATTTAAACTCATAATACGGAACGCTAGAACAATAATGATATAACCTGATATATTTTAGACAAAGAGAAGGGTCAGAAACAGTATTAGTGGAGCAGACAATTGTAAAGTCTCCTAGGATGATTCAGAAAGCAGCAGAATGTTGTTAAGTCTAATCCAAATGTATACTATTGCAATCATGAGTGAAACCTAAAGTCGATGTGCTGGAAAGGACAGAGTGCGAGTATAACCATTGAACAACCAAAAGAATATCATTCTAAGAGCCACAATAGCAGTCGTTATCGTGTTGACCGCAATCCTCATAGTTGTGCCCTATCTATTTCACGACGATATGTATGACGATTTTGAGGGTAGTACATATGCGTTAAATGACCGTAATGTATCACCAAATAAGAAGTGGATCAATGTCTATAATGGCGGAGGATCTTCCGGGGTCCGAAATGACTTTAATGATGCTGATAACAATGTATTTTTTATGTATCCAAAAATAGCGAAATTTGCTAATGAAACTTTTGCAAACCTGGTAACAACTACTGCTAACTTTTCTAACTTTAACATGAGTGTAGATGTCAAGACAGAAAAACAACTAAGAGAGAATTCTTCCCCCAATACATGGGAAGCAGCATGGATACTTTTTAGATATACTGATGATTTCCATTATTACTGGTTTGTTCAAAAACCAAATGGGATTGAGTTAGGCAAGAAAGATTGCGATACTTGTACCGATCCTTTTGATGGCCAAGAGTTCCTTTATACCGATGAGAACCCTACCTTGAAATTAGGCGAATGGACTAACTGGAAATTAAGTGCGATTGGAAATAATATCACAGTATCCATAAATGGGACAGAACTAATCAATTTTACAGATATTGAAATGTCACCCCAGTTATCAAGTGGGTCAATTGGTTTTTATGATGAGGATGCCTCTGTTGCATTTGATAACATTAGGATAAAGGAATTCTAGCATCCAAAGTGACACTATTGTTCCGCTTCCAATTCATAGCAAGAACGCTATAAAAGAAATCTAATGACTTACTCTATGGTATCATGGCTGCCAAAAGAAGAAAGGAAATTGTGCGTCGTTATACGGAAGTAACAAGCCAGCACTGATCACTATTATGGAAAAAGTAGGAATATCAGAATGCTATTCAAAGGTTTGCGCAAAATAAGACGGGGGACAAGTGATAAAAGCGAAAACTGTAAACAGATTTTGGAAAAGATGATAGGATGCAGTATAAATAATTCCTTTGGCTTGATTCCTGGATTCAAACTTGAGCGAATAGTAGAACATACAAATACAAATACTGATAGACCTCTCAAAAGTTGGAAGTTTGATGTCTAGTGCAGGTTAAATTATATAATTTTAAATTATGCCTATGTATTTAGGCATTCGGTTCCTTGAATGGCCAAATTAGGACAAAACAACTCCCAATGGCTTTATTATCTCTCTCTGGAAATTAAAGTAATCTTATCCAGATCAGGGCCATATTAGAAACTTTTTGGCTAACAAGCTCTTAATAGCTATATCACTTAAAGCGTATGAGACCATTTATGGAAAATCCTAAGTCAAGTAACAAACCCCCATCAATTACTTCTATCCTAAAAAGGGTATCAGACGATAAGACTTTAGTTCTTTTCAATAGCATTGCTGTCTCTTCAACCAATAATGATAGATACATACCATTAAAAGAGATGAATCTAACTACAAAGCAATACTACTCTAGAATCTCTGGTTTGACGGATGCTGGCTTAATTAAAAGACACAAAGGAAAGTATTTTCTAACTCTGTTGGGGAAGGTAGTTTATGAATCACAAATGATAATAGGCAAAACACTTGCCTACTACTGGAAGCTAAAGGCAATAGAATCAATTGAAACTTCTACTGCTTCTGGGATTCTAAATGAGGAGATCACACAACTGATTAATGCTTTGATAGACAATCATCAAATCAAAGATATCCTTATGAAGGTGCCTTCAAATTCTTCTGATGAAAGAGACCTAAAGAAACAAGCTTCAACAGCTTTAATAGAGTAATACGGGTACAGAATCACAAGAAGCAAGAACAAAAGCAACATACAGAGATAGCTACCTTAAAAGTTCAATCTCTAATCTTTTAATAAGTTCACTAACTGCAATTGGCTTTGGAAGAAAGCATTTTATTTGCAAAGACGGGTATTTTTCTTTCAATGCTTTATCTTCCACATTATACGCACTGATAAAACAAACCTTAATTTTATTGTCTATCTTTTCGATCTTGATGGATAACTCAAAACCATTCATCTGCGGCATTTTAATGTCCAAAAGAGCTAGATCATAAAAGTTTGGTCTAAAATTCTCCAGGGCAATCAAAGGTTCATTGTATGTATCAACTTCGTATAGCCCGCTATCTTCTAAGACAAGACCAAAGGTCTCGGTAATATCTGGATCATCGTCCACGATCAATATTCTTCTTTTTTTTGCACCTAATCGTGATTCTTCTGCAGATGACGGATCCTGCTGGGATGACGATGCCAACTTATCTACAATTGACTGAAACAAAGAATACTAAAAAAACTACCTAGTAAATACGAGTTGGTTTGTCATTCTGAGGAACTCAGGGACTATTTTCGTTGACACAGAAAAAATGTCTGCTAGCAGGACTTGTATGGCACCAAGTTACGCATTCCACGATAAAGAACATTAGAAATTCAGTGCTTCGCTCCCTATTGCAAAGATCTTCCCAGCATTAATAGACCAGCACTCGATTAGCTGATGCTTAATGACTGAAGGAGACAGGAATGAGACTTAAGATAGAGAGGATAGCTTTATTGAAGAATTGAAGAGAAATAAGGAGCGCAGCCAGATTTTCGGCTTTAGTCTCTAAGTATGTGTTGATTCTACTCGAAGCACAACCCTTCTCGTGTTAAGGGGTTTCAGCGTAGCGAAAGTTTCTAGGATTGTCACACGGACAAGGCGATTAGTCAGTTCCGATCAAGAAACAGCAACAACATGTCCTCCATTAATCCCAACGTCTGTCTTTTGCCCTTAATTTCAGCGTGATTATGTCAACATACTCCTGATATCTCGAACGAGATTAGCCATCAATTGAGATACCTTATCCTTGCTTATTGAGCCTGTAACGAAAGCAGATTTCCCACCGCCGCGAGCACCCAAGTATGAATAGTGATTGAATAATTTATCACACTCAATATAGCTTAAAGACTGGCTTCTTGCAAAAGTCACCGATGCAAGATTTTCATTTTCAATTGGTATGTGGGCCATCAAGACCACGATTTCCTTGTTAGGGGGTGAGATCTTTCTCCCAATAAAGCCTCGAATTTCGTTTTCATCTAGGCCATACATTACATCTTGAATAAGCCTCACATTCTCACCTTCACCTAAGGTACTATCTCTTAACTTGTCAAGATATCTTGTTGTAAGCCTCTTTAACTTTAAAGATTTGATCTTTTCTTCATTGTTTAATCTCTTGACTGTATCTTCTAGGGTGTTGATATTCGCTCCTAGTTCTTGACAAATACGTAACAATTTCCAGGATAATTTCATTGATGCTTCCTTAGCTTGGTTTTGTACCGTGAAGATTATTTCATATCCTGAGCCTGATTCCGTTCTTGAAATCCCGGTGACAAGAAAAAATTCGCATTCGCGCAAATTCGAGGCGTGATCCATTGCACAGGCGGCCACATCATGTCCTTCAATTACAATTACCCTTATAGGCTCCCCTTTTTCCTTTATTCTTTCCTCATTTGCTCTGAGACCAGGGAAATGTTCCCTTGCCTTGGCCAAAGTTTCAAAAGAATAAGTTTGTATATTTCTTCCGATATCTATTAGGGAATTGACTTGATGCTCAGCTTCAATGACTGTTTGAAGATCCAATTCTGGAAGTCCAATATGTATGCTGCTATTATTTTCTCGATGCTCTACCTTTCTTACACTGAGGGTTGAACCAAGAATCTTTTGCATTGAACCTACAAAGGCATGTTCCGCAGTATGTGCTAATCTATTGTGCATATGATTTTGTAATAAATGAATAGATCAGCGGAAAAATTACCTGTTGGGTTTAGATAACCTTTGAATATCACGTACAATTACGGTACAATTTCCAACTCTGGCTGTTGTTGTTCTCCTTCCTGTCTGCCTTGAAGGTCTGACTGCGGAATCTCTCCTAATGTTACATTAATTTGGCTGCTGCGACCATCCCTAAGGACGTTAAGCTGCGCCATGTCACCTGCTTGCTTCTCATTGCTAAGATATGTCAAAATATTCTCAAGTGAGGTAACTGTTCTATTATCAATGCCTATAATAATATCGCCCCCTAGTGCTATTTCTCTTCCATCGATGTTTTCTATTATATAGCCACCACGAATTCCAGCTTTATCGGCAGGACCGCCAGCTGCGACTTCTACTACTAAGAATCCTCTTGTATCTGGCGTTAGACCTATTGCCTGGGAGACTTCTGGCGTCAGGGAAATTCCAGATATCCCAAGCCAGGCTGGTCTTCCTTGATTCTGCTGCTGTTGCTGCTCCTGCGGTAATGACTGTTGCAATGATACTGAGCCAGGACGGGCTGCTAGGGTCGTTGGAAGAGTTTGTGTAATGTTACCGTCTCTAAGAACGGTAAGCCGCACCTGATCTCCGACATTCTTCTCCCTTTCTAGATAGCTTAAAATATCATCAATTTTTCTGACGGTGTTATTATCAATTGCAACTATAATATCGCCTCCCAATGCAATTTCTCTTCCATCAATGTTGTCTATTTTATAACCACCTCGGATTCCCGCTTTATCGGCAGGGCTTCCTGAGGTGATGTCCGTCACGAGAAATCCTTTTGCTTCCTTTATACCCACCGCCTCAGCAATTTCTGGAGTTACATCAGTTCCTGAAACCCCCAGCCACGGATGTTGATACATTCCAGAGCTTATTAGAGCAGGAACGACTTTCTTGAGTGTATTTGAGGGTATTGCAAACCCAACTCCAGCAGATTCTCCTGTAGATGAAAATATAGCAGTGTTCATCCCAATGACTTCCCCTCTAAGATCAAGAAGTGGTCCTCCAGAATTACCAGGGTTGATCGGTGCATCTGTTTGAATTACATCAGGAATTGAAAACGAACCTCTCCTCTGTGTCTCCCTGAGTTCTTCGTCAGGGTTAGTCGGTGGCAAGGACGGAGGCGGCTCATCTCCCGGTGGCTGCTGCGGAAGGCCTGGAATAGAAGGATCCTGGGGCGGGGGAACTGGTATGCCATCGGGCAATGGCGGCACCTGCTCCTCTTCGGAGGACGGAATCAATCGCCCAAGTCCACTCACTATGCCTTCTGTCATTGAACCAGAAAGACCAAAAGGGTTACCAATAGCAACAACCTGCTGACCCACTCGTAATTCCGAAGAATTTCCGATGGGTAATGGAACGAGTCTATCCCTAGCATCCTCTGGAATGTCAATTATCGCTATGTCTGAGAAACGATCTGCCCCCACCAGTGTAGCCGGATAAATGGTCCCATCTTCAAATGCCACATTAATATCAACGCCGTTATTTGTTTCTCCTCTGACTGACTCGCTTGATAACACGCTTGGTGCAATAACGTGATAGTTTGTTACTATCAAGCCATCATTATTGTAGACGAAACCAGATCCTATTCCCGAACGAAACAAATCCAGCTGATCTGATCCAGAGGTTGTAGTCACTTGAACAACCGATTTCTCGACTCTTTCAAATAGCTCAGGTAATGTTAGATCCTGAACAGTAACGTTCCTACCGGCATCAAGAGTACTGTTCTCTAATAAAGCGGAGGTTCTGTTGTTATTGTATCCAAAGGTGCCCCCAATAGTGTTGTTTGCTATTTGGGCTTCCGCAAACTTTAGGTAATTTTCAACTTGGAGTGTCGAGAAAACTAGAACAAGACCCATAGATATTGTGAGCGTGACAGAAAGCAAGCTGAGAATACGGTTAGATGTGTGATCCGGAAGTCTAACTAAGATATTATTCATATAGTAAGAGTCCTACAAAAACAGCTTCAAAGAGCAGTTATAAATTTTTGTTATTACGCGATCCAAAACAGAATAGCCTGCAAGTATAACCACCATCATCAGTTCTTGTTTTTTCAGATTATGGTAAAAACTCATAACATGGAGCTGGGAGCAGTTAGCATTCATGATAGTACCAATGCACCCAAATAAAGAGTAAGGTGCCATCCGAGGAATTAGTCGGGTTGATAGTTTTACCTTACTTACTTAGCACCTTGAAAGGCCAATGCGGTAGGTGGGCTCTGAGCTAACAAATCTGCTCAATAAATGTTGGTTCATTTTCAGTGGTATGATAGAGAAATGCGCAAACAACCTGTCATATATACTGATTATCAGTGAGCCTCAAGTAACATACAATCTTCGTCCTAATAATATGGCTGGGATAATAAGCAAGATAACAGCAAGACCTGCATAAATTCCTACTAGCCCACTTAGGAATATAGAGTCAAGTATAATTATCGATAAAATCAAGGTCTTGATTGTACGCTGTATTTCGTGGCTGACGTTGGTTCGATTGATATTGCTGGAATTATCTTTCTTGACTTTCAAAGATGCTTTTCTGTATTGAGTTTCTCCCACCATTCTTCTTGACCCACCGAGCTTAGTGAAAAGATGAAAGTAAGTAACAATCATTATGGATAAAAATATTATCATGTTGAAGATAAATGCGATATGCAAATACCCCAAGAATCCTACGATAAGAATAGAAACTACTGTAAGAAGAATATTTGAAAATGATAGAGCTATCGGAATCCAGTACGATTTGAAGAATTTCCCAGCTTCAGACACTTCCCTTCTGCTAAGTACGCTTATTGCTGCTGTATAGAGAAATAAGCAATAACCCACAAAGACTAACATCATGTCCATTGTTGGAACCACACCTAGAGCTGAGCTACCACCTAGAGTGACGTTCAGGAACCTAGCTGCACCCATAGCTAGGGGATTGCTAATAGCATTGCGTTTGAGTCGATAATTATAGCCAAAAATAACTGATGTTAACACGCAAGAAACAATGAAGCTGGTCCATCCCATGAATAACGTTAGGATGTTGGCTGCAGTAATAGATGATGCCGCCAATATTAACGCGCTTCTTACTGCTATGCTGCCGGAGGCTAATGGCCTCCCTGGACGTTCCTTCTTGTCAACTTTCATATCAAAATAGTCATTTAGAACTATTCCCGATGCATATAGAAGCACAGAGGAAATAATAAGCGCAAGCAATTGTTGGGGGTCTGCATTGCTTGGCGTGGTTGTAGCAAAGTACCCTGATAGGATGTTCGATGGAACAGTAAAAAGATTAGGAGCTCTGATTAGCAGAAAATATTTCTTGAGCATAAATTAGCATTCTACGTCTATTAGAGCCAACAAGTAGATAAGTGTGCCAGATCGCTAATTCTGCTGATAGCCCTAAGATTACTCTGTTAAAGCCGTATTACCATACAACTTAATGGTCTCTTCACATAATCGCGTCAGAATGAACTTGCATGGTACTTGTAATAGTACTTAAAGAAATGCACTTCAGGAGAATTGAGGCTTAGACGAATTCAAACTATGACGCTTAATGTCGTGTAAAAAGGAAATGACTGACAGATTGTTAGATTTTTCCGGTTGGTCCATAAGACCTCCTTTTCATTTTCCTTTTTTTCGCTATGGTGAAGAAAATAAAGGCAGATACAGCAACAACAATTCCCACGACTAATGCTGTTTGCAAATTGAACAATCCTATAAATGGTTTGGAGTCAACGCTGATTGGAAATACAAAAAGAAGATTTTGTGTTTCTGGCGAAGAAAGGGGGGTGGATCCAGTTCCTCGCGTGGCTACTTGATCCTGTATCTCAATACTGAACCCATAAGTATCTGGCTTTGCAAATTCATAGAAGTAAGTATAATGTCCATCGGGAACAACTATTGTATTTGACTTGTGTATTTCATCGCCCTGTTTGTAAAGCTTAATTGCGATAGGTACATCTGCCAAATCGCCTCCATTTATGCTACCAATTCTAAGGAATATTTTTGTATTCTCTCCAGCAAGCGGCTTTGATGGAAACGTTTTGAGCTCCACATCGAAGTTTCCAATCCTTTGGGTCAAAACCCCGCCAGTCAAGGAATCTGAATACGCTAATCGTAGAGGCAAAACTAAATTTGTCAACAGACTAGCAGCCAACAGCAAGATTAATGCATAGAACACATTATCATTCCAGTATTTGGTCAAATTCTATGTGCTATCTCTAATCAATATTCGGTATACCCTCATAATAAGTAATTCCACCGCGTCTCTTTTTGCGTGCTATTATGATCAAGTTAGCATTTTTATTATGTCCTTGTGTTCTGGATACATACCAGTTAGGGACTTTCTGTCAGCTAGTTCAAAATCTGTAAATGAAAACGCCGGAAAGACAGTACATCCGACTAACGCAAAAGATGACACATCGTTTACCCTAGCGCCAAACCACGAATCTCTTTTTATTAGGATTTGAAACAATTCTCCTTTGTCAGGTTCGTCCCCTAGTTTCAATTCCAACAATTTCCCCCCACATTTTTCTATCAAATATAGAGTCAGAGAGCTCCCCGTGTAAAAATGCCAAATTTCGTCTGCATGCCGCATTCTGTGAAATATCGAAACCTGAGATCCCATGAGCAAATAGTATATTGTGCTTGCTATAGAACGACCTTGACGATTCGGCGAATCGTTCTGCAATTTTTTCTTTACTTCTTTGCAAGATTCAGTTGTGATGTCAGCCCTGTAGGTCTCCCTATAAAAACCGCCTTCAGGGTGTTCAGAAAGTCGGAGCGCTTTGATCCAAAAGCTTGCACTCCCTATTTTACTAGAAGCTACCATTTATAATCCGTATTCGGGACAAATAGATAACTATATCCAGATCCCTTCCTTCATGAATGCGGATTATATCCCATCATTAAGATAACTATATCCGCCCGCGGTAATTCAAAATATTGAGACTTAATTATGAATGTTTTTTTTGAATACGGATTATATCCCATCATTAAGAATTTTCTTTCGCGCCAGTACTTTTGTCATGTCAGTTAGAATAATGGAACATGAAAATCGAGCTCATCTCATCGCACTAAGTACATGAATGTACGTAAGATGTTGTAAAATCTTGAAGTAAAATTTTTCCAAAGCCTTGTTTTGAAGTATTCGTTACCTCACGTGTAGCGATTACATGGATATACTTCAAAAATTTTAAAATATTAATCTTCAAGAAACTTTTCATATAAGGAGAGGTTAAACTCTGTCAGTGAAAATCCTCATAGCAGAAGATGACAAAGATACTGCTTTATTATTTAGGATGGCTTTAGAAAAGAGAGGTCATTCTGTTTTTACTACTAAAAATGGAGAGGACTGCCTAAAACTATATCACGATCATTTTCAAGATATTCGGGAAAAAACTGACTTAAGCGAACACATCCAACCTTTTGACGCGGTAGTGTTAGATTATAAAATGCCCAAGATAAATGGGATGGAGGTCGCAAAGGAAATACTTGCTGTAAATCCGCATCAGAGAATAATATTTGCTTCTGCGTACGTGAAAGAAACTTTGGTTGACTCAATAAAGGAACTAAACCAGGTCGTAGAACTGATGCAAAAACCTTTTGGAGAAAGTGCATTGATAGACACAATAGAAGATAAAGGAATCTATTCAGAATTACGAAAGTTAAATATCAATGTCAGTGATATTAAAGCTGCCAACTTACGCCACGAACAAATTAGGGAGATTCTGGACATATTGAGAAACATTCAAAAGGGAAAGACCTTTTAACTTGGCTTTTTTTGATTATGCTAGTAAGTGTTAATTATTCACTAGTGCATTGAGTAACTACTGGTTCCTTTTGGGGTAACAAACATGTATTGGAACGGAATCGCTCGAGCCTTAAATCTTAGGTTTAGGGAGAATCCAGCTTGGTTGGGATTGCAGTAGATGATGCATGAGACGGTGTGGGCACTGATGGAGAAGAGGCTGGCAGTGCAAATGCAAAGGTAGCTCCCTTGCCATCTTGGTTGTTTTCTGCCCATATTCTCCCACCGTGAGCCTCGATTATACTCTTGGATATGAATAATCCTAGGCCAGTGCCGCCTGTATCGGATTTTGTAGCAAACTTTGAGAACAACCTCGGTAGGATTTCAGGATCGATACCGCAGCCAGTGTCTTTTATGCTTACTACTACCTCATCTGAATCTCCAAATTTTTGAACAAATATTGATATACTGCCTTCTTCTGTGAATTTAATAGAATTTCCCAGAAGATTCAAAATAACCTGTCCCAGACGGTCTTTGTCTGCCTCAACGTAGATATCCTCATTATCCGGTTCATATTCCAATTTTACTTTGCCCTCTGCTATTGCTTGATGGCTGAGCAAATCTTTCATACCATAAACAACAATTTCGTTCATATCTACGATCTCTTTATTTAGCTTTAGTGTCTTGCTTTCGATCTTGGTAATGTCCAGAATTTCGTTAGCAAGTGTCTGAAGTTTTTTCGCGTTTCTGATTACAATGGAGACTCGTTCTTCATCAGGCATGCTGCTTTTTAGGGATTCAGAGCTGAGAACGAGGGGCTGTATGGGGTTTCTAAGTTCATGTGCTGCAATATTGATAAACTCCTTCTGCATCCGATCATGTGTTTTTAATTGTTCATACATTTCAGTTTGCTTCCAAAGTGTTTCAAATATTGATGCATAAGAAAGAACTGTTGCTTTACTATTAGAATAAGTGGCCAGTCCAAGCACAGAATAGACCGAACCATGTCTTGCCTCTTCTTTTTGTTCTATTGCTAGTGAATATTTTCTGTCTACCACTAACACTGACACTTTAGTTTGCAAATGTGGTTCAACGTATCTTATAGTCACGAGTTCTTCTTTTTTATCGTTTTTCCGACTGACCTTTTCCTTCGTTTCTACTTCTTCAACTAGCAACTTTAGGGACTGTTCATGGAAGGCTTCATTAGGTGCCACAATTCTAACTCTTACACCACGTTGTCTTACTGCTTCTTTTAATAACTCTATTAGTCCAGTATTTTTTGTTTTATCTTCTTCAGGTTGGAGGGCCTTGGACGAGGCGAAAATAAGCAAAATTTCGTCATTCGCAGAGTTTACCAGGTTATACTCAAGGTTATGAATTTCAGCAGGATTTTGAATAATTTCAATATCTTCGGAATCCACACCCTCTTCGATTGCATTTATTCTACTTTGTGCCTCAACTCCGTTCTTCCACAACTCATCAAAAACGGAAGAAAAGTGATCAATGTACGCGGTTTCGTTACTGCTCAGCAGGTTTTGACCCATTTCACCATAATCCGATTTCTGAATTGTTGCCAAAATCTCTTTGTCAGAAACAGAAAAATCAATTGGAGGCAAATTTTTCACATGCCTTATTTGAACTCCTATTTTCAAAAATGCACTGACAAGCTCTACATTCTCCCTGTTGATAGCTGTGACTATTCTAATTCCATCATGATCCCCGTGTCTGGCCTTTTCCACGACTTTTTCAACCGTATCAAAGTAGTTGTTACGTACCAACTGCAGGCCACTAGCTCGAAGACAAGCCGAAAAGTCAACTGAAGTGTCCAGAACCTCTTTTCCCTTTTTTACGATTTCGTCCATGTTGCGCAAAACCTTAATATCCTTTAATACAGAATTTAAGTATCGCCTCATATCGCCTTCCGTCATAGACAATTGTACTCCAGTATTGTGTGTCATGACCTTGGCGTTTGTTCTAGCACTTTCAAGAACCTTTTTCTCAAGCTGCTGCTGCATTTGAGCCGACCCTATGCTTACTAATAATTTAGCTTCTTCGATTGCAGACTTTCTTATAGTTTGGCGAAGATTTATGTCTCCTGACATTGATACTGCTGCTGAGTAGATGCCAACGTAAATGAGGTATGCGGATAATCCCATAGTAGACACAGCAGCGAGTCCAAATGGCGGATAGGGCGTAGGGGTTAAATTGGCCGCATTTACAATGAAAAGTAACGCAAAACCATACGCTGAAACAATTATGTAGTCTCTTACTGCGCTGTTCGGGCGAATGCTTTTTGCAACTATCCTGAAAGATAGACCAAATAATACTCCAGCCGCAGTAGCGTTTAACGATAGAAAAGAATAATAATAAAACGATTCGGAGTCAGTTTCGGGAATGTACAGGTCAAAATAAAGCAGGATATTGCTTAAGAAATAGATTAAGGGAATGGTCATAAGAACCCAAAATTTGACCCTGCCTAGTTTACTTAGCTTATCAACATAATGATACAATAAGAGAACAGTCGTGCACCAAACCAGCAAAGTAGATACTATGCTGGATTGGCGGTAGATATCTGATAAGAGAGAACTTAGTGTTCCGGGATCAAAGGACGGAAATACAATTGGAGAGCTGGAATTGATCACTTGATCCTTAATAATCAAATTATTGAAGTCTGCTATCACTGCAGCAGCAGATGTAAAGGCCAGAGCTAGTGCACTAATGCTGTATAACATCATAACTATGGAATTTCTGTTCGATTTGTACCACTTCAAAAGTCGAGTTGCAAATAGCCCTAGCAGAAACACATTTAATCCATAGCTAATTACCGTTGCAGCAATCAGATTGACAAGATGATATTGTCTTGTAATGAGTATTTCTAATACAACCGATACAAAAATTGCTACCAAAATGTACTGAGCCCAAGTTACTATCTTATGAGTGGTTTGAAGGAGGGACGACTTAGCCCTAATTTCCTTTGTTCTTTCCTTGACAAATTTCAGAATAAAGAATTGCCCAATGATGTATGCTGCAGTGATCAAAATAAACAAGCCTATTCCCGGACCGGAGATAATTCTATCTTGAATAAAGTCAGGAATAGATACAAACAGTGCATCTATCATTAAAGCTACAACAAGAAAGGTTATAACGAGAAAAATTTTGAGCCTATCGTTACCATAAAAGGACTTCCTTATAATATTTTGCCGGTTAATTGGAAATTTACTTTCCAAAGTCAGTTAATGAGAGCCCCAAAGCATATATAAGTTATCTCTTTATATATAGAACAAAATAGATTTATTTGCCGAAATTGGAACAACAGGAAAAAGTTCCTAATAAGGGGAAAGATCCTTTTTACAGAAAAAAATGCGGATAAATACAACAAAATAGCTGTAATATGGCGAAACAATCTAATTACCCCCGAACTATAGGAGTAATATGAATAATGCAATAT
>OCZV010000428.1_pt1 | contig 15295 bp, 11 predicted proteins | sample 1539051 | NCBI WGS metagenome assembly OCZV01 (sample SAMEA3113581, study PRJEB22503) | soil metagenome
ATCTCGGTCCGTCCGTTGAACACGACGAGCGACTCGGCGACCGTGCCGTCGATCATCGCGGTCCCGTTGAAGATGACCGCGTTCTGGAACGTCTCGCCCTCGGGCACCACGAGGCGACCGGTCACGACGATCTGGTCGTCGGTGTCCGGCCCATCGTCGTCCTGAGCGAACGCCCCGGGCGCGAGCGTCACGAAGCCGAGGCAGAGAAATACCGCGACGCTAAACGATCGCCGGAACCACCGCATGTTCCCACTATCCACCCCCTTGCGGCGCTCCGGCAAGCGGCCCATGTCTGCGACGACGGGTGCGGCGCCCGTCCGCGGTTAGTCCGTGGGCGGTGGAAGGTAACTACCGCGTCGACGCGTCTCCGCGAGCCACGATGCGTACGGGTAGCCGATCGCAATGAGGTCGGCTACCTCACGATGTAGGTCGTACTCCACGCGTCTCACCACCATTCGTTTTTCTTCGACAAGCAGATAGGAAGCACGGGAGTCGCCGTCATACGGCATTCCCACGCTTCTGAGTTGGCCACAATGAATTCGTTGAGTTGGCGAACGAATGGCCGGTGAATATGGCCGTAAACAACCTGGCGCGCGCCCAGGGGCCCGTACAGGTCCGTCAGCCTCTGATCGTCCGCATCGGCCATGGGAGCGTTCCAGAGGTCTCCAGGACTGGCGTGAACCAGCGCAAGATTTTCCAAACGCATTTCCGCGGGGAGGCTTCGCATCCATACCAGTCGTTCTGCTCCAAGAAGCTCTGTGGTGGCAACAGCCGTCTCCTCGAAGAGCATGTAGAGAAGGCGGCGAAGTTTTGGCATGCGGGCTTCCTGTTCCGCCCGAACCTCGGGCTTCCCCCACATGCATCGGAAAACCGATCGCCTACAGAAGACCTTTGCCGATTGCGCCTACAGCGGCGATGGTCGCGAAGACAAGGACGGCGGGACGCAGCCAGCCCGCGTCGAGACGTGCCCGCAGTCGGTCGACGAGCCACAACCCGACGGCCAGCCCGGGCAAAAGGCTAAGTGCGATGAACGCATCATCTGTCTTAGCCTCGCCCGCGATCGCGAGCGCGACGAGCGAGAGGATGCTGCCGAGGACGAAGGACACCGCCAGCGTTGAACGGAGCACTGAGCCGGGTTGCCTCTGGTAAGCGAGCGCCACGGCCGGACCTCCAACGGCGGCGGCGGTGCCCATCAGTCCGGAGAAGACTCCGGCGATCATCCGGGTTCTGTTGCCCGCTTCGAACTGCGGAGTCGCGATGGTCAGCCCGACGGCAACGAGAATCGCCCCTCCGATAACAATCGACAGGCCGCTTTCGGGAACGCTAGTAACTATCCACACGCCCAGTGCTGTGCCGAATAGACGGCCGAATGAAATCTGTAGGAACCCTCGCATGTCGATGTGCCCGCGTTCCCGAAGACTCATCCATACCGTCATTGGTAGCGCCAGCATCAAGATGCCTGCCGGCAGAGCTGCGGGTTCGATAAGGCTGATGACCGGTACCGCCACTAGGGAAAACCCAAAGCCGATCAACCCCTGGATGATGGCGCCAGCGCACACCGCCACGAGCGCGAGAACGAGTTCGAGAGCCGTCACATCGATCGACCCTTCTGAGCGGCCGTCAAGCTATCCGACTGTAGCTCCACCGATTCGGGACTGACGTTCTGCTGTTTTCCCGTATCCGCGTAGATTCCGGCGATTATGGCGATTACCGAGCTGAGTTGCAGTCCCAGACGTTTCGACGATCGAGAGTCTCTGCGTGTGATGGCTCCGAACGAAAGTTTCACTTGCAGGGACCGAGCGTCCAATTCCCCAAGAGTTGCTTCCCGATGAGACCTACCTAGTCTTTGAGTGCAACTCTTTGTCATCTAATGGTCAAGCGTGCACCTCACGATCTGTAAGCAATCAGTCAACGAGCCGAATGAGTTTCGTTTTTTCGGCACCGACAAGACGCGCTCTACATCTCATTGTCGCGGCTCGGCTCCCGCCTCACCACCCACGGCCACGCCGCGCCCCTCGCCGATAAGCGCGGCAGCCTTCTGGCAGAGCTCGATGTGGCGCCGTCCCATCGCGACTCCGACGGCGGGCCTGCCCCCGGTGGTGACCAGCTTGTGGAACGCAAGCAGCTGCCGGTCAAACGACGCCTGCGGAGAGCGGTGGTGGATCACCCTCTCGCCGGCTCGGCCGTCTCGCTCAGCAATCCTCAGCGTCGTAGGCGTATCCAGCCAGAACGGCGAAGGGAACACGATCGAGAGGCTGCCGTCATCGAAGTGCAGCGATACCTCCTCTCGATACGTGGGGCGGTCGGGCAGGAAGTGCCAGCGGATCGAGGCGCGCCCTCGTTCTCCTATGGGGCCCTCCAGTTCTACCGATCCGGGGAAGACATCCGGAGGCCAAATCGTGGCCCGATCAACAGTAGTCAACCCTCCCACCAAAGTGTCCAGGACGGCTAGCTCGTGCACGATGCTTCCGAGCAGGACGTCGGAATAGAGCGCACCGAGGGCAGGCGCCGAGTCACCAAGCGCCCGCTGGAGGAGGTAGTCGTCCGGGGGCAGCGCTTCCGTGGGCAAAGGACGAACGAGGGGGCCGAGATGAGCGAGCTGTCTGTCCTGGGAGGGGTGCAGGACGGTTACCTCGGCGCTGCGGAGAGGACCAAGGGATCCGGCAAACTGACGGGCTCGTTCAACCGCCGGGTCGAGCACCTTCATGTATCCGAGTTGGAGGCGCTCGTCCTGCTCCAGTGCGTCGGCCTCTGCAACCGTGAAGGCGAGCGGCTTTTCGCACAGGAGGAACAGGCCAGCGTCAAGGATGGCCCGAGCCGCTCGTCCGTGCGACCCCGATGTCAACAGAATGACCGCATCGATCCCCTTCGCATCCAACATCCGATCCAGGCGTAGGTGACGAGCGGAAGGGTCGAGAGCGAGCTGGTCGCCGATGCACTCCAGTACCGTCGCCGACGCGTCGCAGACGGCCGAGATTCGCCACCACGCGGGGCGACGAGCGATCAGGGGGAGGTACAGGGTCTGAGCGACCGTCCCGAGGCCGGCGACTCCGAGCCGAACCGGGCTCCGAGAAGGGACATTCTCGCTGAACACATCCGACATGTTAGAAGCAAACAACACGGTCACCCCGGGTGTGGGGTCCTACCGACTTCATCTCTTCAGACCGAGTCCGCACCGCCATTTGCGAGCAGGCGGAACTCTCCCCTCGATCGCAAACACCACTGGTCCAGCCACTACTTTCACTGATCCACAAGCGTGCGGTCCCGCTGCTCCGCTCCGAGGGCACCGTACGGGTAGTCGTCCACGACAGGCGTACTGATCCCGTCGAGCCGGAACGTCTCATCCGCCGACAAATGTAGGCCGGCTGCGCCCAGGTTCTCGTCGAGTTGCTCGACGGTGCGCGCACCGAGGATCACCGAAGTCACCGCCGGCCGGTCGACCAGCCAGGCAAGAGCTACCTGAGCCATCGGGACGCCTCGGGCCTCGGCTACCGACCGCACTGTGTCGATGACCTCCCAGGTCCGCTCCTGCTCGTTGCGGGGCGCGTAGGCCTCCATGCCCCGTTCGGGGTCTTCGCCCAGTCGTGTAGCGCCGGTGGGGACAGCGTCCCGTTGGTACTTTCCGGAGAGCCAGCCACCAGCGAGCGGCGACCAGGGCAAGATTCCGATATTCTCGTTGACGCACACCTGGCTGAGCTCGAATTCGATGCTGCGCTGCATCAAGTTGTACTGGGGTTGCAGGGTAACTACCGGTGCCAGGCCGTGGTGCTTGGTCAGCAGCGCCGCTTTCTGCAGTTGCCACCCGATGAAGTTGCTTACTCCAACGTATTGGATCTTGCCCATACGCACCGCATCGTCGAAAAACCGCAATGCCTCCTCGATCGGGGTGAGAGGGTCCCACGTATGAGCCTGGTAGAGGTCGATGACGTCGACGCCGAGCCGTCGGAGGCTGGCGTCCAGTGCCCGCGTCAGGTTGATCCGGGAGAGCCCAATGTCATTATGCCCCTCGCCCGTTCTGAAGCGAGCCTTGGTGGCGATGACTACCCGGTCCCGTGCCCCCGGCCGAGCCGCGAGCCACCGTCCGATGATCTTCTCCGACTCCCCACTCGAGTAGACATTCGCCGTATCCAGAAAGTTGCCGCCCTTCTCCACGAAACGGTCGAGTTGTTCGTGGGCGACCTTCTCGTCGCTCTCATCTCCGAACGTCATGGTGCCCAAGCAGTACGTGGACACGACCGTGCCGGTGTTGCCGAGCGTTCGGTACTCCATCGATGTGTGCCTCCTTCGAGTCCTTTTTCTGGCTTGCGCAGCCGGCGGTGCAAATCAGGGCGAATAGTTGTGTCAAGCCGATCAGCGGTCTCCGTGCACTGTTGCCCAAAAGGGGCCGGGCACCATAGCACCACCGGATGCCGACCTGTCGCACCTGATGCTCATACCCGGGCTTTCCCGTGGGCGCCGAGGCGCGGCGAGTAGGTAGCGTCCAACAACAACGAAGCCGCCCCTACGGCGCCTGCGTCCTCTCCCGCGGTGGACAGTTCCACGCGAACGGCGCGCCTATCATGGGCGATGATTCGATTCTGAACGACGTCCGTTACTACTGTTCTGTAGATATCGCCAACGTGTCTGAAGGCGCTGCCGCCCAGAACCACCAATTCGACGTCGAGCAGGTTAACCAGCCCGACTACCCCGCAACCGAGAAGGAACGCCGACCTCTCCACCTCTTGACGAGCGACCTCGTCCCCCTCCAACGCAGCCCGGGAAACCTTGTCGAAATCGAGGCCCTCGGACGGAAGCGAGCTGGCTTCACCGGCTTCCAGACGCCGAGAGACCGTCGTGACGATCGCCCTCGGTGCACAAAACGCCTCCAAGCATCCCCTGCTGCCGCAGAAACACTTGGGCCCATCGGGACTGAGGATCAAGTGACCGAACTCGCCCGCGTTTGTGCTCGTCCCTCGGTAAATGTGGTCCTCGAGAAAAACGCCCGCCCCGAGGCCGACGCCCATGTACACGAACGCGAAGCTGTGGACCCCCCGTTCACCATTCGTCCAGCGCTCACCGATTGCTGCGGCCGTTGCGTCGTTATCGACGATTACGGGGTAACCGGTCTTGTTAGTCAACTCGTGCGCGAGCGTGACCTCGTGCCAACCGGGCAGGTTTGGCGGGGTGAACACGACCCCTCGGTGGTGGTCGAGTGGCCCAGGGCACGCCACGCCGACACCAAGGATTGTTTCCGGGTGCACATCCGCTTCGCCTATTAGTTCACCGACGGACTGCGCGATCTGGTTGATGATGGCGAAGGGCCCCCGTTCACTCAGAGTCGGGTGCCGCGAGCGCGCGATCACCCTCCCCGACAAATCGATGATCACAAAGGACGTTTCGTCTCCGTCGACCTGGACCCCAACGGCATGTCTCGCCTGCGGGTTGATTCTGAGGCTCACGCGGCGGCGGCCGGCGCCCGAAGAACTGTGCCCTACTTCCTCAACCAGGCCGAGCTCCAGCAACCTCCTGACGATGTTGGACACCGTCTGCGGCGTGAGGCCGCTCCTCTCCGCGATCTCGATGCGGCTTACGCCGTCTGCGACCCTGATGGCTTCGAGCACGACACCCTCGTTGTAGTGCCTGATCCGAGGGAGATTGGTCCCTGACCGCATCGCTATTTCGTCACCTCCAGGATGCTCGAGGAGACCCCCACCTAGGCTGGGCAGGAGTGTACTTGATAAGTCAATTTTCTTTATAGAACAATTTCCGAGGCATTTCTTGCTCCGCTGAGCAGTATGCGAGGAGGGAGCATCCCTGTTAATCTTTTTCAACTTGATTGTCACCGGACCGTCCACCATTGGGGGGGAGACCATGGGAGGCACTCGGCGGCACTTCCTTAAGCTGATCGCTCTGATCGCGGCGTGGACCCTCGTCGGTGCCGCCTGCACCGGGGACGATGATGCTCCCGGACCTGCGCCGGCGGGCGGTGAGCGCGCCGAAACGGCGATCTTCGACATCGATGGTGGACGGGTTGAGGCTCCCGAGAACTGGAACCCCCTGCTTCCCCAGGCGCGCAGAGATCATGGCCTCCACCAGGCCTTGGCGGAGCCGTTGTTCATGCTCAATTACGAAAGCGGCGAAATTGAGCCATGGCTCGGGGAAGAGATGACGTCCAACGAGGCGATGGACGTCTGGACGTTGAAGCTGCGCGACGGTGTCAAGTGGAGCGACGGGGAGGACTTCACCGCGGACGACGTCGTGTACACGGTCGAGACGATGGTCGATTTAGGAGCAGAGGTCGGCGACATCACCGGGTTGATCGAGTTCATCGACAGCGTCGAGAAGATCGATGACCTCACGGTGCAGTTCAACTTGACCAAGCCAAATCCCCGCTTCCAGCTCGATCATTTCTCGGTTCGGATCTGGGGTTCCGTCATCATCCTCCCCGAGCACATATGGTCGGAGCAGGATGATCCGCTCACCTTCAAGAACTTCGACCCGGAACAAGGCTGGCCGGTGTTCACGGGGCCGTACACGCTGACGAACGTCAGCCCGACGGAGTTCACTTACGAGCGGGACGACAACTGGTGGGGAGCCGAGACCGGTTTCCAGGAATTGCCAGCGCCGAGGAAGCTGATCTGGACCTGGGGCGGGCCCGAAGAGACACGCGCCGCCCAAATGGCCGAGGGCGAGCTGGACAGCCTAATGGACATCACGCTGGGTGCTTTCGAGGCGGTCCAAGCCCGCAATCCCAACGTCATCGCGTGGAAGGATGCGCTGCCGTATGCGTGGCTGGACCCGTGCGCGCGCAACATCGAGCTCAACAACACCGTGGAGCCGTGGGACGACAAGGAAATGCGCTGGGCCCTCAACTACGCGATCGACCGCGACCAGATAGTGGAGATCGCCTACGAGGAAACGACGATTCCGTCCGAGAGCATCTTCCCTGCCTATCCGCCGCTGAACCGGCTGATCGATCTGGCCAAGGACGAGGGGTTGTACGACAAGTACCCACTCACCGAGCACAATCCCGAGAAGGCCCAGGAGATCATCGAGTCCAAGGGCTACACCAAAGAAGGCGATTTTTACGAGAAGGACGGCAAGCGGCTGTCGCTGGACATCCAGAATAGCGAGGCCTACATCGAGAAGCAGCGCATCGCCCAGGTCGTCGTCGAGCAGCTTCAGGAAATCGGCATTGATGCAAGTGCGCGAAACGTTGCCGATACGACATGGCAGGAGAACTTTCAGTTGGGCGAGTTCGAGGCGCGCGGGGGCTGGCAGACATGCGGCTCGGTCAACGAGCCGTGGTTTTCCCTGGACACCTTGAGCAACCGGTGGGTGAAGCCCGTCGGCAAGCGAACCGACTTCAACGGGTGGCGCTGGGACAACGACGAATACTCGAGGATCGTGGAGGAGCTCGGAACGCTCGCCCTGGATGACCCCAAGGTCGACGAGTTGTTCCTGCAGGCGTGGGAGATCTTCCTCGACGAGCTGCCGATCATCCCGGTGACCCAGGCCAAGAAGCTCATTCCCTTCGACACCACCTACTGGACGGGGTGGCCCACTGAGGAGGACAACTACATCCACCCGACGACGTGGTGGAACATGACGCACAAGATGATCCACAACCTGGAGCCGGCGGCGGGCGAGAACTAAGGACGCGTGCCGCGTGGTAGAGAAAGCCGGGCCATGGGCGGACTGACCAAGGCATACGTGCTGCGGCGCGTCGGCATGTTCGTTCTGACGGTGTGGTTCGCGTCCACACTGATCTTCATTATCCCGCGCCTGATGCCCGGCGACCCGGTGGGCGCGATGTTGAGCCGGCTGACGTCTCAAGCGGGACGGGTCGAAAACGCCGCGGTGATGATCGAGGCGTGGCGGGAGCGCTTCGGGCTGGACGAGCCCGCAATCGTTCAGTACGGGCGTTTCCTGCGCAATTCGGTGACCTTCGATCTAGGGTTCTCACAGGCATACTTTCCCGCTCGAGTGCAGGATCTCGTCGCCGTGGGTCTGCCGTGGACGCTGGGTCTCTTGACGCTGGCCACACTCATATCGTTTGCGATCGGCAACATCATCGGCGCACTGCTGGCGTGGCGCCGCACGCCGTCTCTTGTCCGGGGCCTGCTTCCCATCACCCTGTCCCTGACCGCCATCCCGTTCTTCATGCTGGGCATCCTCTTCATTTACCTGTTCGCGTTCGGGTTGGGATGGTTCCCGGCAAGCGGGGCGTATGGCCGGGGACTGCTCCCCGGGCTCAACTTGGAGTTCATCCAGAGCGTGCTGCACCACGGGCTGCTACCGGCGTTCTCTATCGTCGTCGCCTCGATGGGATTCTGGGCGCTTGGAATGAGAGGCATGATGGTGATGACCGAGGGCGAGAACTACATGGTTCTCGCGGAGGCGAAGGGTCTCCGGCCGCAACGCCTGTTCTGGCGGCACGGTATCCGCAACGCGATACTGCCGCAGGTGACCGCATTGGCTCTGACCATGGGCAGCATCGTCGGCGGGCAGATCCTGGTCGAGTACCTCTTCGGTTACCCGGGCATCGGTTACCTCCTTTACCAGGGAATTGTCAACTCCGACTTCGCGCTCATCCAGGGGATCGTGTTCATCCTGATCGTGGCCACCGCCCTCGCCGTATTGTTGATCGACCTGATCTATCCGCTGCTCGACCCGCGCATCTCCTACCGAAAGTCATAGACCATGACCCAGACCGCCGGCCCACCAGCGGACACTACGCTCGAAATCGCGCAGCCCGTCGCGCGCTGGGATCTGCGGTGGCTCAACCCCAAGTTGATAGTTGGTGGGGGGATGGCTCTATTTGTTGTGCTGCTGGGATTGATCGGCCCCTTCTTTTGGGACACCACGCTGGCGCGCGCTGCCTCAAGCCCGTTGAATCTCCCCCCTGGGTGGGCCGAAGGCGGAAGCTGGGCGCATCCATTGGGTACCGAGAGCCTCGGCCGGGACATGCTCGCGCTGATCATCGAGAGCGCGCCGGCCGCATTGCGCGTCGGTCTGATCGCCGCCGGCGCGGGCATGATCGTGGCCATCATTCTTGGCTTCACTGCTGGTTTCCTGGGTGGATGGGTGGACGACATCATCCGCACCATCGCCGACGCCGCCGTGACCATCCCCTCCCTTGCGGTACTCATAGTGCTTGCTGCGTTCCTGCGCAACATGACCGTCGAGAGCATGGCCATCCTGCTGGCGCTGTTCGCGTGGCCGGCGCCAACGCGGCTCATCCGGTCACAAGTGCTCACCTTGCGCGAGCGAGGCTACGTGAAGATGGCGCGACTTTCGGGCCTGTCCACCTTCGACATCATGTTCAAGGAGATGATGCCGAACATGCTGCCGTACCTGGCTGCAAGCCTCGTCGGCAATGTCTCCGCCGCGATCCTTGCGGCCACGAGCCTAGAGGCGCTCGGGCTCGGCCCGACCCGTATTCCCACTTTGGGGACCACCATCTTCTACGCCATCCGCGGATCCGCGGTGCTCCGCGGGATGTGGTGGTGGTGGGGATTTCCCATCGTTGTGCTCGTGATCATTTTCTCGGGCCTGTTCCTAATTGCCATCGGGCTCGACGAAATCGCCAATCCCCGCCTCAAGAGGTTCAAGGAGGGGCGGGCATGACGGGTAACGACGCGGCCCCGGACATGGACTCTGGTAGGGACGTCGTCCTTGACGTGAAGAACCTCAAGGTCCACTACCAGACACCGAGTGGTCCGGTCATCGCCGTCAACGGCGTAACGTTCCAGGTTTTCAAGGAAGAAACATTGGGATTGGTGGGAGAATCGGGATGCGGCAAGTCCACCACCGCGATGGCCATCCTTCGCCTGGTGCAGCCGCCTGGTCGCATCGTCGGTGGTGAAATCCTGGTCAATGGCAGAGACCTGACCAAACTCGACGAGAAGGTCCTTCGACAAGCGCGCTGGCGGGACGTCGCACTCATCCCACAAGGCGCGATGGACTCTCTCAACCCAACGATGCGAATCAAGAACCAGTTCGCCGAAGCGATCGAGACGCATGAGGGCCGCCAGCCAGCTAATAAGTTGGAGAAGCGCATCGTCAACCTGCTACGGGACGTCGGGCTACCCCGCCGGGTCTATTCGATGTATCCGCATGAGCTCAGTGGCGGGATGAAGCAGCGCGTCTGTATCGCCATGGCCATAGCCCTGAACCCTTCGCTCATCGTCGCCGATGAGCCCACCAGCGCGCTGGACGTCGTGGTTCAGCGCGTCGTTGCGCAAACGCTGATCGAGGTTAAGGAACGACTTGGAGTTTCCATGATCCTGATCGGCCATGACATCGGCCTCCAAGCGCAACTTGTCGATCGCATCGCAGTGATGTACGCCGGAAACATCGTCGAGATAGCGCCCGTGAAGGCGATCTTCGAGAGCCCGCTCCATCCCTACACTCAGCTCCTTATCTCAGCAATACCATCGATTAAAGAACGAAAGCCCCTCATGAAGACGGAGGGCCTCACCCACGACCTCCGCAATCCGCCGCCGGGTTGCGTTTTCCACCTCCGCTGTCCCTATGTGATGGACGAGTGCCGCGTGGACGTGCCGCCGCTGCGCGAGTTGCGTCCGGGCCACTATGCAGCCTGTCATCTCTACGACGAGGAAGGCGCACTCAAAACCGTTCCTGAAAGAAAGGCGATCCGTGTCCCAACCGCTCCTTGAGGTAAGAAACGCCACCAAGGTGTACGGAGGCGGCTGGCTACAGGGCGGCAAGCAAGTCACCGCATTGCGAGATTTCAACCTGATCGTCACGAAGGACCGACCGACGATCACAACCATTGCGGGCGAGAGCGGAAGCGGCAAAACCACTCTCGCCAACGCCGTCCTCGGCTTCACCTCTCTGACGTCGGGAGAGATCCTCTATCGCGGGCGCGACATCTCGAGCCTCAACAGGAAACAGCGTCTTGAATACCGTAAGGAGGTCCAGGCAATCTTTCAGGATCCGTACGAGGTCTACAATCCCTTCTACCGGATCAGGCACACCTTCGACCAGGTGATAAGACGCTTCAAGCTGGCCCCGAACAAAGGCGCGGCGCGCGATGTCATGGAAAATGCGCTGGAGGTTGTGGGTCTGCGAGGTGGAGAAGTACTGGAGAAGTACCCTCATCAGTTAAGCGGCGGTCAACGACAACGAATAATGATCGCCCGGGCCTACCTTCTAACACCGTCGCTGATGGTGGCCGACGAGCCGGTGTCGATGGTGGACGCTTCATTGCGAGCCATGATCCTGGACATCATGGTTCGCATGCGCGACGAGTTCAAGATCTCTTTCCTATACATCACTCACGACCTCAGCACCGCATACCAGATCGGCAATGAGATCTTCATCCTGTATTCGGGATCGGTCGCCGAACGGGGGGAGACCACACAGGTTATAGAGAATCCGAAGCACCCTTATGTGAGGCTCCTAGTAAGCTCCGTCCCAGTCCCCGATCCGTCCGTGAGGTGGCCGGACGTCACGCTTCCGAGCGAGGAAGAACTCCAGCGCGACACCAGCAGTGGGTGCCTCTACTATCCCCGCTGCCCCCATCGAATGGACCGCTGCCTTGAGGCCCACCCGCCACTCTTCGACATCGACGATCCGAATCACGAGGCTGCGTGTTATCTGTACGAATTCGATCCCTCGGCCGAAATCCAGGAAGAGGTCGGGCAACGCTGAGGAGGTCCATCAAGAAGCGAAGTGCACACTGCTCGCCGTCGTGCGATGTCAGGGGCCGATGCCGATGAGGAGGGGGCTGCGTGCTGCATAGAGTCCGCTGGACTGCCGAGAAGGTCGCACGTCGTATTGCGCTGGTCGAGCCACTTACCTACCGGCGTCAGCTACGCCTCGCCCCATTTCGGTACCGGGCATTGTCCGGTCCCGAGGAGGATCCACCGATCGAGCAAGACGCCGATACTCATGACCTTCCGGTCGTGGAGCCGCACTCTTATTGGGGACGGTGGCGCCGCGACTTCGTTCTTTACGGGCACTTCGAAGTCCCCTCGGACTGGGATCAGCGCGCGCCGGTCGCGCTCCATCTTCCGCTTGGGGAAGCAGGTGACTTCAGCCATCCCGAAACACTTGCGTACATCGACGGCGCGCCGTACGCGGCGTGCGACCGCCACCACCAGGAGATAATCCTCCCGCGCGAGTTTCGAGACGGGCGCCCTCATGAGCTGAGCCTCCACGGCTGGACCGGGTTGGGCGGCTTCTCGGGGGCGGACCCGGCAACCCAGCTATTCATGGGGCCGTGCGCAGTCGTCGAGATCGACCAGCCCCTGCGTGATTTCCTGACGAAAGCGCGCGTCGCTCTTCAGGTCACCCGGCATCTCGAGGATCGCGATCCTGCCAAGGGCCGGTTGCTCACCGCGCTGGACGACGGGTTCAAGACCCTCGATACGCGCGAGCCTTTCGACGAGAGGATCTACGGAAGCGTTGCGGAGGCTGGGGCGGCATTGAGCAGAGGGATCGAGCGCGCGGGCCCGCCACTCGACATCGAAGTGCTCGCAACAGGGCATGCTCATCTCGATGTCGCCTGGTTGTGGACCCTTGGACAGAGCCGCCGCAAGGCCGGGCGCACGTTCCACACCGCACTGGCCCTCATGGAACAGTTCCCCGAGTATCACTTTACGCAGAGTCAGCCCCAGCTCTATGAATACGTTCGCGCCGACTATCCGGACCTGTTCGAAGGGATCAAAAAATGCGTCGCGGCCGGGCGCTGGGAACCGATCGGCGGGATGTGGGTCGAAGCAGACTGCAACATCACCGGAGCGGAGTCACTCGCCAGGCAGTTCCTGCTCGGCCGCAGCTTCTTTGTAGAGCATTTCGGCTCCGGCGCGGAGTCGCCCGTGTTGTGGCTGCCGGATGTCTTCGGATATTGCTGGGCACTCCCCCAGCTCATCAAGGAGGCCGGCCTCGAATACTTCATGACCATCAAGATCGGATGGAGCCAGTACAACCGGCTTCCCTACGACAGCTTCTGGTGGCAGGGGCTGGACGGGACGCGGGTGCTGACGCACTTCAGCACCACCCCGACCGAGTACGCATTCGCGAGCACCTACAACGCCGAGGCAACGCCAGGTGAAGTCATCGGTACGTGGACGAACTTCCAGCAGAAGGAAGTCCGGCAACAGCTCTTGATGATCTACGGCTACGGCGATGGTGGTGGAGGCCCCACCCGCGAGATGTTGGAGAACATCCGCGTAATGGAGGCCTTTCCCTCGACTCCCCGGGCGCACCAGGGAAGCGTAGGAGAATTCTTCCGCCGCCTCGAAGCCGACGCCGGTCCCGAGCTTCCTACCTGGAACGGAGAGCTCTATCTCGAGATACACCGCGGCACCTACACGACGCAGGGTCGCAACAAACGCGCGAACCGCAAGAGCGAGTTTGCGCTCCACGATGCCGAGTTCTTAGGCGCGTTCGCAGCCACGATGGACGCGACGTTCGACTATCCCGCCGAACAGTTGACCGAGGCGTGGAAGCTCGTGTGTCTCAATCAGTTTCACGACATCATCCCTGGATCGAGCATCGGCGATGTGTACCTCCAGTCCCTGGAGCAATACGACAGGATCATGGAGCTCGCAGCGGATGTCCGGGAGCGGGCGCTCGAAAACCTCGTTGCGTCCTGCGGCGGTGATCTGCTTCTCGTAAACCCGACCTGCTTCAGCCGCGACGACCTCGCGCTGTGGCCGGGTCGGCTGGCTTCGGGCCGGCACCTCGAGAGACCGGACGGCAGCCCGGTCCCGACGCAGAGCACTGCCGAAGGCACCTGGGTAACGGCCGGGCCACTCGATCCCTTTAGCGTCACGCCGTTGGTGATCGGCGACGGGGAGTTAGAACCAGGCCCAACTCGTGTGAGCGCGACAGAGGGAACATTGGAAAACGAACTTGTGCGCGTCGAACTGAACGAAGCCGGCGACGTCGCGCGCATCCTCGACAAGGTCAACGACCGCGAGGTCTTGCCGGAGGAATCCATCGCCAACCAGTTCCAGGCGTTCGAAGACCGGCCCCTCGAATGGGATGCGTGGGACGTGGACATCTTCTTCGACGACAAGGTGTGGACGGCGGAGCCCGCCCGGTCGGTGGAGGTCGTCGAATCGGGCCCTCTGAGAGCGTGTCTCGAGATTCGACGACGCATCTTGCATAGCGACTACGTGCAGCGAGTCTCACTCGCCCATAACAGCGCTCGCATCGATTTCGAGACCACGATCGATTGGCGCGAGCGTCATGTTCTGCTAAAGGTCGCCTTTCCGGTCCAGGTTCTCTCTCCCGTAGCGACTTTCGAGATTCAATGGGGAAACGTGCAGCGGCCCACGCATCACAACACGAGTTGGGATTGGGCGCGCTTCGAGACCTGCGCCCAGAAGTGGGCCGACCTGAGTGAGGGCGACTACGGAGTTAGCTTGCTCAACGACTGCAAGTACGGCCACGATGTCCGCGACAACGTCCTCCGGCTGAGTCTGCTGCGCAGTCCGACCGCGCCCGACCCCGAGGCCGACCAGGGAGAGCACCGTTTCGTGTACAGCCTTCTCCCGCACGCAGGAAGCGTCGGCACCGAAACCATCGCCGCTGCCTACGCACTCAACGATCCCCTCGCGGTGGCCGAGCCGACCGGCGATGGACCCTCTGGAAGCGGGCGGGCCGCGGCACCGACATCATTTGTGGCCGTCGATCACGACAACGTTGTCATCGAAACCATCAAGGGCGCCGAAGACGGACGCGGGGTCATCGTGCGCATGTACGAAAGCCTGCGGCGCCGGAGCAGGGTAGTGCTCACCGCCGGCGTCCCCCTGGCCGCAGCGTGGCGCACCAACGTGCTCGAGCACGACCACGAAGAACTCGAGGTCGACGGACATTCGGTTTCCCTCAGCCTGAGGCCGTTCGAGATCGCAACCGTCCGGCTCATTCCGGCCACCTGAGGGTTCGGCGAAAGGCACAAGGTGAGCAGACAACGCACACCGGCGCCCCAAAATCTCGGGCGCGAGGAACTGCGTGATGGACCGACCGGTGCCCGGCTGGAATGGGGGGACGTGGTCGTCAGGGTCGGAGACCTTCCCTTGTTCCGGCGCGCGCCGGATGGGCGCCTGCGACAGGCGCTTCGAGTAGTCCTTGAATCCCCCCTCGCACTCGGGCCGGTGACCATTTCTGCGGCAGATGCGAGCGGTGTGCTCGACGAGGCAACCGAGAAGGTAACGGCGGGGATCAACCGGGTGATGCTGCTCCTCCCCGAGGCCGACGCCGGCCACAGTGTGGAATTGAAGATCTCCACCGACCGCGACCAATTTCATGCCACCGTCAACGTTGTCCCGCAGCGAAA
>OCZV010000429.1_pt1 | contig 15287 bp, 15 predicted proteins | sample 1539051 | NCBI WGS metagenome assembly OCZV01 (sample SAMEA3113581, study PRJEB22503) | soil metagenome
CGGCCGGCCATGCGCAGCCCGTCGAACGCCTGCGGGCTCGTCACCTCGTGAACGAGGTGGAGGTCGACGTACAGCAGGTCGGGCTCGCCTTCCGCGCGATGAACGACGTGGCGTTCCCAGACCTTCTCGGCGAGCGTTCGGGCCGTCGCGGACATCAGTCCTCATGGTGACAGGCGACGCCGAGTCCGTCTAGGCTAGTTCCACATAGTGGAACGAGGTTCCGATGCGCGGAACAGGTCGAAAGACCGTCACGATCGCCGATACCGGCGTGGGGACTCTGGACCGGGCAGTTGCGATCCTCGACGCCGTCGAGTCCGGCGTTCATCGGTTCACCGGGATCATGGACGCGACGGGCCTTCCGAGGGGCACGACTCACCGCTTGATCGCCTCGCTCGAGCGTCACGGCTTCCTCTCGAGGTATCCGGCGTTCGGGTATCGGCTCGGACCGCGACTGCTCCGTCTGGCCCACGAGGCCATGCGGGAGCTCCCGATGCGCGACGTCGCGCATCCGTCCCTCGAGCGCCTCGCGCGTGTCACGGGCGAGAGCGCACAGCTGTACGTGCGGTCGGGCGACGAGCGCGTTTGCATCGACGCCGTCGAATCGCGGAGCGAGCTCCGGACGATCGTCCCCGTCGGCGCGTCGCTCCCGCTCCACGCCGGATCCGCCGCGAAGGTGTTCCTGGCGTTCGCACCCGACCCGGGGCGCCACGTCCGCAAGGCCGCCGATCCGGTTCGGTTCGGCCGCGACGTCGAGCTCGTTCGCACGCGCGGATGGGCATCGAGCGTTGACGAACGGCAACAAGGCGTGGGCTCGGTGAGCGCTCCCATCCTCGGCGACCGCGACGTGCTGCTCGGCGTCGTTTCGATCTCCGGTCCGTCGTCGCGGATGAGCAAGACCAACGCAAAGCGATACGTCCCTGCGGTGCAGGAGGCCGCGCGACGGATCGAGTCCGCCCTCGGCGTCCCGGGCTAGGGCCTACCGCGCGACGCTGACCGCATCGCGCGCGCCGTTCGTGACGTCGGCGTCTCCGTCGGCCAGAAGCACGTGGAACGACGCGCCACCGCCCTCACGGTCCTCGACCCACGCATGTCCGCCATGGAGCTCGGCGAAGCGCGCGACGAGTGAGAGCCCGATGCCGCTTCCGGGCTTGGAGCGCGAGCGAGGTCCGCGACGGAACGCCTCGAAGATCGAAAGCTTGTGATCGTCCGGCACGCCGGGTCCCTCGTCCTCGACGACGATCGTTGCTCCACCTTCATCGTCCCGCGTCACTCGTATCCAGATACGTGCCCAAGGGGGCGTGTATCGCACGGCGTTCAGGATGAGGTTGTCGATGATGCGTTCCACCTTCGGCTCGTCGACGTTCACGGTCACGTGCGTGTCGCCGATGATCACCTTGCGATGATGCAGCAGCTCAACCCTGTCCGCGAGGCGCTGCACGAGCTCGCCGAGATCACACGGGAACCTCCGCGGCTCGACGAAGCCGCGGTCCAGCCGGTCGAGGTCGAGCAGATCGGACAGCAGCGCATTCATCGCTTTCGTTCGTTCGACCATCGTCTTCAGCAGATGCGCGCGCTCGGCCGGATCGAGGTCTCGATCCAGGCGGTCGAGCGTGCTGGCGGCGCCCATGATGGCGGTGAGCGGTTCTTTGAGATCGTGCGACAGCGTGTGCAGGAGCGTGTTGTTCAAGCGGTTGAGCGCGAACAGCCGTTCCTCTGAGTGCCGGCGCTGTGTGATGTCGTACATCACACCCTGCAGGAACAGCGCGTTGCCGTCGTCGTCCCGGACGACCGACGCTTCGTCCAAGATCCACCGCCATCGGCCATCCCGGTGGCGCATCCGGTACTCGTAGCGGAACGGAGCTGCCCTGGCGTGTGAGCGCTCCTCCGCCTCGAGAAGGCCGGGAAGATCGTCGGGGTGCGTCAACGTCCCTTGAGGGCTGGGGTGCGCGAGCCATTCTTCCGGCGTGAAGCCCATCAGCTGCTCGATCTGCGGGCTGATGTAGACCCAGTCTCCGTCCGAACCGTACCCGGCGAGGTAGACGACGGCGGGGATCCGCTCGACCAGGTTGCGGTACTTGGCGTCGGTCTGCGCGTGCTGCTCTGCTGCGAGGCGGGCGTCGGTGACGTCCATCATGACGCCCTGCCAGAACCGAGCGCCGGTCGTCGGTTCTTCGACGAAGAACGCCTCGTCGCGGAACCACCGCACGGTCCCGTCCTTCGCGAGCATCCGGTACTCCGACTCGAAGCGTTTCGCCGTGCCCACCGCGCTGCCGTCGCGGCTGACACGCTCGCGATCGTCCGGATGGATCGCGGCGAGCCACAGCGACGGGTCCGAGATCCACTCGTCGGCCGAGTAGCCAAGCAGCGTGGTGACCTGCGGGCTCACGTAGACGCCCCGGTACCCCTCCGCCGCGCTGGAGTCGGGAACGAGCGTGTACGTGATCGCGGGGATCTGTTCGACGAGCGTTCGGTAGCGCACCTCGGCCTCGCGAAGCTCGAGGTAGCGTGCCTTGGCGGACGTGCGCCCATCGACGTCGAAGGCACGAACGATCAGGATCGGCTCGACGCCTTCGATCAACTCCGCCGAGACGCGCACGATGCGTGTCTCGCCCTCCGACGCCGTGAGCGTCGTGTCGTACCCGTCGATCAATCCCGTTTGGCGGAGTCGCTCGCGCGAGCGCCCCGGGCCGAGGTCGCCCCATAGCCCGAGGTCGTCCACGCTCGAGCCGAGGACGTCGCCGATGCTCCGGCCTGCGAGCGAGCAGAAGGTGTCGTTGGCCTCGAGGACGACGCCGTCGTCGAACCGGGCGATGACCATCCCGACGAGGCTTCCGTGGAAGACGCGGTCGAGGAGGCCCTCGCGGTGCGGGGCGGAGATGTCCGAGTCCATGTCGTCAGAACATCGGCCGGACGGGGGAGTGAGTTTACGGTCAGGTGGCCGAAACCAGCGGTTCGGGCCGGGTCGTCAGCGCGCGTGCTCGGCCAGGATCTTGACGATGCGGTCCTCGAGATGGACCGCCGTCGACTTGGAGATCCTCGAGCCCAGTATTGAGAACTCGACCCACGCGTTCAGCCGCTCCGCGTAGACCCAGCCCGACAACGCCGAGACGTCCTCCAGCGTGCCGGTCTTGGCTCGAACGGAAACCTCGAGAAGGCGATGCTCGAGCGTGCCCTGACCGCCCCTCGGGAGCGCCATGCGCAGGTCGTGGCCCCAGGTTTCCTCCTCCGACTGGCCGAGCAGCTCGACCAGACCGGCCGCGGTCACGCGGTTGTCGTACGAGAGGCCGGATGAGTCCAACGCGGTGATCTGGACGCCGCGGTGGGCGGCCCACCCCTCGATCCCGGCCGCGCCCTTGGCGATGGTCCCCGGCGTTCCGCGCACCTCGGCGCCGAGTCCCTTCCCGAGCACCTCCGCGGCGAAGTTCCACGACGAGCGGAGCGTCTTCGCCAGGAGCCTCTGCAGCTCGTCCGACTCGATCTCCGCGATGAACTCCAGGCCGGGGGGCGGCGAGCCCGCGCCCGGCCGTCCGGCGACCCGCACGTCACGGCGCTCGAGCAGCTTCGTGAGCGCTTCCGCCGCCTCACGTTCGGCAACGGGATCTTGGTTGTTCTCGAATGTGAGCGCGGTCGGCCGGTTCACGTAGTCTCGCGCAACCTCGTCCCACCCGGGCGCGTCCCAGTCGCGGCGGAAGAACGACATCGAGCCCATCACGCGACCGGTCACACGCCGCACGCCCGCCTCCACGAGCTTCACGGCGGTGGCGCGCATCGACCGTCGGTCGACGAGCGGATCGCCGCGTCCCAGGATCCACAGGTCGCCACGAACCACGCCGCCCCTGAATCCCTCGGCGCCCACGCGCGTGACGATTCGATGCTCGGGACCGAACGTGTCGAGGGACGCCATCGCGAGCAGGAGCTTCTCGTTCGACGCCGGGATGCGCGACGCCGCGTCGGCATGCCGATACAGGAACGCGCCTTGTTCGGCAACCGCGACGGAGACGTGGCGGCGTCCGATCGCCTCGTCGATCCGTTCGATCCACTTCGGCTTGACGACCTCGAAGGCGAGCGTCCGGCTCGTCGACGTCTCGTTCAGCGGATCCTGCGCGCGCCACCTGACGCGAAAACGCGCAACGCCGATGTCGTTCGATCGGACGCACAGCTGCGTTTGGGCGAAACTGACCGCGTCGAGCGTGAGGGTCTCGACGACGGTCCACGCGCCCCCGTCCCGCTTCAGCGCGTCGACCGCCTGCCCGGCTTTCGCGGGCGAGACGACGACCGTCAGATCGACGCACGATCCCGCGACGTTCGAGCCGACGACGAGCGTCGCGTCGACGAGCGCGCGAACGCCCACCGGCGCCTCGCCGGAGGTCGCCTCGGCGCACCCGCCGACCGCCGGGAGTTGGACGCGATACGCGCCGGTGTGCTCCTGCGAGTTCGCGAACGAGAACGCGCCGTCGGAGGCGGTGGTTCCGGTTGCGACGGTTGCGAAGCTGACGGACTCGGCGGGCCGCCACTGCAGGAGGATCTGTCGTGGGCCGACGCACGTCGGATCGCCGGTGACGTTGCCCGAGACGGTGACGTCCTGGTGAAAGTCGACGATGGACGCCGACGCCGTGAGCTCGATCGTCGCCGACCCCGCAACGGCGTCGAGCACCAGGACGAGTGGCGCGAGCGTCACCGTCGCGACGACGAGCGCGCCCAGCTTTCGACGGACGTTCATGCGGGCCTACCGGGATCTGAGGTCCGCGTATCCTGCGCCTTCACGTTCCGCGCTACAAGCACAATGGGACAACGCGGCGGCTTGACCGGAGTTGTTACCGTTTGCCGGTGGAGGCGTTCATCTTCCTGCAGGTCCAGGCCGGCGTGGACGCGAGCGTCGCGCGTGGCGTGGCGGATCTGCCGGGCGTCGTGTCGGTCGATGTCGTCACCGGCCCGCACGACGTCGTGGTGCGGGCCGAGGCGGACAGCATCGACGAGCTCGGCAAGCGCGTGCTTCGGCCGATCCAACAGATCGACGGCGTTACGCGAACGCTGACGTGCCCGATCATGCGGCGTTGGACGTGGCTCGGAGACGATGCGTCGTCAGCCGACCGCGGGTGACAAGGGGTTCACCGGGGGGGAGACTGTCCTACGGCGTCGGGGGTAGCACGGTGAGCGAACCGAACGTTCCGCGGCCCCCGGCAAGGAAGGATTCATGAACGCGGTCTCGTATCAGGCCAAACCCGACCTTTCCGAACCCATCGTGCTGTGCGCGTTCGCAGGTTGGAACGACGGAGGCGAGGGGGCGACGAACGCGCTCCGAACGGCACGCGAGCAGTGGGGATCCGTGTCGTTCGCGTCGATCGACCCGGAGGAGTTCTACGACTTCCAGGTGCATCGCCCCTCGGTCCGACTCGTCGGGGGTCGAACCCGGCGCATCGACTGGCCGGCGAACGAGTTCTCGTGGGCGCGCGTCGCCGGCCGGTACGTCGTGGTGTTCATCGGCGTCGAGCCGAACGTGCGTTGGCGGACGTACTGCGAGCAGATCCTCGCCGTGTGCTCCGAGCTCGGCGCATCGGTGCTCGTGACGCTCGGTGCGTTCCTGGCCGACGTGCCGCACACGGTCCCCGCGCCGGTCAGCGCCTCGTCCGGGCATCGTTCGTGGGCGAGCCGGCCCGGGATCGTGCCGGCGCAGTACGAGGGCCCGACCGGCATCGTCGGCGTGCTGAACGACCTCGCCCTGCGCGCCGGAGTTCCCGCCGTGTCGATCTGGGCGGCATCGCCGCATTACCTGCCGCAGATGACGAATCCGAAGGTCACGCTCGCGCTGCTGGAGCGGATGCGCGACCTGCTCGAACTGGAGATCGACACGGGCGCCGTCGATCTGGCCGCGCGTTCCTGGCAGCGCGAGGTCGACGACGCGATCGAGCACGACGGGAATCTCGGGGACTACGTGAAGCGGCTCGAGGACGCGGCGGAGCAGGGACTCGTCGCCGATCCCTCGGATGTCCCGAGCGGCGAGGACCTCGCCGCGGAGCTCGAGCGCTACCTTCGCGAGCGCGGTTCGACCGACGACTGAGGGGGCGCGGGGACGCAAGAAGTGAGCGAGCGAACGTCGTCCCCCGACGACTAGGCGTGGAGCTTCGGAGGTTCGGTCGCGCCGACCTCGAGGTTCCGGTCATCGGGCTCGGCACGTGGACGGTGTTCGACGTCGCGCCGTCCGATGAAGCCGGTCCAGGGGCGGTCGTCGAGGGCGCGTTCGGTGACGGCGTTCGACTGGTCGACTCGTCGCCCATGTACGGCCGGGCGGAAGCGGTGCTCGGTCGCGCCCTGTCTGGGGCCGGTGTTCGCGCCACCGCGACAGTGGCGACCAAGATCTGGACGCCGTCGATCGTGGAAGGTCGGCAGCAGTTCGACTCGCAGCTCGGCTTCTTCGGCGGGCGTGTCGATATCGAGCAGATCCACAACCTCGTCGCGTGGCGAGAGCACCTCGGTTGGCTCGAGGACGAGGTGAAACAGGGCCGCATCGGTCTGCTCGGTGCGACGCACTGGAACGAGTCGCGGTTCGGTGAGCTGATCGAGGTGATGGAGACGGGTCACGTCGATTGCATCCAGATCCCGTACAACCCGCTGGAGCACAAGGCCGACGGTGAGGTTCTGTCGCTTGCGGAGGAGCGGGGCATCGGTGTCATCGCCATGCGGCCATTCGCCGAGGGCGGCCTGCTGGCGCACGGGCCGTCCGATCCGCGTGTCCTTACCGAGCTCGGCGTCGAGACGTGGGCGCAGGCGTTGCTCAAGTGGACGCTGAGCGATCGACGTGTTCACGTGGCGATCCCGGCGACCTCGTCGGTCGAGCACGCGCGGTCGAACGCCGCGGCCGGCGACCCGCCGTGGTTCGACGACGAGCAGCGCACCCTCGTCGAGCGTGTCGTCGCGCGGGGATGAGCGGCCGAACGAACGCGTCCGTGCCGTCGTAGGGTTCGCCCGTGCGCGCCGCGATCATGGACGCTCCGGTTCGCCCATTGGAGATGCGCGACATGCACGACCCGTGGCCGGGGCCGGGCGAGGTGCGGATCCGCGTTGCCGCCTGCGCGATCTGCCGGACGGACCTGCACGTGCTGGACGGCGATCTGTCCGAACCGAAGCTTCCGCTCGTGCTGGGACATCAGATCGTCGGGGTGGTGGAGACCGTCGGCGACGCGGTCGAGGGCCGGGCCGTCGGCGACCGCGTCGGCGTGCCGTGGCTCGGCTGGGCGTGCGGCGAATGCGACTACTGCCGATCGGGGCGGGAGAACTTGTGCGTCCGCGCCGTCTTCACTGGATATCAACGGGACGGCGGATACGCCGAGCTTGCGGTGGCTGATGGGCGATTCTGCCTGGAGGTCCCAGAGACGTATGACGACGTCGAAGCGACTCCGTTGCTGTGCGCGGGACCGATCGGCTACCGCGCGTACCGGATGGCGGGCGAGGCGAGCTCGATCGGTCTGTACGGGTTCGGCAACGCGGCGCGCCTCGTGGCGCAGATCGCGCGACACGAGGGTCGCACGGTGTTCGCGTTCACTCGCCCCGGCGACTCCGAGACACAGCGCCAGGCGCTCGAGCTCGGATGCGCGTGGGCGGGCGACTCCACCGAGTCCTCCCCCGAGCCGCTCGGGGCGGCGGTCGTGTTCGCGCCCGCGGGCGAGCTCGTTCCGGCGGCGCTCCGCTCCCTCGCGCCGGGTAGCACCGTCGTGTGCGCCGAGATCCACATGACCGATATCCCGTCGTTCCCGTACGAGTTGCTGTGGGGCGAGCGTGTGATCCGCTCGGTCGCGAACCTCACGCGTCGCGACGGACACGAGTTCTTGTCCCTTGCCGCCGCGGCCGGTGTGACGACGCAGGTAACGACGTATCCGCTCGACCGCTCGAACGACGCGCTCGATGCGGCGCGGGTCGGACTGGGCGGAACCTCCGTTCTCGTTCCCTAGGTTCCGCTACAAGAGCGGTTCGACCGCCAGGATGCCGGTGCGGTAGGCCTCGATCGCGCCGGCGTCGTCTCCACCCTCGCGGAGCAGGTCGCCGAGCGCTCCGTACGAGACGGCGAGGGCGATCGTCTGCTCGGTGCGCACGTAGATCTCGATCGCCGCGCGAAGGTGCTTCTCGCCCTGTGTCCGGTCGAGCTCGGAGAGCACCCGCCCCAGCGCGAGGTGCGCATACGCGAGCTCCGGATCGTCGCTCGTCGCGAGGAGCGCGATCGCATGTTCGAGCAACGCGCGCGCCTTGTGTCGGTCGCCCTGCAGCTTGGCGAGGCGGGCGAGCTCGTTCATCGTCCGCGCGAGGTCCTTCGTGTTCCCCGTTCGCTCGAAGGTCGCACGAGCCGTCTCGAGCTCGCGCCGTGCGCCGTCGACGTCTCCTTCACGAAGCATCACGTAGCCGCGCGCGAGGTGCGCTCCTCCGCGTTCCGTCTGGAGTCCCAGCGCGCGGTACGCATCCTCCGCGCGCTGCAGCGACGCCGTCGCGTCGTCGATCCGTCCCGCCGCGAGGTACTGGCGCGCGACGTTCATGTGCATCTGAGCGATGCGCGCGGGATCGGCGATCCGAGGCTCGAGGAGCTCGAGCTCTCGAGCCGACTCGGCGGCCTTCGTCATCAGCCCGGCATCGATGTACCAATAGACGAGGCTCGCGTGGATGCGCGCGATCGCGTCGGGATCGCTGAGGCCCGATCGCTCGATCTCGTCGAGCAGGCTCTCGAGCAGGAAGATCGCGTACCGCACGTCGCCGAGCGCGCTGAAACAGGTCGCCTTCCCGTCGACGGCGTCGACGCGGGCGGCCGGTGGCTCGTCGCGGAGGAGCTCCTCGGCACGCTGGTAACGCTCGAGCGCCTGGTCGGGGCGTCCGCTGCGCTGGAGCCAAAGCCCGTGCAGCTCCTCGGTCTTCGCCTCGATGCCTGACAGGCTGTGGCGGCGGGCGTCGCGACGGATGTGCTCGAGCTCGTGTTCGGTCTCCTCGAAGCGGCCGTCGGAGATGGCGACGCGCGCGTCGTGCAAACGCATCCGAAGCGAGGTCTCGAGGCCGGGCGGCCGCCCCGTGATCAGCTCGTCCGCGTCCACTCCGAGCTTCGACGCGAAGTGCTCGAGCGCCTCACGCGACGGCCTTCGCCGCCCGGCCTCGACGGTGCTGACGTACGCGTGCGTGTAGCGGGGCTCCCCGACCTGGCGCTGCGTGAGGCCGCGCGCCTGCCGTAGTCGCCGCAGTCTGGTTCCGACCACCGCAACCCCTTCGTCGCTCGCGCTCTCAACTTCGGCAGCGGACGTGCCGAACTTAACCATCGAGGTTGCCCGCAGGCAAGCAGCTAGTTACATTTCGGCTCCCGTTCGGGGGAGGCGAAGGAGGAGCCGATGCGGGCACATTGGACGGTTCGGGCTCGGTACCTGGCGCTCACGCTGGGAACGCTCGCGGCCATGATCGCTGCCGGCAGCGCCGGTTGGCCGAAGCACTGAACCAAGAACGAGGCATGACGGGGTCGGGGGGGTCCGGGGAACCCCCGCCTCGCGCCGACCGCCCCGGGGAGGACGTCGTGGAGGTCGAACTTCGCGCCGAAGAGCGCTACTACCGTCTCGAGGGCGTCGTCTTCCGGGTGCGCATGGACCGTCTCGACCAGGGCTCCGCGTACCTGCGGCAGGGCCGTTGGGTCTGGACGCCCATCACCTCGGGGAGCGTGATCCACAACCCCCACGCGACGCGGCTGTCGCCCATCGAGGCGCAGCCGTACCGCGCCATCCGCTGAGCCGCGTCGTCACTCTGCGAGAGACGGCTCCGGCAGTCCGGCGATCGGTGATCCGCGGTCGAACCGCGTGCGCCCGCTCTGTGTAATCACCGTGACGGCGCCCTCGCCGACCGCCCACCACATCCCGTCGTGATGAACCGCGGCTGACCGTTCGTCGATCCCGAGCAGGATGACCTCATTGCGCTCGGCGCCGGCGAGCGCCGAGTCGACCCACCGGTGTCCGAAGCCGTCGAAGTGCGGGATCACGGCCACGCGCGGCACGAGTGCGAGCGCCGGCGCGTAGTGCCGTCGCTCGTCGCCCGGCATCCGCTCACGGGTCAACGTCCACTCGCCGAACGCCATCGCGCCGGCCGACGAACCGGCGAGCGCCGCGCCGCCGCGCCAAGCGGTGACGATGGCGTCCCACAGAGGCGTCCCGGCGAGCGTCCTCGGAACGAGCCCCGGGTCTCCGCCGACCAGATAGAAGAACCGTCCCGCCACCGCGCGTTCGACGTTCGCGCGCGAAGTCGCATCGCGCTTCCGCAGCGCCGGGAGCTCTTCGACGTGAAGGCCCAATGCGCCGAACCATCGCACCGCGTTCGCGACCGCGATCTCCGGGCGCTGCCGCCCGGCAGCCGTCGCGAGCACGTACGCCGGTGCTCCCGCAGCGGCACGGACGAGGATCTCGTCCTGCGGCTCGTTCCCCGGCTTCAGCTCGTCGCCTCCGACGAGCGCGAGCGGGCCGGTCATCCCAGGTTCGATCAGTCGACGTTTCGCCGCAGGCGGTCCGTGACGCGACGCGTCGCGCTCGACACTCGCCGTTTCGGCCGCGGCGTCGCCTCGCGCGCAGCTCGCACGGCTCCCTCGATGTCCAGATCCTCGGGGCGGTCGGGAAACAGCTCGCGGCGTCGCTGACCGACCCACAGGAACAGGTCGGCGTCGGTGGCCTTGGGCCACATCGCGTCGAGCCCCTCGCGGCGGATGGCCTCGATGGTCGGAACGTACACGCGGTCGTACCAGTCCGCGGCGATGTCCTCGGGCGAGAGAACCTCTCCGCGTTCCATCATCAGGTGGAAGCCGTGGATCTTGATGTGTTCGAGCAACTCGATGTATCCCTGCGGCCGGCTGAACTCGACCTTCGCCTCGCGCCGCGCGGGCCCCAGGCCCGACTCCTCCATGAACCGCCGTTCCTGCTCGGCCATGATGATGCTGCCGACATCCGCGTCGGCCGGGAGGGGGGTGCGGCTCCGCAGCTCCGTGATCTCGGCGTCGATCATCTCGATGCCGCGTTGCTTCGCGATCGCCACGCGGTGGTGGCCGTCGACGACGAAATACCGCCCGTCGATCTCGTACACGACGATCGGGGGAAAGTCGCCGTCGGGCCACGACTCCTCGACCTGTTGCCATCGCTCCTGGATCTTCGAGCGCTTGGGGAGGAAATCACGGTCGAAGTCGTCCACCCGGCTGACGGTCCCCACGATCTTGTCAACGGGGATCGGGCGCACGCCGACGTACGTCTGCTCGAGCGCGCCGAGGCGCCTCGACACCTCGTCGAGCGACAGGAGCGGTCGCTGCTCGCGCCCCTTCGCCACCGTGGAGAGCCGGCGATAGGCCTCCTGCCGGCGGGCCTTGGGGAACGACGAGCTCAGGTAGTCCTTTCGTTCGCTCACGCGTCGAGGTCTATCACCTTGTAGGGCACGACGTTCACGATCCGCGTTCCGTTCACACGACGGTCTGGTCGAACGATCCCGTACGGGTGGATGTGGCCGTGAAGAAACAGCTTCGGCTGCAGGCGTGCGATCAGCTCATGGAACGCGTCGAACCCCTCGTGCGGTCCGTCGTCCTCGTCTCCCAGCCCCTGGGGCGGCGAGTGCGCGATCACGACGTCCACGCGTCGTCCGTCGCGACGCGTCTTCCATGCAACCCGACGGCGGAGCCGGCGTACGCGCCGGCGCATCTCGGTCTGCGTGTACTGGTTCGGGCCTGGTCGATAGCGGATCGAACCGCCGAGTCCTGCGATCCTCAGGCCCGCGACGTCATCGACCCGGCCGTCGACGTTCGAGCCGCCGCGCGGCCCGGGAGGGTCGACGAGGTCCGGGTTCGCGATCGTCGGCAGCCCGAGCAGTGCCCTCGGAGCGGGGGTCAGCGCGGGATCGTGGTTCCCCGGAACGAACAGCAACGGCGCGTTCACCGCGTCCACGATGTGTTCGAGGTCGTCCCACGGGATGTCGCCGCACGAAACGATGACGTCGGGACGCGCGTCGAGCACGTCCGGTAGACCGGGGAACGGTTCGTCGGCGACGGCGAGGATGCGTGGCATCGAACGGCCCGATATCGATGCTACGCCGCGCAGGGAGCGGCGGTCAGGCGACGGACGCGACGACGTCGCCGAGCGCGCGGATCGAGCGTTCGGTGATGGGGTCCAGGACGAGGATGATCTCGTCCGCTCCGGCGTCGGCGAGCTCGCGAAGATGCCGTGCGACGCGTTCGGACGATCCTTCCACCGGCGTCACGCCGTCGCGGATCGGCCGCTCCATCGCGTCTCGGTCGAGGACAACGAGCGTGCACGCGCTCCGAGTGACATCGGCCGCTTCGCGTCCCGCCTCGACCACGAACGAGGAGATGCGTTCGTTCAGCGTCGCGAACCTCGACGGGTCGTTGCCGTAGTCGTCGAACCACGTGTTCCACGCGTCGACGTGCGGAAGCGTCGCGCGAAGGAGTCGTTCTCCGTTCGAGCCGATCATGATCGGCGCCCGGGATCCCGGTCGCGGCAGGAGCACCGCGTCGTTCGTGTGAACGAACCGACCGTGGAACGTCACGTGCTCTCCGGCGAGCAACCGGCGAACGACCCCGAACGCCTCCTCGAACCGCGACGCGCGATGGTCGAACGGCACGCCGAACGCCTGGAACTCCGTCTCGTTCCAGCCGGCGCCGATGCCGAGCACGAACCTGCCGCCGCTCACCTCGTGAACGTTCGCCGCCATGCGGGCGAGGACACCCGGCGGATGGAACGCCGCGCACGCGACGAGCGGTCCGAGGCGAACGCGTTCGGTCGAGGCGGCCAGCGCCGCCAGCATCGTCCACGCGTCCCACGGGCCGCGTTCGCCGCGTGAGTCCCGATACAGCAGGTGATCGCCGAGCCAGATGGAGTCGAAACCGCTCTGCTCGGCGGCGAGGGCCATCGCCAGGTACTCGGTCCAGGGAACGTCGCGTTCGACCTCTGGGAGCTGGACGCCGATGCGCAAGCGTCAGCCGCCGAGCATCCCGTCGCGTCCGAGGTCTCGAAACATCGCGTGCGCGCGACCGTCGAGGACGACCACGCTCTTCCCGGCGATCGACCCGCCATGTCCGCCGGCGACGGCGTTCCGCACGAGCCGGGGTTGGAAGGCGGGCGCAGCGACGAGGAGCTCGAACATCTCGGTGAGCGACAGATCGGTGACCACGTTCCGGGCGGCGGCGAGCGCCCACGGAACGACCGCGGCCGAGCCTTCGGCGACCTCGCGCCGGAGCGTCGCGAGCGCGGCGATCATCAGACGCCCCTGGTTGAACGATCGGCCGAAGTCGCCGTTCGGCAGGTCGTGGCGCACGCGGGCGAACGCCAGCGCTTCGCGCCCCGAGAGGTGCTCCGGACCGCGACGGAAGTGCGCGTTCGCCCAGACATCGCTGATCGGATACGGGATCTTCACGTCGATCCCGCCAACGGCCTTCACCATTCGTTCGAACCCCTGGAAGCCCGTGAGGAGGTAGGCGTCCATCCGGATACCGCTCAACCGCTCGACGGTGTCGACGAGCAGCTCCGGCCCGCCGAAAACGAGCGCTGCGTTGATCTTGTCGGAGCCGTGTCCGGGGATCGAGACCCATGAGTCGCGCGGGATCCCCACGATCGATACGCGACCGTGGCGCGGGTTCACGGCGACGATGTGGATCGAGTCGGCGCGCGTGCCGGTGACGGACTGGCCGGGTCGCGCGTCGCTTCCGATCACGAGCACGAACAACGGCTCGTTCGAGGGAAGTCCGGGAGCGAACGCGGCGTCCCTCGGACCGCCCTCGAGGACGTTCGGCACGTGGCCGTGCACGTCGTACGACACGACACGCCACTCACCGTTCACACGGCGGAGGACGTACTCACCCTCGTGCGTCACGGGCGCGCGCGTCTCGCCCGCCTGTGCGATGCCGGCGAACCTCGCGTCCGCCACGGCGAAGAGCGGACGCGCCTGCCCGTCGGCCAGGAACCGAACGTCCAGGAGCGCGCGCCTCGGCTGCAGCGCATCGACGTCGCGTGCGGCGGGACCGAGCGTCAGGTCCGCGATGTCGCGGCTTGCCTGGTCCCGAACGGGGCCGGCGAACAGACGGAGGAGCGACGGGAACTCGCCCTCCTGCCACCGCACCGGATCGACGAAGCCGATCGTGTAGAGCTCGGAGATCGTCCGGCGGACCGCGCGCGTCGGTTCGGCGAGGTCGCTTCGGCGGATCCTTCCCTCCACGCCGTGCGCGTCCACCTCGCGAAGCGTCATCGAGAGCTCGTGGACCGGCGTCGCGCCACCGCTCGGCGCGAGGGGAACCGTCGTCGGTTCGTCGACCTGTCGCGGCGACGGTGACGTGCACGCGGTGGCGACGATCGCGACGAGCGCGATCGCGTGTCCGACCGTGCGGGCGGCGGCCTTCGACATTCGCCCGAGACTATCGGGTGTGTGGATCGGAAGGGCCGGTTCAGCCGTCGAGCGAGCGACGAACGGTGGTCAGATCGCGGACGAACGCGGCCATCTCGGCGTCCCTGTTCACGTCGTCCGCTCGGAGGATCGAGCTCGGGTGAACGGTCGCCGTCACGAGAGCGTCGATCCCTTCCACGTCGACGAACTCGCCGCGGCGCTCCGTCACCTTGAAGCTCCTGCCGGCGATCGCCTGGGCTGCCGTGGCACCGAGGCACACGAGGACCTCCGGGTTGACCACGGCCAGTTCCGCGTCGAGCCAGGGGCGGCAGGCCGTGATGTGCGCCATCGCCGGCTTCCGGTGGAGCCGTCGCTTGCCGCGCGCCTCCCACCGGAAGTGCTTGACGACGTTGGTGACGTAGACGTCCTCGCGCTCGATCTCGGCGTCCTCCAGCGCGCGGTCCAGGAGCTTGCCCGCAGGGCCGACGAAGGGGTGCCCTTCGACGTCCTCGCGGTCGCCGGGCTGCTCCCCGACGAGCATCACGCGTGCCTTCTCCGGCCCCTCGCCGAAGACCGTTTGTGAGCCGAGCAGGTGCAGCTCGCACGCGGTGCACCGCGCGGCGGCCTGCTGCAGCTTGGGGATGGTTGGGTTCTCCGGGACCAGCGGGGCGGCGGTCTCCCGGGCCGCTTTGGCCCGGATTGAGCGAGACGCTGGCTCGGCCACGAACGCGTACTACCCGGCACTCTGCGCGGCGAATCGCACTCGGACGCCGCGACCTCGGGTCTTCTCAGTCCGACCCTGCCGTCGTATGCTGGGCAGGCGGTTGAACGGCCGTTCAACCGCCTTTTGGGGAGCTGAAGGAGCCCGAGATGCAGACCGAGCGCCGCGCCGATCGCCTCCGCTACGACGAACC
>OCZV010000431.1_pt1 | contig 15266 bp, 18 predicted proteins | sample 1539051 | NCBI WGS metagenome assembly OCZV01 (sample SAMEA3113581, study PRJEB22503) | soil metagenome
CTTCTTTATAAGATTCGCAACATTTATTTGTATATCTATTATCTTTTGCAGTATTCTTGGTATTAAAACATTCTTCAAATCATAAATCTGAGTCAAAAAAACCATTAAACCTTAGAGAAAAGAGCACGAAGAAGGTAGATCACAAGGTAAAAAAGAGTATATCAAGTAAGAATCCAAAGAAACCATTAGAAACAAAGCAGTCCATTAATGATAACAAGGATGCAACAATCCAAGTAGTAGAATCTCTCAAATCTCTTCGTCCAGAAGACGAAGTAGTTACGTATAATGAGATCGATTTCGAATTAAGAGAAATTGTTTCAGAAGAGAATCATAATCAGGTGCTAATTGGGCCACTACGCCTGACAAGATTTGAAAGGGCAAGAATTACAGGGGCGAGATCTCTACAGTTATCGTTGGGAGCTCCATCTTTAATTAGAATACCAAATGATGTAAGAGATTCTATCTCATTAGCAATAGCAGAACTGGATCTGAAGGCGCTGCCTATATCAATTAGGCGTATCCTGCCCAATGGAATGTATCAAGACATACCGATTGACTGGATGAAATGAATTGTTTTTTGATGCTATATTTCTTTAAGTTTATTTTCATCAAAGCTATTCGAACAATACCATCTAAACCAGAAATAATCAACACACCAATCATGAAATAATCTATCTTCACTGCAGAACATCATGTTCATGTCAGTTTCACCTTTCTGACTGGGAAAAAGGACTGAAGCTTTTTTCTCGTTGAGAACCACAGCAACCTGAACTTTATCTACCATACGTCTTCCAATTCTACCGGTCTTGTAGACTTCATCGAATCTTAGCCTCCTTAATAGTTCACTTCTTCCCTTTGGAATAATAACATCGTCTGGAAATATATAAAACAGCCTTGTTGCTCTATCCCTCACACTAATTAGTATAGGTTCAATAAGATCAAGCGGCACCTGTGGAATTATTTCTAATATGTAAGTTTCAGACTCTCTGTAAATCTCCTTCCATAATTCTAAAATTGCAACTATGCCTCTTACTAATACACAATTATTAAGTGCGCCGATCCGCTGTACAAATTTCATTGGAATTTCCCCTAATGTGTGTTCAGAGAAATATTCCTTATGTTGGGATAAAAAGTCAAAGGTAGGGATTTGTTTGGTTATTGTATTTCCAAAGGTAGTTAATGAAAAAATTCCACTGGGATCTTTCTCTATTAAGCCTGCCTCTTGCAGCCTGTTTATGTTTCTATGAACTTCTTGCATAGTTATTCCGAGATCCTTAGATAGTTCAGAGAGCTTGGATTTTGTTTGTGAGAGACTAAAAATTATCGACAATCTTTGTTGGCTCGCTAGTTCAAAGAAAACTCTTTCAGCGTCAACAAATCCCTCAATATCCGTACTTTCCAAACTAAAAGCCATATCCCATTAGATAATAGAACATAACAATAAGTATTGTCCCTACACAAAGGCAAAAGTATATAGAGAGACTTGAGCTGGGACGAATTGAATATTTCCCGTATACGACCATATGTATCTTTTTCCGCTAAAAAAGAGTAATTTATATGTAGTTTTAATGTCTAGTGTTTACAAATAGCATCGTTTTAATAGTATGGATATCTACAACAAATCTCGTGTTTGACAGTCAATATTGAAGCTATTGAAGAAGAGCTCGTTTCTGAACTAAAAATCTCTGCAAAAGAAGTAAAGGTATTTCTTTCAATTGTAGAAAAAGGTAGAATGAATAGTAAAAAGATATCCACTCACATAGGATGTTCTGCTCAAGAAGTCAAAACAATAGCCGAATCTCTAATTGAAAAAGGAATGATCATTGACATTACCCCTACGGAATACGAATCGTTACATCCAATGTTTGCTATAACTAATAGATATAAAAAAAGATGTCAGGAAGACAACATTGCTTTTAAGAAGAATCTGAAAGTTGACAATATAGGTAAGTTACTAGAAGGACGCTACGATCGTGCAAGAACTAAATAGGTAGTTGTCGAAAATAATGCAATAGTATGACTGCATCAGAGCCAATAAGTGAAGACAAGATTGTTTATTTCGGAGTTATTAACATTAATGAAAAAGATAGAACAGTAGGAGCAATTGACATATGGCGAAGCGTGATAACAAAGGAATTATTTTGCGAAGAAAAAAGACTTGGCATTTTAGAAATTGCAGATAATATAGGTATGCCTAGGATTGACAGAGACAAAAAATGGGCTATTGCGATAAATAAGAAGAAAGTTGGCAAAGATAAATGGAAACTAATAAAAATAATAAGAGAAGGTCGTTTCAGATTTATCGATGTAGACGACGAAACAACAGTTGAAGTAGATGTCAAAGATTATAGTATAAGAGACTCTGACTGGTGGAGTTTTCTTGTCGAGAATAATGTAAATCGAAGCATAGAAATTACTGTGCAAGAGAATGCAAAATGATGGAAGAGTTACGAAGCGATGAAAATATTCCAATAACTATTTTTGTTAAAAGCGCTAGAGGCAGTAATATTGCCAGTAAACTAACTGGCTACTTTCTTATCAATAATAATGAGTTTAGATTTACTGCAGTGGCATTCGGGAGAATCGGTGGGCATAACATTGCGCTTACTATTGCAAAAAAGACTCTTAGCAAGATAAGTAAAATGGGAATAGATCCTAATATATTGCAATTAACCATGCAACGTAAATTAATCGAAGGCGACGTTATACTTCCCGAAGGCCTTAAAATCGATCGATGAAGATTATAACACTGCTCCTTCAAGTGCTTTTCCACATGCACATAGCGTTCTTTTACTAGATACCAAGGGGATTAGCTGGCCTATCAATTTCCGAGTCTTTTCGATATTTTTTTGCAATGTTTCTATTATCCGATCAGAACTTACTGGAGAGTCTGTCCACGCATCATAGTCTGTGATTGTCGCAATAGAGACATAACAAATCTCGGCCTCTCTTGCCAATACACATTCAGGCACCAGAGTCATCCCAATTATATGTGCTTTCATTACTTCTCTAAAAAAATGGGATTCAGCCCTAGTAGAGAATCTTGGTCCTTCTATACAAACATACGTAACGTGTTCATGAATTTTATAGCTCAAGCTATTAGCGGAATCTATTGTTAGTTTTTTTAATTCGGTACAGAATGGATCAGAAGAAGAGATATGACAGACCCTTCCACCATCATAAAAAGTGTATTGCCTTGTTTTTGTAAAGTCAATGAATTGATCCGGAACAGCAATATCCCCTGGCTTGAATTCCTGCTGTAGACTTCCTACTGCAGAAGGCGCAATAATTCTTGTCACTCCAAGTTCTTTTAATGCCCAAATATTTGCACGATTATTTATTCTGTGAGGCGGAATATGGTGATTTTTTCCATGTCGAGGAATAAAAGCAACGGTTCGTCCAACGAATTCGCCAATAGTAATAGAATCGGATGGTTCGCCATAAGGTGTATGGACTTTTATTTCTTTTTTGTCACTAACCATTCCGAAATCGTAAATGCCTGTACCTCCTATAAGACCGATATCTGCACTATTTTTATTAGATGTCAATCGTACACCACTAATGACTGTACCTTATAACCTAGAGTCCGTAACTTATTAGCTCCTTTAAGGTCAGTAAGTTCTATTACGAATGCAAATCCTGAAACATTGCCTCCTAATTCTTCGATAAGATGTGCAGCAGCAATGGCTGACCCTCCTGTTGCAATCAAATCATCTGCTATCAGAACATTCTGTCGAGGTTTTATTGCATCTTTTTGTATCTCCATTACAGCGCTGCCATATTCGATATCGTATGATTCCTTAATAGTATGACCGGGTAGCTTACCTGCCTTTCGGATCATTATCAAACCTTTATCGAAGTTTAATGCTAAGGCGGTAGCTATAACAAAACCTCTGGATTCTATCCCCGCTATACCGTCAATGGTAGTATCCCTGAACCGACGATGTAATTCGTTTGAAACATAATGCAAGGCATGGCCAGTGCGGAAAAGAGGATTAATATCCCTGAACATAATGCCTTTACGCGGAAAATCGGGACAATTGCTGATCAAGGCAGACAAATCTATATGATTCATAGTTACATAGTTGTAGCCATTGTCTTTGTGTAAAAAAGTTTGCTGTTATAAAAAATGAAAGTATAGGGATGCCATGGATAGAAACAATGCCAAATTTTCGAAATAAAATGTTAATTCATTGAACTATCGAAATATAATATGTGTATCTAGCATAGTTCTATGCATTTATACATCCGTTGATCGCATATTACTTATCTTGATGCCATCGGAGGAGCAGATTCGCAATCAAATCAAAATTGCTATGTCTCTTGACTTTAACGATGTATTCGACCTGGTGAAATCTAGTGTACTAAAGAAATTCGACCTACATAGAGCTGGATTAAGTCTGACTTTGCAGATAATGCCCAGCAATTTGGGAGCCTATCATATTTTGGGATCTAATATTATAGTATTAAATAAATTTGTTCTAGATATAATTAAACGATCTTCAAAAACCACAGAGGACTATAATTCATATCTTTACATGGTGCTGGTCCATGAATATCTACATAGCTTTGGTATAACAGATGAAAATGCCGTACGTCAAATGACTTACGATCTGTGCAGAAGTTTATTCGGAGAATCGCATATTTCTACATTACTTGCTAAGGGTGATCCGTCTAGTTTGTTTCCACAGTTAAAGAATATCACAAACAGCACTTTTTATAATCACTTTGAAGTCATAAAAGACTTTGATAAGGCCAGTCTTTCGTACATTCAGTAAAATAAAAAACTTAACTATCCTGCTTTCAGATAAAATTCTATTACTAAATAATATACCTATAAGATATAAATACGTCAGAGGCACAAATATACTATAATGCCTATTAGGAACGGGGCAGAGTATATTGAAAGCCTTAGAGGCAGGAAAATGAAGGTCTACTTATTTGGTGAGCTAGTTAAAGAACCAGTTGACCATCCCATGATTCGCCCCTCTATAAATGCAGTAGCAGAAACATACGATCTTGCTAATGAGGAAATAGAAATTGCATCTGCTCAGTCGTCCTTAACTGGCATGAGAGTAAACAGATTTTCGCATATAACCGAGAGCGCTGCTGATTTAGTTAGCCAGAATAAAATGCAAAGAAAGCTAGGACAGTTGACCGGCACCTGTTTCCAGCGCTGCGTAGGAATGGATGCTCTCAATTCACTATATTCTACTACCTTTGAAATCGATGCCAAACATGGAACTGTTTATCACAAACGCTTAATCGAATTCATAAAATTAGTTCAACTAGAAAACTTGATGATAGGCGGTGCGATGACTGATGTAAAAGGAGATCGTAGTCTATCGCCGTCTCAGCAAGAAGATCCTGACATGTTTGTCCACGTATCAAAAAGAGACGATAAAGGTATATACATAACAGGTGCAAAAGCACATCAAACTGGATGTATTAACTCTCATTGGATCTTGGTTATGCCTACAATGAGACTTCAGGCAGCAGACAGTGAGTACGCCATCGTCGGTGCTGTGCCTGCTGACGCTGAAGGTATAACTTACATTTATGGCAGACAATCTTGTGATACGAGAAGTATGGAGGAAGGTGATCTCGATGCAGGAAACGCTAAGTTTTCTGGGCAAGAAGCAATGATCATCTTTGATAATGTGTTTATACCAAATGACTTGATTTTCATGCAGGGTGAATATGAATATGCTGCTATGTTAGTAGAGAGATTTACGTGTTATCATAGGAGAAGTTACGTATGTAAGACAGGTCTTGGAGATGTCCTTATAGGAGCAGCTGCGGCAATTGCTGATTACAATGGAGTAGCAAATGCATCCCATATAAAAGACAAATTGGTAGAGATGACTCATTTGAATGAGACAATATTTGCAGCAGGAATTGCATCTTCTTATCAAGCACACAAAACATCCTCTGGTAATTATCAAAATGATGATATGTTATCGAACGTTTGTAAACATAATGTAACAAAATTCCCCTATGAGATTAGCAGGCTTGCCCAAGATATCGCCGGTGGGTTGATGGTTACTATGCCATCAGAAAAGGACTTTAGAAATCCTGTAACCGGTCCGATACTTGAAAAATATTTAAAAGGAAGAAAGGGTGTTTCAACTGAAAACAGAGCAAGAATATTGCGACTCATCGAAAACATGACTCTAGGCAGAAATGCCGTAGGATATCTTACAGAGTCGATGCATGGCGCAGGTTCACCACAAGCACAAAGGATTCAAATCGCACGTCAGATGCAATTAGAATATAAAAAGAAACTTGCAAAGAACCTTGCCAGTATTGAAGAAGGCGAAGCCAATGAGCTTACTAAGGAGCAGTCCAATTATTTCGATAGAATATTTGGTAAAAGTGAAGGAGATATCAAAGAATAACCTTTTTAACAATATACAGAATACAATTTAGCATAAATATAACCAAATGGTCCTTATAAAGGAAGGATTATTTACAAGTTCTCTGCTTATTAATATATCGTAAGAGGAAATGTGGTGAAAATAATGGAACATCTAATCGACGATCTTACAGGAAAAACTTTTAGAATTATTACCCATAATGGCAAAGATGGTATTCTCCAGTCAAGTCTGTGGAAAAAGCTCGAAGTTACTAGCCGCGATGGTTCTAGGTTAGCGTTGAGACTCGAAAAGCAGTCTCTTATTAAGCGAGAAAAAATACTCGAAAAAGGTCGCTGGACTTATAAACTTGTTCCGATCAAGTTACCTGTTGACACAGAATCTATCGATAAGGTACCCTGTCTTATGTGTCCAGTAGAGCACATGTGTTCTGAGGATGGTTCCTATAGCCCTAACAATTGTAACCTGATTCAAGACTGGGTGCTTTCGGCTATAGACGCGTTGCCTCGAACACAATTGCCTGCTGATCGACAGCAGAGTAAACAAGATATAGAAATATCATCTAGACAAGCAAAACTGCCGGCAAGACGTAGTCGAGGACGAGCAACAAAAAAATAGTAAAATGAAGCTTTCTCAGGCTAGAAAAGATTATTACCGCAAACTTGCCAAAAATGAAGGATATAGAAGTAGATCAGCCTATAAACTAAAACAATTAAACATTTCCTATCATATCTTCAAACCATGGAATAAAGTAGTTGATCTTGGCTGTGCACCAGGCGGATGGCTGCAGGTTCTGGAAGAAGAAATTGGCAATAGAGGGAAGGTAATTGGTGTCGATCAAAAAGAAGTGTATCCTTTAAAATTTGCAACAATTCTACGAGGTAGCATTGAGGATCCTTTTATTGTTGAACAAATTAAGAAAATTCTTAATGGTCCTGCAGACGTCATCTTGTCAGATCTCTCTCCAAATATCTCTGGAATTTGGGATATTGATCATGCAAGACAGATTTCTCTTACAAGATCCGCCATGAGTGTAGTAGAGAAACTGTTAAGGAAAGGTGGCTCTGCGATCTTCAAGGTGTTTGAAGGACAAATGCTTAAACAATTGAAAGATGATTTAGCGGTAAACTTTAAAAGTGTATATTATAGCAAGCCGGATGCTAGTAGAAGAGAGAGTAGTGAATTATATATAATTTGTTTGAATTTTAGAGTCTAAGGTGCAAGGTATTTTCTTAATCACCGAACAAGAGTTTTAGCTCTTCAAGACTTAGCTTGGAACCCGATTCCAGTTTTTTCTTGGCTTCTTCCTTGAGCTTAAAAAGGGTGTCTTTTGGAAGAAGATTGCCATACTCTTCTCTTTGTCTTTTCCTCATATTGGCCATATAATCAAGACGTCCATTGATTTTTTCTAATTTCCACAGATTCTCATTGTATTCTTTGAGATAAATCTCACGCTCATCAGGGAGTTGACGTTTCAAATCAAAAAGGTGGTTCATAGTATTCTTAATTTCCCCAATTTTATATTGTAATGTTCTTTGTTCTTCATCAAGCAATTTCAGCGAATTGCTGATTTTTTCTGACTCTGTGTCCAATTGTCTCATCTGCTCTTTAATAGTTCGAATTGCCTTTAGTGCTTCGATTTTCATAGAGGTCTCTTTTACTAACGAAAGTATGTCATTCTTTTCTCGTGAACTTTTATAATGTTTTTCGTCGAGTGTTTTTTGTAATGTGTTGAGCGAATGAGATAAATCCGCCTCTCCTTCAACAGGTGTTCTTGATTCCATCATACTAAGGAAATTCTTTGATTGCGAAATCTTTTCGCTTACCGAAAATAGCTGAGAGTTATTAGATTGAACTTCTGACCTAATCTGTTTTGTTCGTTGTAATAACATATTGAGATTATTTTTGTTTAGATGTATACTATTATTTATTGACCATATTTTGTTTCTCTCAATATCAATGATTTTGTCGCTTAATTCTTTTATGCGGCCAGATAACTGACGCTTTAAGGCAACTAGATCATCCCATCCTAAGTTTTCAATTTCAGGAGCTGTATTTTGATCTGTTGTGGTCAACTTGAATCGTTTCTGTTATTATATGGAGTTGTTTATTAAATAAAAGTATATACTACAAATTTGTGAAAACATTATTAGTATGAGACGCAATTAGAAGTTATCATACATTTTTCAATATCTAATTGATAAAAACGATATTAGCTAATAAAGTCGTCTGATCTTCAAAGAAGGACAACTGAATGAATTTATTTTTTTCCAACAAACTATTATCATTTAGAAAATAATAAATGTTATAATAGATAAAAAAATATAAGTTTCATAAAGAGAACCTTATGATGCAAATTTCTTTATTGCTGATTGTAGTCTTTCTTCATTTCCGCAGCATCTAATTAATTCCTGTAACTTTTGCTGCGCCTTTCCGTCTTTTATGGATGATCTTGCAATGTCAATTCCTTCCCGGAAATCTTTAGCAATTCTTCCAATCACTAGAGCAGCGGATGCATTTAAAACAACTATATCTTCTTTCTCTTGGGTCGCCACCCCCAATAAAACTTGAAGGGTATCTCGAAGTGATTGTTCTTTAGAATTAACCATGATCTGGTTTTGTTTTGCAACATGCATATTCAGCATCATTGGATGAAGTCTGATTCGCTTGATTTGATTATCGTTAATCCATAAGATATCGTTTTCGCAAGTATTGGATAGTTCATCAAGACCGTCTAGAGCATGAACTACCATTATATCATTCAAACCAGTATTCTGCATAGCGCGGGCGACAGGCTCCAATAAGTCTGTTCCATAAACTCCTATAATTTGTCCTGTTAAATTAGTACAAGGATTACTTAAAGGGCCGGCAATATTAAATATCGTCCTTATACCTATTATATTCCTAGCCGGCGCAACTCTTCGCAGACCTGGATGAAAGTTAGGAGCATATAGAAAACCAATACCAAAATTTTCTATAGCAGTACATACTTTTTGAGGAGGCGATTGCAAATCAAAGCCAATAGACTCCAAAAAATCTGCACTACCACAAAATCCTGAGACCGAACGATTTCCATGCTTTGCTATCGTGATACCTGCTGCGCTAGCTACTATGGCAGCTGCGGTGCTTATGTTAAATGATTTTATTGCATCTCCTCCGGTGCCACAGATATCAACTAGAGGACCAGTTATCTTGGGCGAAATTCTTATTGCATGTTGCCTTATTGTTTGAAGAATAGCTCTGATCTCTTCAGGCTTTTCACCTTTCATGGAGAGGGCAACTAGGAAAGCAGCGATAGCAGCTTCAGAAAGTTTACCTTCTAGAATGGAACCGACAGTTTGATAAATTTCTTCTTCGGACAAGCTCGACCTTGAAACCAGTTTTCTAAGTACAGGCCGAATGTCAAAATTATCACTAGTCATCTCTTAGCGATAGAAATAAAATTATAAAGTATTTTTTTACCTTCTTTTGTCAACACTGATTCTGGATGAAATTGCACCCCTTCGACCGGATATTGCCTATGTCTAACTCCCATTATTTCGCCATCGTCCAGTGCCCAAGCAGTCACTTTAAGACAATTAGGAATAGTTGTCGAGTCAGCTACTAACGAATGATAACGAGTAGCTTTAAAGGGATTAGCTATGTTTTCGAATAGGCGATCGGACTTATATTTAATGTAACTTGTTTTTCCGTGCCTAACTATCTTAGCATTTATCACTCTTCCACCAAATGCATCCACTATTCCCTGATGACCGAGGCATACGCCAAGAATAGGGATCTTTGAGCCAAAATGAGTTATAATACCAGAACACACTCCAAAATATTTTCGATCAGCAGGATGGCCTGGTCCTGGAGATATAACTATAGCGTCTGGATCCAATCTCTCGATAGATTTAAGCGTAACCTTATCATTTCTCATTACACTAGGTTCAGCTCTTAGCTCACCGAAAATTTGAGCCAGATTATACACAAAAGAGTCATAATTATCTATAATGAGAATTTTCATATGATACCATCATCGTTTTATTTATCATTCACATTGAAAGGGAATTTATACTTTCCAAATAATAAAAGTAAGGAATAACCATTTGGCGGCTTTTATATATAAAAATCTGTAACATATAGTTGTTTGTTATAAAACTTCTTTGAATAGGAGCTGCATAGAAGTACTTCGAAGATTTATGATATCGACCTGTTTATCAGATCTATTATGCTAGAGAACATTTTCTAAGTCATAATCTTCGATCGTCATAAATATTAAAATTAGGTTGTAAATGTTTTACATTCAATTACATTTAGGGATATATATTGGCTAAGATATTTGTAAACGGCTACGGCAATATTGGCCGTCGGCTCGCCTCAGCGCTTTCCCAGGACAAAGAGATTCAATTTATTGGAATAGCGAAGTATACAGCAGACGATAAAATCAAGGAAGCTTTAGAAAACCGGTTTGGCGTTTACGTTCCTGAAAATATAATGAATAAGTTCACGGAAAAAAAATACGATATTGCCGGCACCTTGAAAGAAGCTATTGCGGAAAGCGATTTAATAATTGACGCTGCTAAGGAAGGCGCTGGATACGATAATAAGAAAAATCTATACGAGCCCATGGAAAAGATGGCTATTTTTCAGGGTGGTGAAGATAGGCATGGCGAACGATCCGTAGCTGAAATGATTCATAATTCAAGAGTAAATTATGATAAGGCGTTAGGTAGAAGGTATGTAATTCAAGGAAGCTGCAATGTTTCTGGAATGGGAAGAATTATGCAGCCATTAATAGAGAATTTTGGCGAAGAAATCAGAAGGTTCGATGTTTCTCTTATTCGAAGATGGGCCGACCTTGAAGATTCAAAAGAGGTAAGAGATTCCATTGAGTGGGATAAAGATCCTCACCATCAAGATGACGTCAAAGATTTTATTCCTTCGGTCAATATGTATGTAGATGCATTTAAAGTTCCCTCTAGGATGATGCATATACACCATATGTTGATACATTTTAAAGATAAGGCTCCCTCTAAGGACGTAGTAACCGAGACATTTAGGAAAGAATTTGGGATTGCTATATTGAACTCAGCTAAAGGGACAGCAGACGTTAGAAAAAAAGCTTTCCAACTAGGCTTTCAACATGGGGATACAAATATGATTCATATTCATAAAGAGGTACTCAAGGTTCAAGACAATATTCTGAAGATTTCATATTCGGATGATCAAACCGGGATGGTGATACCGGAGAACTATATGTTAATTCAATCAATGATTCATAGACGTAGCCGAGACAATGCGATCAGAAAGACAGATAATTTATTTGAAATTACGAATAAAAGAAAACTTTTAGAGGAAGAATTCAAGTAAAATATTAAGAACCAAAATAAAATCCTCCCAATGTTCCAACTATATTTTGGATTCTATTTGGTAAATTGCAATATAAAGGTCAATCTGAAAAACGGCAACTAATTCAGAAGCTTTAATTAAAGGAAATTGCACGATGTTTTAGGCAGTGAGAATAATTGGGTGATTTACGAAAGGATTATGTTCTTGACAAATTTGTGATTGTACCCAAACCCACAGATGAAACAATACTAGAGAAAAAATCTTTGTACGAAAGGTGTCCGTATTGTCCGGGCAATGAGCATATGACAGAGCCCGCGTTGATTTCTTTAGTTGCAAAAGATGGAATGCTTCAACGTTTGTCTGACAGTGAAGAAAATATTGTTGGAGATTGGTGTGTTAGGGTCTTTCAAAGCAGCACTCCTGCTGTATCAAACAATTCTTCCACGATATATACAGACAAGCCTCTTTACAGTGAACCAGCATACGGATATCATCAAGTCATTGTTGCTTCACCTCACCATGATCAAAAGTTATCTAGGATATCAGTGGATCAATGGGCAAATGTCTTGTTAGTTATTCAAGATAGGGTTAGATGGTTATACAGCCAAAAAAGCGTAACTTATGTTTGTATATTTGTAAATAGCGGAGATATGGCAGGGACTCCCTACGATCATCCTCATCTAAATGTAGTAACTTTCTCTGCAATACCTCCAACAATCGAATTAGAAGCAGAAGCTTCTCACAAGTATATGAATGAAAATGGAATTTGTCCTGGCTGCAATATAATTTCTACAGAATCGAGCGGTCCGAGGCAAATTTTAGATACTGAGAGCTTCCTTTCATTCTCTCCATGGGCACCTACTTATCCGTATGAATTCTGGATATATCCAAAGCGACACACTACTACATTCTCAAAAATAACTCAAAAAGAAATAAACGATCTAGCGTTAATGCTTCGCGCCACTTTAGGAGGAATGTCCAAAGCGCTCAAAGATGCTCCGTTTAACCTAGTTTTTCATTTAGCTCCAGAAAAGAAGAATAGTCGCCAGATTCATTGGCATATAGAAGTTTATCCACAACTAGATATGTGGTCAGGATTAGAGAGAGGTTTTGGAGTTTATATTAATAATGTACTACCCGAAAAATCAGCAGAAGTTTTAGGTTCTTCATGTAGAAAGGAGTTGGCCGGACTTGTTGGGATTATATAGGAACAATACAACTAATTAACAAAAGGAAAGTAAATGCCAAAGTTAGAAACCTGGGTTGCATTTGGATCACTAGGAATGGGCGTTATGTTTGTAGCGCTGATGTTATCGTTTTTTAACTTTCTAATAGGGCCGGAAGGTAATGGGCCTGATATTTATGTCGATCCAACAGGAGTATTTGTTCAATTGATCTCAATAGCAGGAGCCCCGAGTTTAATTCTTGCGGGGACTGTCTTTGGACTTAGTAGATCTTATGGCGCTGCTCGTGCAGCAATCATTTTGATAATAACAGGAATAATTTTGGTAGTAGGCATGATAATCGCTGCTTTGATGTTAATTCCTAAAATCGAAGAACAATTCACTGTAAGTGGATTCGATTCAATTCCTTATGTTTTCATAGTCGGCGGTACAGCTATTGCAGTTCTTGGAAGCTATTTACTTAGAAAATCAAAGAACTATCAAAATTTAAAAGATGAAATTCATTGAATAAGAAACAAAACCAACTAGACATCAATTTATCGAGAAATTTACTTCCAATCAAAATATCAAAGGAATTGCTAAATGATATCTTTAGTTCGGCTAAATCACAAAATAGCCCTATCTTATCCATTGTCATCGGAACCAAACCTGATTTTTATAAACAAGCACCAATTGTAGTTGAGGCAATGAAACAGAAAGTACCTGTATTTGTTATAGATACTGGTCAGCATTTTGATGACGTGTTGGGTTTTGGTATAAAAGAATTCAATCTAGAAGATACCGTTGGCTGCAATTTGCAAATTCGTGGGGATCTGATGGAAAAAGCGAGCGAACTTATTCTTAAATTCGGATCATTTGGAAGATATTGTGTAGATCAATTCGGAATTGATTCGCAATTACTTCCAGTGGTTCATGGAGATACTCTAGTTGCGGGTATCGCTCCTTTGGCTTGGGTTTTCGGTATGGGACAAAAGGTTGGACAGAATGAGGCGGGCTTGAGATCGATGAGTCCAGAGGTAATGAAACACTTAAAAATACATCAAGATCCCACTAAAAGTGTCGTTGAACAATTTATTGCTGATCAATTTCAAGGTAAATGGTTTCTAGCAAGGGAAGAACCATTTCCAGAACAAATCGATACCTGGATTTGTTCAGCAGGAACAAAATATTTTTTTGCACCAACACAGCTCAATAAAGATAATCTTGTCCGGGAAGGGTATCCTGAAGAACTAATATATGTAGTGGGTAATTCAGTAGTAGATGCAATCGATATAAAACGTAAACAAAAATCTCCGGAAAGTGTATTCGACATTTATCCAAAATTAGAGAATGGCGAATGGATAAGAATGGATATTCACAGACGCGAGAATCTCACTCATCATAGGTTTACTTCTATCGTTAATGGACTTACCAATCTCGTAGAAAAGACAGAACACAAAGTTGTTCTCGTAATGCTCAATGCTACTGCCTCTGCTTTGAAGTCATATAATCTACAAGAAAAAATATATAACCTTTCTCTAGACTTCCCCGATAAGTTTATCATTACCCCACTGTGGAGAGAGTATGCACATGTCATTGAATTCCTTGATAGCGGGCATTGCTGGGCAGAAATGACTGACTCTGGCTCTATGCAGGAAGAGCTGCTATATTTCCCTGAAGTATTATCATTAACCGTGAGATTAAATACTGACAGACCAGAAACAATAGTTGAAGCAAAGAGCAACATCCTTATTCCACCAGTAAATCCATCTTGGATTACCTCTATGGTTAGAGAAGCGTTTGATAAAAATCACAGTCTAGGTTTCAATTTAAAGAATAAAAAACCCATTTATGGACAGCCCGGAAACGTATCAAGGAATATTGTGAGCATCATTAAGAAGGAGTTTGAAAATGGCAATGCAAGCTTTTATCCGTGGCTCCATCAGAGAATTAATCTCTGGAAAGAAGATCATGGACTAGACTATTTATAAGACTGTTGACATAATCCTTTCTCCGTTATACATTTTCATCAATAACCAAAAATATCATATGTTGTGTTGGCTATACTTTTCTTTAAAAATATCCTCCTCATTAGAAATTTCAAAGTAAAAACCATTAAGACTGTGGAGCTTATTATCCTTCCTATATCTTACCCAATTTTCTAACATATCTTCTATATACCTCGAGATAAGATTTCTTATCACCTATGTCAACAAAGCCCGATGACCCTATTCTAAATCCTTTTACGACTCTCTTTTCTTCAAGAGCTTTCCTTACTGCGTCGTCCATTCCGAATGCACTAGAGTTGGGAATAATGCCGAGGAAAGATGGCTCTATAACATAACAGCCGATGTTGATTAAGCCACTAACCTCAGGCTTTTCTCTCCAACTTGTGATT
>OCZV010000433.1_pt1 | contig 15233 bp, 14 predicted proteins | sample 1539051 | NCBI WGS metagenome assembly OCZV01 (sample SAMEA3113581, study PRJEB22503) | soil metagenome
GGCGAAACAATCTAATTACCCCCGAACTATAGGAGTAATATGAATAATGCAATATTTGCAACAATATTTGTGGCCATGATAATGGCAACAGGAGTAACGGCGGCGTATGTGTTTGTTCCCTCCCCGGCGGTTTTGTACGAACCTGTGGAAGGCGAAGGTCTGACAGAAAAAGGAACGATGCACTCGACTGGTAGTAGAGGTAGGTAAGTATATTATCTAATTCTATTACTTCCCTAACTTTATTCTAGTAAGATTTATCTTTTCACTCAAACTTTTAATCCTTCATTAATACTTTGAACATCTGTTGTGAATATACATTAGAAATTGTATCCCGCGCTTTTGAGAGTTATCACTTCATTTACTTATTGTGTTGCCAAATGTTTGGTGCTAAGCCTTAATAAGATAGATTGTCCTGTCCGATATGTTGAATTTCCTTTTATGAATGAGCTAACCTATGACTATTCGTAATGTAAGAATCCTAGTTTTCATTCTAGCTCCAATCACAATTGTCGGATTGTGCATTGCTGTAATATTTGCTTTGGGCTTCCCACCCAAATTTTATGTCGTCGTAAGCGAGAGCATGATCCCTACTCTCAGAACTGGAGACGCCATACTAATAAGTACCGATGATGCAACCTGTTCTACCTTTAATTGCTTAAAAGTAGGCGACATAATTGTCTTTGAACCAAATTCTCGCTCGACGGATTCACAACCAGGGGAAATACTCGTCCATAGAGTTCAGGCTATAGGGCTAGATGCTAACAACCAGAGGGTATTAAGAACGAAAGGTGACGCCAATCCTAATTCTGACAACCAGAGGGTATTAAGAACGAAAGGTGACGCCAATCCTAATTCTATTGAAACGGTTGATTATCCCATAACTGAAAATCAGTACGTCGGCAAAGTCATTTACGTCATTCCTTACTTAGGCGTAATCCTGATGTATTTTGATTTGTTAGCAAGAGTCTTCATTCAGCCAGTGCTCTATCTTGTCATTGGAGCTGTTGTGGCTACAGTACTTCTACTAGAATATCAAAAACGAATAAATTTAAAGATCAATAGTAGAAAACGCAGATCAAAATGGGCCAATATATTCAAAGATGACCCTTAAACCAAGTGTGGCTGATATTCATTGCACCGTTTTGTGACAATTTTCCTAGCTAAAAGCATTCGGGACCAAAACAACTATAATATGGGATATACATTATTATTGTAGCATATATGCCAAAATCCCACTCAGTAGCCAATGTCTTAAGATCGATTTCTGATGATCTATCCCTTGACTTGTACAGGACTATTGCCAAGTCCAATAACGAAAGCGGCGATGACCTCCTTTCAAAAGTCAAGATTACTCGCAAACAATTTTACTCGAGGTTATCTAGCCTGACGAGGGCGGGATTAGTCAAGAGAAAACAGGGCAAATATTCCTTGACTGCTTTTGGTAAGGTCGTATATGATTCCGAAAGGGCAATCGAAAATGCATTCAATATTTACTGGAAACTAAAGGCAATTGATTCGATCGGTATCTCTAATGAACTCCCAAAGGAAGAATACTCGAAAATTGTTGATGCCCTAATAGACAATTATGAAATTAAAGACATGCTAACCGGCTCCAAAGGACTCAAGGATAAAATATCTTCCATAAGAAAGATAGCCGAAGCCTCCGACTTTCTGGGGGTTTCCAGTACAGAGAAAGTAAGATAATCTGTCAGTACTATTGCGTTCCGGTTGATCTTGTTAACCGTACTGCTATCATCTGATAACCCCTCCAGCGGTGAATTACACACCCCTTCCTTCCCCATTTTAGGTTCTAATAGGACCCAGATGGTCTAGCCAACTCGTTTATTCATGGCTTGTTTTCGATACTGTTCGCAATTATGAGGGCGTAGCTAAAGACCGAAGATTTTTTTCTTATGTCGGTCGTGCTTCTAATCTTGCATCTACATTTCTCACGTCATTATTCGGTCCAGCCAAAGTAAAACGTAACTCATCTCCAACCTCTTTTCCGCTCAAATAATTTCGGAAATCATTAAGGTTTCGGATAGAATTCCCATCTATCTGAGTGATTACGTCACCACCAATAGGGATTTCTGCCCCCCCTATGACCCTTAGACTGCTACCACCCTTAATTCCTGCCTTGTCCGCTGGACCACCAGGAGCCACCTGCAATATTAGTAGGCCAGAAGATTCTGCCAATCCAATTTCGTTTGATAACTCAGGTGAAATCTCAACTGCGGATATGCCGAGCCATGGCTGACCTTGACCCGTAGAGGAGGCGGAGGGAGACGAATTAGAGGTGGATCCCACATAGGCAAATGACAAGCCAACTATTGATATAAGAATAAAAATTGGGATTATTGCTTGGCTAGTAAAGGGAAACACTGGGTTACATATGTAGGAAAAGAATAACAACATTTCGGACAACGCACCCATTCTGTATACTACATGACAAGTTCATTGAAAAATGCTTCGCACGTTGAACTGGCTTCTTACCTGGTATCCAATGAAATATCTCATATAGCTTATTCTTACTTTAATTTTAACGCGGGCAAAATGAATATGAGCACAATAAAACCTCCTAAAATCCACGCATTTGAAAATCCAATAAGGTCCACTGAAAAAGAGAAAAGTACTGGAATCCAAAATGCACCAAACAGTGAAATGCCGTTAACAAAGCTTACAGCTAACGTTTGATAGTTAGGATCTAGGCGCTGGGCGCTACTTGTCCTCTTTGCCTCAGCATAAACTAGGACAAATCCAGCCGACAGAAATACTGCTGAAATAATCATCGAAGGCATTATAATATAAATTGAGGGAACTGACATCCCGCAAACGCCAATCGCGGCTAATAGACCTGAGATAATTAGAATATTCTTGGTTTTTTTTGTCCTGTCGTATATACGGCCAAACATTGGAGAAAACAGAAGGGCTATTATTAAATTCATACTTCCGATAAAACCAGCAATAGTGAGATCTATTTTCACACTTCCCACTAGGTAATAGACAACAAAAGTCAGGATGATACTAGATCCCGCCTGAAAGGAAAGTAATGTTAAGCCCAGTATAACTAGACTTCTATTAAAGAGCGTACGCCTAAGTGCTAATAGATTTATTCGACCTTCAGTATCAGGAGATTTAGTTGCTTTATCCTGTTCGTTGACCGCGTTTCGAGATGGGATCCTTTCGTCTTGCATCTTGACTTGGGGCTTCACCACCAAAGCTGAAATAATTAATACTATACCAGTAACCAGACCGAGCGCTCCTCCAATAATGAGGCTCATGCTCCATCCATAAAGTTGAGCCAATATCACCCACCCAAAGACGCCTATAATGCCTCCTATAGCATGCGCGGAGTTAATCAATCCTATTCCAAGACCTTCAGAGCTCTTGCCCAAATACTGTGAGATCATAATTACGCTGGGTCCAAAGAAGCACGCCATTCCCATGCCCACTACGAATCTAAGAATAGCTATCTGAAGAATGTCATTTGAAACACCCGTAAGGAGAACGCAGACCGATGCAATCAAAATGCCGGACACTGCTATTTTACTCGCACCGTATTTTGCTGCCAAGACGCCTGCAGGCACCTGAAATATTCCTACGCCAATAATAAAGCTCGCCGTAACTAACCCGAGCATAGAAATATCCTGTCTCAGATCCGCTGCTATTAAGAAAAAAATAGACGCAATATTGAACCAATTAGCAGAATAAAGTACTCTGGCTAGTAGTAGCGAGACTATCTGAAAACTGTTATATTTTTTTATCTTTGAAATCATTCATAAGTATCATATTTGCGTTTGCTGTCTTAAGATAAAAACAGGAATAAGAGAATGTAGTAAACTGACTGATTAACCAAAGGTGCACCATCAACCTGTATCAATTTTAGTTTTTTATAATTTTCCCGTCAAATAAGCAGGGGGACACATAATTCCACGAGTAAGCTTGTTGGTTTAAGTCTTGTATTTGCCTTTACAGTGGGAAAACTTTAATGAATCACAGCATTCTATGTTGAATCTGAACATTTGGATCTTTCGCTGCTTATCGATACATTTGAAGAAATGGAAAAAACAACAAGTCGAATTAGTCTTACTAGCAACCTAGTTGACCTATTTAAGAAGACACCGGGGGAGATCATTGATAAGGTTGTGTATCTCATCCAAGGAAAGCTAGCGCCTGATTACAAATCCTTGGAGTTGGGGCTGGCAGAGAAAATGGCTCTCCGTGCTATTGCCTATTCTTCAGGCTCACCCCTTTCTTCCGTTGAGAAGGCTTACCACGTCACCGGTGACATCGGTGATGCAGCAGGACAAATAATGAAATCAAGGAATCAAACCACCTTGCATTCTGACCCAATGACTGTGGAGAGGGTATTCTCAACGTTAGAAAAGATTGCTAAAACTACCGGCCCAGGATCCCAAGAATCCAAACTTAGACTTTTAAGCAGCATACTTAACGATACTGAGCCTCGCGAGAGCCGATACATCATGAAATTTGTTATGGGCACGCTGCGCCTGGGCATTGCCGACTTTACGGTTATGGATGCGCTGGCTTTGGCCTTTACTGGATCGAAATTTAACAGAACATTACTTGAAAGAGCATATAACGTAACTAGCGATCTCGGTACGATTGCTAAGACCTTAGCAAAGCAAGGACTTGAGTCAATAAAGTCATTGCAAATTGTCTTATTCAAACCAGTGCGTCCAATGCTAGCCGAGCGCGTAACGACTACCGAGGACGCCCTAGAAAGGATGGACGGGCATGGATTAGCAGAATACAAGCTAGATGGAGAAAGAATTCAGGTTCATAAGGATTCAAAAAACGTAGAGCTTTTCACGAGAAGATTGGATAGAATCACTCACCATTTTCCAGATATAGTGCAGTCAGTCAAGTCCCTTTCCGTTAATCAAGCAATCATGGAGGGTGAGGTGGTAGCCATTGATATTAACACAGGGGCCTATCTTCCCTTCCAACTCCTCATGCGTAGGCGCAGGAAACACGGGATAAATGAAGCAATGGACAATTACCCAGTTGTGATAAACTTCTTTGATCTTCTATATGTAAATGGAAATGAGACAACATCAATGCCACTTTCCAAGAGACGTGCCTTGTTGGAGGATATAATTAATAACAACACAAGAATAAAGAAATCTTCCTTACAAACAGCAAAAAGCAGAAGTGATGAGGCCCGTACTACTAGCGAAAACGATGGCTCTGATATTTCTGTTAGACAGCTAAACAAAAATGGTGGTGACAATCATAATAGAATGAAACTAGTCCCGCAAGCCACCGTGACTGAACCACTTCAAGTTGAGAAGTTCATGGCTTCGGCAATAGAAAACGGCTGCGAAGGATTAATGGTGAAACACCCTAACAGCGCATATCGAGCCGGAGCTAGGGAGTTTGCTTGGGTGAAACTTAAGAGAGAGTATAGATTAGAGCTTGCCGACACGCTAGACCTGGTGGTTGTCGGAGCACTGTATGGGCGAGGCAGAAGGGTTGGAAAATACGGCGCGCTGCTTTTAGCGGCATACGACACAAAGGCAGATCAATTCAGAAGCACAACTAAGGTAGGTACGGGTTTTACAGATGAGAGCTTAGGACAATTCTTCAAGGACTTAGAGAAGCTTATAATACCCCATAAACATCCTCGCGTGGACACAGGAATGAAAATGGATGTTTGGTTTGAACCCAAGATGGTTATCGAAATTATAGCCTCTGAGATAACCTTGAGTCCGGCTCACACGGCCGGTATAAATTCTCTGAAGGAAGGTTTTGGTTTAGCATTAAGATTTCCTAAATTCACTGGAAAGATACGAGACGATAAAAAACCAGAAGATGCTACGGCTGTTGGCGAACTGATCACTATGTACAAACAGCAATCCCGATCATCCAAATAGGCTAAACTGGAAATGAGTGATAAAGCAGTGTAATGCCTGTCTTGTTTTCAAGTGCTTCACTAAAAAGCATCTCAGTGGTGATTTAATGCTTTGGACAAATTAGAAAGGAACAGTCTTCAATTTTAGGTTATCTCGATCTCTCAAAAAAAAACAATAACACATGGACTTCCTATATTCTCATCTCTTGAGAAATCTTTATCTTTGCCTGACAATTCCTTAATTCAAGTTCTCTTGCGAACCAGGAAACAAATTTGTCCTCGAATTTTTTACCTCTTGATTTTTCAATCTGATCAGAATATCTCTGGTATAATTTTTCAACAAACTGTCCGGCAACAAATAACTTGGCAAAAGACCATCCAGCACTTGATACAGGAGGGTCCAAAGTATAGTACTCTTGATTCTGAGGATTATGAGTCTCACCATGTACGGATACCCGATAGTCATATAGCATCTTCATTACAATTTTTGAATCGTCATCAAAGTTTGTTGTTTGAAAGTCAAGGATAAAGGTCCCTATCCCAGTTACTGTCAAGCTGTTCTTATTCACCGTGGTTGCTGTTAATTTTGGGGCAACCCATTTGTCGGAATCCTTAACACAACTTACTAATCTAGCTTTGCTTTCCAATAAGAGGGATGAGTTGTCTGACGTAGCTCAATTTCAAACACGGTTTATTGGTTCACCGACTTTGCCTGAACACCGATTGTATAGGTTATGGTAAAGGGTTCGCCTAACAAAATGACACAAAAAATAATATTAAAACAACAATAAAACAATAACAAAAGAATAATAAAACCAGAATGGAACGATGATGGTAAGGGCAACCTAACATCAGACAAATGAACCTTCCAGTCTTTGCTCTATTAATCGTAGTTCCACTATTGCTATACTTCTCTATGGTCTGGTACTTTTTTCCCGCCTTTTATAGTTCACAATCTGATAGATCTCAAGGATTGCCCATCATAACCCAAGCTGGCTTCGACGTATCATCTGCTTCATCTGCTAACCCGCTTAGTTTCTACATTACTGCTTTTAATCAAGGCCAGACAACAGATATACAAATTGTATCAGTTTCATTTCCTAATTTAAGCGGTGATATTAGTAAAGAACAGATTGACCCAGCTAGAGGCTATGTCAAAGTAAAGGATCATAATTTTACCCAGAGTCCACTATTTGTGGCATCGGGCGACACTGTGGGTAAGGAGTACTCAGGGGGAGCTGAAACTACTACAGCGAAGTATCCATCCATTGAGTTCTTTAGTCGACCTTGGAAAGCCAAGGTTGGTTACGGTGCAACTCTTGAAATTTCTGCTAACTTAGATAGCAGATTCCTCGTACTGGTGAAGGCTATATCTTTACCCCATTTTGATAAGTCCTCCCACTACCCTCAAAAAGGCTTCAAGGATTACCAACAGGAATTTGTGGATATCTATCCAATCTATATCAAATGAAAAAGGTAATGTCGAGCAAAGGAGTCAACAACTTTACTGCGAGGAACTTCTGGCAATATGGAAAAATGTACATGAAGCAAAGATGCGACCAAAGAGCAACAATTCCGAGTCTTACCTAAGCACAGTCAAAGTAATAAGCAGGACTATCATTATGGTATTACAAGTGCTGATATGAAAGATAGCCGGCTAAGAAAGCAAACAGTAAACTTGCAACAAAAGTTAAGACAGAGCAATATAGCCGGTTTTTTATCGGTCAGCACTGGCATTCTGCTAGTAGCCTCTGCAGGTGGATGGGATATCACCAATCATCTTTTGAATAAGCCTGAGTCATTCTTTTCTCCTCCACATGCTGCGCTGTACTCAGGGGTGGCTCTTGTGATCATAGGGACAATTCTCATCTATCAATGTCAAGCTAGATTTAGAGATCAAGAAAGTAATAGCAAGGACCATAGTAGACAGAGAATGAAAGCAGTCGTAAATGCCAGTGGTCTATCAAGCCTTCAATTGTCGGTAAAATTGATTTACCTAGGCACAACCATGCTAGTATCATCAGGGCCATTTGACTATATGTGGCATACAGCCTTTGGCCTAGATGGACTCCTTAGCCCACCTCACGCTCTCCTTACAGTTGGAATGGCTTTTTGCAGCACGGGTGCACTTATTGGAATTTTATCAAGCAGCAGGAGTTTGGTCAACGGTAATAAAAATAGCGTAGCAAGCTTTCAAATTAGCAAAATCAAGGGAATCATAATAAACGATTCCACCATTCCGGACAATTCGAGGAAAAGAAAAATTAGTTACTCCAGCCCGTACCGACCGGCCTATCATCCTGTGTTTGTAATCATAGGCATTTTGCCGGTTTGGCTTACACTGTCCGGGTTCATTCACCTGGCAACATTGCCCTTCTCTGATACACCATTTTTTAACTTCAACCTTGATCCTATTGTGGCTGTTGTAATTGCAACCATTTGCTTCCCCTTTTTGGTATCCTTCATTTTGTTTTCTTCTTTTAGGCTCTGTGTTCGCCAAGATGATAACTTGATTTCTGGTCCTAGATCAGTGAAAATTAATAAAGATATGCCGTTTGGAATTCTGACCATTATTGGGATAACTTTTATTGTTGTTAATATACTGACTTCAATACTCCCAAACGAATACTTGATTCCAACTCTTCCATTTTATATGATCAATATACTTCCTCTAGTCGCAGCTGATATGTTACTAGTTAAAGGATCGGTAATTAACCACAATCAAAATTCAAGTGGTAAAAGGGAAAATAAGCATGCAAATTATCTAGCAGGGGCAATACTGGGGCTAGGATTTTTCACTTTCTACTTTCCATTAATAACACATACCTATAATGAGGCCTTACCAAATTCCGAACCTGTTTGGCCAAGTCTTACAGGCTTGATTTATTTCGATATGATTGGAAAAATCAGTGTATTCCTTATATCCCCTGCTATAATAATGGGTATTTGTGGGGTGGTTATTTCTTCCTTAATACTAGACCGTAGGGAGACGCAAAAGATAACGATGCCAGAACTAGCATGACTCGTCTCTTAGAGACGACTTTGGGTCAGGATATAATACCGAATATATCGCGTTCACGGATTCGCTGATTCCGGCGGCAGATTGAAATGTTAGGGAAATTCATTACCCCTTTAATATGAAATGGTGATAAAATGCCTACGCTTGCGTTGTCCATATCTAGTTGTCCATATCAATTAAGAAGCTGTTCAGATTTAATGCTATATATGGTGTATTGAATTCCGCGTACTCCTGGTGTGATTGCTTAGTAGGAACAGCAGTTGTTGTGGCATCAGTATCAAATAGTAAAATTATTGAATGAGGGTAAACGATGATCCCACCTCTGTTAGTCAACGCAGTTATCAATGAAATTATCAAAAGAAGCGCTCCGATAACGGCTATCAGCAATACGATTCTTAGTTTGAGGTTGCCAGCCTTACTACTTGTCTTTGGTTTTTTTCCCGCAAGTTTGTCCTTGTTACTGCTTGCTGGTTCTTCCTCTCTCCTTCGCCGTGCTTTGACGGAATTAAGTATAGGTGTCTTTTTGATAATGGACGAGTCTACAGGAGACCTCTGAACTTGGTACAAAATTGCGTCTACGCCGCTAGTAGTTTTTTCGTTAAAGATTCTGAGAGCCTCTGCGTAGTCATATCTCTCTTCAGATACAGTCTTGCCAAACACCTTTTTCCATTCTATGATCCAGGTCTTCCTAGACTCAGGCGAACCTCCCATGTCCTCAACAACCTTGTGTCTGGGGTCATCATTATTATTAAACTCATCATTTCTAATATGTTCTCGCAAGTAGATCCTATAATGAAGCTTTATTCTAAAATATTACTGCTTATGATCTGGAAGCCTTCGCCCTGCATGTTATTAATCCCTGGTCCATTTTTTTACTTTGGGAAATGGTTCGTGAACATCAAAATCCAGAATTGTCTGTTCTGGTACCCGTGTGCCCTCTGAATAAACTGAAACGGAACAATAATCTATGACATCTATATCATCGGCAAACAACCTGTCCCGGTTCGAATAGATCTGCAAACAACAGGTTTGCAAATCTCGACTGTATTCCCGGACATTTATAACTAGCACGCACAATCGAAAGTGGGGGATAAGAATTTCTACTTCCAACTTTTAACCTATCTAAATTTGGAAGAGTTCCAACATGGGACATACACCATGGCTTAACGCATGATTTTCTTCATGAACGAAACACGACAGAAAAAATCTGCACTTTTTATGGCAAGAGAAGTTAAAATATCTCAAAATTAATAATACTATCAAGTGAACTAGAAACGAAGTGAACTAGTAGATAAATGCACTGTCATACGTGTGAGCACCCGAATCAGAATAAGAATATGTATTGGCACAAACATTTAATTGAACCTGGCCACACTAAGATTAGGTCAGTTAGGGAGAAGAGTAACAATAGCTTGGACCTGTTTCAGCCGTCGATCTATGTTGCAATATTTCCGTATCTGTTCATAGCAAGCTTTCCCCTTTTTGGAATAGTTTTGGTGAGTAGGTGGATAATGCGAGCTGATAGGAAAAATAACTAAGGATTAATCGAGAATTGCTATTAGTAAAGAGCGGGCCTAAACCGGATAATGAGCTAGAATGATTTCATTACTACGGAACTAGGCTCATAGAAATAAGTGTTCGCCATGATCTTTGCTCAAACACGTGAGGATCATACCCTTTTATATTCACTTTCTTAGACGCTCTCTTGGTTAGATAAAGTCCCAGTCCCCCTAGTGCCGACCACAATTTTTTATCAGGATCTGAAATGTAAGAATTCAAGCCCCATTTAGCAGCCCGAAAGAAATGGGGATGATGTTCCAGAAAGTAATCCAAAAGCAAATTGTTAGAGCATGATAGAACATAGTGTGCGTGTTCAAATACCTCTCGCTTAGTCACATAGTCCGCCTTTTCAATTTTGAATTTTCCGCGCTTCATACCTTGCAGGACCGAATCGAGGTTGTTTTCTGCTTCGATAGTGTTTATGCATCTGCCTAAAGTGGACTTAATATGTGAGTCACTTCCTGCTATTGTCGCTAGTCTGTTTTCGACAGCAAAATTATCTGCTACCATATTAGAAAAATGGTCCAGATTGTTACTATTAAAGGATTCAATCATATCACATATAGCTGCTTTTTCGCGTATACCATTGGAAACAGCAAATGGATGGGCAGCGCATGAAATTGCATTTTGTCGCTTTATTTCATCTAACGTTTCTTCAAGAGTCATTCCCGGTCTAATATCTTTATTTATACCAAACGCAATTACATGTCCCTGATTATTTATAGTAACCTCCTCTGCAGGATAGACCTTAATGCTCCCATACTTGCAATGATTCTGTTGATATTCAATCATCTGATTGTAACCATCGAGAGTATTATGGTTTGTAACAAAAAGTATATCGACAGCATTTCTCAACGCCGCCTCAAATTGATCTTGTATGCTTACGCCGCAATCAAATGGGATGCGGGAGGAGGTGCTTCGATAATTGGAATAATTGTTATGACAGTGAAGCTCAGCCCTTAAAGTATCAGTCGTATACAAACACCTAATAAATCCTAATTTCGCTGTACAATAACTAAATATATATTAAGTGCTGCCAGGAACGAGACAATTGGGAAACTTTGTCAGCATGATAAGTTTGCAACACAGTTCGTTTCGTTTTAGCTTTTCTTTGCCCAAGAATGGTCTTCGGGTTGGTCCCACCATGTTTTATATCACGGTATTTTCCCATTAAAACAAGATAGTGAGGCAATTTAATCATCAAATCGAAGAGCAAAGGACTAGAACAGTCTTCATTATCGCCTTTTACGTTTCTGCTATTGTAATGCTATCGATTTGTTTTTATGCCCTGCACATCAGTGCTGGAGAATACCTAACGAACAACAGACTGGTTATTGGAGAGATATTAGTCAGAACAGAATTCCCAATTCAAGGATCTCCAAAGCTGGTTACGTATTTGATGATATCTTCAGTTGTGTCATGGTTCTGCGTGACCAAACTTGCAGGGGAAAGAGTAAACGTCATTCCCGAATCATTAAAGTCACTGTGCCAGCTATTTATTTTAGCAATTGCAGTAATCACATTGTACGAATTTGTTTACAATTCTGTCCTATGGAATTCCTTTCTCACTAACGAGGTAATAAGTGGCGAATTTAGACTTGAAGGTATTAGTGTTCCATATCCCAATCCCGAGACCCCCTGGAATCTTATATTTGCGACAAAAATGACCCTAGCTGCGTTTCTTATTTCGGCACATGCATTTTATATCATATCCAAATCGAAGAGATTTTGACAAGATCCAACCAAACAGTGATGAGACATAAAGTTGTGCGGTATCTCCAACAAGTGGAGCACCAGCAAAACATTAACACCTGCCGATAATAGGAGACTCCGAAGGCTCCCTGCCTGACTAACAAAATCAATCACTTTTTCTTGAGCAATTGAAAAATGATGTCACATTCGCATTGGTTGTTCGGCTTCACTAACCTACCGCATTTTGGGCAAATAGTTAGCGCAAGGGGACTGATTTGGTTGTCTTCCGAGATCGGAATGATAGACATGAATTACTATAGGTATTCTATTTATTAAATTTTTACATTACCTAAATTGAATGTTCAATATCATAATTGAAATCGCGAAAAAAAGTACTTATTGTATGATCAAAACACGATTTTAATCTGTTTTCTTTATCTAATTTATCGGCAGAGAAGGGGACGCTGACTGGAATTTTTGTGTAAACCATTCTAACCTTATTCGTCATTTTTTCTCACTAGGGCTCTCATTCTTAAAGATGGCTGGTCTTCGTGGTCCCTAAATACGTGGTTGATATATTTTTCATAGCTAGGAAATTCGGAATCACATTCAGGACATACAATGGTGTAGGTTTTCAATAGATACATTGATCAACCAAACAGCAAGCAAAAAGTCTTATCCTCTCGATAGATTATTTCTGGGGAAAGATGAATATGCGTCTAAGAAACTATATTTTGTGGATAGCATTTGTCAAGACCTCAATACTCTTCTAAAAAACAGTCTGTACTGTGAGATAATCCAGTGAGATTTCAATTGCAAATTGCATAAGGAATGAATATATACAGTATGCTAAAAAGGGTCCTTAAATAAAAGGATAAGTATAGAGTTGAAACTCTTTAGATCCTCTTTCAGGATCAGCTGCGCTCTAGAAAGAGTATGGGAATTCTATACTGATGTAAATCATCTTAAGATTGTTACCCCAAAAGAACTGGATCTAAATGTGCTTGACTACACAAGCAGGAAATTTACTCAAGGTACAGAATTTCGAATTGAAGGGAAAATACTTTTCCAGAAAAGGGAATGGCATTCGGTCATAACTTCAATAAGACCATATGAGTATGTGGATATAATGTTGTCCGGTCCATTCAAGAGGTGGAGGCACGTTCACACATACTATTATGACATCGAACAAAACCAGACGGAAGTAGTCGATGAGGTAGAATTCGAATTACCATATGGTTTAGTGGGCAAAATGTTTGAGGGATTTGCATCCTACCGGCTTAGAAAAATCTTCGACCACAGAAGAAGGATGACTATTGAGGAATTAGCTAACGGTATGTGAGCATGTTGAACTGAAAATTGTTAGATCGAAATACGACATATCGTTTTCTTGATCGTTTACTCTTGCGTCTACTTTATCAACTCACGCCTCTACTGACCCTGCATTTGAAAATCTGAGGGTCTTAGTTTTCTGTCATTTTTAATTTTATATTGCTTCCAAGTCTGTATGTTAATGCCAATATTACTAAGATAAATTGTATCGATATCTGCGAAATTTGTGCGAATTATAATTTCTTTCTTTTTAATAGAGGATATTATGCCAAAGCCGATTATAGTCGATGCGCGTCCTAGACCAACAAACATGTTAGCCAAAGCAGCATTTGGTATTATTCTGGCCCTATTTTTGCGTAGCAGAGTGATATGGTCGCCGACCCTAAAGAATACGCTGTGATATATCAGTCCCTTATAGACAAACCTAATTTTCCTTAAACTAAAACCATTAGTCCCAATCTCCTTCCCACAGACGGTCATATATCGCTGGAACTGATCTGCTCTCCGTCTCTCCCTTTCGAATCTTAATTTTATAATAGGACGATAGGAGAGAGCTAGTTTAGCTTTGGGACTCAATATCAGGGGCAATTTTCCTAACTGTATACTAGATCTTAACTGCTTACAAAAATCCGGCGCGTTCTCACCGAGACAGACTACTGTGTCGGGCTGAGTTGCATTTGCAATTGCTATCTTGCAATACAACCCCTCGCCAGCAACGTACCCATCTGTATTTACCACAACCAAATCAATACCACGGAAATCGCTGTTCTCTCCGTTTACCTCTCCAATTAACGACTCTACAGACCGTAATATCAGTCTCTCGTTCCTAGTAGGATTGGTGCTACCAATGAACCTGAAGTGCTTACCCTTTACCTCTCTGAGATCTAGTATCAGGTTCTCAATTGGCGCGCAACCTATAGTACCTGGGGGAGCTAGATCCCCTTGGCCTATGTCCGCGTCTATTATTGCAGGTCTAAGTTCTCTTTTTATCGCTTGGTTTATGATGTAAGTGGATAGAGTCGTCTTCCCAGAGTCGGTAGGACCAAGAAGCAAGATAGACTTGGAATTAACGCCGGCGCCACGAAAAACCGAGCTGATAATATCTTCCCAAATCTTTGTGCCTGCTTCTTGGCGTGTATGAATCCAAAAGTCACCTGGAATATTTTGTCCCCATTCTAAGTGAGATAGGAAGACTTCGCAGCCGGACTCGGTTTCAATAGGCCAAACTCTTCCTTCACTGCATGTTATTTTGCTATTGGATACGTCTTTTCCAAGGATGCTGGCCTCGTTTTGTACTTCGACCTTCATCGGTCCCTTTACGAGAAGTACACTGTCAGGAGTAAGGACGCGGTAAGTCATGCAAGTAAACTCAACTATTGGATGATCGTCTAGGTATCTATATCTTATAAGTTTGAGACAATATCTTCTCCTTCTACCTAGTGATCATCCATTCAACCGCAGGACAAAAAATTGATAACTTAATTACTCTTGATTTGCGCCAACAAACTTTTTCCGGAGAGTACGAATATGTTTATAACGCGAAGATGGCTAGTTAAATCAAGAATTAATATACCCCGTCCAAAATAAGCTGCTTATCGTTTACCTCAATTTGACTAGTTGAGATATTACCCTGCATTGCGTTATTGTATTCAAATTAAACTGATGCATCAAGAGTTACAATGTGCAATTATATCTTGCATAATAGCTACTAATTTTGTGAAGAGTGCATAGGGTGGTACTGCAAGGACGATTATT
>OCZV010000434.1_pt1 | contig 15199 bp, 11 predicted proteins | sample 1539051 | NCBI WGS metagenome assembly OCZV01 (sample SAMEA3113581, study PRJEB22503) | soil metagenome
CGGCGGCGCGACGGATCTCGGCGTCGGTCAGCCGGCAGACGACCTCGGAACGGGTGAGGGCTCCACGGAGGGCTAGCGCTCGACCGATGCCGTCGACGAGGCCCAGAACGCGTCTGGCCGCCGCCGGCTCGACCGGACGGACGCGGCCGAGACGACCGAACGCCTCGATTGCCCGCGCGCCGCGAGCCGCGCGGAGGACACGGTCGGCCTCGGCCGACGCGACGTCCGGCGGGAGACCCCACGCTGCCGCGGTCAGCTCGGACGCGACGACCAGCATCGTCGTCATGGCCGCGGCGGGATCGGCGACGTCAATCCGCGCCGGCGCCGGGAGCTCCTCGAGCGCGACGGCCCACGGGACGACCAGTCGATCGCCGAGCGGAGCGGGATACGACGAGACGACCGCGGCGAGCCGCTCCGCAATCTCCGGAAGGCGGGGGAGCCGAGATGAAACGACCGCCGTCACAGCAGATCGCGGCGCGGGCGCGCGGCGGACCTGAAGCAGGGCTGCGTCCCCGTTCGCGGATCCCCACTCGATCGAGGACTCCCCCGTCGCGTCTCGAGCGTCGCGCGCGAGACGTGCGATGCGGGCGACGAGCCGTCCACAATCGGCCCTCCCGATCTCGCCGTTCGGGCCGACGCGCGCGCTGGTGCCCACCGAGCGTCCAGACATGAGGTCCGAAGGAGGTCCGGACGTCCACGCGACGTCGACGGTGCCGTCGTCGAGCGCGATGGCCGTGCCGCCGTGATCGAACCGGACCCACGGCTGAATGAGGACGGCGATTCGAAGATGGTCGGGCGCCATCTCCAAGGCCTTGCATCGGGAGAGGACCGCCCGCGAGAACGCGGACGCCCAGCAGCCTCGTACCGCGGTCGGCACGTCGTCAGCCGAGACGTCGGCGTAGGTCTCGAAGGCGCCGGCCCACCGAGGATCGAGGTCGAGGAGGGACGAGCTGCGAACGATGGCCCGCCCGCCGAGCCGCCGACCGACGTCGCGCAGGTCGCGGACGAGCTCGTCGTCGAGCGGCATGCCGGCGACACGGAGAACCGCGGCCGGACCGCCCCGCTCGGCGAGAGCATCGGCCCCGAAGCGTTGCGCCGACGTCGCGGCCGCGACGGGCACCACCGCGCCCGGAAGGACGGGGAGGCCGGCCGCGCGGGCGCGTGCAAGCGCCGCGGCCTTGGACCCGACGATGGCGTGATCCAGGACGCGAGGGTCGTCGAGCGCGTACACCTGCACGGCGCTCAGCCCGCGATGGTGATCTCGTCGATCGGGAACGACGTGATCAGCTCGTGGCCGTGGTCGGTGACCACGAGCATCTCCTCGAGACGGACGCCGAACTCGTGGACCTTCCCGTGCTGCGTCTCGAGGGCGAAGACCATACCCGGCTCGATGTCGACGGGGTGGTCGAGCGACCATATCCGTGAGATCACGGGCGGGTCGTACTGGGCCAATCCGAGGCCGTGCCCCCACAGGTTCGCCGCCGCCTGGTCCTCGTCTTCGTAGCCCCACACCTCCATGGCCGACGGCCACTTCGACGCGATGTCCCTGGTCGTGACGCCCGGCTCGACCGCGTCGATCGAGTCACGGAGCCAGGTAAGAGCCACGTCGTAGTACGAGCGCATCTCGTCGGTCGGCCTCCCGCCGACGCAGTAGGTGCGGTAGACACAGGACTTGAAGCCGTTCCACGTGAGAGCCGCCACGTCGATGATGACGAGCTCGCCCGGCCGGATGATGCGGTCGGAGAAATTGCGCCAGTTCGGCCACGCATTCGGGCCGGACGAAACGATCACGTCCTCCACGTCCTCGACGCCGGGGAAGCTGTAGAGGTACTCGAATCCGAACGCGGCGACCTGGTTCTCGGTCAGGCCCGGCTTGAGGAACTGCGACATCTCGTAGTGCAGCGCGTCGCAGATCGATCCGACGATCCTCAGTCCGTTCTGCTCGTCGGGGCTCTTCACGGCCCGCGCCTCCATCATCGGCGTCATGCCGTCGGTCCAGGTGATGCCGGCGCGCTCGAAGGCCCGCATCATGTTGATGTCGATGAAGTCCACGCCGAGAGGCTGATCCTTCACGCCGGCGTCCTCGAGGTCGTTCAGGAGCGAGCGCGTGAACTTCTCGACCTGCATCTCCGAGGCCGCGCCCGCCGCGCCCTTGATCCAGGCGAAGGAGTGCCGGACGTTGGCGGGCGGGATCCACGGTGAGTTCTTGAGGATGTGGATGCCGATGTCACCCTGCTCGTACAGGATCGGCTCCTTCCCCTCGCACAGCACGGCGTATCGAAGACCCGGCTTCAGGCGGTTCCAGCCGGGCGTGAGCGTCGAGGTCACGTAGCGGGCGTTCTCGTCGTACATCAGCAGCAGAGCACCGAGACCGTGGCGCCTCATCGCCTCTCTGGCTCGGTCCAGTCGCCACGTCCGCACCGCCGTCCAGTCGATGCCGATCTTCCATTCGAGATTCGAGAACCCGAACGTCTCCTTCATCGATCCCTCCGCCGTTCACCCATGCCGGCCTTGTCGCTGTGCTCGCTATACGCGAACGATCGTTTTCAGATCCTCCATCGTGAGCGCGCCGATCGCGTCGCCGGCGGTACGAAGGTCCGCACCGCGAGAGACCAGCTGTTCGACCCGGACGCGACCGGATGCGATCGCCTCGATCGCGACCGGGAAGTCGGTCGGTACGGCGGCGCGCGGAGCGGACACGACCAGCTCCTTGAAGTACAGGTCGTAGAACGGGAAGTCGCCCGCAGCCTCCGAGACCGTCCCGAACGCCAAGAGGCGCCCCCCGGGTCTAGCCATCCGGACGGCGAGCGCGAGCGTCGCGACCGTGCCGGCGGCCTCGATCACGACGTCGCCGCCCCCGCGCGTTACCTCCATGACCCGATCGAACGCCGATCCTTGGTCGGCGGGGACGGTGACATCGGCACCGAGCATCTCCGCGAGGCGGAGCTTCGCGGCGCTGCGGGTGACGCCGACGACGAGGCCCGCACCGCGCAGCCGGGCGAGTTGTACGTGCAGCAGCCCCGTGACGCCCAGCCCCACCACGATCACCCGATCACCGGGGGCGATCTCCGTCAAGCGCTGACCGTGGACGCACGTCGTCAGGACCTGCACGAACGGAGCGGACACGTCGTCGATCGCGTCCGGCAGCGGATGGACGTTCGCGGCCGGCACCGCAACCAGCTCGCAGAGCCCTCCGTCTTGGTCGCGACCGAGCAGCCAACCCGCCGCACACAGGTTCTGCCGGCCCTCGATGCACCGGGCGCATCGTCCGCAGGAGACGCTTGGGTCGACGATCACCCGAGACCCGGCGTGCGGAACGCCGTCGGACGTTCCGAGTGTCTCCCCGACCATCTCGTGGCCGAGGACCCTCGGGTAGGCGACGGGAATCTCGCCGCGGAAGATCTTCATGTCCGTCCCGCAGATCCCGACCGCGCGGACGCGAACGACGACCTCATCGCCCGAGGGAACCGGCTCGGCGATCTCGCTCAACTCGAGACGCTCCCGCCCGGTCAGCACGACGGCCTGCAGTGAGGACCTCCCGTTCAGCGACGCGACGATCGAGTCGGCGCCTCGGCCGCGCGAGCGAGCGACATCGTCGAGCCTCGGACGACGAGGGTCGGCTCCACCAGGATCGTCCTCGCGGACGTGCTCGCGTCCGCCGCGGGCTCCAGCAGCAGGTTTGCCGCGGTCGCCCCGAGCTCGTAGTGCTCGAGCCGGACCGTCGTCAGCGACGGACGGAGCTTGTCGAGCAAGGGGATGTCGTTGTAGCCGGTGATCGACAGATCTTCGGGGCAGCGCAGTCCCTGCTCCGCCATGACGTCGTAGCAGCCGATCGCGATCAGGTCATTGGCCGTGACGACGGCCGTGAACCGACCGTTCGTTGGAAGCAGCGCGCGGAACGCTCGCGCGCCCTCCTCGACCGTGAACCACCTGGCGAACGCGATCAACTCCTCGTCGGGCTCGAGCGCCTCCTCCCTCATCGCTTCCAGGAACGCCCGATGACGCGCCATCCCGGTCGACACGTGCAGCGGCCCCGCGACGTGCGCGATGCGCGCGTGGCCGAGCGAGACGAGATGGCGAACTGCGAGCCTGATCCCCTTCCCGTCGTCCGGCACGACGGAAGGGATCCGATCGTCCTCGGACCGCCGGTTCACCAGCACGACGGGCACGCCGGACGCCGCGACGTGCTCGACCAGAGGATCGCTTCGTCGGGCGGTGGCCATGATGAGCCCGTCGACCTGCCTCGCCAGCATGGTCTCGACGTGAAGCCGTTCCGTCTCCGGGTCGTTGTCGGAGTTCGCGAGCAGGGCCGTGTAACCGGCGGGCGCGAGCGCGTCCTCGATCCCCCGGACGATGGGCGGGAAGAGGGGGTTGGTGATGTCCGGGATCAGCACGCCGACCGTGAACGTGCGGTTCGTCCGCAACCCGCGGGCCATCCGGTTGGGCTGGTAGTTCAGCGCCTTCGCGGCCTCCGCGACCCGCGTCGCCGTCGACTCGCTGACCTGGCCTCGCGTGGCCGGGTTCAGCGCCCTGGAGGCGGTCGCGGTGTGGACGCCGGCCAGTCGGGCGACGTCGACGAGCGTGATCCGGGGCGCCGGCATCGCCGTAGCCTAGCAAGAGCCTGCAATCGATTGCATGCGCCTACGACCAAACGGCGGTCCAGTCAGTTGAGGACGAGCTCGGTCGGGAACTTCGTGACCTGGTCGTGCCCGTCCTCGGTGATCACGTAGCTCCGCCCGAGGAACATGCCGAACGTCCCCTCGGCGTTGATGACGGTCGGCTCGAGCATGGCCAGCACGCGGGGGACGATCTGTTCGTCGCCGTCGTCCGCACGAACCCCCTCGACGAGGACCTGCGGAGTATGGGTGACGAAGTCGATGCAGTGCAGGAGCAGCGGCCGGGAGTCGTATCCGCGCTCGGCATAGTATCGGCCGGCCTCCCGCACGTCCTCCCACGTCTTGCCGGGGCGCAGCTCCGCGGCCATGCGGTCGAAGCCCTCGAGGACGTCCGCGAAGAAGCTCCGCACCCATGAGGGGGGCTCCCCGACACAGATCGGCGTCCCGATCTGGACCGTGTAGCCGCGATAGCTGCAGGCGAGCTCGTTGATGACGATGTCGCCGTCCCGAAGGGCCCGGCCCGACGGCCACGGGTTTCCGAAGACCAGCCCCGGCGCGGACGTCGGAGTGGACCCGATGATCAGGAAGTCGACCTGCCCGCCGCCGTCCATGATGGCATGCGCCGCGGCCGCGGCGAGCTGGTACTCCGTTGCGCCGGGTCGCGCCCGCTCGATCATGGCCTCCATCGCGCGATCCATGAGCTCGCCGGCCCGCCGCACGCACTCGATCTCCTCGTCGCTCTTCCGGTGCACGAGCTCGTGGAAGAAGTCGCCGACGGAGCGGATCTCCGCGTCGGGCAGGCCATCGTGCAGCGCCTGCAGGTCGTTCGCCGGCATCGAGCTCTCGAAGAACGGATCGACGAACGAGTGCCCGATCGTCCCGCGCTCGAGCCCCCGCTCCGCGAGGACCTCGGCGATCGTCCGGCCGAAGCGTCCGCGTCCCGACTCCCTCACGTGTCGAACCGGCGTCGCGCGCCGGATCGCTTCGCGATGGGCGCCGCCGGGACCGCAGACCAGCACGGGCTCCTCGTCACGTGGGACGACCGCGTACGCCGCGACGCCGTGCCACTCCCAGTGATTCGTCAGCCACCGCATCCCGCCGCCGAAGCTCCAGTGGTTCGGACCGCCGGGGGCGATCAGCGCGTCCAACCCGAGCCGCGCCATCTTCTCGTGGGTCGCGCGGAACCGGCGGTCGTACTCCTGTCGGGAGAACCGCTCGTACACGGCGTCCGCGTACCACGGCGTCCCCGCGATCGTGTTGAACGTGTCGTGCCGGTGCAGGCGTCCCCGCGCGTCGGCGAAGTCGACGTCTCCCATCTGGCTAACCCCCGTTCTTCTCGCGCATGTGCCGATCGCCCGGATCGAGCCCCTGGCCGGTGTGGAGGATGCACGAGGTCACGTGTGCGGGACGGATCTCCTCGAGTCGGACTCGATCGATGTCGCGGAACCGGATCGCGACGGTCGACCCCGATCGCGTGAGCCCGATCATCGCCTCGCGCATCTCTGCCGGTGTCTCCGGGCCTTCGAGCACACGGACCATCAGGCCGGCGAACTCCTCGTCGTCGAAGGACAGGTCGGCCTCGAACGCCGAACGGCGCTGCACGCCCCTCAGGTGATCGAGTCCGGCGCCTCGTCCCTCCAACATCCGCACGGCGTCGTCGACCTCGAAGCCGCACGATGGGGTGACTACCGGACACCTGGTGTGGAAGCGGCATCCCTGCGGCGGACGGGCCGGATCGGGGACGCGTCCCTCGAGCGCCCCGGCGCGGCGGTCCGTGTCGTGGGCGAGCTCCGGGCTCGCCTCCAGCAACGCCTCCGTGTACGGGTGGAGCGGGCTGTTGAAGACGTCGTCCCTCGTCCCCGCCTCCACGATCTCGCCCACGTACATCACCACGATCCGATCGCTCATGTGGCGGACGACGCCGAGATCGTGGCTGATGAACAGGTATGTGAGGCCGCGCTCGCGCTGCAGATCGTTCAGCAGGTTCAGGATCTGTGCCTGCACCGAGACGTCGAGAGCGCTGGTCGGCTCGTCGAGGACGATGAAGTCGGGGTCCAGGGCGAGCGCCCGCGCGATCGAGATGCGCTGCCGCTGGCCGCCCGAGAACTGGTGCGGATACCTATATAGGTGCTGACGGCCCAGGCCGACGCTCTCGAGGAGTCCGACGACCCGTTCCATCAGCTCTGACCCCGAGGCCTCGCGATAGACCTTGAGCGGCCGCCCCACGATGTCCTTCACGAGCTGGCGCGGGTTCAGCGAGGAGAAGGCGTCCTGGAACACGACCTGACAGTTCCGCCGGTACGACCGCCAGGCCTCGCCGCGCAGGCGATCGACCCGGTGGGTCCTGTCCAGTCGCTCGAGCTCGGCCGCCTGTTCGCGCGTGCGGGCCTCGGACGGCATGGCGGTCAGCGCGTCGAGCCGCGCGTGTTCGTCGTCGCCGAGGTCGAAGTACACCCCGCCGTCGGTCGGTGGCAGCAGCCCGTTGATGCACCGACCCAGCGTCGTCTTGCCGCATCCGCTCTCCCCGACGACGCCGACCGTCTCGCCGCGTCGGACGTCGAAGCTGACGCCGTCGACCGCCCGGACGTGCCCGACCACGCGCTGGAGCGCCCCCTCGCGGATCGGGAAGTACCTCCGGAGGTTGCGGACGGTAACGAGGTTCCGGTTCTTGACCGGGATGGGCCTCGCCGCCCGGGCGGGAACGGTCTTCATCTTCGGCCCGCCCAGGTGGGCATCGACGACCGATCCGCGCCGACCTCCTCCGCGGACTCGTAGAGGAAGCAGGCGACGGGGCGGTCGTCCCGGTGGGCGCGAAGTGGCGGGTCGATCGTGCGGCACGCCGGCGCGGCGTACGGACAGCGCGCATGGAACCGACACGCCGGTTGGGGATCCACGAGCTCCGGCACGGTGCCCTCGATCGCCATCAGGCGGCCGCGCTCGTCCGTCGCGGTGGGGATGGCGGCGAGGAGGCCGCGCGTGTACGGGTGGCGAGGATCGCGGAAGACCGCCTGCGACGGCCCGCTCTCGACGATGCGACCCGCGTACATCACTGCCACGCGGTCGCTCACCTGGTTCACGAGCGCGAGGTCGTGGCTGATGTACAGGACCGAGGACCGGTGCCGGTCCTGCAGCTCGCGGATGAGCTCGAGGATCCGCGCCTGGATCGTCACGTCGAGAGCGGTGGTGGGCTCGTCCGCGATCAGCAGGTCCGGATCGCAGGCCAGGGCCTGCGCGATCATGACGCGCTGCTTCATCCCGCCGGACAGCTCGTGGGGGAAGCTGTTCATGACCTTCCTGGGATTGGCGATACGCGTCTCGGCCAGCGACTCGGCGACCCATTCGGCGACCGCGGCGCCGAGCCTCCTCGAATGCCTCCGGCCCGGCGGCAGGCCCAGGAGAACGCGCTCGGCGCGCCTCGAGCGCTGCTCCGCCATCCGCCGCAGCAGCGGCATCAGGACTCCGGCGTCCGAGTCGATCCCGGCCCTCCGCAGAAGCTCTTCCGATCGGTGCACGTGGAGGACCTCGGCGATCTGCTGCTTGACGGGAAGCGCCGGGTTCAGTGCCTTGCCCGGATCCTGGAAGATCATCGCGATCCGGTTTCCCCGGATCTCGCGCAGTCGCCGCTCGGGGACGCGCAGTAGGTCGACGGTCTCCTCGCCGCTCAGGTTGCACTCGGAACAGCCGGTTCCGCGGCATCGCGGACACGCCGTCGGGACCCGCCCCGCCCCGCCGCACGCGCCGCAGCCGGCCCCGCCGCAGACCTCGCATCTCTTCCTCGGACGGAACTGCACCCGTCCGCCGGCGTATATACCGGGAGGCGACGGCACGAGGCGCAGGAACGACCTCGCGGTGACGGTCTTGCCGCACCCCGTCTCGCCGACCAGACCGAGCGCCTCGCCGTCGCGGATGTCGAACGACACCCCGTCCACGGCGTGAACACGGCCGGCCTTCGTTCGGAACTGGATCCGTAGGTCCTGGACCGAGGCGAGCGGCGCGCGACGATCGGCCGCCGCGTCGAGCCCGCCGACCTCCTCCCCGAGCGTCCTCGCCGGATCGGTCACCGACGCTCCGTCCTCGGGTCGAGGACGTCGCGCAAGCCGTCTCCAACCAGATTGAAGGCCAGCGCCCAGAGGAACACCATCAGGCCCGGGAACGTCGACGCCCACCAGCGCCCCGCGGAGATCCCCGCCTGGCCCTGGCTCACCAGGACGCCCCATTCGGCCAGCCCGGCTTCGGCCAAGCCGATGAAGCTGAGGGCGGCACCGATCAGGACGACGTTCCCCATGTCGAGCGTGGCCTGCACGGCGACCGGCGTGATGGAGTTCGGTAGGACGTCCTTCACGAAGATGTTCAAACGCGAGTCCCCGATGACGCGCGCGGCGTCGACGTAGTCGTTCTGCTTCACGTGGATGACCTGGCCGCGGATGATGCGCGCGTACTTCACCCAGAAGACCGCCGCGAGAGCCAGGATGATGTTTCCGAAAGACGGGCCCAGCACCGCGGCGATGGCGAGTGCGAAGATCAGCTCCGGGATCGAGAGGAACACGTCGACGATGCGCATGAGGACCTCGTCGACCCGGCCGCCCAGGAAGCCGGCCAGGCTGCCGACGATCACGCCGATCGCGACGGTGACCGAGACGACGATCAGCGACAGCCGCAGCGAGGTTCGCGACCCCCAGATGATCCCGTAGAGGACGTCCCCGCCGTGCTGCGTCGTCCCGAGGAGGTGGTCCGGGGTTCCCGGCGGCTCGTTCAGCGCGCCCCAGTCCCGAGGCATCTGGTATGGGTCGGGCACGTTCGGCTCGGTCAGCACGGGCGCGAGCAGAGCCATGCCGACCATCGCCACGATGATCGTCACCCCCGCGAGCGTCGTCGGGTTGCGCAGCACCTCGCCCCCGACGCTTGCGAAGCGCCGAAGGCGCACGGCGGCAGCGCGCACGCGATGGCCACCGACCCTTGGGCGCGCCGCGTCGAGCATCGTCACGTCCCCAGCACCACTCGGCGGTCGAGGTAGGCGTACATCACGTCCACGATCAGGTTCACGACGAGGAACAGGACGCTCGTGAACAAGACGTACGCCATGATCGTCGCCTGGTCGCCGCGCAGGACGGCGTCGGCCATCCAGCGCCCCAGTCCCGGCCATCGGAAGATGATCTCCACGACGATCGTCCCCTGCAGCAGGAAGCCGAAGCTCAGGCCGATCACCGTGACCGTCGGGATCAGGGCGTTGCGCCGCGCGTGACGCCGGAGCACGATCCGTTCCGGGAGCCCCTTCGCCCGGGCGGCGTCGACGTAGTCCTCGTTGAGCTCCTCGACCAGCGAGGACCGCATCATGCGGGTGATGATCGCGGTCGTCCCGTAGCCGAGCGTCACCGCCGGTAGGGCGAGGTGACGCAGTGCGTCGAAGAAGGCCCTAAGGTCGCCGGCCATCAGCGCATCGACCGTGTAGAGGTTCGTCGGGTGGGCGATCCGCCGGTACAGCGCCGCGTCGGACCTCCCGATCGGCGCCCATCCGAGGTTCACCCAGAACACGATGAGCAGCAGGATGCCCAGCCAGAAGATGGGCATCGCCGCGCCGCTGATAGAGAACACGCGGACCAGGTGGTCGGCAAGCCGGTCCCTCCGCGCGCCGCCGTATGTCCCGAGCATGATGCCCAACGCCACCGCCACCAGCCCCGCGGCGATCGCCAGCTCCAGCGTTGCGGCCAGCTTCTGCGGGAAGACCTGCGTCACTGGAGCCGCCGCCACGCCCGACCACCCGAGGTCGCCGCGGAGCACGCCGGCAGCCCAGTACACGTACTGCACCGGCAGAGGTTCGTTCAGGTGGAACCGCTCCTCGAGCTGGGCCACCTCCTCCTGCGTCATCTCGTGGGAGAGGTAGATCCCGATCGGCGAACCGCCGACGCGCGAGAGCGCGAACACGACGATCGACGTTCCGACGATGAGGATCGGAAGGATGATGAGACGCCGCAGCACGTAGTCGCGGATCTGCATCAGATCGCCATGATGGCACGGCCGCTCGCGAGGGCCCGGGGCAGCGAACGGAGGCGCCGCCGGCGCCTCCGTTCGCCGTCCGGCGTCACTTGTCGAACAGGGCGAACTTGAGGCTGGGCCTCGGCCACAGCGGGTTCATCACGAAGTTCTGCACCCAGTCGCGATGCGCGTTGAGGGCCACCTCGTTGCCGGCGAGGATCCACATGGGATCCTCGAACAGCAGATCCGCGAGCTGGCCGTAGATCTGCACTCGCTCGTCGGTGTCGGTGGAGACCGCCGCCTGATCGATGAGCGAGGCGATCTGCTCGGGATCCTCGTACCCGTTGGCGAAGCCGTGCACCTGCCCCCACGAGCCATCCGGATGGATGTACTCGCGCATGAACGCGTGCGGATCGGCGAAGGGATCCGCGTTCTTCACCCACATCGCGAACGGCAACGGCTCCGTCGCGTGGAACTCGTCGAACCTGGCTTCCGCCAGGGCGAGGACGCGAACGCTGAAGTTCGGGTTCAGTCCCTCGAGCGAGTCCTTCAACACCAGCGCCGCAACCTCGAACAGGTTGGCCTCCTCGGTGATGACCGAGATGGTGAAGCCCTCGTCCCACCACCCGGCTTCGCGGAACAGCTCCTCGGCACGGGCGAGATCCTGCTCGTAGACGGGCATGTTCTCGTCGTATCCGAGGACACCCTGTGGGAAGTAGTGCGGGACGGTGGCGCCGAACCCGCCGAGGGCGCCGTCCACGAAGCCCTGGTAGTCGAACGCGTAGTTGAAGGCCTGACGCACCCGCGGATCCCAGAAGAAGTCCGTGGGGATCGTGTCCTCCGGCGGCAGGGCGCCTTCGGGGATGTTGAGGTTCAGCCCGATGTGGATGGGCTCGAGCAGGAACTCGCCGGCGAAGACCTCGATCCCCTCGCCTCCCTCGACGTCTCCGACGAACGACGGGTCCGTCTCGATCGAGTCGTAGTCGCCGGCCCGAAGGCCGAGCACCCGCACGTCCGGATCGGGAACGATCTCCATCCGCAGGTCGAGCGCCGCCGGCTCGCCCCAGTAGTCCTCGTAGGCCTCGAACAGCATGTTCTCGCCGCGGTTCCACGCGACGAAGGAGTAGGGACCGGTTCCGACGGGATTCGTCGCCATGAACTCGTTCGGCTCACCCGGCGTCACGCCGCCGTTCGCCTCCACCGTCTCACTGGCGACGATCGAAGCGACGGCCTGCGTCACCACCGAGTTGAGGAACGCGGCGTTGGGCTGTTGCAGCGTCACCTCGAAGGTGAACTCGTCGACGACGCGCGTCTCGTCGACGGTATCGGCAAGAAGGCTCGCGTTGCTCTCCGGAAGGTCCATCTCCAGCACGCGATCCCACGAGAACTTCACGTCGTCCGCCGTCAGCGGACTGCCGTCGTGGAACGTGACGTCCTCGCGGATCGGGAACGTGTACGTGAGCCCGTCCGCGGAGATCAGCCCGTTGTCCCCCGTCGGCACCTCCGTCGAGAGCGACGGGTCGAGCTCGGGTCCCTCGGGTGCGAACTCGACCAGGCGGTCGTTCGTCTGGAGGATGACCGTCTCGCCACCCTCGCCGGCCTCCACCTGGGCGGGGTCGAGCGACAGCGGCTCGTCGTCGGCCGCGTGGACGAACTCGTCCGGATTGCTCACCTGCACGGCGTCCGCACCGGTCTCCGTCGGTTGGCCGTCCTCGTCGTCGTCGCCGTCCGTCGTGCACGACACGAGGGTGAGCACGAGCGCGACCGAGACGGCCAGGACGCTCCGGCCGCGGGACGGCGATCTCCTCCTGCGAGGGGATGCCGGCAGATCCTGGTGACCCGACGCCATGGCTCCTCCCTATGTCAGGCGGGACCCTCGCGGCCGGGCGGAGCGCCGGAGGCGCTCGCGACGTGACGCCGCGGCCGCAAACGTTTGCGAAGACGCTATCCTCGGGTTCGAGAGCCTGTCAAGGCAAGGGTTGTAGGCACGGGAGACGTGGTCAGATAATCAGGTCGCCTGATGGTCAGAGCGCCGTCGTGAACGCCTCGAACGCGTCGTCCGGACCGATCGAGCGACGCAAGGTCTACGAGCTCGTCGCGAACCGTCTGGTCGAGGACATCGTCGCCGGGAGGCTGAAGCCCGGAGACCAGATCCCCGCCGAGCGCCAGCTCGCGCAAACGCTCGCCGTCGGTCGTTCATCGATCCGCGAGGCGCTGCGGATGGTCGAGTCCCGAGGGCTGATCGCCTCGGCCGGCAACGGGGCGTTCGTCGTAGCGAACTACGGCAATCCACTGAACACGTCGCTCGCGCTGCTGATGGAGATGGGCCACGGCGACCTGCGACAGCTGTTCGAGGTCCGAAAGGTGCTCGAGGTCGAGATGGCAGCTCTCGCCGCCGAGCGCCGCTCCGAGGAAGACGTCGAGCGCATGCGGGGGGCCATCCGGGCGATGGACGAAGGGCTCGCGTCCCCCGAGCGATACATCGTGGGCGACCTCGACTTCCACCAGGCGATCGTCGCCGCCACGGGGAATCGGATAGCGCGCTCCATGATGCACGCCATCCGAGATGTCATGCGACGCGCATTGCTCTCCATCTACCAGATCCCCGGCAGCCCCGAGCGCTCCATGGAACAGCATCGGCAGATCCTGGCCGCGATCGTGGCAGGCAGGCCCGAGGACGCGAGAGCGCGGATGCGCGAGCACCTTCTCCGCGTCGAGGGCGAGATCGAGTCGAACCAACGGCTCGTCGACGGGGAGCGCCTCGGCGATGGCTGAGATCGGGTTGGTCGGGCTCGGGGTGATGGGCGGTCGGATGGCGAAGCGTTTGCTGGACGCCGGCCACCGGCTGTCGGGCTACAACCGAACGCGGTCGAAGGCCGAGTGGCTGATCGAGGCGGGTATGCGCTGGGCGGATACGCCTCGAGAGGTGGCCGAGGAAGCCGAGATCACGATCTCGATGGTGACCGACTCGCGCGCGTTGCGGGCGATCGTGAACGGCCCAGACGGCATCCTCGCCGGCCTCGGCGACGGAAAGCTCTACGTGGACATGAGCACCGTCAGTCCCGCCGAGTCTCGAGAGCTCGCCAGGCGCGTGGCCGAGCGCGGCGCGCGGATGCTGGACGCCCCCGTCTCTGGGAGCGTCGCGACGCTCGAGGAGGGCAACCTGGCAATCATGGTCGGCGGCGCGACCGAGGACGTCGAGCGAGCCCTTCCCGTGCTTCGCGACATCGGGCCGAAGGTCACGCACGTCGGTGGCAACGGGCAGGCGGCGCTGGTGAAGATCGCAGCGAACCTGAACCTCGCCGTCCAGATGCTGGCGTTCAGCGAGGCGGTGCTCCTGACGGAAAGGGGTGGAATCCCCCGCGAAACCGCGGTTGAAGCGCTCCTGAGCGGCGTGATCGCGTCGCCGATGCTCAAGTACCGAGGCCCGTTCGTCCTTCAGGAACCACAGGAGGCATGGTTCGACGTCAACATGATGCAGAAGGACCTGCTCCTGGCGCTCGAGGCGGGTCGTCAGCAGGATGTGCCGCTACCCACCACCGCCGTCGCGAACGAGTTCCTCACGGCCGCGCGCGCGATGGGCATGGACAAGCGCGACTTCGCGGCGTTGTTCGAGGTGCTGGCCCGGATGGCCGGGATCGAGCGATGAGCCGCGACGTCGAGGACCAAGCGACGACGGACGCGGGCGCGGCGGCCGACGTTCCTTCCGACGAGCTCACGGCGGAGCAGGCGATGGAACTCTTCGAGCGCATGACGCGCATCCGCCACTTCGAGCTGCGAGTGAACCAGCTCTACCTGTCGGCCAAGATGCCCGGCCTCGCTCACCTGTACGCGGGGCAGGAGGCCGTGGCCGTCGGCGTCTGTAGCGCCCTTCGTCGCGAGGACGTCATCACCAGCACCCACCGCGGTCACGGTCACTGTCTCGCGAAGGGCGCCGCCGTCGATCGGATGTTCGCCGAGCTCCTCGGCAAGGAGCCGGGCTACTGCCACGGCAAAGGCGGCTCGATGCACATCGCCGATCCCGAGACCGGCAACCTCGGCGCCAACGCCATCGTCGCCGGCAGCGCCGGCATCGCGACCGGCGCCGCCATGTCCGCCAAGCTGCAGGGCACCCACCGTGTGGCCGCGTGTTTCTTCGGCGAGGGAGCGCTCGGTCAGGGCGTGCTCTACGAGGTCATGAACATGGCGTCGCTGTGGAAGCTCCCGGTGATCTACGTGTGCGAGAACAACCTCTACAACGAGTACACGCATTACGGGGAGACGACGGCCGGCGAGGTCACGGCGAGAGCGGCTTCCTTCGGGATCCCCACCGAGACCTTGGACGGGCAGGACGTGATCGAGGTGCGCGCCGCGGCCGACCGAGCGGTCGGGGGGGCGCGCGCGGGCGATGGCCCCACGTTCATCGAGTGTCGGACGTACCGGTTCTTCGGCCATCACGTCGGGGACGTCGATCGGTCGTACTACCGGACGAAGCAAGAAGAGGAAGAGTGGCGTTCGTCGCGGGATCCGCTTCGAGTGCTCGCCGCGTGGATGAGCGCACGGGGCTACGCCGACGAGGTTGGTCTGGAGGCCCTCGACCGGCGCGTGGCCGCCGAGGTCGAGGAGGGCGA
>OCZV010000435.1_pt1 | contig 15193 bp, 13 predicted proteins | sample 1539051 | NCBI WGS metagenome assembly OCZV01 (sample SAMEA3113581, study PRJEB22503) | soil metagenome
GCGGACGGACGTGAGCACCGCGGCCATGTACTCGGCCGGGTAGTTGGCCTTGAGGAAGGCGGTCCAGTAGGACACCAGCCCGTACGCCGCACTGTGCGCCTTGTTGAAGGCGTAGTCGGAGAACGGGACCAGCAGATCCCACAGGGTCTTGACCGCGCCGTCGGAGAAGCCGTTCGCCTTCATCCCGGCCTCGAAGCCGACGAACTCGGCGTCGAGCACCTCGCGCTTCTTCTTGCCCATGGCCCGGCGGAGCAGATCGGCCTTTCCCAGCGTGTACCCGGCGACCTTCTGCGCGATCGAGAGCACCTGCTCCTGGTAGACGATCAACCCGTAGGTCTCGTCGAGGATCTCGGCCAGCGGCTCCGCGAGCTCGGGGTGGACGGCGGTGATCGGCTGCTTGCCGTTCTTGCGCAGCGCGTAGTTGGTGTGCGACTGCGCGCCCATCGGGCCCGGCCGGTACAGCGCGCCCACCGCCGAGATGTCGGCGAAGGTGTCGGGCTTCATCAACCGCAGCAGGGCGCGCATCGGCCCGCCGTCGAGTTGGAAGACCCCGAGCGTGTCGCCGCGCTGGAGCAGGGCGTAGGTCGCCGGGTCGTCGAGCGCCAGCGTCTCGAGGTCGACCGGGTCCTTGCCGTTGCGGACGATGTTCCTGCAGGCGTCGTCGAGCACCGTGAGGTTGCGCAGACCGAGGAAGTCCATCTTGACCAGGCCGAGCGCCTCGCAGGTCGGGTAGTCGAACTGCGTGATGATGGCGCCGTCCTGTTCCCGCTTCATGATCGGGATGTGGTCCATCAACGGTTCCGACGACATGATCACGCCGGCTGCGTGGACACCCCACTGGCGCTTGAGGTTCTCCAGCCCTTTCGCGGTGTCGACCACCTTCTGGACGTCGGCGTCGGAGGCGTACAGCTCGCGGAACTCACCGGCCTCGGAGTGCCGTTTGTCGTCGGCGTCGAAGATGCCGGACAGGGAGATGTCCTTGCCCATGACCGACGGCGGCATCGCCTTGGTGATCCGCTCCCCCATCGCGAACGGGAAGCCGAGCACCCGGGATGCGTCCTTGATCGCCTGCTTGGCCTTGATCGTGCCGTAGGTGACGATCTGGGCCACCCGATCCGAGCCGTACTTGTCGGTGACGTAGCGGATGACGTCGCCGCGACGGCGCTCGTCGAAGTCGATGTCGATGTCGGGCATCGACGCACGCTCGGGATTGAGGAACCGCTCGAAGACCAGCCCGTGCCGGATCGGGTCGAGATCGGTGATGCCGAGCGCGTAGGCCACGATCGCACCGGCGGCGGAGCCACGGCCGGGCCCGACCCGGATCCCCTGCTTCTTCGCCCAGTTGATGAAGTCGGCGACCACAAGGAAGTAGCTGGGGTAGCCCTTGTCGCAGATGACCTCGGTCTCGTACGCGGCCTGCCGGCGGACCTGGTCGGACACGCCGCCGGGATAGCGGGCCTGCAGGCCCCGCTCGACCTCCTTGACGAACCAGGAGGTCTCGTCCTCGCCGTCGGGGACGGGGAACCGGGGCATGAAGTTGGCGCCCTCGGTGAACCGGATGTCGCACCGCTCGGCGATCCGCAGCGTGTTGTCGCATGCCTCGGGGAGCTCGGCCCAGACCGCGCGCATCTCTCGGGCCGACTTGAGGTAGAAGTCGTCGGCCTCGAACTTGAACCGATTCGGATCGGCCAGCGTGGAACCAGACTGCACGCACAGGAGCACCGCGTGGGCCTCGTGGTCGCTGCGGTAGGTGTAGTGGAGGTCGTTGGTGGCCACGAGCGGAAGCTGGAGGTCGCGGGACAGCCGGAGCAGGTCGTCACGCACCCGGCGCTCCACGGGTATGCCGTGGTCCATGAGCTCGACGTAGTAGTTGTCGGCGCCGAAGATGTCGCGGAACTCGGCGGCCGTGGCCCGCGCTTCGTCGTAGCGGCCGAGCCGGAGCATCGTCGGCACCTCGCCGCCGGGACACCCGGTAGTGGCGATCAATCCTCCCGCGAAGGTCTGCAGCAGCTCACGGTCCATGCGGGGCTTGAAGTAGAAGCCCTCGAGCGAGGCCAGCGACGACAGACGGAACAGGTTGTGCATGCCGCCGGTGTTCTCGGCGAGCAGCGTCATGTGGGTGTACGCGCCGCCGCCGGACACGTCGTCCTCGCCGCCGACGCCCCACCGCACCCGGGTCTTGTCGAACCGTGAGGTGCGAGGCGTGACGTACGCCTCGTTGCCGATCAGCGGCTGGACCCCGTACTTGCCCGCCTTGTTGTAGAAGTCGTAGGCCCCGAAGACGTTGCCGTGGTCGGTCATCGCGAGGGCTGGCATGCCCTGCTTGGCCGCCTCGGAGAACAGATCGTCGAGCCGGGCAGCGCCGTCGAGCATCGAGTACTCGGTGTGCACGTGCAGGTGCACGAAGCTCGGATCGGAGCCCGGGCTGGACGAGTTAGGCACGACGGCTGGGGCCTCCTCGGCGGGATTCGAGCCCGAGTCTAGGAGTCGCGGCCGACACTTCCACGCAGGAGCCTTGGCGCGTCGCCTTCGGTCAGCCCTGACGCGGTCAGAGCCGCCAGACCGGAGGCTCCGACACCTCAGCGGCCGCCGCGGCATCGAGCCCGGCGAGGATGACGGCTTCCATGATCCGGGCGAGATGGGCCCGGTCGACCGAGGGGGCGCGCTGTCCCATCGTCCGGACGATCTGGGCCTCCCGCCGCCTGTCCCGGCCGGCGTGTCCTCCGACCGGCTTGTGCCGCTGCACCTCGGTCGCGAGCGCGACCCGGTACTCGAGGAGGGACGCGAGCGCGGCGTCGACCCTGTCGATCGCCTCGCGGCACGCCGCGAGCGACCGTGGGCTCACCTGCCGCACGACCGGTGTGAGCGTCGTGGTCGACTCGAGCGCCGCCTCGACGTCGGCGGTAGATGCATCCTCGGCGAGCCACACACCGTCGGCGCCTGCGGCGACGGCGGCGCCGGCCAGCCACGGCGTGTCTCCCACGTCCACTACGACCGGCCGGCCCGAGCGCTTCCTGACCTCGCGGACCAGCGCGAGGTCCAGGGTGGTGCGCCCGCCGGCCAGCCGGCGACTTCCGCTCTCGCAGAGCACGACCTCGTCGTTGTGCTCGGCGCGCAGGTACTCCACCGCCGACAGCCACTCGTCGACCGTGCAGTGGTGCCCGCGGTGCAGCACCACGGGCAACTCGAGCCGCCCGACGGCTGCGACCAGCCGGAAGTCCTGCATCCAGGGCCCACCCACCACCACCCCGTCGGCATAGTGCTGGACGGCCGGCAGGTCGTCGGCCGAGAACGGCTCGACGAGCAGCGGAGCTGCAGTGAGATCGCGCACGCGCTCCAGTAGTTCCCGGGCCGGCGCGGCCCCGTGGTGTCGGCGGAGGCTGAAATGGACGACGTCGCTGCCGCGGCGCGGACCGGCCAGCACCGGGAGGCGGGTACCGCCGATCGTCTGCGCACCGATGCGGACCTCGCGGTGCTGGAGGCTCGGCGACGGGTCGGCCAGTGTGGTCACGGGTGCTCCTCGATGTCGGGCCGCACCCGGTGACGATGCCCGAGTCGGCCGCTGTACGACGAAAGGCCCCAGGCGTTCGCCTGAAGCCTTGTGCCGACTCGGGTGGTGCTGCGTCAGGTCACGTCGACGCCGCCGGCCACCCGGGCCGGCTTCGTAAACGCGTAATACGCCTGTCGCACCCGCGGGACGTTACGCGGACCGGCTCCGGCTCGTCCACCGATGTGGGACTCACGTCTCAATTTCTGAGACCACGGTGCGGGCGGCTAGGCCGCCAGCAGGTCCAACGCGTGCTGGAGGTCGGGGGGATACGGGGACTCGAACTCGACGTGCTCGCCGGTTCCAGGGTGCTCGAACCCGAGTCGGACGGCGTGCAGCCACTGGCGTTGCAGGCCCAGCCGCGACGACAGCGTCGGGTCGGCGCCGTAGGTGAGGTCACCGACGCACGGATGCCGCAGCGCGCTCATGTGCACCCTGATCTGGTGCGTGCGGCCGGTCTCGAGGTGGATCTCGAGCAGGCTCGCCGCTGCGAACGCCTCGAGGGTGTCGTAGTGCGTAATGCTCGGCTTGCCGTCCGCGACGATGGCCCAGCGATAGTCGTGTGTCGGATGGCGGTCGACCGGTGCGTCCACCGTGCCACGGGACGGGTCGGGATGCCCTTGCACCAGCGCGTGGTAGACCTTGTCGACGGTGCGGTCCCTGAACTGGCGCTTGAGCAGCGTGTACGCCCGCTCGGATTTGGCCACCACCATCAACCCGCTGGTTCCGACGTCCAGCCGGTGCACGATCCCCTGCCGCTCGGCGGCGCCGCTGGTCGAGATTCTGAAGCCCGCCCCGGCCAGCCCACCCAGAACGGTGGGGCCGGTCCACCCTGGACTGGGATGTGCCGCCACGCCGACTGGCTTGTCGACCACCACGATGTCGTCGTCGTCGTGTACGACGCGCATGCCCTCGACGTGCTCGGGGACGACTGCGACGGGCGCCGGCGCCGCCGGCATCTCCACGTCGAGCCAGGCGCCGGCCTGGACCCGGTCGGACTTCACTGCACCGGCACCGTCGATGAGCACATGGCCGCGTTCGATCAGCTCGGCCGCGCGGCTACGGGAGAACCCGAACAGTCGCGCCATCGCCGCGTCGAGGCGCTCACCCTCGAGGCCGTCCGGGATCGGCAGGCCCCGCCGGTCGGTCACCGGCCCTCCTGCTCCGGTCCGGCCTCGGGAGAGGAGCCGTCCGGTGGGTCGCGGTGCTTCACACCGGTTGAGCCGTCGAAGGCCACGCCGCGAAGGGTCAGCAGGACTACCAGCACCGCGGCGCCCACGATCGCGGAGTCGGCCAGGTTGAAGACGGGCCAGTTCGGCAGCTCGAGGAAGTCGACGACGTGGCCGCGCAGCGGCGCCGGCTCACGGAACACGCGGTCGATCAGGTTGCCGACGGCGCCTCCGAGCAGGCATCCCAGGGCAAGCGCCCACGGACCGCTGCGCAGCCGCCGGCTCATCCGCAGGATGACGACCACGACCACGGTCGCCACCAGCGCCAGCACGACGGTCATGTTCGTCGCCACGCTGAACGCCGCGCCTGGGTTGCGGACCAGGCGGAGCTGCAGCACGCCATCGACGACCTCGACAACACGTCCGTCATCGAGCCACGCGACCGCCATGATCTTGCTGATCTGGTCGAGCAGCACGACGGTCGTCGCCACAGCGAGAAGGACGCCGACCCTGCGGCGTCCTCCCGCGTTGCCCTCGTCCGCGTCGCGTGTCAGCGACGCTCCTCGCGTTGCTTGCATGTCATGCACAGTGTCGCACGCGGGAACGCCTGCAGTCGCGCCTTGCCGATCGGGTTGCCGCAGCTCTCGCACACGCCGTACGAGCCGTCCTCGATCTTGGCGAGTGCGCGCTCGGTCTGGCCCAGGATGTCGCGATGGCTGGCCGCGAGCGACATCTCGTGCTCGCGCTCGAAGGTCTTCGAGCCCGTGTCCGCCTGGTCCTCGCCGCCGGTGTCCGAGCTGTTCCGCAGCAGATCGGCGATGTCGGACTCGGCCTCGGAGATCTCCTCACGCAGCCTGGTCGCCTCGGCCTCGAGCAGCTCCCGGACCTCCGCCAACTCCTTCGCGGTCCATGGGCGCTCGTCGGCCCGCACGACGAGCGCCTCGGGTGCCGCCTTGCGTGCGGGCGCCGCCTTCTTGGCCGGGGCGGCCTTCTTCGTCGCCGCCTTCCTCGCGGGCGCCGCCTTCTTGGCCGGGGCGGCCTTCTTCGTCGCCGCCTTTTTCGCCGGCGCCGCCTTCTTCGGCGCCGCCTTCTTGGCCGGGGCGGCCTTCTTCGTCGCCGCCTTCTTCGCCGGCGCCGCCTTCTTACCCGCCGCCTTCTTCGGCGCCGCCTTCTTCGCTGGCGCCGCCCTCTTACCCGCCGCCTTCTTCGGCGCCGCCTTCTTGGCCGGGGCCGCCTTCTTGCCCGCCGATGCGGCCTTGGCCGCCGAGGCTGAGGTCTTCTTCGCCGGCGCGGAGTTCTTCTTCGCCGGCGCCGATGTCTTGGCCGGGGCGGCCTGGCGAGCCGGCACGGCCCTCTTCACCGCGCCGGAGACGGTTGAGGCCGCGTCGGCCACGACGCGGCGCACTCTCCCGGTGATGCCCTTGCCGCCGTCGGCCATGACGCGGCCCCCTGCCTCGGTGATCGTTGAGTCCCGTGAGGATAGGTCCCGCGGGCCTAGGCTTCAATTCTCCCCGCCGAGCGCAAGCGCACCACCTCGGCGTCGATGTCGACTCCCGCGGACACTTCCACCACCTTCGTCCTGCCGGACGCGCCGGAAACGAGCCGGACGTCCTGCCGCCGCACGCCGAGAGCTCCGGCCAGCGCGCGCAGGGCGGCCTCGGTCGCCGCGCCCTTGACGGCGCGGGCTTGGACGGCTACGACCAGGGCCTTCGCATGCTCACCGCCCACCCGCGTTCGCGGTGCTCCAGGCCTGACCCGGATCGTCACGCGGGTCGGCGACACGTCGGGCAGTCTTCCCCATGGCCGCCCTGGCCGTACACTTGGGGCCGCGAAAGGCGTGGACGGGGACGAGTAGTCCGGCAGACGGCCACCAGCGACCCGGGGACGGTGCGAGCCCGGGGGCACGAGCCGTGACGAAGATCACCCCTGAGCCGCCGGAAGAAAGGGGCTGTGGCCCCGAGTAGAGCCGGCCGCACCGAAGGAAGCGGGCCGTGTCACAGCGGCCAAGGAGGGTGGTACCGCGGGGCCCGCCGGTCGACCGACCGGCAGTCCTCGTCCCTTCGTCGACGACGAGACGCGACGGAGGACCGCCGAGGCGATGGAGACACCCCAGTACCGCACAGTGCCGACCCACGTCGACCTGCCGGCCATGGAGCGCGAGATCCTCGCGTTCTGGCACGAGCAGGACACGTTCGCCCGGACCCTGAAGGCCAGCGAGGGACGGCCCCAGTGGACCTTCTACGAGGGTCCACCGACCGCGAACGGGATGCCCGGCACGCATCACATCGAGGCCCGAGTCTTCAAGGACGTGTTCCCCCGTTACCGGACCATGAAGGGCTACCACGTCCCGCGTAAGGCCGGCTGGGACTGCCACGGGCTCCCGGTCGAGATCGCGGTGGAGCAGGAGCTCGGCTTCACCGGCAAGGGCGACATCGAGGCTTATGGCGTCGCGGAGTTCAACGCCAAGTGCCGCGAGTCGGTTCTCCGCCACGTCGACGAGTTCGAGCGGCTCACCGTCCGGATGGGCTACTGGGTGGATCTCTCCCAGGCCTACCGGACGATGGACCCCGAGTACGTCCAGAGCGTCTGGTGGTCCCTCAAGCAGGTCTTCGACAAGGGGCTGCTGGTCGAGGACCACCGGGTCGCCCCGTACTGCCCTCGCTGCGGCACCGGCCTCTCCGATCACGAGCTGGCCCAGGGATACGAGACCGTCGTCGACCCGTCGGTCTTCGTCCGGCTGCCATTGACGTCGGGGCCGCTGGCCGGCCGGGCATCGCTGCTGGTGTGGACCACCACACCGTGGACCCTGGTGGCCAACACGGCGGTCGCCGTCCATCCCGACGTCGGCTACGTCGCGGCCACCGACGGTGCCGAGACCGTCGTCGTCGCCGAACCGTTGCTCGAGGCTGCCCTGGGCGAGGGCTGGTCCGTCGTGGAGCGTTTCACCGGCCTGGAGATGGACCGCTGGGCGTATGCACGGCCCTTCGACCTGGTCGACATCCCCGAGGCCCATTTCGTGGTGGTCGACGAGTACGTCACCACAGAGGACGGCACCGGGCTCGTGCACCAGGCACCTGCGTTCGGCGCCGACGACCTGCGAGTGTGCCGGCGCTACGGCCTGCCCGTGGTCAACCCGATCCGCCCCGACGGGCGGTTCGGCGACGAGGTGCCACTGGTGGGGGGCGAGTTCTTCAAGCATGCCGACGCCGCCCTGGTCAAAGACCTCGACGCCCGTGGAAGGCTGTTCCGGCACACCGGATACGAGCACGCATACCCCCATTGCTGGCGCTGCCACACGCCGCTGCTCTACTACGCGCAGCCGTCCTGGTACATCCGCACGACGGCGAAGAAGGACGCCCTGCTCCGCGAGAACGAGCGCACCACCTGGTACCCGGAGACCATCAAGTGGGGCCGCTACGGCGAGTGGCTGCGGGGCAACGTCGACTGGGCGCTCTCCCGCACCCGCTACTGGGGCACGCCGCTCCCGGTGTGGCGCTGCGAGACCGACGGTTCGCACCTGGTCTGCATGGGCTCGCTGGCCGAGCTGTCCCAGCACGCGGGCCGAGACCTCTCCGAGCTCGACCCGCACCGTCCGTTCGTCGACGACATCACGTTCGCGTGCCCGTACGGCGACGGCACGATGCGCCGCGTGCCGTACGTCATCGACGCGTGGTACGACTCGGGCTCGATGCCGTTCGCCCAGTGGGGCTACCCGCACGCATCGGGCAGCGGCGAGTCGTTCGAGGCCGCCTATCCGGCGCAGTACATCTGCGAAGGGCTGGACCAGACCCGTGGCTGGTTCTACACGCTGATGGCGGTCGGCACCCTCGTGTTCGATCGGTCGTCGTACGAGAACGTGCTTTGCCTGGGCCTGATCCTGGCCGACGACGGTCGGCGCATGAGCAAGCACCTCGGAAACATCCTCGAACCGTTGCCGCTGATGGACCGGCACGGCGCCGACGCGGTCCGCTGGTTCATGCTCGCGAGCGGGTCCCCTTGGCTCCCCCGCCGGGTCGGGCACGTGACGATCCAGGAAGGCGTCCGAAAGGTCCTGTTGACCTACTGGAACACGGCCTCCTTCCTGTCGCTCTACGGCCGCGCAAGCGGATGGTCGCCTCGAGAGGGCGCCGTTCCGGCGGCGGAGCGGCCAGTGCTCGACCGCTGGGCACTCTCGGAGCTCAACCGGCTGGTCCGCGATGTCGACGTCGCGCTGGACCGGTTCGACACCCAGAAGGCGGGTGCCCGGCTGGCGTCGTTCGTCGACGACCTGTCGAATTGGTACGTCCGACGCTCGCGGCGGCGGTTCTGGGACGGCGACCCTGCCGCGTTGGCCACGTTGCACGAGTGCGTCGAGGTCATGACCCTGCTGCTCGCACCGATGGTCCCGTTCGTCACCGAACGCGTGTGGCAGGACGTGGTCCGGCCAGTAACACCGGATGCCCCCGAGTCGGTGCACATGGCTTCGTGGCCGGAAGTCGACGAGTCCGCCGTGGACGACGAGCTCTCGTCCCAGGTGGCCCTGACCCGTCGCCTGGTCGAGCTCGGCCGGGCCGCGCGTGCGGAGTCCAAGGTGCGCACTCGCCAGCCGCTCCGGCGGGCTCTGGTGGTTGCCCGCGGCTGGGACACCCTCGCTCCCGAGCTGCGAGCCGAGGTCGCGGACGAGCTCAACGTCCTCGAGGTGGCCGCCCTGGGTGAGGCCGAAGGCGATCTCGTCGACGTGTCGGCGAAGGCCAACTTCCGGTCATTGGGCAAGCGGTTCGGCAAGGACACGCCGAAGGTCGCGGCAGCCATAGCGGCCGCCGACCCGAGCACGCTGTCCTCGGCCCTCAAGGCCGACCGGACGACGACCCTGACCGTCGACGACGTGGGCGTCGTGGCGGTCAGTCCCGACGACGTGGTGGTGACCGAGACGCCGCGTCAGGGGTGGGCGGTCGCCCGCGAGGGCGAGACGGTCGCCCTGGACCTCACAATGACCACGGAGCTGCGCCGGGCCGGGCTGGCCCGCGAGGTCGTCCGCCTGGTTCAGGAGGCCCGGAAGGCCAGCGGCTACGACGTGGCCGACCGGATCGAGCTCGCCTGGCAGGCCGACGGCGAGCTGGCCTTGGCCCTCCGCGAGCACAGCGCGTCCGTGGCCGCCGAGGTTCTCGCCGTGCAGGTCCACGAGAGCCTCGACCCGCTCGCCAGCGAGCCGGACCATTCCGACCCCGACCTCGGCCTGACGTTCCGCCTGCGCCGCGTGTGAACGGCCGGCCCCCGGGCGACGACCGGACCTAGCGCTGGTCGTCGTCGAGCAGGCTCGCCACCGACCGCAGCGAGCCGCCCGTGGCGGCGGTACCGGCCGCGGGGGCACCCGTCGCCGCTGGCACGTTCTGTGAGGTCTCGATGATCGGAGCACCGTCGGGTGCGCCCGAGGTCGTCTCCAGCTTGCGCAGTTCGGTCTCCAGGTACGCCTTGAGGCGGCTGCGGTACTCGCGCTCGAAGGCCTTCAGGTTCTCGACTTGGTTGTCGAGGTGCTCACGCTCGGACTCCAGCTTGCCGACCACCTGCTGGTGGCGCGTCTGCGCTTCGCGCTCGAGCGAGTCGGCCCGGGTGCGGGCGTCGTGCTCGATCTTGGCCACCTTGGCCGAGCTCTCGGCGTCGATCTTCTCCGCGCGCTGGCGCGCGTCGGCCAGCAAGCGGTCGGCCTCGAGCTTTGCGTCGGCCACCAGCTCGTCGGCGGTCTTCTGGGCGAGCGCGAGGACCTTGGCAGCGGCGTCAGACGGCTGGACGCCGGTCGTGGAGACCGCCGGCGCCGGCGCCGGGGCAGCCGACGGCGGGGCCTTGGGACCCTGACCCTCCGGTTGGCGCTGCGGGCCGCTTGGCGTGCCGGCGGCGGATACGAGCGCCCCGCCGCGTGTCACGGCGGCCAGCTTGTCGCGGAGCTCCTCGTTCTCGCGGTACATACGCGAGAGCTCGGCCTCGACCTCGTCCAGGAACTCGTCCACCTCCTGCATGTCGTAACCCTCGCGGAGGCGGACCGTCGTGAACTCTTTGTTCTGGACGTCCTCGGGCGTCAGCGGCATAGCGTCACCTCGGAGTTGTGCGCGGACAAGACGTCACCGTACCCCGTCATCGGAGGCTGCCCACAACCGAGAGAAGGATCTGGACCACGATGATGAGGATGATGAAGGCGAGGTCGAGCGCGATCGACCCCAGACGTAGCGGCGGCACGAACCGCCTGATGAACAGCAACGGCGGATCGGTCACGGTGTACACGGCTTCGAGCCCGACCAGAACTGCGCCGCGCGGCTCCCATTGCCGAGCGAACACCTGGATCCAGTCGGCCACCAACCGGGCGAGCATGGCGATGAAGAATAGCCACAACGCCACGTAGAGAACCTGGGCGACCACCGAAGGCACGGGAGATGAACCTACCCGACGGCCGATCGGCACGTTCGCATGCCCCGGCGAGCGCGACATTAGACTGGGCCGCCAAGACCGCGTCGGTGCCGCATGAGGTGGGATGAGCCAGCAGCCGGTGAGTGAGCAGCGCAGGACGCGTCAGCGCGCGGCCGTCGACGAGGTCCTCGACGAGGTCGACGACTTCGTCAGCGCGCAGGAACTGCACCAGATGCTGCGCGCTCGCGGCTCCCGGGTGGGGCTCGCGACCGTCTACCGGGCGCTCCAGACGCTCGCCGACCACGGGCGGGTGGACGTCCTGCGCTCTGATGCCGGTGAGGCCGTCTACCGGCGATGCGACCAGCCGGACCATCACCATCACCTTGTCTGCCGGTCGTGCGGCGCCGCGGTCGAGATCTCCCGGCCCGCGGTCGAGGCATGGGCCGAGGACGTGGCGCGCGCACACGGATACGTCGACGTCACACACACAGTCGAGATCTTCGGCCTCTGTCCGCGCTGTGCCGCGCTCAGCTCTGGTTGAAGAAGCCGCCGCCGGCGATCCGGGCCTTGTCCTCGGCGGTGACCGTCACGTCGGCCGGTGACAGCAGGAAGACCTTGGCCGTGATGCGCTCGATGTCGCCGCGCAAGCCGAAGATGAGGCCCGCGGCGAAGTCGACCAGCCGCTTCGCGTCGCCGTCTTCCATCTCGGACAGGTTCATGATCACCGGCGTGCCGTCGCGGAAGTGCTCACCGAGCGTCCGCGCCTCGTTGTACGTGCGCGGGTGGAGGGTGACGATCCGTGCGGAGTCCATCCGCCGGGAGGGCGCCACCGCGACCGGACGGCGATCGGCGAGCGTTGCGACGGTTGCCGAGCGCTCGTGACCGTCGGCCTCCGGCGCCGGGTGGTCTGCATAGTCGTCGGCGAGCTCGTCGTACGGCTCGTCGGCGTACTCGTCGTAGCGGTCCTGGTCCTCCACGAGGCCGAGGTAGACCGCAACCTTGCGCATTGCGCCGGCCATGCTCCCTAGTCCTCCGCTGGTGGTGGACGGTCCTGCCGCGGGGATCATCCGGATTCCCGCGTGATCGACCCTAGCCCGCCGGAGGGCGCTCGCCGAGGATTGCGCTGCCGACACGCAGGTGTGTCGCGCCGTGTACGAGGGCCGCCTCGAGGTCCCCGCTCATCCCGGCGGAGATCCAGGTCGCAGTGGGATGCCCATCTCGTACCGCCGCAGCCACGTCGGCCAGCCGGGCAAAGGCGGCATCCGGGTCGGAGTTCGGCGGCGCGATGGCCATCACGCCCGCGAGCCGCAGCGACGGCGCCGCCGCCACCCGGTCGGCCAACGGGACCGCCTGGTCCGGGGACACCCCGCCCCTCGGTGCCACCTCCCCGGGTCGCCCGTCCGTTGATGCGGCTCCTGTGCCCGGATCCGCCGGGACGTCCAACGAGACCTGGACCAGGCAGTCGAGCTCACGGCCTGCCGATAAGGCCGCTCGGCCCAGCGCGTCGACCAGCCGTGGGCGGTCGACCGAGTGGACCGCCGAGGCATACGTCGCGACCGAGGCCGCCTTGTTGGTCTGCAGCTGCCCGACGAAGTGCCAGCGAAGGCCGAGGTCCGCACACTCGGCGGCCTTCGGCGCGGCCTCCTGGTCACGGTTCTCACCGATGTCTCGCACGCCCAGCTCGGCGAGCAGCCGGACGTCGGTCGGCGGGAAGGTCTTGGTGACGACGATGACGCAGACGCCGGCGGGGTCGCGGCCGACCGCGGCGCAGGCCCGCCCGATCCGGTCGTGGACGGCGGCCAACCGGTCGGCGAGCTCTTCCCGCCGGTTCACCGTGCCGGGCCGGACAGCCAGACGAGGCCGGCTTGGCGTCCGGTCGTCCGGTCGCGCCGGTACGAGTACAGCGACAGGTCCTCCACCGTGCACGCATCCGACCGGACAACGTCGACGGCCCCGCCGCTACGCAGCTGTGCCTCCACCCCCGCGGCAACGTCCAGGGCCGGAGTCCCCCGTCGCGTGACGGCCCACGACTGCGGAACCTGCGCCGCTACCTCGGCGCGCATGGCGTCGGGAACCTCGTAGCAACGCCCGCACACCGATGGACCGATCCTGGCCCGGATCTCACCGGCGCCACGCTCGTGCATGGCAGCCAGGATCGCGGGAACCACGCCCGCGGCCAAGCCCGGCCGTCCCGCGTGGGCGACGCCGACGACCCCGGCGGTTCGGTCGGCCAGCAGCACCGGCACGCAGTCGGCCACCAGGACGGCCAGGACGACGCCGGGTCGGCTGGTGATCATGGCGTCGACGTCCGGCGCTCGCCCTTCCCACGGACCGTCGACGACGGCCACGTCGGCGCCGTGGACCTGGTTCATGTAGAGGACCTGGCCGGCCGGCATCCCGATCCGCTCGGCGACGCGGCGGCGGTTCGCGACGACGGCTGCGGCGTCGTCACCGACGTGGCCGCCGAGGTTGAGCTCCGTATACGGGCCGGTGCTCACACCCCCGTACCGGTCGGTGAAGGCGAACCGGGCTCCGTCGGCGTCCTCGTCGTACGTCAGCACTACTTCAGGAAGTCGGGAACGTCGAGGTCGTCGGACGCCGGCACGATGCGCCGTGGCTCGCGTGGCGCGGCCGGAATGTCGGTGCTGCCGTTGTCGGAACCGTAGGCAGCCGTGCCGGACGCGCGGTCGAGCCCGGTTCCGTCCGGGGTGTGGGAGTGCTCACCGTCGCCGGCTGCGATGTCGTCCTCGACGGTGCCGGACCCGGCGGCGCCCGGGATCGTGATCGAGCGCCGCAACGCGCCGTGCTCGCGGCGGGTGGGCGTCCCGTTGTCGAAGCCGGCCGCGATGACCGTCACGCGCACCTCGTCGCCGAGCGCGTCGTCGATGACGGCGCCGAAGATGATGTTGGCATCGTCGTGGGCCGCCTGGGCGACCAGGTTGGCGGCCTCGTTGATCTCGAACAGACCCAGGTCGGAACCGCCGGAGACGGACAGCAACACGCCGTGGGCACCGTCGATGCTGGCCTCGAGCAGCGGGCTGGAGATGGCCATCTCGGCGGCGGCAATCGCGCGGTCCTCGCCGCGGGCCGAGCCGATGCCCATCAGCGCAGATCCCGCGTTGCTCATGACCGACTTGACGTCGGCGAAGTCGAGGTTGATCAGGCCGGGTGTGGTGATGAGGTCGGTGATCCCCTGAACGCCGGAGAGCAGCACCTGGTCGGCGCTCTTGAACGCGTCGAGCACGCTGACCTGCCGGTCACTGATCGACAGCAGCCGGTCGTTGGGGATGACGATCAGCGTGTCGACCTCTTCGCGCAGCGCCTCGATCCCGGCATCGGCCTGAGCTGCCCGGCGCTTGCCCTCGAACATGAACGGGCGGGTGACGACGCCGATCGTCAGGGCGCCCAGCGAGCGCGCGATGCGTGCGACCACGGGAGCGCCGCCGGTGCCGGTGCCGCCTCCCTCCCCCGCGGTGACGAAGACCATGTCGGCCCCCTTGAGGACCTCCTCGATCTCCTCGGCATGGTCCTCGGATGCCTTTCGGCCGACGTCGGGGTTGGCACCCGCTCCGAGGCCACGCGTCAGGTCGCGCCCGACGTCGAGCTTCACGTCGGCGTCGCTCATGAGCAGGGCCTGCGCGTCGGTGTTGATCGCGATGAACTCGACGCCCTTGAGGCCGACCTCGATCATGCGGTTCACGGCGTTGACCCCGCCGCCGCCGATGCCGACGACCTTGATCACCGCGAGGTAGTTCTGCGGAGCAGTCACGTCGCGTCGCCTCTCGCTCTCGTACGGTCCCCCTGCCCGTGCGGCCAAGGTCGGGCCCGTCCGAACCCTCACCCTCAAGTTGAGCTTGATTGTTATGTCAACCTGAGCGCTGAGTAGAACGCTAAGCGTGGGTTCGAGCCAGGGACCGCAGACACGCCGGGCCCAGCGTGATCGACATCGCCGCCGGTGTGCAGCGGACTTGAGGGGATCGCCGTGCAGCGGTCCCCCGACGAGTCCTGGCGCGGTCCAAAACCGCGGATGCGTCGTTCGCCGGCCGCCTATTCGCGGTTTCGGACAGCGTCTCTGCCCCTGCTTCCACAACGGCACTCG
>OCZV010000436.1_pt1 | contig 15181 bp, 15 predicted proteins | sample 1539051 | NCBI WGS metagenome assembly OCZV01 (sample SAMEA3113581, study PRJEB22503) | soil metagenome
TCAGCAGGACAATCACGAGCTCGCCGCGGGTGACAACGCCCTCCACCCCTCGAGCGCTCGGCTATCGTACCCCGATTGGCCGACGGGGGGTCAATCGGTTTACGATGACAGCGTAGGGGGGTATAGGAATCCCCACGGGCCCAGCCTCCGCCCGCCGGCTGGACCCTCATTTGCGATCGGGTGCAAGAAGGTGGTCCTTTCTGGGTTCAGGAGGTGAGGCACTCCCGGTGGAACGACGGGGGGCGGCCGCCGACCAGGAAGGACGGACCTCGGAGGTGGAGCTCCTCCGGCAGATCTGCCGGGCGCTTGGCTCGACCCCCACCTTGGAGCAGCTCGGCTCAGGCCTCGTTCGGTGGATCCGTCTGGCCGCGGGCCAGGACCTCCTGGAGGTCCGGATCGCAGTCCCCGATCGCGCCGGTCGACTCCGAACGCTCGCGGCGGATGGTCCCGTGCATAGAGGCCGTCGGCGATCGGCCAAGCGAAGAGAGGCGTTTCGGACCAAGCGGAGCCTGCGGCTCGCGGTTCCGCGCCTCCCCTCGCACCAGGTGGCCATCATCCCGATGGTCTCCCGCGGCCGGGCGAGCGGGGTGATCGAGCTGACAGCGCCGAATCAGGTTCTCGATCGGATCTGGCTCCTGTTGGATGTCCTGGCTGGTCAGGGCTCGATCGCCCTCAGGACCTTGGAAGAGCGAAGAGGCTTCGGCATGCGGGCGGAGGCGTTCCCCATCATCGCCGAACTCAGCCGCAAGCTGGTCGCCGCGACCAATCCGGAATCAGCCGTTCGTGCTGCCGTTCGCTTCTGCCACGACCACCTGAATCTTCCCGTTGCCGGCTGGCACTTCAACGGTGGTGATCGGAGGGCTCGGCTCGTTGCGGTCAGTGGGCTCGGGGCCGGCAAGCGCCGTGCGCTCCTGCGGGAGCTCTGGCCGATCCCCGATCACGACGACCTGAAGGGAGCCGATCTCTCTCCGCTCGAGCGGAGGTTCACGGCGGCTACGGGGGCGACGAGGGTGGGGATCGTTCGAGCGTCGACGGCTGCGTTGCTGGTCGCCGAGCCCGGCACGGACTCGAGGCAGTTCATCGATGCGCTGGGACCCCTCCTGGACGAGGTGCTTCGACACCTGGAGACGGTTGAGCTGGCAAGGAAGCGGAATGAAGGCCTCGATCTCGGCATCGCGTGGACCGCACACGAGCTCCGGTCACCGCTGCTCGCGCTGAGGGGGTTCTTGGACCTGGAACGGAGTCGGGGTCAAGGGGAGCGCGGCAAGCGTGCCTACCGTGAGCTCGAGGACCTCCTTCGGCAGATCGATGGCTTGCTCCGATGGGCCAGCGGGTCGGGATCTCTGCATCGCCGGCAGGCCGACTTGATGCAGCTGATTCGAGAGGTCGCCGCGTCTGGGGCCACGGTGGAAGAGGCGGACGGGCGCCTGTTGATCGACGGGCCCGACCGAGCGCCCATCCTCGCCGAGCCCGGGGCCCTCCGGCAGGCCATCTCCAACGTGGTGAGGAACGCGCTTCGCTACTCGCCCCCCGGGACGGAGGTGGTCATCCGGGTCCGACAGAGGCCTGGGTCGTACGTGGTGAGCGTCACCGATCGCGGGCCTGGAGTTTCTCCGAAGGAGACGGAGGCCATCTTCGATCCGTTCGTCCGCGGGGCTGCCGGTCGGAGCAGGCGAGGAGGGAAGGGCCTCGGACTGTTCATCGCTCGACGGGTGTTGGAGGCGCACGGAGGGGGTATCAGCGTCGAGCCCGGTCGGCGAGGTGCGACCTTCAAGCTCCGACTCCCTCACGAGAGCCTCGGGGTGATGCCCTCCGCATCGTGACGTCGCGGAGCGCGTGCTTCTCGATGACCAACCAATGCGACTAGGGCGATCGACGGTTCGAATATGCGTCGCCGTGAGCGGGAAGTGCGTCGATAGCAGGATGACACGGTGTGGTGCCTCGTCGAGCCTGTCCGCATGGTCGACGGCGAGCCTCCTTCCGAGGGAGGCGGAGGTACGCCGGGCCGACCCAGGGTCCTCATCATCGACGGGCAGCGCCTCTTCGCCGAGGGACTGGCGGAGGTGCTCGTCGAGCGTGGTCTGGACGTCGTGGCCGTCGAGAGCCGGGCCCAACGGGCTGTTGCCACGGCCCGAGCGCACGCTCCGGACGTCGTCCTCATCGACCTCGAGCTCTCTGAGGTCAGCGGCCTCACGGTGGGGAGGCACCTCGAGGTGGAGCTGCCCGCAGCCAGGCTGATCGGTCTCTCCTCTTTCGCGGATCCCAGCATGCTCATCGAGGCCGTTCGGGGCGGGTTCCGAGGCCTGGTCAACAGGCGCGCCACGGTCGGCGAGCTCGTCTCGGCGATCGAGGCCGCCCTTCACTCCCACATCGTCCTGCCCATGGGGGCCGTGCAGCGACTCGTCGCCCCGGATGGTCCGGTTGGGGCGTACCCTCGCTGGGCGGACGCGCGGAACTCGTTAACCTGGAGACAGCGCGACATCCTCCAGTACCTGGCAGATGGGCTCAGCACCCGAGAGATCGCGGCGCGGCTCGATCTCAGCCCCAACACGGTGCGGGCGCACATCCGGAACATCCTCGCGAAGCTTCGGGTGAGGTCCCGGATCGAGGCCGTTGTGTTGGCACAACGAGGTCGCCTCGAGCGATAGAGGCGTCCGTATCGCACCGATTTCTTCCCTTTCTCCTCCGACTCCCTCCGGGCCTTTCCTCCGATTGCACCAGGCGTCTACGTCGTGCTGACGATGCCGGTCGCCGTTCTCCCCACCTAGGCTGTCCCCACGATGGGGGACAGCTGAATGCCGCCGGGGGAGGAGTACGACGAGCACTCCCTAACGGCGAACATCCGGGTCCTCATCGTCGACGATCACAGCCTGTTCGCGGAGGGACTGCGGTCGGCCCTACAGGGCCACGGCATCACGACCGTGGCGATCGCCGGGACCGGGTCCGAAGCGATCGCCGCCGCTCGGAAGCACCGGCCGAACATGGTTCTCCTCGATCTGAGCCTCCCCGACATGGATGGATTCGTTGTGGCCCAGCGGCTCCAGGAGCAGCACGAGGATCTCAAGATCCTCGCCCTGACGGCTCTCGAGGATCCCCGGGCCGCCGAAGATGCGCTCAGGGCGGGGCTGCATGGGTTCTTGCTGAAGCACGCGGCGGTGACGGATCTGGTGAGTGCGATCGTCGCAGCGAAGCGGTCCCAGGCCGTCGTGCCGCACGAGCTTGCCCAAGCCCTGCTCGGTGGAGAACGGAAGGGCAAGGAAAGATCCGCTCGGCGGGGCGCCGAGAAGCAGTTGACACAACGGGAACGAGAGGTCCTCGCCCTCCTTGCCACCGGTGCGACCGGTCCCGAGATCGCGGCCAAGCTCTACCTCAGCCCGAACACCGTACGAACCCACGTGCAGAACATCATGGCGAAGCTCGGCGTTCACTCCCGGCTCGAAGCGGTCGCCGTGGCCACGCGACTGGGACTGGCCCGGCGTAGTACCCGGACGTAGGCACTCTACGACGGTCGCCGCAGGCGGAGGATGCGTCGATCCGCGTAGTCAAGTGCGTCAGGACGAGGATGAACGTCCGGTCCTCTTTCCGTAGCCTCATTCACTCGCAGGGCACGGCGTACGAACGGAAGGGGCCGGACGATCAAGGTTCTCATCGTCGACGATCATCTCCTGTTCGCTGAGGGGATGCAGGCGATCCTCCGCGAGCACGGCTTCGACGTTGTGGGGATCGCCTCGAGCGGACGAGAGGCGGTGGCCATGGCTCGGGCCACTCGCCCGGACAGCGTCGTCATGGACATCGTCCTTCCCGACATGGATGGTCTCGCCGCGGGAGGGATCATCCTGGGAGAACTTCCCAACACCCGGATCATCGCCATGACGGGCGTCGATCACCCTGATGTCGTTCGGGAGGCGCTCCGGTCGGGCTTCAACGGCTGTCTCATGAAGCACGCCACGATGCCAGATGTGGTGGGGGCACTCATCGCCTCGTCTCACAGCCAGGCGGTCATCCCCATGGAGATCGCTTCCGCCATCGTGGCGGAGTCGGCCCCTCGGAGTAAGGATCGAGAGTGGCCCTCGGTGCTGAAGCAGCTGACGCCTCGGGAGCGCGAGGTCCTCGGCCTTCTCGCCGAGGGGATGAGCGGGAAGGACATCGCCGAGAGTCTGTTCCTCAGCCGGAACACGGTTCGAACGCACATCCAGAACATCCTGACCAAGCTCCAGGTCCACTCTCGCCTCCAGGCGGCGGCCCTCGCCACGAGACACGGGATCGTGGGCGGGTCGGCCGGAACCCCCGATCGGTCCCGAAGCTCCCCCGGGGTCTCGAGCTGGCCTGAGGACGGGGATGGCCCATTCCGGGAAGCCGTGGTCAGGAGTCCAGGTCGAGAGCGGCGCGCGGGCGTCGAGGAGGTCCATGTGCCCCGCGGCGGGCCGGGTCGCCCGACGCAGGACGGTCGAGGCGGCGGATGACTCCGGGACGCCCGCTGCTGACGATCGGCGTGCCGGTGTTCAATGCTGAGCGCCATCTCCGCGGGGCACTTGACTCCATCCAGTCTCAGACGTTCGAGGAGTTCGAGGTGATCATCTCCGACAACGCCTCGACCGACCGCACGGAGGAGATTGCCCGCTCATACGTCCACCGGGATCCTCGGTTCCGCTATCGGAGGAACCGGGCCAATCTCGGCGCTGCCCGCAACTACAACCTTCTCTTTCGAGAGAGCTCGACCCCCTACTTCAAGTGGATGCCGCACGACGACATCATGGCGCCCACCTATCTGTCGCAGTGCGTGGCCGCTCTGGACCGCGATCCGACTGCTGTTGTGGCCACAAGCCGGGTCACGCTCATCGACGAGGACGGGACACCGGCTGACTTCGGACGTCGTTTCCGTGAATACGCGGCCCGTCGAGGCCTCCGGCATGTTCCGGTCGAACGCGCCACGAGGCTCCATTCTGGGAATCCCGCCGAGCGGTTCGCCGACGTCGTGCTCAGGAAGGTGTGGTTTCACGAGGTCTACGGTGTGATCCGGTCCGCGGCACTCGGCCGAAGCTCTCTCCTCGGCCTGTACACGGGCTCATGCCAGGTCATGCTGGCCGAGCTGGCCCTCCTCGGACCGTTCACCAGGATCGATCAAGAGCTCTATTCGTGCCGCTTCCCGTATTTCTATGTCTCCGATCCTCGGTCCGACGCGGTCGCCGGCAAGAACGATCCCAACTGGGCCAGGCGTCGCCACTTCCCTCAAGCACAGGTCGCTCGTGGGTACCTCCGGGCCGCCGCCAGGGCGCCGACGGCGGAATCCAGGGCCCGGTGTATCGCCACGGTGCTCCGCAAGATCCTCGAGCCCGACAACCTGGCGAAGCTCATCATCCCGGGTCCCAACAACTACCTCGGTCTGGATCTCGCGCGGATCTGGAGGGATCGGTCGCGGCACGAGGCATCCCGAGCATCGTGAGGAGCGGAGCGTGAGGGTCCTGCTGACCGGGCATGACGGCTACATCGGAACGGTGATGTCGCCCGTACTCGCGGCGGCAGGGCACGAGGTCGTCGGGCTCGACAGCTTCCTGTTCGGTGGGTGTGGCTTCGGCGGCAACGTTGAGATCCCCTCGATGCCCATGGATGTTCGCGACGTCCAGCTCCCCGCCCTGAAGGGGCTCGACGCCATCGTCCACCTCGCGGCCATCTGCAACGATCCGGTCGGCAACCTCGATCCCTCGTGCACGTACGCGATCAACCACGAAGCATCGGTTCGGCTCGCCGAGCTCGCCAAAGAGGCAGGCATCCAGAGGTTCCTGTTCTCGTCCTCGTGCAGCCTCTACGGAGCCTCCAACACGGACGAGCTTCTGACCGAGGAGGCGGCATTCAATCCGGTTACCCCGTACGGGATGTCCAAGGTCCTGGTGGAGCGGGACGTTGCCCGGCTTGCCGACGACACGTTCAGTCCGGTGTTTCTCCGGAACGCGACAGCGTACGGCGTGTCACCGCGGCTGCGAGCGGACGTGGTCCTCAACAACCTGGCCGGATACGCCTGCACGACCGGTGAGGTCCTCATCCACAGCGACGGTTCTCCCTGGCGTCCACTGGTGCACGTTGAAGACATCGCCCGCGCCTTCGTGGCGGCACTCGAGGCGCCACGCGAGGCGGTGCACAACCAGGCGTTCAACGTCGGAGCAGACGAGGAGAACTATCGGATCCGGGATCTCGCCGAGATCGTCATGGAAGCCGTCCCCGGCAGCAGCGTCACGTTCGCCCCCGGCGGCGGCCCGGACATCAGGGACTACCGGGTCGGGTTCGACAAGATCCGCCGGGCGCTCCCGTCCTTCACCCCCAGGTGGACCGTTCGAGAGGGTGTGGCCGAGCTGGTGGCGATGTACCGGGACGCCGGCATCACGCGCGAGGAATTCCTCGGGCCTCGTTTTGTTCGCCTCGAACGGATCAGAGAGCGGTTGTCGGAAGGTTCGATCGATGCAGTCCTTCGTCCCGTCGATCTCCCCATCGCAGCGAGTGATCGATGAGCGAGGTCTCCCCGGTCACCGTCGCGGCCGAGGATCGGACGGATGAGCGATCCGGACCGGGATGCCGCTTCTGTGGGACCACTCTCCGGCTCACGTTCGTGGATCTCGGCATGTCCCCGCTCTGCGAGACGTACCTGGCCGCCGATGAGCTCGACCGGATGGAACCCTTCTACCCGCTGCTCGTCCAGGTCTGCGACGAGTGTCTCCTGGTCCAACTCCGTGAGTACGTGAGCCCCGAGGCCATCTTCGGCGAGTACGCCTACTTCTCCTCGTACTCGGAGAGCTGGCTCCGCCACGCGCGTCGCTTCGTCGAATCAGTGACGAAGCGCTTCGCTTTGGACGCCGGGAGCCTCGTCGTCGAGGTGGGAAGCAATGACGGATACCTCCTCCAGTACCTCGTGGGGAGAGGGATCCCCGTGCTCGGGATCGAGCCGGCCGGCAACGTCGCCGAGGCCGCGATCGAGCGAGGGGTTCCCACGCGGGTGATGTTCTTCGGTCGTGAGACCAGCCAGCAACTCGTCGACGAGGGGATGCGGGCCGATCTCATCGTGGGGAACAACGTGCTGGCACAGGTCCCGGACCTGAACGGCTTCGTCGAGGGGCTGCGGACCTTGCTCGCGCCCCATGGCGTGGTATCTCTCGAGTTCCCCCACTTGGTGCGGCTCGTCGAGGGGAACCAGTTCGACACGATCTACCACGAGCATTTCTCCTACTTCTCGTTCCTGGCGGTTGAGAGGATCCTCGCCGAGCACGGGTTGACGATCTTCGACGTCGAAGCCCTGGCCAGCCACGGCGGGTCCCTTCGGGTCTACGCCTGCCACGCCGGTGACTCGAGCCACCCGGTCGGGGTGAGCGTCGATCGGATGCGTGCCGATGAGGAAGTGCTCGGCCTCCGAGACCTCGCCTACTACGGGGCCTTCTCACCGCGAGTGATCGAGACGAAGCATCGGCTCCTCGACCTCCTGATCGACCTCAAGATGAGCGAGCTTTCCATCGTCGGGTACGGCGCGCCCGGCAAGGGAAACACGCTCCTGAATTACTGCGGGATCCGGACCGACTTCCTCGACTACACGGTCGATCGGAACCCCTTCAAGCAGGGTCGGTTCCTCCCGGGGAGCCACGTCCCGATCGCCCACCCCGATCGCATCGCGGAGACGAAGCCGGACGTCGTCCTGATCCTCCCGTGGAACCTTCGTGAGGAGGTCACGGCCCACCTCGACTACATTCGCTCCTGGGGTGGCCGATTCGTCGTTCCGATCCCCCAGGCCGAGGTGCTCCGATGAAGGTCGTCCTGTTCTGCGGCGGGCAGGGGATGCGTCTACGCGACTACTCGGAGCTGACCCCGAAACCCATGGTCAATATCGGCTACCGGCCGATCCTCTGGCACGTGATGAAGTATTACGCTCACTTCGGGCACCGCGATTTCATCCTCTGCCTGGGCTACAAGGCGGACGTCATCAAGAACTACTTCCGCCACTACGACGAGACCGTCTCGAATGACTTCGTCCTGTCCGAGGGCAGCAAGATCGAGCTGCTCAATAGCGACATCGACGACTGGAGGATCACGTTCGTCGACACGGGGATCTCCGCCAGCATCGGTCAGCGGCTGGCCGCGGTGGAGCCCTACCTGGACGGCGAGGAGATGTTCCTGGCGAACTACGCGGACGGGCTCACCGACCTCGATCTTGATCGGTACATCGAGGACGTGGTCCCCACGGCCAGGATCGCCACGTTCCTCTGCGTGCGTCCGACCAACACCTTCCACGTGGTCTCGGCGGTGGACGAGGGCCTCGTGACAGGGATCGCTCCCGTGTCGGAGTCGGACGTATGGATCAACGCCGGCTACTACGTGTTCCGGCGAGCGATCTTCGACTGGATCAAGGAGGGGGAGGACCTCGTGACCGAGCCGTTCGCTCGCCTGATCGGGCGCGGCCAGCTCCTCGCGTACCGATACACGGGGTTCTGGACCGCTATGGACACGTTCAAGGACAAGGAGACCCTGGACAGCAGGTACGTGCGGGGCGATGCGCCGTGGGAGGTGTGGCGCCGAAACGGTGGGAACGGGGGCGGGACGTCCATGGGTCTCTCCGCCGAAGCGCGGACGGCAGCGTCCGAACGGACCGACCGGGCCTGACATGCGAGCGATCCCAGCCGACGTGGTGAGCCGGCCTGGTTCCTCGGTGCTCTGCCTTGGCGCCCACAGCGACGACATCGAGTTGGGGTGTGGCGGCACCCTGCTGTGGCTCCTGGAGAACAACCGGGACGTTCGGATCCACTGGGTGGTCTTCAGCTCGGGGGCGGAACGGTCGAAGGAAGCGCTCCGGAGCGCCGACGCGTTCCTCGAGCGCGCCGCGTCCAAGACGGTCGAGATCCTGGACTTCCGGGAACGGTTCTTCCCGTTCGTTGGGGCCCCGATCAAGGAGTTCTTCGATGCTCTGGGCGGACGGCTCCGGCCGGACATCATCTTCACCCACCGCCGGGAGGATCTGCATCAGGATCATCGCCTGATCGCCGACCTCACCTGGCAGACGTTCCGAGACCACATGATCCTCGAGTACGAGATTCCGAAGTACGAGGGAGATCTGGGACATCCGAACCTCTTCGTCGAGCTGGATCGATCGCTCTGTGATCGGAAGGTGAAGTATCTCGTCGACTCGTTCCGGAGCCAGGAGGGGAAGGACTGGTTCACCGAGGAGACGTTCATGGCGATGCTTCGTCTCCGCGGTGTCGAGGGACGTGCGCGGACGGGCTATGCGGAGGGGTTTCAGTGCCGCAAGCTGGTGCTTCGATGAGGGTGGGCCGGTGATCTACTCGGAGCTCGAGATCCCCGGGGCGTTCCGGATCATCCCTGAGCAACACGGGGACGAGCGTGGATTCTTCGCCCGATCGTGGGACCGAGAGGAGTTCGCTCGACACGGCCTCAACCCGACGCTGGTGCAGTGCAGCATCTCCTGGAACAAGCGGGCGGGGACGCTGCGGGGGATGCACTACCAGGATCCCCCCTTCCAGGAAGCGAAGCTCGTACGGGTCACTCGTGGCAGCGTCCATGACGTGGTCCTCGATCTCCGCGAGGGGTTGCCCACGTATGGTCGCCACGAGGGGGTGCTTCTCACATCGGACAACCGGGAAATGGTCTACGTCCCCGAGGGCTGTGGCCACGGATTCCTCACGCTCGAGGATGACACCGAGGTCTTCTACCAGATGTCCGAGTACTACTCGGACGAGCACGCGCGGGGAGTCAGGTGGGACGATCCCGCTTTCGCGATCCGTTGGCCCGGCACCATCTCGGTCATGTCGGATCGGGACCGCTCGTTTCCCGACGTGAAGGCGGGGTTGCGGTGATCTCTTCGACCACCGAGGACCTCGACGTTCGCAGGGCCGGCCGGGACATGCACGCGTTCATGACCGAGCTCTTCCCGATCTGTCGGAGCATCTCAGGGGAGGGCCTTCGTAGGACCCTGCGCATGATCGAGGAGCGTGTGCCGATCGAGATCCACGAGGTCGTCACCGGCTCGACGGCATTCGACTGGACGGTCCCCAACGAGTGGAATATCCGGGACGCCTACATCATGGATGGGACCGGTCGTCGGTTGGTGGACTTCCGATCCTCGAACCTCCACGTGATGAGCTACAGCAGGCCGGTCCGGGCCCGGATGACGCTGGGAGAGCTGCGACCGCACCTCCACACGCTCCCCGAGCACCCGGACTGGATCCCCTACCGCACCACGTACTACCGCGAGGATTGGGGGTTCTGCCTGAGCGACCGCGTGCTGCGGTCTTTGCCCGACGGGGAGTACGAGGTCTGTGTCGACAGCACGCTCGAGCCCGGTCACCTGAGCTACGGGGAGCTCCTGCTCCCCGGCGAGACGGCCGAGGAGGTGCTGATCTCGTGCCACGTGTGTCATCCCTCGCTGGCGAACGACAATCTCTCGGGGATCGCGCTCGCCACCGAGCTCGCGTCCCGGCTCCGCTCGACGGTCCCCAGATTCTCGTACCGTTTCCTGTTCCTCCCGGGCACCATCGGATCGCTGACCTGGTTGGCCCGCAACGAGGCCGTTCTCGGCCGGATCAGCCACGGGCTGACGGTTGCCTGCGTCGGCGACCCGGGGCCCATGACTTATAAGCGGAGCCGTCGAGGGGATGCCGACATCGATCGAGCGGCTGCCCACGTCCTCGGGCACCTGGACGAGGGGCATCGCATCCTGGAGTTCTCGCCCTATGGGTACGACGAGCGCCAGTACTGCTCGCCGGGCTTCAACCTCCCCGTCGGCTCGTTGACCAGGACCCCCCACGGCCGTTATCCCGAGTACCACACGTCGGCCGACGATCTGTCGTTCGTCCGGGCGGAGGCCCTGGGTGATTCGTTGGCCGTCTACCTGAGCGTGATCGACGTTCTCGAGGGGAACCGGGTCTATCGCAACCTGAGCCCGATGGGGGAGCCGAACCTTGGTCGACGTGGCCTCTATCCCTCGGTCGGCGGTACCGATGCGGCCACGTCGCAGCTGGCGATGCTGTGGGTTCTGAATCAGTCGGACGGCCTGCACGATCTTCTGGAGGTAGCCGACCGGTCCGGTCTGCCGTTCAGGGCGATCAGGGAGGCCGCCGACGCCCTGCTCGAGCACGGTCTGTTGGAGGAAGTGGCGTCCCGGTGACCGGCACGAGGGCACTGGTGACGGGTGCCAGCAGCGGCATCGGGCGGGCCGTCGCCCTTGCGCTGGCCGGACGTGGGGCACGGGTGTGGGCGGTCGGTCGAAAGCTGGAGACGCTCGGGGAGCTGGAACGGGACGCCCGCGACGTGCCCGGCTCGGTCGAAAGCCTGGTGTGTGATCTCACCGACGATGACCAGGTTCGGGGGCTGGCGACCTCGGCCGGTTCGCAGCTCGCTGGCCTCGATGTCCTGGTCCACGCCGCCGGCGTCCACTCGATGGGAGCGATCGAGTCGGCGTCCGTGGATGAGCTCGACTGGCAGTACCGATCGAATGTTCGAGCGGTCTATCTCCTGACCCAAGCGCTGCTTCCCCTCCTCCGAGCATCCCGGGCCGACGTCGTGTTCGTCAACTCGAGTGCGGGTCTGCGGTCCCGGGCCGTGGTCGGCCAGTACTCGGCCACCAAGCATGCCCTCAAGGCGATCGCCGACACGCTTCGCCAGGAGGTGAACGCCTCCGGCATCCGAGTGCTCAGCGTGTATCCCGGCCGAACGGCGTCCCCGCTCCAGGAGTCCGTCCACCGGCACGAGGGGCTCGCCTACCGGCCGGAGCTGCTCCTTCAGCCGGAGGACGTCGCCTCCGTTGTCCTGGCCGCGCTCGACCTGTCCCGGACGGCTGAGGTGACCGACGTCAGCGTCCGACCCTTCGTCGGAGGCCAGCGGTGAGCGTCGACGTGCGGGAATTCGAGCGACAGGCGGAGCGGACCCTCGGCCGGGCGATCTTCGACTACTTCGCGGGGGGAGCGGAGCGAGAGGTGACCCTCCACCGGAACGTCACGGCCTGGGGAACCCTGGACCTCCGGCCTCACGTGCTGCGGGGTATCGAGACTGCCGGCACGAGCGCCACGGTGCTGGGGGCCGAGATCGCGGCCCCGATCCTGGTGGCCCCCATCGCGTATCAGTCGCTGGCCCACCCCGACGGTGAGGTCGGCACGGCCAAAGGCACGGCGGCGGCCGGGGGGCTCATGGTGGTCTCGAGCCGCACCACGATGCCTCTCGAGGAGATCGCCGCGGAGTCTCAGGGAGCGCCCCTCTGGTTCCAGGTCTACCTCCTGAAGGATCGGGGGTGGACCGCCGAGGCCGTCGCCCGCGCCCGGGAGGCCGGGTACCGGGCGCTCGTGCTCACCGCTGATACCCCCATCCTGGGCCGGCGGCGGCGCGACGAGCGGAACGCGTTCCAGATCCCACCGGCGGTGGTCGCGGCTCACCACCGGGCCGTCGGCTCGCCGTCGCGCCTCGCGGGACGCGACGACGGGGGGCTCCAGGATCCCAGCGTCAAGCTTGAGGACATCGCCTGGCTGGGCGAGCTGTCGGGTCTGCCGGTGGTGGTCAAGGGCGTCCTTCGGGCCGACGACGCGCACGCATGCATCGAGGCCGGGGCCAAAGCCGTGGTCGTCTCCAACCACGGCGGCCGCCAGCTCGATTCGGCCGTGTCCACCGCGGTGGCGCTCCCGGAGGTGGTCGGCGCCGTGGGAAACCGGGCGGAGGTCTACGTCGACGGGGGCATCCGCGAGGGGACCGACATCCTCAAGGCGCTGGCATTCGGCGCCCGGGCGGTCTTGATCGGACGCCCGATCGTCTGGGGCCTCGCCGCGCTCGGGGGCGAGGGCGTCCGTCAGGTGCTGGAGGAGCTGCGGGCGTCCCTCGCCCGGGCCATGGTGCTCTGCCAGGTGGCATCGGTCGGCGAGATCTCGCCGGACCTCGTCGCAAGGATGAGAGCGAATGTCCGTCGACTGGATTCCTGAGTCCCGGGCTTTCGGGCTGGGGTCACCGGGCTCTGGCTGCCCTCACTCTGCTCGCGGCAGCGCGAATGGCACGTACGCCCGTCCACGTGAACGTGTTCAGGACGTCGAGCCCACCCATGGCCATCCTTCCCGCGGATCCCGAGCGCATCCACATCGGCAGTTCGCGTGGGGACAGCCTCAGGGCCACGTCGGGGCCGGTGGTCACACGGGGAAACAGTCTCGTGTACGCGTCGAGCCGCGCGTGCCACCAGCTCCGAGCTTCCCAGGGCTTCCATCGCCCTCCCCGGTGCAGGAGCCTGACGGGTCGATCGCCGACGGCCACCCTCAATCGGCGTGGGTCGCGAACACGGGCACGCCCCCGGAGCGGTACGGGTCGCTCGTCCGGAGGCAGGATCGTCAGGGCCTCAGGGGGCACCCGGCTCATCAGCACGGCGTTCAGCGCATCCTGATCCGACTGGGCCAGCGGGTCCTCGTTGGCCGCTCCCCCCAGGAGGGTTCGTTCCGGGGGCACCCGCCCGCAGGCTTCCCACCATGCCTCCAGCAGGTGGGGCCAGGAAGACGTGGAGAACGCCACGAAGTTGGTGGAGACATACGGCTGTCGTCGGGGAGGCCCCGGAAGGTCGAAGAGGCGCTCCCACTCGAGGAACCAACGGTCCCGCTCGGGATCGGCATAGGCGCAGATCCGTCCCTGCTCCGTCATGGCCACGACGTCGTCGACAGGTCCGGTGAGGATCATGTCGCTGTCGATGACGATCACGGTACCGGCCGGCTGCAGGCGACTGGCGAACGGCTTCAGGAGCTGTGGATTCCTAGGAACCGCCGATCCGACCTGTACAACCCTGGCGTGAGTTCGGAGACGCTCGATCTGATCCGAGCGAAGACCGGCGTCGGCCACACAGACCTCATCCGTGGAGCCCATCAGGCGAACCGAGTTGATGAGCGCGACCGTCGCCGGGAAGAAGGCAGCGTCGCTCACCGTGAAGAAGGTCGTCGGTCCGCCCATGCGTGGTGGATCGTCCCCGAAGGCGGAACCTTAGCACGGGGGTGGCGTTGACGAGGGTCGCGTTCATCACCGGCATCACGGGACAGGACGGCTCCTATCTGGCCGAGCTCCTGCTCTCCAACGGCTACGAAGTACACGGCCTGATCCGGCGAACCTCGAGCTTCAACACGGAGAGGATCGACCACGTGTACCAGGACCCGCACGATCCCGGCCGCCGACTCCATCTTCACTACGGAGACCTCACCGACGGCTCGATGCTCGCTCGGCTCCTGGCTGAGGTGCGACCCGATGAGCTCTACAACCTTGGGGCTCAGTCCCACGTCGGCGTTTCCTTCGACATGCCCGAGTACACGGCCAACGTCACGGGGCTGGGGACGCTCAGGCTCCTCGAGAGCGTCCGGGAGGCCCAGGTGCGGCCCCGGATCTATCAGGCGTCCTCCTCAGAGATGTACGGCAACGTCCCCGCTCCCCAGAACGAGGACACCCCGCTCGAGCCGGTGTCCCCCTACGCGGCGGCGAAAGTCTTCGCGCACCAGCTCGCGGGGCTCTACCGAGCCGCCTACGGGCTGTTCATCGTTCGGGGGATCCTCTTCAACCACGAATCGCCACGGCGCGGCGGCACGTTCGTCACCAGGAAGGTGACCCGTGCTGTGGCCAGAATCTGTCTGGGCAAGGAGGACAGGGTCTATCTCGGCAACCTCGACGCCCGGCGGGACTGGGGGTACGCACCGGAGTACGTCGAGGCCATGTGGGAGATGACGCAGCAGGAAGAACCGGCCGACTACGTGCTGTCCACCGGTGAGGCCCACAGCGTGCGAGAGCTGTGCGAGATCGCGTTCGGGCTGGTGGGGCTGGACTGGACCGAATTCGTGGCCCTCGACCCCCGGTACGTGCGCCCCCGGGACGTGGAACACCTGTGCGGGGACCCCGCCCGGGCCCGGCGGGCCCTCGGCTGGGAGGCCCGGACCCGATTTCCACGGCTCGTCCAGATCATGCTGGAGGCGGACCTTGCTGCGGAGGGGCTCGACCCCGCGGATCACCTGATCGTGCCCCTCCTCGACCACCACCCCGCGTGGGCAAGGAGGCCGTGATCGTGGTCCGGCGATCTCATGCGGCTGTCGTAGCCGAATACGACGTCGGCAGGGTCCCTTCCGGGCCCCTCACTGCTAGCCTCGCAGCCGGATCAAGTCGGACAGACCGGCAACTGGGAGAGGAGGCAGGATGC
>OCZV010000437.1_pt1 | contig 15173 bp, 11 predicted proteins | sample 1539051 | NCBI WGS metagenome assembly OCZV01 (sample SAMEA3113581, study PRJEB22503) | soil metagenome
AAGCCACCCGACGGGTTCGACGGGCGGAGCGCGCAGATGGTCAGGAGATGCCGTTCGCATGTCATCAGGATCCAGTTCACGCAACGAGGCCTACGACGTGATCGTCCTCGGTGGCGGCCACAACGGGCTCGTGTGTGCGTGCTACCTGGCCAAGGCGGGGTACCGGGTGAAGGTTTTGGAGCGCCGTTCGATCGTAGGCGGGGCGGCGACCACCGAGGAGTTTCATCCGGGCTTTCGCAATTCGATCTGTTCCTATTCGGTCAGTGTCCTGAACTCGAAGATCATCGAGGATCTCGAGCTGAAGCGGTACGGACTGCAGATCGACGTGCGGCCGTTGTTGCATTTCCTGCCACTACCAGACGGCAACTATCTGCGGTTCTATGCCGACGCGGACCGAAGCACGGCCGAGTTCGCTCGCCTTTCGCTCCACGATGCCGAGACGTTGCCGCGTTTTCACGCCATGCTCGATCGGCTGGCCGGCGCTGGTGACACCTGGCTTCGGGCGCCTCCGAATGTCGGAGGCGGCACCCTGGAGATTCTGAAGGCGCTCTGGGCGAACCGCAAGATGGCCAAGTTGGACGTCGAAGCCCAGCGAGATCTGGCCGACCTGATGGTGATGAGCGCCGCGGATTTCCTCGGCCGCTGGTTTGAGAACGATGCGGTGAGGGCGATTCTCGGCTTTCGCGGCGTCCTGGGCTTCATGGCGAGCCCGTACACGCCTGGCACCGCGAACGTTCTGCTTCACCGCTGCGTCAGCGCGCTCAATGAGCAGAGGGGCGTTTGGGGCCATGCCAAGGGCGGGATGGGCTCGATCACCCAAGCCATGGCCCGATCCGCAGAAGCCGCGGGCGTCGACATCGAGGTGGGCGCGCCGGTCGCCGAAGTCCTCTCTGAGGATGGCCGCGTCGTCGGCGTCCGCATCGAAGATGGCCGAGTGCTGCACGCGCGATCGGTCGCGGCCAACGTCAACCCGAAGCTCCTGTTTCTCAAGCTGGTCAAGCCCTCAGCGATTCCGGCGGACTTCCGCCAACGCATCGAGAACTATCGCTGCGTGTCCGGAACATTCCGAATGAACGTGGCCCTCAAGGAGTTGCCTGACTTCACCTGCATTCCCGGCTCGCACCTTCAGGAGCATCATACGGGGAGCATCGTGATTGGGCCCTCGATGGACTACATGGATGAGGCCTTCCAGGATGCGCGCCGGCACGGGTGGTCGCGCAGCCCGATCGTGGAGCTGCTGGTTCCCAGCACGATCGACGACAGTCTGGCGCCTTCAGGGGCTCATGTAGCGGGCCTGTTCGCCCAGCATTTCAATCCTGATCTCCCAGAAGGTCGTAGCTGGGACGACGTCAAGGATGAGGCAGCCGACGCCATCATCGACAAGGTCACGGAGTACGCTCCCAATTTCAAGAGCTCGGTGATCGCGCGTCAGGTCCTGAGCCCGCTCGATCTCGAGCGCGAGTTCGGGCTCATTGGCGGCGACATCTTCCACGGGGCGATGGATCTCAACCAGATCTACTGCCTGCGGCCGACGCTGGGCTACGCCGCCTACCGGATGCCGATCAAGGGCCTGTATCTCTGCGGAGCCGGCGCTCATCCAGGAGGCGGCGTGAGCGGAGCGCCCGGTCACAATGCGGCGCGCGAGATCATCCGGGACCTGGGCCGCGGCCGGCATCGTCGGTAGATCACTGCCTCGGCCGTTTCCGGCCATCGCCCTGTGATCCGAGCGCCCTGTCCGCTCGGCATGGCATCGGACGTGCGGTTCTCCACGCTTTGAGCTGGAGCGCGCGGCAGGCGGGCCGCCGAATGCACCCTGCGCAGCTGACTTATGGCTTTCGGAGGAGGATCCAGAACAGGTCGTCGAAGGGATAGACCAACGGGAGCCTCTCTGGGATCAGATTGACGATCCGGGACGCCACGGCTCCCGCCGGACCGTGGGACAGCTTGTATTTGAGCAGCGACTTCGCGTGGGCGCCGTCCAGCATTTTCAAGGGTCGGCCGTGCGCCACGCGAACCAGACCCGCCGCCTGCCCGAGTCGGCGCAGCCCATCGAGCGAGAACCAGTGCAGCACGCTGGGTGGGCTGTACTCGTGCCATTGACGGCCGAAAATCCGCGCGGTCAGGCTGTTCCGGTTCCACGACTCGATCAGAACGTAGCCGCCGGAGCGGACCAGTTTCGCCGTGATCCGCAGCGCCTCCAACGGGTCCCGAAAATGCCCGATCACCTGGATGATGCTGACGACATCGAACGTCTCATCCAGATCGACGGTCTCGAGATCGCCGGTCACGACGCGGATCCCCACCACGTCTCGAGCATGGCGCGCCATGGAGGCATTCGGCTCGATGCCGGTGCCCCGCCAGCCACAGTCTTCGAATCCCTTCAAGACGAATCCTGCCGCTGCGCCAACGTCGAGGATGCGACCGGGCGCGGTGTGGCGCGCGAGCAGACGTGCGTAGCGCCGTCCCGCCGCACGAAGAAGCGGACCCTCGCTCACATAGTCGCTGTAGCCGGCACCGCCGCCGGTGAAATAGTCGTCACCATAGGTTCGCGCGACATGGGCCGACCAGTCGCCAGGGTCCGCCATCCGGTGACCGCATTCGGTGCATGCGCAGATATCAAAGCCATGCTTTTTGAAAAGCGGTCGCGGCGACCCGCTGCATACAGGACACTGCATGCCTGCTACAGCGCCGTTGCGCACTGAACCCGTCTCGCCGAAACGGCACGGGTCTGCGAAGGCAGGGCTGATCGGCATCATCCGCCACGAGGGCACTCGACCGAGCAGCTGCTCGGGATGGTCGGAAAGCCACCACGTCGGCCTCTGACGTACAGCCCGGGCCACAGCCAACAAAGGCCGCCAAACAGACCCGAGCTGAAAAGGAGCATGGTGTAGGCGAAGGAGAGCGCGATCGCAGCTTCCGGCGTGACACCGGCTCCAGCATAGAAAAGCACGTAAGCGGTCTCACGCAGTCCGATGCCGTTGAACGACACGGGCACGAGACTCACGAGCTCGATGATCGGCACGGCGATCAGATGGAACAACAGGGGGACTTCCATCCCAAGGCCGACGGCGAGCAGCCAGACCGGCAGAATCAGCCCCACGACCTGCACCGTGATGGCAAGGAGCAGCATGCGGCCGACCAGGCTGACGTTGACCATGAAGCTCCGGAGCGCACGCTGGGCCTGCTCGAACAACCGGTATACGACGCCAACGATCCCACGCCGTCCCCAGTCCGGCACCAGATGGGCCGGGAACCAAAGGATGGTGACGACGAAGCCGGCGCCAGCGCAAAAGAAGACGAGCCAGATGGCCAGGACGTAGGGCTGGAACCAGCCGAGGTACAGTCGAGCGATCACGGCTGCGCTGAAGCTGATCACCAGAATGGAATTGAACGCGATGAAGCGGTCGAACAGCACGCAAGAATAGGATTCGATCCGGCCGCGCAGGTACTTCTTCGTCAGTTCGGCGCGCACGACGTCGCCGCCCACGGTGGACGGAAGGAAAAGATTGAAGAACATGCCGATGAAGACGAGCCTCGCGAGGGACGGAATGCTCGGCCGCTCGGGATTGCACGCGCCCAGAACCAAGCGCCAACGGCAGGCCGAAATGACCATGCCAAGGAAGAAGAGGCCTAACGCCGCGAGCAGAGGCAAGGGCCTCGCCTCGGCAAGGATCCGCATGATCTGGCCGAAATCCCTCGTTGACAGAAGCAGAGTGACCAGACAGGCACTGACGGCCAGCCTGACGATCAGCCACCGATGCGTACGGCCCGCGGCGATCAGGCCATTGAGGTGTGATCTCCACGAAAGGCTCGGCAGATATTGATGAGTCAGCATGGCGGCCTTGCTTTCGGTGATCAGCGGATCTGGTCGGCGGTGCCGGCATTGCCGACCAACGCCAGTGGAGGCCAAGACCAAGCGGTGTCCAACGGCCGGAGGTGAGAGCTCGTGCGATCAGGCATGGGATCACCTCGCGATCAGTACGCGTTGTCCGCGCGTTCCGTGGCACGGACGAAACGGAACGTCTTGATCTCGTTGGCGCCGATCGTGGCGGCAATTTTCCCGTCGTCCAGCGTCATCGGTTCCCGGTCCGTCTCGATCAGGCTCGTCTCGAAGGCCTGTGTCGCCTGAAAGGCCGAGACGTCGATCTCGAACGATGTTTCGCGTCCGTCGAGCTCCCACAGACGCAACACGTACCCGCGATCGGGTTCCTCGGCCGGCTTGAAAGCGACCACGACCACGTTGCTCGCACTCACCGCCGCCAAGCTCGAGGCCGGTTCGCTCAGCGGCCCGGACTGACGCGGCGGGACCACGATCGCACGCAAAGGGTTCTGATGAGCGAGGCTGGCGCGCATGGCCTCCGCTCCCGAGAAGCCGCCCCGATGTCCGGTGAGCGCGAACCGGTTCACGAAGTACTCGGCCCCGCCTTGCCCCTCGAACCCGGAGTCCCGAGGGTTGCCTACGCCAAGCACGGCGATGCGTGAGCTGGGCAAATCGAACCGCTTTGGCGTGCTGTCTCCGATTCGCATGGCGAAAGCGTCCCAATTGGACAGCGTGATGTTGTAATCGTCATCTCCCTCGAAGTTCGCGAAATGGTTGAGTGTCATGAACTCAGCATTGGTCCCCGGCAGGAAATTTCCGCCCTCGGCGACAAGCCCCGGGCGGGCAATCGCGCCGACCTCCTCAAAGCGGATTTGGGGGTTGTCCAGGCCGAAGTCGAAAACGTAGCTCAACTCTGTCTCCGGCCGACCCAGCGCAACGTTCTCTATTTCCAGGCGATCGACGTCGCGAAACAGGGTCAATCGGACGATGCGATCGGGCTCGCCCTCGATATCGAGACGTAGCGTGGCCGATACCGGCCCGACGTTCTCAGCGATCGACCGGATCACCTTGCCCCCGGCGACGAAATTCAACGAGTCCGCGGTCATCGGTCGACCAGCCCGCTTGTCGATTGCACTGGTGATCTCGCCGGATTGGCCGGTCTCGATCCGGTACCGGTCGCTCTCGATGCTGCCTCCGGCGATGATCGCCGCGGGCGCCGTGGCGGACGATGCGCCCGGCTCCAGCCGGTATTGGCGATAGCCGAGCGCGGGTACGTCCTCGGCAAGGAAGCGCAGCTTGGACCCCTCTTCCGTGGTGACCGTCTGGCTCGGCACCTCCTCGCCGGTGACGACATCGACCACCCGGAAAGCCTCGCCATCGGTCATCGCCAGATCGGCGTAGTCGGTGCGGTCAAAGCCTAGCGGGTTCACGACGACGACGCGCTCATCCTCGCCTGTTGCAAACGCGCGCGACGCTGCCGCCATCGCGGCCTCGTCCGCCGCCGCGATCATCTGGTCGAAGTGGTTGGCCCACTGCTTCTTCTTACCGAGCAGGTCTCTCTCGAGACTGTCGGATGTGCCTGACCACCCGTGCTCGAAGTACTTGAAATAATCGGTCAGAGCCGATTCGATCTGGGGCCTCGTCTCATGCCACACGTCGACGCTATCGAGGCTCGCCAGCACCATCAGCATCTCGACGGACCGCAGGCGTTCGATCGCATTGCGCGTGCGTGCAGTCCACTGCGAGAGGGCTGCCGGCCACAGGTCCCAATCGGCTCCCCATCCGCCCTGCAGTATCGGAAGGCGATCGGCATAGGGCTCCAGGGCCTCGAAGTAATCTATGCCATTGGAGACGATGACCCGATCTTCGGACCAGGCGCTACGATTCCATTGCCGTGCGGTCTGGACGAACCGGTCGGTCATGTAAGCCACGTCATCCCAGCCGCCACCGAAAAGACCGGTGACCGGTATCTCAGGCGAACGGTTCAAAGACCATCGAATGGCGTCTTCGATCCCACCTACTGAAAGATGGGACCTCGCCTCCGCATAGCCGCCATAGGATTCGTTGGAGGCGACTGTCTTCTCATACCATTTCTTCAGAATTTCCTGTCCATCAGGTCCGCGCCAGCGAAACGCATCCGCCGTTCGATCCCTGTAGGGCGTGTCAGTGGCGCATCCGCAGATCCCCTTCCAGGAGAAGTCGACGCCGCTCCCTGCCCACAAGCTCGCCAGCCCCCAGGGGGTCGTTTGGTTTTCGATGTTTTGGGCAAGGCGGAACTGCAGGCCATATTCTCGCTCCATTCGCCCGGGATAGTAACCTGCGCGAATCGCCGCTTCCGTCGGAATGGCGCCGTACAGCACGACGAACGGGTTGAGCGGCACCGTAATATGGCCGGAACGAATCGCAGCGATCAGCCTTTCAAACTGGAAAGGAGACCGCCGTTGTTCATAGTTGTAAAGGTACCACCAACAGTCGGCATTGAAGCGCGCTTGTGACTCTGGAGGCGCATCCTTGGTTCGCTCGATCTGATTTAGATAGTAGTCAAGCTCAGCGGCCATCGCTTCGTCGTAAGTCTCGGTCGTGGCATTCCAGCCATAATCGGTGTGATTGTCGTTCATGATGTAAACGTTGCGAGCATCGGCATCCCGTTGAACAACAACAAGGGCTGTGGTCAGCCAAACGGACCCGAAAATCGACATGATCAGAGGGTATGATGCTTTTCTGCGAGTCTGCACTTTGTGCGAGCGCGCGGTGCTCCTGGGTGGATGCGCCACGAGCTCGACTGATCGCTGGACCCTTGCGCTCCTCATCGAGCGTCCTGCTGCTGAGAGGACTCGTTGGCTCGCAGCGTGCTGGCGGACCGCTCCGAGCGGCGCGTGGCGAAGCGGGGCTCGTAGAGCGGCAGACCCGGCACCGCGCGCAGCGACTCCGCGTGCTGGCCGAGCGGCACCACCTCGAACATGCGCTCGAAGTCGTCGAGGTAGCCGGAAAGCCACATCAGTTTGCGCGCGGCCGGCTGGTTCATGCCAGGGAAGAAAGCCAGGGCGTCGAGATCGTCCCGGCCGAGAAAGTCGAGCGGGTGGAGCAGCAGGGACGGCTGCACCCCGGCCGCGCGGCAGGTGCGCAGCGCCAGGCGAAAGTAGGTGCGGGCCGCGGCCGGGGAGTAGCCGGCCAGGTAGAGCAGATAGCTGGCGTGGAACGGAATCTTGAGGCCCGGGAGCGTCGTCACCGGGACCTCGAGCAGCGGCCCTTCGGGAAGATCCCACCAATAGGCGCCCGTTGGGCGCAGCCCGTCCCGGACGCCGCCGAAGAGCGCCCCCCGCTCCGCCCGCTGCTCGGCGCTGAGCCGTGCCGTCGCGAAGTAGTAGGCGCGCGCGAGCGGGCCGAGGAAGGTCGGGAAGGTCGAGGCGTCGTAGCGGTAGCCGCGGCGCCTGAGCACGCGCAGGGTCGATGTCGAGAGGCTGTAGCCGGGCCCGCGGAACCCGGCAGGGCGCTGCCCGGTCGCCGTCTCGATCGCCTCCTCGGCCGCGGCCACCTCGCGCTCGAGGTCCGACGGCTCGTAGAGGTGGAGCCAGGGCTCGTGGGCGAAGGAATGGTTGCCGACCTCGTGCCCGGCGCGGACGATCGCGGCCAAAGCGCCGCGATTGCGCTCCAGCGCCGCATCCTGCCCGACGATGAAGAAGGTGATGTGAACGCCCCGGGCCTCGAGGAAAGCGAGCGCCCGCGGCACGACGAGATCCAGATAGGACGGGAAATCCTGCCACCCCGGATCGCCATGCGTCTTCATGTACGACCAGAGGTTATCGAGGTCCAGCGAGAGGCTCGCAAGTGGCCGGACGGCTGCCATAGCGGGGGCTCCTTATGCTGCTCGCTCGAGCGTGCGAGGCCGGCTCGCGAGCAGGCGCGGCACCGCTGCCTCCGCCAGCGCCACCGTCTCGTTCACGTTCAATGTGCCGTTCACGATATGCGCCGAATTGACGATGTGCAGTCCGGGGACCGTCGTGGTCATCGGCGGCAAGTGGTCTGAGTAGCCTAGCGTCGAGATCGCGAGGACGTGCGGTACTCGGGACACCCGCACACACGCAACGTCGTCTTTTTCGAGACTTGGATACATCCCGAGCAGCGCGTCGAGGAATCGCTGCTCGACTTCCGCATCGGTCAAATGCCAGTACGGGTCCTCTCTTGTGACGTACCGCGGCAGGTAGACCAGGCCGTGACCGCCGATTTCGGCGGCGTCCACCAGCGCCGACATCTCGATCACCGCGGTGAACGGAACATCTTCGTCCGTTATGTACGTCACATAGTGACCTGCAAGCGGTCTCCTGAGTAACACCGAGGCGCAGATGATCCCCTGATAGACGATGCCCTCGAGCCGCTCGACCTCATCCTTGGAGAGACCGGCACAGATCTTTGCTGCCAGCGGCGCCGCGAGAGTTACCACGACCTGATCGAACCATTGCTCCCCGGCCGCGGTTCTGACCCGCATCTTCTCTCCCCAGCGCTCGATGCCTTGCACCCGGCAACCGAGCTGCAGGTGGACGCCCTGGTTGCGCAGCCCGCTCTCGAAATTCCGGAGAATTCGGGCATATCCTCCCGAGACGTAGCCGAACATCTCGGTCTTGAGACCGCTGCGGCGTGCGGCGTAAAGGCGCCGTATCACCGCCCATATGAACGCCGCCGATGTCTGCTTGTAATTGTCGCCCAACTTTGCGCGCAGCAGCGGCCGCCAGATCCTTTCGAACACGCGGCGCCCCGACAGCCGGGTCAGCCAGTCGCTCACCAGGACCTGCTCGAGGTCCCGCCCGTTGTCGATCCTGGAGGCGTACAGAATCGTCGCAGCCAGCCGTATCTTATCCCATAAGTTGAGAGCTGGCAGACGCAAATAGTCGACGACGTTATTGAGAGGATAGAGGCGGCCATCGCAATAGAACCCGGTCTTCGTGGTCCGCCATTGTAGACCGTGCTCGAGCTGCAATTCCTCGAGCAGGCTCCTGAGGTGCAAGTCCGAAAGGAGCGTGACGTGGTAGTGGCGATCCCAGACGATGTCGCCCAGTTCCCAGGCACTGGCCAGGCCGCCGATCTCCGGGGCTGCCTCGATGATGGTCACGTTGTGGCCGTTATCAACGAGTCGTTGCGCCAGGGTGAGCCCCATGAATCCGCCACCCACGACGCACCAATTCGAACAACCGGACATCTCGATTACCCGGCGAGCCGCTGCGGGGCGCCGTGGCCGAGCGTCAGGGACGCCCGTTCCTGGACCCGGACCTGCTCGAGACGGTAGTCGCGCCCACAGTCCGGGCAGGCGAGCTCGGACGACCCGGTGTCCTCCGGCCCCGTGCGGCCCTCGAGCCGCTGCCCACAACGGCACACGAATCCGATCGTCCGTGCCGGATGCCCGACGACCAGATGAAAATCGGGGACGCTCCGGGTGACGACCGCGCCCATGCCGACCATGGCGAACCGCCCGATCTCGAGGTCGCAGCCGATCACGCACCCGGCCCCGATCGTCGCGCCCTCGCGCACCGTGGTCGGGAGCGTGTGCTCGTCCGGCTCGGAGCCGCGCAGCGTCGCGAGATCAGGTGTCGTCGCCCTGGGGTACCGATCGTTGGTGAAGATGGTGCCGGCGGCGATCATGACGCCGGTCTCGATCGTCACGGCCGCGCACACATAGACGAACGCGTTGATCTTGACGCGGTCGCCTATGGAGACGCCGTACGCGATGTATGACTTCTCGCCAATGATGCACTGGCGGCCGATCGATGCCGGCGCGCGGATATGGACGTTGTCCCAGATGGCGCTCCCCGCTCCAATCTCGACACCGGGCTCGACGATCGCCGTTGGGTGGATGCGGACCCCGGACATGGTTGCGCCTAAGCCGATGCCATCTGCAATACGGTCCCTCGAACGCGCGGTGACCGCAGCCGCACCCACTGCCTCTTGTGGAACGCCTGGTACGCCGCCTGGATCACCTCGACCGAGGCGATCGCGTCCTCCGGGCTGATCAGCAGCGGTTCGCCGTTGCGGATGTGGTTGCAGAAGTTCAGCAGCTGACCTCGAAATGCGCCGATCTTGTCGTAGCCTCGGCCGAACACGATCCAGTCCTGGCTCCGCAGCTGGCGATAACGGGACGCGCCCCAGCCGACGTGAACCATGCCATGCGATCCGTACACGCGGATGTAGCTGTCCTGCTCCTTGCTGATGCTCCATGAGAGGTCGACGGTCGCATCCGCGCCGCCTTCCGTCCGCATGAACAAGGTGACCGTATCTTCGACCGGGAGTTCCTGGATGCGTTTGCCTTCGAAGGCCATCAGCTCGACGATCGGTCCGACGAGGTACCGGACGATGTCGACGGAATGCGTACCGTTGTCGATCAGGACGCCGCCGCCGCTGATCGCGGGATCGGAATTCCAGCGCCGGGACATGTCCACGGTCGCTGCGAACGTGTTCTCGACGAGAAAGACCTCGCCGACCAGGCCCGAAGCGATGATCGACTTCGCTCGGATCACATCTTCGACATAGCGGAACTTCGACGCCATCGCCAGGACGACACCGTGCTTGCGCGCCTGTTCGCACACCGAACGCGCGGTCGCCAGATCGGTGCTGAGCGGCTTCTCGCAAAGGACCGGGATCCCCCTCTCCAGGAAGGCCATCGCAATGTCCGCATGAGCGGACGGCGGCGTGCAGATGATGACGGCGTCACACTCGTTGCGCTCGGCGAGCTCAAGGTGCGAGGCGTAGCTTCGACAGTGCGCGCTCTCCGACACGGCTTTCGCCACGTCGGTCCGAGGGTCCGCGATGGCCGTGAGCTTCCCGACCGGACAGCATTCCAGGGCCTTGATGTACGACTGGGCGATCGCCCCGGCTCCGATGATCCCCAGGCGCACGACGTCACTCATGATCCGAAGCCTCCCGCCAGAGTGCTGTGGCCCTCTCGGACCGCGGTCGCGATATAGTCGACGTGGGCGGCGCTGAACCCCTCGTTCCAAGGCAGGACCAGGATCTCTCTCAGGCCCTGGAAGACCCCGGGAAAGCGCTCGGGCGCGTAGTCTGTGGTTTCTGGCCGCGCGAGGGTGAAGGGAAACCGACTATTTCCGAAGGTCCTCTGCTCTCGAAACACCTCGCACTGAAAGGCGGGCTTTTGGATGTAGCGCGGGGCCGCGCCGATATGCCACTTCTTGAGCTCGGCCCCCAGCGCTGGGGAACCACCCGCGCATACGTCCTCGTCGACCCACAGGCAGTATCGCCAGTAGGCGTGTTCGGCGTGATCCGCGGACCACGGCGTGCGGATCCCCGGAAGGCTCGATACTTGCTCGGTCAGCCGCTGCGCCATGGCGCGACGGTGTTGCACGCAGCGTTCCAGCTTCGAGAGTTGCGCGAGCGCAACCGCGCCCTGGAGCTCGGTCATGCGATAGTTCAAAGCGAGGAAATAGTGGTCGGGGGCGGGATCGCCGTAACCCCAGGCCTTGTTGACGAACAGTCTGACATGACGCGCCAGGGCGTCGTCGTCGGTGACGACGATGCCTCCTTCACCGGTCGTGATGTGCTTGCCCTGCTGCAGACTGAAACATCCGATATCGCCGATCGTGCCCACGAGCCTGCCGTCGGTGCTGGCAAGATAAGCCTGCGCGCAATCCTCGATGACCGGGATCCGCCTTTCGCGTGCAACCGCCATGATCGCTGCCATTTCAGCAGGATTGCCGAAAAGGTGGGTCACGATGATCGCGCGGGTGCGGTCGCTCACGCAGGCCTCGATCGTCGCCGCCGTGGGATTGCATGTGCGCGGGTCGACGTCGGCGAAGACGGGGATGGCGCCCTGGTAGAGGATCGGCGTGAGCGCGCCCATGTCGGTGATCGGGGAGGTGATGATTTCATCCCCTGGCTCCGGATTGATCGCAGCCACCGCGCAATGAATCGCGGCGCTCCCCGAGCTGCAGGCGATGGCATGCCGAACGCCGAGCATCGCGGCGAACTGGTCTTCGAGGCTGCGAACCGTGGTGCCCTTCGTGCTGGTCAGGCAACCGCTCTCGATGACCGATTCGAGAAGCGCCAGCTCCTCGGCCCCGAGAGTCCGTCCCGAGGCATCCTGGTCAGAGGGCAGTTCGACCTCTTTGAACCTGACTGTGCTCGCATCGTTCATTGCCGCCATTCCTCTACATGACTCTGAGATCGTAGCTCGAAGACATCGGTCCGACCGGCTGCGATCGTTCCTTGTGGCGCACCGCCGACCGACCAGCTCGGCGCGTGATACCGATCGGGCGACGCCAGACCCGGAACGATCGGTCGGCCGCCCTTGCCGAAGGCCGATCGAAGGGCGAGCTTGCGCAACAACCGCAGATGCCCAACGATGGTCAGCAGGACCTTCATCTTGGATTGGCCGAACAAACGCGGTTCCAGCACGGCCGGGCACTCGACGATTCGCAGTCCCCGCAGATCCATCAACGCCAGGATCTCGGTGATCCCCAAGAAGCTTTCGTTCGAGATCTGCAGGTCCACGACCGCGCTGCGCCGATAGACGCGAAAGCACGCGGTGTAGGTGGCGAGCCGGGTGTTCAGGACCATGCGATAGAGGAGCGACGCCCCGCGCGACAGCGAGATCCGCCAGGAGGGCACATTCAAGACGTCGCCGTCTCGATGATACGGCGACGCCGTCACCAGATCGACGCCGTCCTCGAGCAGGGGGACAAATCGCGCAAGCTGCCCGATATCGTAACTGCAGTCGCAATCGATCACGCAGACCTTTTCGGTCTTCGACTGCCGGATTCCGGTCATGGTGGCTGCAGCCACCCCGCGGTTCTTCGCGTGCCGGACAATGTCGCAGTTGTCCCGAGCGCCGAGCGCGGCCGACAGGTGCTCGAACGTCTGGTCAGTGCTGCCATCGTCGACGAAGACAAAAAAGATCTTGTATTGATGCGAGTAATTCTTTTCGAAAAGGGCGAGGGTGCGCTTCAAGAAAGGTAAGGATGACACCTCGTTGAAGCATGGAACCACGACGGTAATCTCTTCGCGCACGTTCGAGGGCGAGATGGGGAGGACCTCGATCGCCGCGCAATCGGGTTTGGGCGTGACCGGCTTGAGCTGCAGGTCAAGAAAATCCGAGGCTCGGGTCACACTGTAGCGAGAGAGATAGTAGTCGATCCGATCGCGCATCCGCTCGAGGTTGCGGTAGTGACGCACCCGCTCCAACCAGGGGGCAGCACCTATCCTGGGTTGATCCGGATCCAGTTCCCAAACGTGAAAATAGAGGATCAGCGGCGCGTCGACCGAGCGGTCCCAAGCCTCCAGCCTCCTGCGGATGAAACCATGCGGCAGCTGCCGCATGTAGTTTCCGCCCGAGATGGGCAGACTGAAACCGCACGTCCACCACGACGAGGTCGGCAAAGCCCAGATGTCCGCGTGCTTCGTGCGGCGGCAGTGAAGCACCCGTTCCTGCGGGTCGAGCCCGTTGACCCGACCGATTGGCCGGAGGCTCGAATCGTATAGGAAGCCTTCGGCTGCCAGAACGTCCAACGCCCACAGATCACGTTGCGAAAACCACCCGCGAGCGATCCGATAGCCGCGCACCTCATGGCCGCACGCCCGCTCGAGCGCCACTCGCGAGCGAACGGCATCCTCGCGAAACTCCTCGGGCGACATCTGGGCGATCGAGCGGTGGAGGTAACCCTTGCTCGCGACCTCATGACCGCGGCGGGCAACCTCAGCCACGACCTCGCGCGCCTGATCCGCGATCCACCCTACGGTAAAGAAGGTTGCCTTGGCGCCATGCTTGTCGAGCAGATCCAGTGTAGCAATGGTGTTTTGTTCAACTCTGGTATCGAACCGATCCCAGTACTTTTGAGAAACAACGCCGCTGAGTGAGCCAACTTGGAAGTAATCTTCAAGATTGACCGTCAAAATGTGACGCCGGCTGGTCGGCAATGCGTTCGCGCTCATGATGCTATCGAACTTCTGGTCTCGATCGGGTCGATGACATTGGTCAAGGCATCGACAATGGCCTTGGCGCTATTGCCGTTGCCAAACGGGTTGACCGTCGCTTGGACCCCTCGGATCCAGGTGTCATCGGCGGCCAGCTCGTCGAGCATCATGGCGAGAGTCTCGGGGCTCTTGCCGACCAGGCGGGCGCAGCCGGAATCGATGGCTTCGGGTCGCTCGGTATTCTCGCGGATCACCAGAAGCGGCTTCCCGAGCGAAGGCGTCTCCTCTTGGATGCCCCCCGAGTCGGACACGACCAGCCACGCGGAGCGGAGCAGATGAAGAAAATCGGGATAATCCAGTGGATCGATTAGCCGGATCGACGGACCCGCCAAGCCTGCGCGCACGCACTCGCGGCGCACCGCCGGGTTCGGATGAACCGGAAATACCAGAGTGACGTTACTATGCCGGGCGATGAAGTCGCGCAGCACCGCGAAGTATCCTCGCATGGTGTCGCCGGAGTTCTCACGTCGATGCGAGGTCAACACGATGATCCGCTGACCCTCCAGCTCCTGAAGCAAGGCGTGCAACTGATCGGATGGCGGCGAGCTCGCCAATACGATTTGGAGAGCGTCGACGATCGGATTTCCCGTCAGGAAGACCCGCTCCGGCGGTACGCCCTCGGCGAGAAGCGTCTGGACATTGGAGGGTGTTGCCGCCATGTGGTAGGTCGCAAGCTGGGTAATCAGTCGACGGTTCATTTCTTCCGGAAACGGGCTGAAACGGCTTCCCGAGCGCAAGCCGGCCTCGATGTGAGCGACCGGGATCTTGTGGTGATGGCCAGCCAGGCCGCCTGCCAGCGCGGAAGTCGTGTCGCCCTGCACCAACAGAAGATCGGGAGAGGCTTCCTCGAGCACGGCATCCAATGCCGCCAGCAACCGCGATAGCAGTTGATCCAAGGTTTGCCCCGGTCGCAGCACATTGAGGCAGTGATGCGACTGCAGTTGAAAGCGTCGCAGCAGCGGGTCGAGCAGATCGGTGTGCTGAGAAGTGATGATGTTGCACAGTGTGAAGGCGGGACCGCGGGCGTCAATCTCCCGCAACACCGGCATCATCTTGATCGCTTCTGGTCTCGTTCCAAACACAGCCGCGACTTTGGTCGGACGAGCGTTGACGATGCTGCGCCCGGCCGGCCACCGGCCGTGGAATTCAACGGGAGCGGCTTGGCTGCGAAAGGCCTGTGCGATCAAGTCCGGCGGCAATGGAACCCCCTGCGATAACCATGACGCTACGCTACCAATGCAGATTGGTATCCACAAACACCTAGTACGAGTTTTTCTGCCCCACCAAGACTCTACTTGTCGTAGGGATGTGGTAAGTCTCTGGAACATTTCTTCGGGTACATTTGAAACCAGAGGATGGGCTAATACTTGCCGGCGGTGCT
>OCZV010000438.1_pt1 | contig 15157 bp, 15 predicted proteins | sample 1539051 | NCBI WGS metagenome assembly OCZV01 (sample SAMEA3113581, study PRJEB22503) | soil metagenome
CCGAAGAAAGCTTCTCTACAGTTGCTTCTCCAGACAGCATGTATGTAGTTGATTTTGGCAGCTGAAGGCTAAAGTATCCTTTTGGTCCCTCAAATGCTACGTAGTAATGGATATCGTCTTCCTTTTGCAAGTATTTCTTATTAATGAAGAACTTGTGATCTATTGCATTAAGTGTATCTTTGATTATCCTCTTTGCTTCTCCAAAGTCAACCACTAAGTTGTTCTTCATGCTACCAATTATCTCCACCATCACAGTAGATGTGTGGCCATGGAGAACGGAGCATTTCTCTACCAGAGGCAGGATGTGGGCATAGTCAAATGCAAGCGTTGGATCCTCAATGAAGATTGAGCCAGTCTGCATATGATCACCATTATCGAAAAAGAAAAGTGAGTCTATTTCATTTATTCTGCTCACATTTTTTGAGCTGCCTACAGCAATTATATCCAGTGTTGGAAACTTCTCGCGTATATTCTTAAACTTGATGGCATCCTCTTCAGAATCTACAACTTCAATGTACTTGTTGCCTGCTATTTTGAAATCAATTTTCAAAGACTTGTCGTCTGGCATTCTTATATTGACATCATACTCGTATTTCTGAGAAAGAAATGACAACATTTTTGCAACAGATAATTCTGATCTACTCCGGAGCAAGTTGCCTCTGTCTATATACCTGAGATCGCTGTTGAGAACGATCCTCTCTTTGGTCATTTTTTTCTATTCCTATTCAACAGAATTTGGTCTGGAATATATATATAAATCGCATTTTTCTCCTATCTGGCTGTGCATTTATCTGAGCATAAAGGGTATGTAAAGGCTACTATTGATTGCCTTAAGACAGGCTCTCCATGATGCAGTATCTGAGAATATATCAGAAATCCCTAGAGTAGGGGTGGCTTTCTCCGGTGGAGTAGATAGCTCTCTTCTCGCTACGTTGTGCAATCATCTCAGGAAGCAAGTTACGCTTGTGACGATAGGTTTCCCCGGCTCTCCTGATATCGACTTCTCAAAAAGTATGGCAACGAAAATGGGCATGGACCATAAGGTATACGAGATTGATTATGGAGACTTTCGAGAAACACTGCAACATATACGACAGGCAATACCGTGCTCAAATGCTTCTCATATTGAAAACTGCGTAGCCTATTTTTATGTCTCTAAGCTTGCAAAGCAGAATGACCTAAATGTAGTCTTGAGCGCGAACGGATGCGATGAACTATTCTGTGGCTATGACAGATATCGTAAAGTCTATTGTGATGGAGAGGCACAGATAAACAGGTTAATGGAAGTGAGCCTGGTCAATGAATTTGCTCTCCTAGAGGAAATCAAAAGTGTAGCAGCTCAGTTAGGGATACAAGTCCAGCAACCGTTTCTGTCCTCTAAGTTCATCCAGTTTGCCAAGACTATTCCTATCAACCAAAAGATCAAAGGACCTGATGACATGATAAGAAAGCACATTCTGCGAGAGGCAGCTCTTGCACTAGGAGTGCCCAAAGAGTCAGCAATGAAGCCCAAGAAGGCACTTCAATACGGGTCATCTATTCACAAATACTTCAAGAAAATCGAAAGAAGAAGAAGATGATGAGTTATTCTTGAGCTAGTATTTTTGCACATTATTGTGCTAAGGTATATATTCTAATTTACGTAACACAACTCATCTTTTTGTAATTTACGAGCTATGTTAATAGAAAGTGCAAAGGCATGTGATGCGTTTTTACAGCAGCAAACTCATCTGCCAGTGACTGTCTTTAAAGTACTCTCAGTAGACAACCCTTTTTCAAGGATTGCTCTTATTTTTTCATTCTCAAGGAGTGTCTCAATGAGCTTCTGTTGCTCTTCCTTTGGAACTTCATTGGAAGTTTCAAGTGAGTCAATTGCCTTGAGCTTCCAATAGTTATTGAGTGCATTCTCTATTGTAACCTTGGAGTCATAAACAATCCTTCCAAACGTGGTGAGAATATACTTGCCATTCTTTCGCTTTACAAGTCCAGCACTTGTCATCCTCGACAGTCTCGAATAGTACTGCTTGCGGGTAAGTTTGGTCTTCTTCTTAAGGTTCCTACTGTCAATTGTCTCTAGGGCAACAGTTGTAAATAATTCGATTGATTTATCATCAGCAATGGTTCTTAGAACGGTTGCTGCTGAAGTATGAGATTTAGCCAATCACTTGCACTTATTTAGAGAAGGAACAGCTGGTTATTATAGCTTATTTTGCTATCAGGTGCGGATTTAGGGAAAAAATTGCCCTTTTAGGAGATTACTTCTATTCTTATATATAAAGATTATGTTATGTCATATTACCTCGTCTGCATTTCTAATCATAAAGGCAAGGAGGGTCCTACTACCATGCCTAGCTGCAGTACCATATAAAGTGGGAACCATTTTTTGTGTTGTTCGCGCATTAATTTCATATCTTCAAACACTTTCCGTATACTGGTCATTCTAAGTAGTGCAAGCGATGCCACAATAGTTACTGCAATAGGAGTCATCATGGTACTTATGCTTTCGTGCTTAACAACAAATGTAGCATAAAGCATCCAAGATACTGCTGGCATGCTCATTAATAGGATAATCAACACCTTGACAGTATTTTCGCCGCCTAGGACAATTGGAATTGTGCGTCTGCCTGCTGCCCTATCTCCTTTAATATCTCCCAAATCGTTGATTGTTGAGCCGACAAATATCATGATACCCGACATTGTAATAGTGTGAATTGCTACAATTGGATTATTGATTGCAAGCTCTATACCATAGCTCCAGGTGATGCCAAGCATTGTACACAGCATATAAAATAATGAAATAGCGATATTCTTGATCACGAACCGATTCATAAACGCAATTTTTTTAGGCATAGAGTACAGTATCCCAATGATTATCATCGGTATCACAAAGATGATGCTATCTATAGCAAGTACACTTATCAATATTCCAAGAGCCGCTCCATTCGTCAGCATAATGAAAGTCCACGCCTGTTTCTTTGAAACCCGGCCAGAAGGTATGGGTCTGTTCTTCAAGTTGGTCTTGTCAAGATCCGCATCAACAAGATCATTCAGGATGAACATGCCTACCGTAATCATTAATGTAATGAAAGGAGCCGGTATGATTCTTTGGATTAGTAACTGTATTTCTGTCTCCGAATCCCACACGTTTAGAATGCCTGGGATACAAAATAGACCTGCTGCAGTTGCAACGGAATAAAGCAACCCATGCTTCTTGCGAGAGTTAAAGAGTATTAACTGCGAGCATAAAAAAGAAGCTCGAGCTCTTGTCTTGGTATTATCCTGTATGTCTTGGCGTTGGCGTTGGGTTATGATATTTGACGTAGCCAAACCGGCAGCACTACCCTTTTTAAGAATAGTGTTTCACTTTTAGGCAACTATTTATACTTATCCCCCGACTTAAGGGCATAAGCCATGTATTTCTGGATTTATGCTGTCCATATCGAACCTGCTCTGTAGTAGAGCAATATCAAACGAAGTGCCTTACTAATGGATAAATATCATAGTTGATGTAGAATCTTTTATAGATGCATCTTTTTTGTCTTAATCTAGCAAAAGTAATATGTTAAGTGTTAAATATCTCTTGCAGTCCCTCAATAAGAGTTGCACAGTCAAGTCAGCAGTATAGAACAAGTTTTTGCCACTCTGGCAGATATACATTCGCTAAATATGGTTAAGATGGCATATTTTGGCCTGAAGGGTTCTTCAATAAGCTATAAAGGCATTATCAGCAAAAAGCAATACTATAGCCGGCTTAAACGTCTCCGCAATATGGGTGTTATAGAGAAACGTAATTCAGTTTACAGAACGACAACCTTTGGATCGCTTATCTATAATGGGCAAATCAAGCCCCTTGAGGATATTATAGCCAATTATTGGAATCTTAAGGCCGTCGACATCCTTAAGTCAAGAGAAGATTTTCCTTTGCCTGAGAAGGAAAAATTGATTGAGGAAATGATACAAAGCACTAGCTTGAAGGGTATTGTAAATGGGACACATCTTTCAGGATTTTCAGTTATCAAGGATTACAACAAACTAGTTCTTGAAGTAACAAGACTATTGGCAAGTGCAGAAAAAGAAGTGTATCTAGCATCGCGCTATCACGATCCTCATTTCTCAAAACTGATGTTCCATAAGATAGCTAATGAGGGTCTTATGATGCATTTGCTCGACGGTTTGCCGGACCAGATAAGCGTCGAAAATAGACTTAATGCAATATTGAGAGTTCCGCCAGATAGGGAAACCTTTGAAATGGTAAACAAGATAATCAAGTCTCAGCGATTTGACCTTAGGAAAGCAAAATTGTCAGCGAGTTTCATGGTAGTCGATGGTACCACGGTATGCTATGAGACTACAGCCTATGCTAATCCAGAACAATTCACGCTTGCAATTTCTCATTATGATGATCCGTATCTCGCCCAGCGTTTCATATCATATTATCGCACTTTGGTAAAAGATGCCAAGGCTCCGCAGTTTGTTCAAAGCATTCGAAAAAAATAGGGGATCTCTTGTCAGGCTGTCTATGAACTAGGTATAGATCCAAAGATGTATCTTAGCTTATGCTATCCCTAGACTTTAGCCAATCTGCTATGGATGATATGATTTGCATCCTTGATTGCTCGCCATGTCTTGAGAAAGATTGATCATAAAAAATTGCATCGTAGAACCAATGATCGCAGTCAAATATCTTGATTTCTTTTATATTAGTGTCAAGTAGCTTGAAAAATTCTTCAGATACTTGGAGGTAGATCATTCTATCTTTTCTTCCATGCAATATGATTACTGGAATATTGCCAAGATCAGATAGTTCAGATATTTTGCTATTTCTCAAGGCAAATATATCAACAAGGAATCGATAGGAATACCTGAAGTTTACCTGTGGATCTTTCATCATCCATGCAACTTCGTCGCCGCCAGCCTTTACGTATGCCGGGAAAGCCTCTATGATGTTAAGGCGTTTATTCGGCGTAAATATTCTTGCAAAAAACAAAAGGAAAAGCTTCAAAGCGCTAGGTTCTGCATCATACCGGCGTTTCATATTGCGGACTCTGAGGAATGGAGATAGCAGAATCAATCCGTCAATTGAAGCCTTGAACAGATGTGCATACCATAGTGCAAAGATGCAGCCCATACTATGGGAGAGTATGAATACCCTCTCTGATCTCTTCTTCAATTGAGTAACTATCTGGTGAATAGATTTGATGCAGGCATCAAAATCTAAATCGCCCTTTTCGCCATCCGACATATTGTGCCCTGGCAAATTGATGCTTACGACATTGTAACCCGCCCTAGATAGTTTCTTTCCAGCATATGTAAAAAGTCGTGCATCGCAACAAAATCCATGTATGCACAGTAAAGTATTAGTAGTAGGTTTCTCGGATGCAAATTCGATAGCATTTATCTTCCCACTTGCAGTCTCATAAAAGGTCACTCCTGTAACACTCCCAACACTTGCGCTATTATCTATATATGGAGAATGCAAGCTTCGTCTACCTATTCTTGGAGAGCAGCCTGTGCTTATTTACTTTTTCTTCCAAGTGCACTAAACAACCTAGAATATGTCACAAAACTTCCTTTATCTTTTGCAAGCGTCCTCAATCCTTGATACATCTTGGCATATTCCTGTTCGCTTTGCAATTTATGCTCTAAAATTTGTGGTTTGATGCTTTCTGCTAGCTGCCATCCAAGGGAGCTATATGGCTCCTGACCCATCAAGATGCAGGGCGAATAGCAATCTACATTTGCATCAAGAGAATCATCAATCAGCAGCTTGTATAGCTTTCTGCCTGCTAGAGGGTCGCCTCCTCCCTTCTTGATTAGAGCAACATATACTTTTCTGAGCGTGTTGACAGTTTTATTTTCCGGATAGCAAAGCCATGAGCCAGGTGCATGATCTAGGTCCTGGATCATTATTGTGCCGCCCTTCTTTGCCAGCCGCTTCATAGAGCGCACAGCTTCTCTTCTGTCAGCCAAATGGTGAAACATGAACCTTGAATAGACGATATCAAATCTTTCCTCCCAATCTAGCTTACTTTTGCAGATATCGTCATGGATAAACTCAATATTTTGCCCTGAAGTGATGTTGCTATTGCAGTATTGCAAATATCTGTTGTCAATGTCCACACCGACCACATGTCCAGTCTTGCCTACCAAATTGGCCATCAACCTAGTTACAGAGCCAGAACCGCATCCAATATCGATGCACCTCATGCCCTTCTTCAGACCTGCATTCAAAAGTGTCTGTTTTGTTAGCGGCTCAAATAAGGTCGCCTGTATTTCAAGCCTTGTTATTTCACTATCTTTGTTACCTAAAATGTATTCCCCTGCCACAATTCTTCCCTCCTAGAATTAGTTTCTCAAGAAACTTTGGAATCTCATGCATAAAGTTGGTTATTTTGCATGCTTTTAATCGTTTTGAGCCTTGATAAGAAAAATTCTTGTGCCGGAACTCGATACTGTCACGTAACGAAGACTATGATTCCCAAGGCATTTTTAGCCATCTGATATCTGGAATTTGTGTATCACATCGTTTCCCTAAACTTGTGAGTAATGGGCTTACAAATCGTAAAAATTGGTACCGAAATTTATCAGTGCACTTGTATTTTTGATTAACAGGAGTCGGGATACATATGCTGTGAAGTAAGGAATATCACACATCTCGCATACATTGCAGTGAATCAGACGCTATAACATCTAGTTATGAGTTATGAGGTAGCTGTGACACATCCATCATCAATGCTCTTGCAAGTTGAGTTAGTAACAATAAATCAAAAGGTATATGTATACACATGTACATGCACGACTTCATTAGCACAAACGATCTACCATTATCAAGCACAATTTTCCTTTTTGTAAATAACAGCTTACATGCAAAGGCAAAGGGAGTCTTTAGGAGGGAAAGCAACCAAGATGACTATGTCGCCTCTTATTGCAACATTGGAAGCCTACATCTTATCGCTTTGGTATGATTTTGTTGTAGATTCACCGCTTGCTGTACCAAGATTTGTACAGATAACTCTTCAATACATGACGCTTAGCTATGTTCAGATATTCCATCTAATCTTTATAAAGTCTTTTTAGTCACCCCTGTAGCCTCACCCTAGTCCTCAGAGGAGTATGAGGCATCTATTTAATAGTCCACTTGTGACTTGAGCCAGTCGCTTGAAATTCTGGATCTTGAAAAGGATCACTGGATCGTACCAAGGATGTAAAGGGCATTCTTATACCTGACAAGCAGAGTTATAATTTGATAAGGAAGAGAGGGTCTAGTAGCCAGCCATCTTCTCTGACTTCTGAAAGAAAGTCTCTATGAAATCAGCGGCCGTGCATATTAGGTGAAATGGCACAAAATGGAAAGTAACTTGATAGCCTAATAAGCTACCTCTCGTAATTTTTTCCATCGATTCTCCTCTTTATTGAAAATTACAGAAAATATACCGCCTGGCGAACCTTTGGTTTGCTTATAGGACATGATTGCCGTGTCGTGTGACAAATGGAGAAATCCTAAAGATTAAAAGTGGCTTTATACGCTTTGAGCGTGTTTAAAGATAAATGGTAAACCAGAACCAATTGCTAGAATTGGTGAAAAGGGCTCGAGAAGGAGCTACGAGCCGTAACTTTACTCAGTCCGCAGAATTGACCGTTGTTCTCAAGGATATTGATATAAAGAAAGGATTTAGCCTCAATGAGGTAGTAGCCATTCCTCACAATCCAAGCAAGAAACCACGCGTTTGCGTAATTGCGACGGGAGATATGGGCAGTAGAGCTCGCAACGCAGGCGTAGATGCAATAATGGATCCGGCTGAGCTTGATCGGCTTGGCACCAACAGACGCGAAGCACGCAAGATCGTAAGGGCACATGACTTTTTCCTTGCAGATACTGCTCAGATGGCCACGATTGGTCGATCACTTGGACAGTTTTTGGGTCCAAAGGGCAAGATGCCAACCCCGCTTCCTTATGGGGCACCTGTGGACTCCATTGCAGCACGTTTTAAAAAGTCTGTCAGAGTTAGGTCAAAAAACCAACTCAATGTCTCTGCCAAGATAGGAGACGAGAAAATGGATGATAAACAGCTTGCCGAGAATGCAAGCGCAATAATTGCTGCAATTGAGAAGAAGCTGCCACAAGGAGACAAAAACATCAGAAACGCCATGGTTAAGTTTACGATGGGCAAGGCGTCTAAGCTAAGTGCCCTTAATACTAAGGAGAACAAAGAATAAGCATGTCGCAGGAGAAGATGATGGCGGCACCACCGCCTACTACTCGCAAACACTACCCTAAGAAGAAGAGGCTTATGTACGAGGAGCTCCAGCGGATTCCAACAGAGTATAATGTGATTGCTTTGTCTAGGATGACCAAGGTTCGAGCTGCCCAGTTGATGATGATTCGCAAAAGGTTCAGAAATGATATTAAGATCAAAATAGTCAAGAACAAGGTCGCTATTAGGGCATTTGAAAAGGTGAAGGGTGTTTCAGGCCTTGAGAACCTGAGCAAGCAGCTAGAAGACCAGTGCGCCCTAATATTCACAAATATCAACCCCTTCAAGCTTAGCTTGATATTCGCACAGAACAAAGTCTTCCTTCCTGCCAAGGGCGGCGACATTGCCACAAAGGAAATTTTCGTTCCATCAGGCAACACCGGGATTACGCCTGGCCCCGTTCTGTCAGAATTTAAAACTGCAAATGTGCCGACTAGGATAGATCAAGGAACAATATGGGTCAGTAAGGACACCTTAGTTGCAAAGCCTGGAGATGTAATTTCGACCCCTCTTGCATCTCTTTTGAGCAAGCTAAATGTTAAGCCGATTGAAGCCGGCATTTCTGTCAACTTTGCGATCGCAGAAGGGCTGCAGTTCAAGGAGCAGGATCTTAAGCTCAACCTTGACGAGTACAAGGAAGAACTTGTCAGGTCACTTGAGCAGGCTCTTGCTTTGGCAACGGAGGCTGGCTACATGACACCAGAGACGGTCAAACCGCTCTTAGTCAAGGCACAGCAGCAGGCAAGATCCCTTGCAGCAGAGGCGGGATACCTCACATCTGAGACTGCAGGCTTTATACTGCCAAGAGCTCAAATGCAAGCTCAGGCTATAGCAAACAAGGCAAAGGAAAGGGGCTACAGCCCACAATAATTTTCTTCAACTAAAAAATAAGAATGGAGAGGATAGATGTGTGTGTGTATAACTTTGATCGCCATTCGACTACTGAATAGGTAGAGAAAGAGGATGCACATTCTTCGATGCTGTCCAGCTGTTTTGCCGTAATTTTGGTATTTTTAGACACCTTGCCAATTCATATTATATATATTATACACAGTCAAATTCGTCTGCCGCCACTAAAAATAGTGGTATTGTAAAATCATCAAGGAAGTATTCCTTGCTCACAAGTATATTATTATCTTCCATGTCCAACAAAATATTATGCATTATTGCTATGTAAGAAAGAGAAAATGGAAGGAAAGGATCCTAAAAGAAATCTAACCAAAGAGCGACGAGAGACCTTCGAGCGCTTCTTCTTCTTTCTTTTCTTCCTCTTTGGCTGGGGCTTCTCCTCCACTTGCTGCGCCTGTGCCCCCTGCTGCTGGAGCGGCTGCACCCGCTGGAGCGGCTGTAGCTGCTGCGACAGCAACTGGCGCTGCCTTCAAGGCCTCATCAATTTGTATTTCGCTTAATGCCGCTACCAAAGCCTTCACTCTCACGTCATCTGGGGTCACGCCTGCGGCCTGGATAATATTCTTAACGCTATCCTCCGTGATATTCTGCTTTAATTTGTGTAACAGTAAAGCGGCATATACGTACTCCATCGGGAAAGCATCGACTCAGAACCATATTTGAACCTACCGCTTCCTCGTTAAGATTTGTTCGGTTTGATAATCATAATTGTTGCTAGGATGTGGGTCGTATAATAATAATGGTATATTATGTATCTGCCATCTAATCTGCACTGAGCATTGAAGTAAATCAATTTGCTGCATTGATACACTACTCCTTGAGAAGGATGGCTGACCGAAGTTTTACTTTACCAGCAATAATGGGATGCACCATCATAATGATGATATATAGAGCCAATTTTGTGAAAGTCATAATTAGTGAACCGGGAAGGTTGGGTGTATGGTGGACCGGGTGGGATTTGAACCCACGACCACCTACGTATCCCCTACCGTAATCGGCATGCAAGGCAGGTATTCTACCGGACTAAACTACCGGCCCACATTAAACTACTAGCCAAGATTTTGATAATTTAAGTGTTCAATAAGAGTGGCTTTCAACCTTGTGCTGCCGCAGATGCTTCCACGCGCCAAACTTTTTGGCGCACTTCTCGCAAGAATATTGCATTCGCCTACTGCTGTATGTGGAGTCCTCTTCCAGTATGTTGTAACGGACAAGCCTCTTTGCTATCCTCACCAAACGGTAACAACAATAATTGTGTGCGGTTCTATATATGGATATTTGACTCAACATAGATCAAAAATCAGTCAAGGCCCTGTAGCAGACCGTCAGCCTTCATCTTTTCTGCGTGAGCAGAAATATAGCGCCATATGATGTCAGCCCTCTCGGATTGAAAGTCCCATGGTGCAACCAACACTAAGTCACCGTCCCTTATCCACATTCTACGTTTTATCTTTCCACGGATTCTACATGTTCTTACCTTACCATCAGTACATTTTACGATAATGTTGTCGCCGCCGACCAGCTTAATCACACGACCCAGCAACTCCCCCTCTTGGGGCATGACCATTTCTTTCAGCTCAGATTCAGAAAGTACCTTTTTCTTGCCTATTTTAGATCTAAATTATTGTGAACTATTCGGGTTAAAAGTGTACCGGTGTTGATGATACACAATTAAATAACGCTGACAATTTTGAAATGACCGGGCCGTTAGCTCAGCTTGGAGGAGCGTTCGACTGATAATCGAAAGGCCGAGGGTTCAAATCCCTTACGGCCCACTTATGTATGTGATTTCTATATCGTTATCTGCAAAATTGATGTTTCAGATCTCTCAAAGAGCCTCAGCAAGAAACAGACAGTGGGCATATGCTAGTCGTTTTTATGCTGTTAGCTTGGAGAGCATTATTAGTCATGAGTCAATCACTAATTATAACAATAATCATCCTTTAATCAACAATCAGTTATCATGGTTCTGATTGTTCGACGCAAATTGCAAAGCAATAGAATGATTTTATGTGTATGTGTATGTGCAAAGATATATGGCGCTAAGAATTAGAGGTACCTCTAGAATTAATTAGACGAGTACCCTTTTTACAATCTGGCTTCAGGCAAAAATAACAGTAAGAACACCATTTTCTCTCTTGCTTAGGCGATAGTGCTTTTATAGCTACTTGGATTTCAGCTAGGCGCTTGGGCTTTGGTTTGTAGAAACTTGTGTCAACGAGTTGGAGTGCGAGGATATAATGGCAGCCTATATAACAAGGGAATGAACTATTGCAGCAGGTGCGCTGTTTATTTTCATAATGAAGGCGCAACCCACTGTTTTTGCTGCGGTAGTAAGCTTAGATACAAATCAAGAGGTGCGAAAAAAAGAAAAGATCAGGGAGAGGTCCTTCAGCACGAGCCAATGAGAGGAATATGAAGGGAAAATAGCGTGTGGATATCTTTCAGTCGTCACTTAATCTGCAGTTCAAGTGTAGAACCATAGCTTTTGCACTGTTTGATCCTCGATATTCACATAAAAAGTTCAATGGAGGCAAATATATCTCCTTATTTCCCATGAGAGGGGAATAAGCGCACTATTATACCGCTTAAGATAGTTAACAAAACCCTTTGACGGGATCTGATGAAGCAGCCGTCTTCATCCAAACTAGAATTTGTTTATTACAGCTCTCAGTCCATGGTACTTTTCGGTGACCTCTATTGCTTTTTCTATTTCTGGAAGAGAATACTTGTGTGTAACAATTGCGGAGAGGTCAATCGTTTTTTCTGATGCAATTCTTGAAGCCTCACCTAGCATTTTCGGCGTAGAGCTAAAGGTGCCAGTGACAGAGATCTGGTTATAGTGTAGCCAGTTGGCATCCAACAAGAATGTCTGTCCACTTGGCATGCCAGCAAAGACATTTATCTTGGAGTTCCTAGCAGAGACCTTTGTCGCAAGTTCAAAGGCAACAGGGTTGCTCGTCGCAATCACTATAACTCCTGCACCTGAAGAAGGTCCAGCAAAATCAAGTACGTCAGGAGCTGTTTCATGGGAATAAGCAAAGACCGCATCAGCGCCCATTTTCCTTGCCTTTTCCATTCTTAGTGGAACCCTGCCGACGATTGCTACTCTGGAGCTCGATAATCTTTTGAACAGCTGAAGGTGAATGAGGCCCATGGGTCCATCCCCTATTATCACAACAGGGCTTTCCTTTGCAATAGGAAGCATGCGAGAATAGCTGTTTAGGCAACACGCTAGAGGCTCTAAAAGTGCAGCTTCTTCATCAGTTAGATTCTCTGGCACCGGCACCAGCCCACCCATTCTAATCAATTGCTCTGGTATTGTAACATATTGTGCAAAGCCGCCGTCTGACGTAGAGCCTATCTCCCTCAAGTTGATGCAAAGGTTGTAATCCCCAATCTTGCAATATGGACACTGAAGGCAAGGAATTAGAGGGCAAAGGGCAACCCTTGAACCTGCATCTATAGTTATGCCGTCACCTGCTATAACGTCGTTTTGTATTTCTCCACAAAGCTCATGGCCTAAAATTACTGGGGGACGCACCTTTCGATGACCATTTCTAAAGACGCGAGCGTCATACCCACAGACCGCACAGGCGCTCACCTTGAGCACGACTTTCCTGCGACTGATTGGTACTTGCTGCACAACAATGTTGTTAGGTGCATAGAAAACGGCAGCCAGCATATTTTATTGATACTGTAAATTTGTTCTACAACCTAAAAAGGGTTACAATGCAGCTTGTCATAGTACAGAGATATGACAAGGCTATTTGAACCCCACATACATATGTACTCTCGCACTACTGACGACTATGAAGCAATGTCCAAGGCAGGAATTGAGGTAATAGTCCAGCCATCATTTTGGCTAGGCAGCCCAAGGACATCGGTTGGAACATTTGAGGACTACTGGGAACATATGATAACTTTTGAAACAAAGCGTGCAAGGGACTTTGGAATAGAGCACTTTGTCTGCATTTCAGTAAATCCGAAGGAGGCCATGGAACGGCCGCTTGCCCTAGACGCTATGGAAGCCATGAAGAAATATGTAGACAGGGAACGCGTAGTAGCTATCGGGGAGCTTGGCTATAATCTCATAAATGATCTCGAAGAAGAGGTGTTTGTGAAACAAATGGATATCGCAGCAGAAAAGAACATGCTTATGACGGTTCACCTGCCGCACAATAACAAGCCGGAAGGCATGCGACGTATTGAGCTGATATTAAACAGCGAGCGTGGGAGGCGGTACAATAGAAACAAAATTTTGATAGATCATAATGTAGAAGAAACAATTGAAAAGACACTCAAGTTTGGCATGTGGGCTGGACTTTCAGTGTATCCTGTATCAAAGTTGTCCCCCGAGCGTGCAATAAACATCATCAAAAAATATGGCACAGAAAGAATAATGATCCATAGTGCAGCTGACTGGGGTCCATCAGATCCGCTCAGCGTCCCCCTTGTAGCAAGAGAGATGAGGAAAGCCAGCTTTAGCACCAATGAAATCGAGCGTGTGACATTCTACAATGCATATGAGTTCTTCAAGCAGTCTCCACGGTTTACCTGGAAGCCGTAGTAATAAAATGATCAAGCTGGCATTTAGCACCAATGCCTTCAAGCGATACTCCCTTGAAGATTCAATAAGAGAAATTGCAAAGGTAGGCTACAGCGGCGTCGAGATCCTGTGTGATATCCCGCATGCATATGCGCCTACTTTTACAGATGATCAGGTTAGAGCGTTGAAGAAAACTCTTACGTCGTCCAACATGCAAATCTCAAACCTCAATGCATTTACACTGTATGCACTTGGAGATACGTACCACCCTTCTTGGATAGAGGATAGTAGAGAGATGCGTATAGAGCATACGATTGAATGCATAAGACTCGCAAAAAAAATCGGAGCAAAGCACCTGTCTACAGAGCCTGGTGGTCCAGTACCAGCAGTATCATCCTCACGACAACAATATCAGGATATAGGCCGACTTGAAAAAATATTTGTTGATGGTCTGACAAGGATATCAAAAACGGCAGAGGAGGAAGAAGACATAAAAGTACTTATCGAGCCGGAACCAGGCCTTCTCATTGAGAATTCAAGGCAGTTCAGGAACTTTATGACAAAAATTACTAACTCTAAGTACATTAGACTCAACTTTGACATCGGCCACTTTTATTGTGTAAACGAAGATCCGGCCAAAGTCGTCTACGAATTATCCGATTATACCGAGCATTTTCACTTAGCGGACATCGCGCACACTAGAATTCATCACCACCTGATCCCCGGCAGGGGCTCAATCAATTTTCGTTCAGTCTTTGATGCAATGGATGACATCGGTTACCAAGGGTTTGTTACCGTCGAGCTCTATCCATACCAAGATAATCCGATAGAAGCAGCAAAAGAGGCATATGATTACCTTTGCAGCATAATGTAAGCCAACGCCTCAGAGAATATCTTCTGCTAATTAGGCTCCCAAACGTATTCACTACCCCTTCTAATATATTGGCTGGCTACTTTGCAGCTGTTACAGTAGCCGAAACAGACATCATGCGCTTGATTGCGCTCATGGTCTCCTCAGGCTTGTTGTATATTGGAGGAATAGTTCTAAATGACTATTTCGATGTTGAAATAGATAAAAGAGAACGCCCCTCCAGACCCCTTCCTTCTGGAAATGTCTCAAAGAGGCATGCTATGGCAATTGTTATAGTTGCACTGTTAATTGCAAACACTATAGCCCTGGTAGTTGGTCCCATAAGCCTTGCAGTTAGTCTAGCACTCACTATCGCAATAATTGCCTACAATTATAGGCTGAAGCATGGCCTTTTGGGTCCGTTTGCAATGGGTGGTGCCAGATTTCTAAATGTGATCTTCGGAGCAAGCCCTGCATTGCTATACATTAATAATCATTCATTTGCTATTGTAGGTACCGCGGCAGCGTCACTATTTCTGTACATAGTAGCAATTACAATCCTAAGCAAGAAAGAAGCAGGAAATGAAAGACCAA
>OCZV010000439.1_pt1 | contig 15124 bp, 13 predicted proteins | sample 1539051 | NCBI WGS metagenome assembly OCZV01 (sample SAMEA3113581, study PRJEB22503) | soil metagenome
AATCTGATTATGCAGAGCTTGTAGAAAACAATGCTTTTAGGGAGATCGTAGTTGTACTAGTAGTAGTAGTAGTAGTAGTAGCAGACCATATTGGTTCTCACACAACAACTAATTTTGTGTCACTTTACAATCATACCAAAATGAGAACATATTGAATTTGCTGTTACTGAGCCACTTATAGTACAATTTCTGATGATGACAATACAGCAGTAGAATTATAGATTAAAACTTATTAAATATCTCCTCGGTCATACAATATGGAAGAAAGAGACGAGGGACATAGAGGCAGCTACAGGAACAAAGACGATAAAAACAACTTTATTCATCCCAATCAATTTACACCATTTATGCCTTTCTGGCAACAATATTCGCCTATGGCTTGGAATAATATGTACAATGAATATATTAAATACACAGCAAGAATGACTGAGATATACAAAGAATATATTGAAAGCTCAGAAAGAATGACTGAACTATACAAAGAATTGGCTGCAAATGCACAGAGAATGACTGAACTATACAAAGAATCTGCTAAGAACACAGAGAGAATTACTAAATATTGGTTAGACTACTTTTGGAAGCCTTTGTCGGCGGCAAAAGAAGGAGCGGGAGAAGAACAAGAAAAAAAGAAAGTCAAAGAATAAGCAATATAATAATTAAGCTTCTTGCAAATTCGGAACTATCAGATTAAAAATTACTGGAGATCGTGGTCATAATAATAAGGCTGAAGAGTTATTGAAGATATTCATGCAAAAGAAGAATTCAATTTGACTAATGAAGAGTGAAAAAGATTAAGTAATATGTTCAAGCAACTTCTACTTTTTATTAAACTCTCTATAATATTCTTAAATCATTTTTGTACTATGATAATGAGTACGTAGGTTGCATTAATCACTTTAGGAATCATATAAACAAGTTAGGCAGATAAAAATGATATTAGATGCAGTGGCTGAGGAAGCAGTTGAAGTGCAGAAGAGTTCTTAAGAACTCTTCTATTTAATGACTATAGCCAGTCATGCTGTTGTTGCTGTTGGAGCTATTGCTGTATTGTTCTTCTATGAGTTAGTATTTGCGTCAATACGTTTGCAATGTTTCTATTTCTGTCCTTAGCTGTCGATATAAGTCATATTATGAGATCTGTGTGTGCATTTCACCTCTTTTCTGTATGACTCTATTAAACAGAATTTCTTAAAGTGATCTTAACGGTATTATAGCAATGCTGTCAGCAGCATTAGCACTAGTAGGAGTTGTATCTATACAAGAAGCAGGTGTATAGAATGGAATAAAGCATGATTGTCTCACTAACCCTAGTTCCAATTTAGATTAGAGCCAGAATTGCTACAGCCAATATATTAGCTGCTGCACTATAATCACGTCTCATCTGCTCTAGGAGTGTTTGGAGATACATCAGATGCATTTGCAACTCCTATACTATCACATTGATCAATAGAGTGAGAAGAATAGTCTGCTCCTTTGCCCCTCTCTTTTCCTTCTGTACTTTCTATACAGTCATGACACATCCATTTTCCATCGGTATACCGGCCTGTCTTTACCTTTCCGTGCTGTTCTATTTCAGTTTCCAATGAATCAGTAACAGGTGAACCACATTTGGAACACTCTGGTAATAATTTGATCATGATATAGATAATCTCGACTTGTTAATTTAGATTCTCGTAATTACCAATTCTATTTATGTTCTTACTCTTCCAATAATTCATATGATCTATGTCTTCAATTAATGCAATTCTGCTTTGTTATTATCCCATTTTATTGATATAACTAGACATAATTGGTTACTATGAATGCCGTCAGATTCGGATGATATATAATTATTGTGCGATATACAATATATCTTGACCATTAATGGCGTTATATACCATAAAAATCATTAATTTATGACAAAGAAATGGATTCATGTCATCAAAAGATAAAGCTAACAACCATGTTTGTATTTTATTCATGGATTGATCGGACTGGAATCCTCCAATGGCATTCCAATGATTTTTCTTTTGACTAAGATACCAATGCTAAAATTCAGACCTTTACAGAAGAATCGTTATCATCCTTGTTCTAATCTCCACTATTGGTAATTTTTGAATATCGCTATGGTCTTGGCCCTTAACACAGAGCCATCCCCAGTTAAGAATATGATGAGTTTGTCTCTACCGGTTTCCATATGTAATACAAAATAAACATCTTGAGCTATTTTCTAACATGCTGTATGTTACAACCTTTTCTTCTACGTGAAAATTCGTCATCAAAATATTCTGTCCTATTGTTGATCTTCTGAATGAACTTTCCATAATGTTCTTGAGCTCATCTTGATTACATTCACAAATTTTTGTTGTTTTTGACTCATTGATAATTTCTATTATAATACCTTCACACAGTCATGCTCGTTTTGGATACACTTTTTCGATTTGTTATCCACTACCTACATTATCTTTGGTGAAATTTAATGATTATCTATTCGTTATATAAAACTAAATTCAGTAATGGCTTTTGAAAGTTTTATTACCTAAAGCAAATAATAGAGAAAAATAGAACTGCTAAACTAAAGGAATAGTCTGATAGGATAGTTATTATCTCTCCTACTTTTTCTATTTAAACTATGGTTCATAGAAAAGTGAATAAAACTCATTCTTACAGTGCACAGAGATCAGGAAGCAAAAAGTATGCCAAAGCTGAAAGACGTAAAAGAAATAAGCCAAAGGCATAGATTTCAATTAGGAAGATGTGTTATTCTTCTTTGTTCTCTACCCATCCTTAATTTTTTAGTATGTTTACTGTAATAATAGTAATATAATGTCAATACAGCCGTTCTTATGTAAACATATAGAATAATAACAATAATTTGCAGTTTACTAGTATATTAGAAAAATTCAATATTAACAATCATAAGAATCATCATCAAAGAGAGATATATGATAGCTGTTAATAGGGATGACTTCAAAGACCCTTTCTTTATTATTAAACGGTCGATCAATTAGTGTAACTAACATAGGTTTAATTGTAGTAGGAAATTCAGAGGAATCACTGGTATCATTAATTATTGTCATGATAGTAGTAGCCATCTATAATACTGTTGTTATCTTTATTGGTATTGATAAAAGTTATCATTTATTTCTCTCCTTTTAAATGATAATTTGCTACTATTCTTTATAAGAGACTATCTGGAAATGCAGCTAATTCCTAGGAATTGTTGCATTCATATTAAAGAAGAGATAATGCTATTTTATCTCCTGCAATATCATGAGGTATTATTAGTAATTTATTCTTCTTCAGTCCTCTTCCTTCTTTATCCATTCATTTCCCTTTTTCTTGTATTCTTTTTTGACAGCCGCCCATGCCGCTTTATGAGCAACTTCTTCGACACTTTGTTTTTTACCACCACGTCTTTTTTCAGGGTTTTGATATTGCTCTAGAGCATTAGAATGTGCTTTTTTATATATATGCTGTGCATGCTCGGGTAGAGAATCTATTTGTTTTTTTGTCCTTGCAGATAATTGTTTACCTCCTCTACTTCTGCTTCCTCCTCCTGATCCTCTTTTTGTTGACTTTGTTTTAGACTTTGTAATAGGCATCTTCTTCTAAAACTATAAAGATGATAGGATAAAAGCATTATTCTTTTAAATATTCTTCTATGATGAATAGATGACGCCAAAAAAATGGTTGCAATATGGTTTTGTATACTTCCTAGAGAAGCAACATTGATGCATTTGCAGAAGGATAACAGACTTTTTCATAATGTGAATAAAATTATTATAATTGTAACGTGCAGTTATTAGCCAGAGAGAGTTCTTCTTTTATGAATCGAGTTTAATGTTTTAGCATTTGAAGTTTACATATAAACAATTTTGTTTATAACTCACTGCTACCATTTATACCTTAATTTTGCTTCAGTTCTAATTTCATGGGTCATTTGCAAAAATTATCCAACAATATATCATTTCCTATTCCATCACAAATATAGCATTTACTTAAGACGTTTATCTCCTGAAAAAAACTATGCCAAATAATTAGCGATCCTTGTCATCCACAATCCGATACATACTTTGCAATAAACCAAAGAGGAATTGTAGATATGTTTTTGATTATGATTATCATAGCCCGTACTAATTAATTTACTAATCATTTTCTGCTATTGAAATATCAAAGCCATAAAAAGTGATTCAGCAGAGTTGTATTAGCCCTTAGCGTTCAATTCTTTAATATACTCCTTTTTCGACATCCATTCAGCAATCAGTGGAATACAATCCTGTCTTCTTCTTAACTATCTTCAAAGTATCCCAAGATTCTATTTCTTTGGCAAGTACGTTATTTTTCTGAAAGTAAATGTTCATTCTATTTCTAAAGACAGAGCCATTCATAATATAATATAATATAATGCTGGTAAAATGATGTATCCTTTTCCACTATATGCTTAACAAATAGTATCATCTTGATGTCAGTATAGAAACTAATTTGAAATAATGAAATGACAATATTATCTTTTTCTTTTTATATATTCGCCAAAGGCCTTAACTAGGAGGAAGATGATGTATAATAGATATATTATGGCTGATGAAAGATTGGTTCAATTTCTAAAAAATGGAAAGGATTGGGAAAGAAAAGCAACCAATATAGCTGGTGTATTTTTACTCCGGTTACCTACGTTTAAAGGAAGATCTGCGTCTATAGCTATTGAGATTAATCCGGTTGATGCTTCTGGTTCTGTTACAAAGAAAAGAGGAATAGTAGTTAGGTCAGCTCCAGAATTAGATGAAATCACTCGCCTTCTAACAGATCCAAAAATAGCCGAGATGGCAAAAATGATAGATGATGTTAATCCGACTGAGGTTAAATCTTCCTCAAAAGGCAGTTTAGATATCTTTGAAATTTAAACGATCATAGATTGTTTGTAGTAATAATGCATTTACTTTCTTTCGTCTTCAAAAAGTTTTCCACCATCTATTATTGATGCATACTTTACTACTTCCTCTGCTTATAGATAGTTTGGCCGCGGCACAGAAAATATCATAAGCAATCGTTTTAAATATCTCTTTTTGACCGAGTTCCATCCCTAACATTCGTGTTCAAACTTTTTTAGAAAAATAGAATTAAGATACCCCATATTCTTCTCCCTGATTGAAAATAACATTATTACTATTATTCTCTCTTGGTTCTATAGCAAATATGTGTTCGCCGTCGAATATTCTGTCAATTTGAACCATTGCAAGCCATCGTCGTTCGTGGTTGGCTCAGCGGTAAGCACGATAGGCTCAAAGAAAGATCTACCTATGCTCTATGCTGCCGCCTTCTAGCCTCTCTACGCAAATACTTTTCTAGCTCTTCGGGAGACATATTTCTTAGTTGATCGGTATTTAAATCAAGGCCAAATTCTGTTACTCCAGGTCCAGAAAAGTCTTTGTCATAATCTCTAGCCTCTTCTTGTTGTCCTTTCTTCTCAAAGTAACTGGGCTCATTTCTTTTTCTCATCGCTCATTTGGAGTTGACCTTATATCTATTTTAAATTATAGTTAAATCATCCCTCACCAATCATATAGGCTTTTGCATTATTCTATTTGGCATCTAAATTTGTACATGATATTAAATCAAAGTAGAAGAGAGAGTTGGCTTGGCTTCTTAAGTATTCAATAAAGTACGTTTATCCAATCCCTATTGGTGCGCTCTTTGATTCACTATTATCTAATAGATTATGATAATTTCGTATACACCAACTATCAAATATCTTATTACAGATGTTGCATTTCCAGACTTTCTTACTAATTACAGTTGATTCTTCAATATGGAAAGTGTAATTAACAGTCCTCCTTTTGCTGCATCAGATATAGTATCCATCATAATCATAAATCTAGATAAGAAAAATAACAGAACCCTACGTATATGCAGGGACTTAATGCCGCCGAACCGGTTGTGTTATCAGTCCACTAATAGGATTCATAAAATAAAAAGGAGAGAGAATAATGATAGTGATAAAAATAGAATCGTCGGATCCATATTCAATATTTTTTTATCCATGCAGAGATTAAGACCGATGATTCAGTTCTAAAGATGTCCGATGAATTTCCACATATCTACTGTTAATTATTGATAGATTTGCTTTGTAATGGAAAGTACCTGTCGTGTGTGATAGACAGGTAGGACTAGACGTTTTTTTCGTCCAATTTCATCTCCCCTCTATTTTTTGCAATTATGATGCTGCATAGAATTATGAAAGCAACTTGAAAGAGTTCTATTGTTATATCTAATTGACTTACTGGATATCCACGTCCTGGTACTGCAATAAGATACATTATTATCAGAATAACTGTTCCACCTATGCCAACATAATACCAAGGTTTGATCCATCTCTTAATGGTAGGTATAATCCAGAATATTTGAGTTAGACCTGAGACGATAAAGAATATTGTAATGTCTATTGACATTTGCGTAAAAAACATCGGAACAATTGCGAGATGTAATACACCAGCTATAAATGTGGATGCAGCAGCTGCATAAAATAATGCTTTATTAGTCAAGAGTTGATCCTGGATTATTTCTTCCCTGAAAATTAGGAGTATATCGTTGCACTGTAAATCAATATTGATTTTTTACTTTTTCTTTTATTTGTTTTCGACATATTCCTTCATCCATTAGATATACAAAGCCTAGACCTCGAGGCGGCTGAACTCCCCCATGACGAAGCTGGATCCAGGACTAAGTAGATCCACAGACTGTTTGTAGAGTCGTTCCATATTCTCATCATTTTGCATCTTTGCGCCGACCTCATCCCGGTGCTTACGATCTCTATAGAATATTAGCTCCATCCAAACTTCCTCATCTTGGTTGGCCGAGACAGTTTTGGCTATGTTGGTAATTCCCTCCATGGGTGCCTCGGTATTATTTAGCTGGAAAATTAAATGTGGAGCACCGTATTTTCTCATTATGTCAGCAAATTGTTTGTTAAGCTGCATCATAGCTTCATGGTTCTTTTTTGGTACTCGGTAGACGAAGTGGGCAACCTCACTGCCAATCCCTTGCTCTATTTCTGTTATGTTTGATTTACTCATGGCTAATACTATAAAGAGTGTAGTTTAAAAATATCTAAGGGAAAAAAAGTATAGTTGCAATTGCAATATATCAAAGGTCAAGAACAAGAGGAGGAAGCAATTAGCAACGACAAAGGCGCCATCCTACCTCCGGTAAGTTTCATCAAGTGTCCAATTAAGACTAGCCTTAGGAATGCTGGGGTAGAAGTGGACTATTCTGATAATCAGAGATATCAGCTTCCGCAAGATTGAACGTTTCAATCGGATCTTAGAATCTATTTGAGGTCTATGCCACTCTTAGACTAAATCATTTTACACTGCACAAGTGGATTACATACACTAATTTATTGCATCCCACCGAACCCGCTAACTATACGGTTTATCAAGCGGTATTGTACTTGAGCTTGCTTGTTTGCATTATCTCTAAACTAACATAACATAACTGACACTCATAAGAATTTCTGACTGATTTGCACTTCTAGGCTTGCAGCACTGATAAATCCTCCGAATCATATGACTTACTATGACTCCTAGAAGTAATAATAAACCAAATGGAGAAATCACTCGTGTTGCTGTTGTCACAGGTAGCTCAAGCGGCATAGGATTTGAAACAGCCCTTCTATTGGCAAGGAGTGGATTTCATACTTATGCTTCGATGCGTAACCTAGAAAAATCCAAAAACATAACAGAAATAGCCAATACTGAAAAATTGCCATTGCAAGTTGTTCAGCTCGATGTCAATGATGATAGATCTGTCAAAGATGCTATCGACAAAATAGTAGCAGAAAACAAGAGAATTGACCTATTGGTAAACAACGCAGGATATGGACTTTTTGGATCTCTTGAGGATATATCAATAGAAGAGATAAAAGCACAATTTGAAACAAACTTTTTTGGAGTAATACGTGTAACACAGCAAGTTCTTCCTGTCATGAGAAAGCAGAACAGTGGCACAATAGTAAATGTAAGTTCAGTTGGAGGGCGTATAGGTATTCCTGTTTTGTCTGCGTATCAAAGTACAAAGTTTGCATTAGAAGGTCTAAGCGAATCAATGTCATATGAACTGGAGCCATTTGGAATTAGAGTAGTTATAATTGAACCCGGTTTTATAAGAACTAACATTATAAACTCAAGCACATCAGCAAAAAAAGATTTAGACTCAAAATCACCATATTTTTCACTGACGCAAAAGGTAAAGAACCACTTTAAATCAATGATTGAAAATGCATCATCTTCATCTCCACCAGAAGAAGTGGCAAAGGTTATACTACAAGCCATAACATCTGAAAATCCACAACTAAGATATACTGTAGGTAATGATGCGGCTACTATAATACAAGCAAGAATGAACATGCCTGACAAGGAGTTTAAAAAAATGATAATGCAAAACTTTTCATTATAGATCTCCTGTTATGCCTAGTTAACAATGCTTCAGTTGCGCATGTCCTATATAGAGCACAATATATTATGACCATGACAGAAATATGTTGCCAGATACAGTCATCTTTGGAACCAATACTTTTCCACCAACCTTTTCAATTTTAGAGCTATATTCTAATTATACATCCGTCACCTTTTGCACTTGTATGGCTGCGATTTATATTCTGCACAAATAATTATAGATTTGAAACAGCATCCTTACTATCGCTGAGTTTTGAAATGATTTTATATTCAGAACAATTTCAGGCCGGCAACAAGGTTCAATTCCATCGAGCCAAATAGTTAAGCGCTTATTTTATCTGAAATCAGTTAATTGAAAATTTAATAATGCATAGATGTCCCTTGGTGAGAGATTATACATAACAACAGGACAATTATATCTGTAAGGGTAAAAAGAGCCACCACAATGTCGCCTCTTTTTCTCGAGCTATTGACATAGAGTTTGTGAATAATAATAAATCTTGTATCGCGAGTTTGTTGCCATAAACACTCGTAGTGATTGGTATGTAAACAGTAACTGACGGATTATTCATATTCGAATGTTATTGAGGATATATTGGATAAGGGAAAGGCTATGCCATCATCATCCCCACTACTACCATCAACTCTGTTAATAACTTCTACTGCTTCAAATTAGGTTTAAAAGTTATAGTTAACTACAAAGTTAACTTTTAACGATAAATCTCTAATATAAAGTCTAATATAATAGCTAGCTATAGTGAATGTTTGTTATGAGAGCTGCTAGAATTACTCAGGTAAACGAACCTCTCCAAATACAAGAACTCAAGACTAGCAAACCTACAGGTTCGCAGGTGCTTATCAAAGTTCAGTCATCAGGCGTTTGCCATAGTGATATCCACTTATGGGAAGGAGGGTATCAGGGTCCTGAAGGCACATTTTTAAAAACCACAGACAGAGGTGTAAAATATCCTTTAACTCCCGGACACGAAATTGCAGGTGTAATAGATAGTCTGGGTGATCAAGCAGAAGGTTTTAGTAAGAATGAAAAAGTTCTTGTTTACCCTTGGATTGGAGAAGGGCTTTGTCCTGCATGTAGAATAGGCGAAGAAAATCTCTGTGATAAACCGAGATCATTAGGCATCTATACTGATGGAGGATATTCTGATTATGTATTGGTGCCAAGCTACAAGTACCTAGTGAAAATAGGTGAAGAGTTGGATACTGATACTAGTGCTCCCTTATCGTGTTCTGCTCTTACAGCTTATGGTGCAGTGAAGAATGCTAATTTAAAACCAGATGATAATGTTGTAGTTGTCGGCGCAGGAGGACTAGGATTGATGGCTATACAACTAGCAAAGGCAATTACTGGTTCAAGAATAATTGCTATGGATCTAGATGATGAAAAATTAAAAGCAGCAAAGGAAAATGGCGCAGCTAATACCATCAATTCAAAAAAAGAAGATCCAGTCAAAGCCATTATGGAGTTAACTGGTAATATGGGAGCAGATGCAGTAATTGATTTTGTCAATGCGTCCAAAACAGTAGAGACTGATATGCAGCTGCTCAGAAGAAGAGCGAAAGTGGTACTGGTTGGACTCTTTGGTGGTGAACTAAAACTTAATTTAGTTTCAATGCCAACCAAAGCATATAAGTTAATTGGATCATACACAGGTAGCATAACGGACTTAGTGCAGCTTGTCTCATTGGCAAAGAGAGGAGTGATAAGACCAATTATCTCAAACCGATTCAAACTCAATCAGGCAACGGAAGCATTAACGATGTTAAAAAATGGTAAAATCCTAGGGAGAGGAATAATAAATCCTTGAACGGAACCAAATTAACTACTATCAATCCTGCAACAGAAGAGGTTCTTAATGAGTATGATATAATGACTGAAGATCAGATAAAAGGTGCAGCAAAGCAAGCAAAAAATGCATTCTTTGAATGGAAAAAAGATATTGATAAACGAGCAGAATTTCTTTATGCATTTGCCAAGGAACTTAGAAAAAATAAGGAACATCTTGCCAAAACTGTTACGCAAGAAATGGGAAAAGCGATAAAAGAAGCTAGGTCAGAGGTAGAGAAATGTGCATGGACAATAGAATATTATGCAGATCATGGAAAAATTTTTGCTACTGATGAAGTCGTTAATACAGATGCAAGAAAAAGTATCATAACATTTGAACCACTTGGAGTAATAGGTAGTATAATGCCATGGAATTTTCCATATTGGCAGGGACTAAGATTTGCTGCTCCTTCATTGATGGTTGGAAATACTATTGTATTGAAACCAGCAAGCGCTACAATGCAATGCGGAATTGAAATTGAAAAAACCTTTAGTAAGGCTGGAGTACCACAAGGAGTTTTTCAAACACTCATTGGAGATTCGCGCATTGCAGAAACGCTTATAGATTCAGATGGAATTAATGCAGTAACTTTTACTGGAAGTGTTCCAGTTGGGGCTAAAGTAGCACAGAGAGCAACTTCACAGCTAAAGAAGACAGTTCTTGAATTAGGAGGAAGTGATCCATTCATAATTTGTGATGATGCAGATATTGAAAAAGCATCTACAGGAGCAGTTAAAGGACGCTTTATCAATTGTGGACAGAGCTGTATAGCATCAAAGAGATTTATTGTAGTAAAGAATATTGCAGACCAGTTTACTGAAAAGTTTGTTCAAAAGACTGAAAAACTAAAAGTTGGAGACCCTCTTTCTGACGATACAGACATTGGACCGGTTGTTAATTCTAAAAGTCTAGAGAATATGGAAGGAATAGTAAATAGAACTATAAAGGAAGGAGCTGAACTCCTAACAGGTGGAGAAAGAGCTAACAACAAAGGTTATTTTTATCGTCCAACTATTCTTAAAAATGTCCTGCCTGGAATGGAAATAGCACAAGAAGAAGTGTTTGGACCTGTTGCACCAATAATTACAGCTAATGACGATCAAGAAGCCATAAAAATTGCAAATGATTCTAAATTTGGTCTTGGAGCAAGCATATGGACTCAGGATTTAGAGAAGGCAGAAAGATTCTCAGCAATGATAGAATCGGGAATTGTTACTGTTAACAGTATGGTAGTTTCAGATCCTAGAGTTCCATTTGGTGGTATAAAGAATAGTGGGTTTGGTAGAGAATTATCTAGGTATGGAATGCTTGAGTTTGTAAATATAAAATCTGTTAGATTCTATGATCAATTGATCTATGATCATCATGTGGAATAAAAATGTGTGGCATATTAGTAAAGATAATAAATAAATACAAAAAAGATACGAAAGGTAAATCAAAAAAAATTGAATATAAATAATGAAAAAGTGATAATAAAGAGTAAACGCAATACTTCGATAAACAAAGACAATAAATAACAACAACGCTTCTCTGCTCCCATCATCACGATCATTGTTATCGTCGGAAGACAACAACTATAGACTTGAGAATGTGTTGGTACTTCAAGGCGGTGGCTCACTGCGAGCATTTGGTTATGGAGTATTCAGAGCACTTGCAAATAACAATATAAGCTTGATATATTGCACGTACGTCAATAGGTGCCATAAGTGCTGCAATTAGAGCTGGTTGGCAGTAGGGACGCAAAGCATCCAGAGCACTTCTTAGAGCAGTTCTGGTTGGAGTTATCTTGGAGATCCAGATTTTGATAAAGTTACTCTTCCTTCTTCTGCTTCTCTACCCAGTTTATAGAATAGAAATTATTGCCATCTATTACTACTACTAATTATTAACACTATTGCTAACCTAACCTCCTTCAAGTACAAGAGATGGTCTGTATCTATCTATCTATCGATTTGTATTGAATGATGATAATAGTATTGTTGGAGTAGGAGATATTATTTCTACTACTAATAATACATCAGTCAAAGAGAAAATATTCAACGTGATAATAGAGTAAGTATTTGTGTAAACGATCAAACACCACCATTTTTCTTTGTAACAGTTTAATAATTTAAGAGATATGCGGCGACATATGATAATAGAGCGCAACCAAAAAGATATTCTAACGAAAGAAGAATAACAATCTACAAGAGAGGAAAGTAAAAGTGATTATAGATCAAGAGGAAATATTGTTTAAATAAATAATATAGGTTATACTATATGCCTGCAAAACGATGGCCCGGGTTTCTGTTCCGTTCACCGAAGGCCATAATTATGGTAGAGGGGAAAGGCCAAACACGGAACTGGCTGATAATAGCCCCTTTGCCTGCAGGGAACATATCTGCTGGGAAATATAGATATTAAGAAGAAAATAGTTGATTGTAACAGTAGCGGAATAATAACGATGATAATTTTCATTATATTTGTCTAGTCAGTGGTAAGAAAATATGGGACCAGGAATCTTTTTCTTCAGTATGAAATGCAATTGCCCATCCAACATGGTTCTCCTGTTTCAATCTCCAATGATGCAGGATTAAGCTTTGATTCCTTCCATATTGTATGTCAGATTAGCCAACTAGACGACCTAAAATATAGCCATTAATCATTAGAAGAGCATATCATCATTATTATTGGTTAGAGAACAAGATTAAGCAGTAAAGTCCCATACTTTGGATTTAAAAATGGCATAAATAATCATATCTACTAAACGCTTTTCACAATAATATTTCTCCCTGGGGGTAAAATAATATTGATATTCTTGCTTTTGTGTGTTCTGCGTCAGGTGTTACATCTCAGGACAAAATCATTAATGGTTGATTCTCATTCCTCTATAGATGTATATATTATCTCATTTGGAATATCTAGATAAAGAATGTGATATTCAATTCATTGCATCATACAATAATCTGTGTGCAAATTTGAGCCAAATATATCCAACATCCCAATGAACATCTGCTAATCTTCTCCCTTCAAAAAATTAAATAGCAATATGAGCGGTCCATAAATTTATACACTTGTTATATCAAGGCGAGATATCTTCTATGATAAAGATTTAGTGTTTATCCTTTTCAGGATACCAATACAGATGTTGGTTGTGCTTATCCCAACTCCATCTCTTTGCTGGTTGTTGTAAACTAGAGCGTTAATCAAAATTCTACAACACTAACAAAATCCACGATATGCACAGAAAACTGATCTGTGAAGCAATAAATGATAAATTTTGAATCAGTCAATTAAAAGCTTTCATTCAGTATAGTGTTTGGGTCCCACAATTGCATATATATCATTATTTTATTTAGTTTTTTAGAGTATGACAGAAAAAGAATGTTTGGAAGAAAATTAAAGGAAGGTCTGAAATAGAATGTCGTTATTACTAAAAGACAAGGTTGCCGTAGTGACTGGATCTACTAGAGGGATAGGATTTGCAATAGCAAAGGAATTTGCAGAAAATAACGGTGCAACCACTATTGTTTGTTCTAGAATTAAGGAGCAATCCGAAAGAGCAATAAAGCAGATACGCGGCGGCAAAGCCTTTGCTGAGGAAATTGATGTGACAAGCGATACTAGTGTAAAGAAATTCATGCAGCAAATGTTATCTAAATTTGGACGAATTGATATCCTAGTAAATAACGCAGGTTATCCTTTTGATAGTAACATTTGGTACAAGAGATTCCATGAAGTTACCGACGAAGAATTGCAAAAAATTATGGGAGTTGACGTTCAAGGTTCTGTACGATTATCTCGGGCAGTTATTTCTTCTATGATTCAAAAAAATACAATTAAAAGTAGTGCGGGAGGAGGAGGAGTAATAATAAACATTTCTTCAACTCCTGCAATCGCAGGACATACCGAAGGTGCGCCATATACTATCGCCAAAGCTGCAAATATAGCATTGACAAAATGTATTGCAAAGGAGTATGGTATTAACGGCATCAGATCTTATACTATGGCTCTTGGTAACATTGCAACAATGGCAACATACGATTCAATGACTGAAGTGGCTAGAAAAAAGGCTGCCGAAGAACCTCCTATGAAAAGATGGGGAAGACCTGAAGAGGTGGCTAAGATTGCTGCATCTATCGCAAGTGATAGCTTTTCTTTTGCGACAGGTAATACCATTGTAATAGATGGTGGTACTGTACTATGGTAATACTATACTATAACGTTTGTCCGAACCGGTATCAGTATCCTAATTTAAAAGATGCAGGACTGTCATAAGGATTAGATATAGCCAGTTTTAATTTCTTAAGCATACTTTTAGTTATTTAATTTTTCTTTCATCTTTTTAGTCCTGTCTTTTAAGTAACTATTTGATTTCTTTAATGTAAAGATCTACATTGAGACTATGATAACATTTTGCAGTACGAGTCCGTAAGGTTATTAACCACTTTAATGAATGGGGTGTTCATTCATTATCGTAGAATAATGTTCAACAATAAATGGCATATTTTACTTCAGTATGTATTGATAATAATATAACAACTAACCATTATTAAGGTGTTATCCTGGGCCAGTAAGAATATCTATTTGATATATCATGTATCAAATAGAGTGTGTCGTTTAATCAAATGATGCTACAAGATTAATGTAAAACAATCTGCTAATGTTTTTTACTCCTCCTCTGAAATAACAATTAACATCTTATAGAGAATCAAAATAGTGCGAAACATGACTTCTCAAATAGAATTGTACTAATAACAGGCGGTAATGGAGCTTTGGGGAGAGATATAACAAAGGCCATAACAGTTGCTGCTATACCTACTTATGGAGTAGTTAAATGAAGTTTATAAAATTGTGAAATAAAAA